>Ga0326727_10000897_pt1 | contig 116265 bp, 97 predicted proteins | sample MB2enrmetagenome_FD_207643 | JGI IMG/M metagenome (GOLD analysis project Ga0326727, IMG submission 207643) | Lab enriched peat soil microbial communities from McLean, Ithaca, NY, United States - MB29MY | ecosystem: Environmental > Terrestrial > Soil > Wetlands > Peat | place: USA: New York... | reverse complement strand
GGCTGGCATGCGCAGCCCTCAGCCGTGCACCTGCCACGGGTCGTAGGTCCCTACGCTCCACGAGTGCCCCTCGGGATCTTTCACACCAAACTCGCGGCTGCCATAGGGCGTGTCCTGCAAGGGGCGCACCACCGCCGCGCCGGCGGCCACAGCGCGGGCATACACCGCGTCGGCGTCGGGCACCACGAGGTACACGTTGCGGGTTTCAATGCCGCCCAACTCCTGCGGCGACTTGAAACTGCGGCCATACTCATCGTCCTTTTCCGAGCCGAGCATGATCATGCCGTTGCCCAGGGTCAGTTCGGCGTGGCCAATGGTGCCGTCGGGATTGGCGTAGACCGCGTGGCGCTCAAAGCCAAAGACTTGGCAGAGCCAGTCGATGGCCGCAGGCGCGTTGCGGTAGCGGCTAGCGGGGATGACGGTGGATTTGAGCGCGTTGGCAGTGTCAGACATGTGACCTCCTCGGTGATCTGAAAACTTACAACATGACTATGACAGGCGGCTCCGCGGCGCATCTTGGAAAAATCGGAAATTCCCGCTCGGGAAATGCTGCTTCAATCCACCGGCACGTGATTGGCCCACGGCGTCCCGCGCAGCGTGGAATACGTCGTGGCATCGATTCCCGAGAACGCCCGGAACTCGTTGGCGAAATGCGATTGATCGTAGAAACCGCAATCCAAAGCCAGTTCCGACCACGGGATGTCCGCCCCGGCGTGCAGCCGGTGCACCGTGCGCTGGAAGCGCTGAATCCGGCACCAGACCTTTGGTGAGAAGCCGACCTCCTCGCGAAATACCTGCGAGAATCGGCGTTCGCTCCAGCCCGTGCTCCTGGCCACTTCGCGCACGGCGGAAATCCCCGGCGCGCCCTCGAAGCGGCCCAGCGCGAACTCCACCGCCCGCTGCCGCGAAGAGCTGCTCGCGCCGAGGCGTCCGGCGAATTTACGCAGCAGAAACGCCTCCAGGCAGCGCAGCCTGGCGTGGGGACCGTCCAGCTCTTGCAAGCGGTTGCGCAGCGCCGGCGCTGCCGGGCCCCAAACATCCTCCAGCAACACGCTCCGATTGCTGAATCGATCCACGGCATCCATCGCGAAAGCGGAGAACCCGCCCGGCTCAAAGACCATGCCGATCAGGTCGGCCAAATCGGCGCTGTCGATAATCTCGTAGGTCGACCGCGCCCCCACGATGAGGGCTGGCGGCATGCGAAGCCCGCGTTCGCCATCCGGGCAATCGAGCAGGAAATCGCGTGCCAGATTGAGAATCACCTGCACCCGCCCAGTGGGCAGGATGCGCTCCCGGCGGTGGTCGAGCCGCGGCGCGCGCGCATACCAGAGCGATCGAACAAAGCGATCGAGCGGCGCGGCGGGTTTGTATTCGAGGTAGATCACAGGCCCTCGTGCCCTTATAGCACGTTGCAAATGGCGCTGGAAATCCCGATCCGGTGATCCGGTATGCTTGCGGGCATGGATGTTCGGGCGGCCGACGGGCAACTGGTTCAGATTATGGATGCGGCGCTCGCCCATGCGGCGCGGCTTGCTGGCGATTGGCTCGCATGCCGGGTTGGGTGCACGCAATGCTGTTACGGCGCATTCGCCATCAACCAACTCGACGTCCTACGGCTGCGCGCCGGCATGCAGGCGATGCGGGACGCGCAGCCAGCCCTGGCCGCGGAGATCGAGCGGCGGGCGCGCGCCTGGATCGGCGAACATGGCCCCAGCTTTCCCGGCGATCCCGCGACCGGCCGGCTCGGTAACTCCGACGCGGACCGCGCCCGCTTCGAGGAATTCGCCAACGACGCAGCCTGCCCGGCTCTCGATCCCGCAACCGGCCGGTGCGACGTCTATGAGACGCGGCCCATGACCTGCCACGTCTTTGGCCCGCCAGTGCGGATGGATGCCGGCGCTGCGGATGGCCAGGCGCTCGCTCACTGCGAGCTTTGCTTTGTGGGCGCGACGCCGGCCCAGGTCGCCGAATGCGCGATGACTGTCCCGCACCAGCTCGAGCAGGACCTCATTGATGAAATCGAGCGCGATGGCGTTCGCGGCGAAACCGTAGTTGCGTTTGCGCTTTTGCCTTGAGCTCGGCGCGAAATGGCAGGAAGGTCACGCTCCTTCTCCGCGTTAAACTGGGGTTTGGACCCCCTGATGCCAACGCGCCCCTGCTGGGTTGAGATATCGACCCACGCCCTTGAACACAACTACCGCTTTCTTCAAGAGCTGGCCGCCCCGCATGCGGAATTGCTGGCCATCGTCAAGGCCAACGCCTACGGCCACTCGCTGCCTCTGTGCGCGCCGGCAGCGGTGCGCGCCGGCGCCCGGTGGCTGGGCGTCACCAGCGTGGAAGAGGGCGTGGCCGCGCGCGAGCTTTGCCCGCACGCGCAGGTGCTGGTCATCGGCGGCGTCTTTCGCGGCCAGGGTCTGGCTGTGCTCGAGAACGGCCTGACCACGGTGGTCTGGGAGCCCTGGCAACTGGACGAGCTGCAGGCGGCCGCGCTCACTTCGGGAGCCCATACCGGCGCGCTCCCCGTACATCTCGAGATCGATACCGGCATGAGCCGACAGGGCGTGACGCCGGATGCGCCGCTTCCCGGCGGCCTGGCTCCCCTGCTCAAGCGCTTCACCCCCGGCCTGGCGCTGCGGCTCGATGGCGTAATGACGCATCTCTTCGCCGCCGACGAAGCCGACGGCCGGGTCACCGCCGAACAGCTTGCCCGGCTCAACCTGGCACTGGCGGAGGTCCATGCGGCCGGCCTTCATCCCGAATGGCTCAACGTGGGCAACTCCGCCGCCCTGCTCTCCGGCCAGACCGCTGAAATTGCCGCGCTGGCAGGGCGCTACGGTATGAGGGCCATGCTGCGTCCCGGCCTGGCCCTTTACGGCCTTGCTCCACGCTTTGAGCCCGAGGAGCCGGCGCCCGTGGCCGCTGCCCGCCTTCACCTGAAACCAGTCCTCACCTGGAAAGCCGCCGTGGTCACCGTCCGCGACGTTCCCGCCGGCACGGTCGTCGGCTACAACGGGACCTTCGTCGCCACCGAGCCCATGCGCCTGGCGCTGGTCGCCGCTGGTTATGGCGATGGCCTCGACCGCCGCCTTGGCAACCGCTTCAGTCTGCTCGTCCGCGGCCAGCGCGCCCCCATCGCCGGCCGCATCAGCATGGATCAGACTGTCCTCGACGTCACCGAGATCCCCGGCGTCCAGCCCGGCGACGAAGTGGTCATGCTGGGCAGCCAGGGAGACGAAACCATCACCGCCTTCGACCACGCCGGCGCCACCGGCACGATCCCCTGGGAGATCTTCACCCGCATCGCGTCCCGCGTGCGACCTTTTGCGGTGTAACCGTCGATCCGCAATCTCCACAAGATGAAGCTGGATTCATTGCCGCCGCTACTGCTTCACAACTCTCTTGAAGAATAGGAGCCGCAGTTGGCAAGCCAACTCCGGCAAGTGCTCCACTGCCATGCACTATTAGGGCTGGGCGTGGAAGTCGAACATTCCGAAGAGGTCGTTGAGAGCCTTCCGGCAAATAATTGCACCCAAAACCTTGCGCGCGTTCCATGGCCTGGAGCATGATATCTGCATTAGCGGTCGCTGCAAGTGCCGGGGCGGATGACACCTATCTTTCCTCCCCGATGTTCCCCATGGCCTTTGAAAACCGCTGCTCCCTTTGCAATACCGTTGCCTAAAGCAAAGACGCGCCGGCGCCGCCGCATGATCGCAAGATGAGGCAGAGCCCTTTGCGACCTGGAGCTTGGTGACATCGTACTCGCCAGGAAAGCGCAGCGAGCTTTGCAAGGTTTTCCATCCCCAGGAGGTTTCGCTATGAAATGCCGAGCAATGTCTCTTGTCCTTTTGCTTGGGCCGGGAAATGCTTTCGCTCAGTTCCCCCCGCAGATCAAGAACGTGGTCATTATCTTTCAGGAGAACCGAACTCCCGACAACCTTTTTCACTTTCTCACCCCGGCGTGTCCCATCCCCTCGGGTACGAGCCCATTGGACGCATGCATTCCTTCGCCGGTCACGGAGAGCTGCTATGACATCTCTCCGTGCGGCCTCTCCAATGAGAAAGGCCCGCCGACTCCGGTTTCCCTCACTCCCGTCCCCTTGTCGGGAAGCGTCGACCCAGATCACTCCCACACCGGATTCAACAATATGTGCGATCCGGACCCGGTCACATTTGAATGCCGAAACACCGGCGCGTGGAGAACATCGACCCCCGCTGGTTCGTCATACGGCTATGTGGCCAACCCGGTGGTCAAAAACTATGACGGCACGATGAGCCATCTCCTCGAACCGTACCTGACGCTGGCCACGCAATATGGCTGGGCCAATTTTATGTACCAGACCAACCAGGGCCCCAGCTATCCGGCTCATCAGTTTATGTTTTCCGGCACATCTGCGCCCACGGCGGCCGACGATGCAAACGCCACCTTCGTCTCGGAGAACTTCAATGGCAAAGTTGTGAGCGACAATGCCGGATGCCTCGCTCTGAAGGGCGGGAGCAGCGATCTGCTTTCTCCCGACGTGGGAAGCACTCCGCCGCCGGCTTGCAAACTGTTTCCGGGCAATGTGAAGGAATGCCCCCTCGCGAACACGGCGCTGGTTTATCCCACCAACCCCGTCGGCACCTTCTGCTATCCGCACCAGACCATGGCCGATGTGCTCGATCCGCACTCGATTACGTGGAAGTACTACGCTCCGACTGCAGGCTCGATCTGGACGGCGCCCGACTCGTTCAAGGCCATCTGCGAACCCGCCTGGGTGAACCCAAGCGGCGATCCATCCTCTCAACTCGAATGTACGGGCGGGGAATGGAACGCGAAGGTCGACGTAAAGAACAATGGAACGGACATTCTGCGCGACATTGAGAGTTGCGACCTGGCGCGGGTCAACTGGGTCATTCCCGACGGAGCCTGGTCAGACCATGCGAGCGCGAACGACCATTATGGTCCATCCTGGGTTGCGGCCATCGTGAACGCCATCGGCAACCACAAGAAATGCGCGCCGGGAACCAAGGACGCCGGCCAGACCTTCTGGGAGGACACCGCCATCATAATCACCTGGGATGATTGGGGAGGATGGTCTGACAACCAGCCGGCGCAGTATAAGTCCAAGTTGCCCTGCACTTCCACCAACTGCCAGGGCGATTATCAGCATGGTTTTCGCGTGCCGCTCATTGTGGTTTCAGCGTACACACCCACCGGGTTCATCAGAAATACGCCCCACGACTTTGGCAGCGTACTGCGCATGATTGAAGGCATCAATCACCTGACTGAAGGGCAGCTTGGCTTCGCCGACCAGCGGGCCACAACCGACTTGCATGAGTTCTTCCCACTCACGCAGCCGCGCGTGTATTTCACGATACCCGCGGTCAAGGACGCGAACTTCTTCCTCACCTATACCGCACCGGCGATAGATCCCGACGACGACTAAACGTTGCCATTTTGGTGCCCCGCTGCGCGCCGCATCCGTTCCGGCCTGGTCTTCATGAGCTCTAAGGCCACGCCGGAATCGGCCTGCCTCGCTTAGTAACGCAGCCCGAGCCTCATCGGAAACTCCTCTTCATCGTCTTCCAGATGGTGCAGGTTGCAGTGTTCCTCGATCATCCTGCGATGGACGCTCCGGAATGCCAGATGCGCTCCGACAATCGCCCCCGCAGAGATCAGGAAGTGCGGCAGGCCGGTCTCAATCCATGGCGCAATGCTCACTGACAGCCAGACCACCAGGGGAAAGAACGTGAAGTACTTGAGCAGGGTGAAAGCGAGGTTGGGTTGCTCTCTGCCTGTGCCGCCGGTGAAAGCGACCGTCTGCACGTTGAGGAAGAATATGTCGGTGAGCAGCAGGCACATGCCGGCGGCAAAGAGCACCTGACCCGCCGTTGCCGGCCAGGTGAGAAGATCCCGCGGAGCGAAGGCGCGCAATGCAAGCCAGGCTGCCGCCGTAACGATCCCTCCCCTCAGCAGCACCCAGACCTTGGCGGCCAGCAACTGCTCGACAGCGGTGCTGAAGCGCGGAGGCCTGCCGTGCACGATTCGAAATACCCAGCTTCCCTGCTGATTGCCGGGCGAAACAAAAGCCATGCGCAGCCCGGCGATGGTCCAGAAAGCCACAATGCCGATGGCCGCGCGTATGCCGTCCGGTGAGACTCCTATGCGCACTTGGCCGTGCGCCACCGTCAAGCGAAGCAGCGTAGCCACCACAACGGAAAGGCCGACTCCGCCGTAAAGCACAAGGTAGATGCGATAGCGCGGCACGCGCCACAGGGTCTGGCTGATGAAGTGATAAACAGCGCGGCGCACCGGAGGCCGCACCAGCGTGGCGTGAAGGAGCCCATGCAGCGGATGCGCCAGCCAGTTGCGCGTGTCGCGCGTCCCGGCGCCTTCCACCAGCTGACGAACGCGGCGCAGGTAAGCCAACGGGTAGGCGAGCATCGCCACTCCCGCCACAATTAGCAGAGCCGCACAGCCTGTCTCCGCGAGCCGGCCATAGATGGGCAGCGCAGACGGCCCCTCCAGCAGGCGCTGGTAAATGCCCAGGAACCAGAACGGAGGAAACCACAGCGCAGATCCACTCGAGGATTGCACCAGGACACGAACTACGCCCGACAGCACGGGAAACAGGAACAGGATCATCAGCAGAAGGGTGATGCATAAGCCCTGCAGGAAGAGCGAGAGCCGGCGAAACAGGCGCTCGCCGAAGATGGAAAGCAACACGCCTTGCAACGCCAGGATGAAAGCCGCGGAGAAAAGGCCGCTCGCGGCCACCGCCAGCAGATGGCCGGCAAACAGGCGCGGAAGATTCGGCGGATCGAAGACTGCGGGAAGCGCCAGGGGCGCGAGCAGATTGGCGTCAAACAGGAAGCCGCCGACGAGTATGGCAATAGCGGCCACCCGAGCCAGAAACAGCCGCCGATCGGGAATCGGCAATGTCGTTAAGACGAAAATGTCGAGCAGGTCGGGAAAGAACATGTCCCATTCAAAGACTGTGACCAATCCCAGGACGACGAAGGAGTAGAGAACGAAGAACAGGTGATGATTGACCTGCAGCCAATAGGGCGGCGGGCCGGCGTCCAGGGCCTTGCCGGGAGGCCACCCGATAAACGGATGGTAGACAGGATACAGATACAGCGCCACCATGAATGGAGGAATTCCTGCCGCAAATGCGAGTAGAAACAGTCGCGATTTGGCGTCGCCGTCAGGCGAGGCGGTCTCGTGATTGAAGAAGCGCTCAAGAAAATGGCGCATCAGCAGCGAGAACTGGCTGCGCCTCGGCTGGAGCACCGGACCCAGCGCCGCCTGGGCGTTCAACGACAGCGCCTCGGGCTCTGACATCATGAAGAGCCGCTGAAACTCATCAAATCTCGCCAATCTGCATCACCTCCACCATCTCCTGCGCGGTGCTCATGGTGTCCTGCTGCTGCACCAGTTGCGCAAAGACGCTCTCAAGATTGGGCAGGCTCATCAGCTTGGCGAGGTCCGCTGGCGGAGCGTCGGCCAGAATCCTGCCTCTGGCAATGACAATGACGCGATTGCAGATCTGCTCCACCACCTCCAGCACGTGCGAGATGTAAAGCACGGCCTTGCCTTGCGCCGCGAGCAATTCCAGCAGGTCTTTGAATAGCCGCGCCGAGACCACATCGAGCCCTGAGAGCGGTTCGTCGAAGATCAGCAGCTTGGGATCGTGAAGCAGCGACGCGGCGATCAGCACCCGCTGGCGCATGCCCTTCGAGTAGGACGAGATGGGCGTGTGCTGCCACGAATCCAGGTGCAGCAGCTTCAGCAGCCGCGTCGCCTTGGCTTCGATCAGCGCTTCGCCGAGTCCGCGCAGCCTGCCGACCAGTTGCAGATATTCAAGGCCCGAGAGGTAGTTATATAGATGCGCCTCCTCTGGGACGTAGCCGAGCACGGAACGGAATGCGACCATGTCTTTGGCAATATCCTGGCCTTCAAACAGCACGTGTCCGTCGTTCGGCCGCAGCATGCCGGTAATGATCTTGACGGTGGTCGATTTGCCCGCGCCGTTTGGGCCGAGGAAGCCCACGATCTCACCCGGCGCCACCTTGAAGCTCACGTCCTCAATGGCGGGAATGCCACGATAGCTTCGGTAGAGGTTCTTGAGCTCAAGCATCTCTCACCTGCACCCCCCCTATGTAGCAAACGGCATACACGCTTGTCAAGTAGATTGCTACATAGTTACAATGCGCTATGGCCACAGAGGCAAAGCTTTCGCACACGGCGGCGATCATCCTGCAGGCGGTGGACGCCGGATTTGTCTACGGCTTCAGCATTATGGAGATGACCGGGCTGCCCAGCGGGACTGTTTACCCCGCCATGCGGCGCCTTGAGCGCGACGATCTCATCCGCTCGCAGTGGGAGCGCCAGTCGATTGCCGACGCGGAGCAGAGGCCGCCGCGAAAATACTACCGGCTCACGCCTGCCGGGCGGATGACGCTGCAGGCATCCCGCCGCCGCTATCCGCTGCTTGAGCGGCTGATTCCCTCAGAGGAGGTGAAGTCAGTATGACGCCGCCATCGGAATGGGTACATCACGTCTGGCATCTGGGTCTTCTGCGCGGAGCATCCCTCCTGGTGCCGGCCCGGCAGCGCGCGGAGTGGTGGCGCGAATGGAGCGCCGAGCTATGGCATGTGCGCCAGGCCTGCGCGCCGGCGGGCACGGCCTCGTGGGCAGGGGAGCGCGAGGTCACGGCGTTCTGCCTGGGGGCGTTTCAGGATGCATTCTGCCTGCGCCGGCATGGTTTCAGAGCCGGAATCGCTTTCGCGGCCTGGCAGGGCTCGGCAGCGCATTGCGTTGTCTTTCTCGCCGCTGCGTTGACGGCAAGCTGCGCCCTTGCCCACCTGCTGCCCGGGGTGCGCGCGGAGCTGACCTTGCCGCACCAGTCCATTCGCCGCGACCTGGTGGCGATTCAGAACGCGGATTTCTTCGATCGGTCTTCCGCCACCATCCTGCCGGCGCAATACCATGCGTGGAAGGAACAGGAACAACCCTATTTCGATGGCTTCGCGTTCTACCGTGTTACCCGGGAGTCCATTGTGCCGGAGTCCGCGCCGGCTGCCACCCCCGTGAGGACTGCATGGGGCGTGGCGCACGCCAGCGCCAATGTGTTTGCCTTGCTGGGCTTGCCGGTGCTGCTGGCAGTTGCGCCGGGCGATTCAGACGGCAACCTGCCCAGGCTGGTATTGAGCGACGTGGTGTGGAAGCGGGAATTCGGCGCAGATCCCCATATTGCCGGCACTGTGGTGCGCATGGGCGAGCGCAGAGCCGTAATCGCGGGCGTGGCTCCCGACGGCTCCTGGGGACTGCCCGGCCAGGTCGGCGCATGGCTGCTCCAGCCCGATGCCGACTTCGCTTCCGGCGAGCCGGGATTCGCGATCGCTCACCTCACCGCCGCGGGCAAAGCCGAGATGTGGGCCCAGTGCGTGCGAATTACCGCCTATGGACCCCACCAGTCCGTGGACGATCTGCTCGGTGTTGCCCTCGAAGAGCGCGCCCCCTCCCCGTGGACCATCTATCTCTTCGCGGCCTTCCTGGCCCTGCTCGCCCTGCCCGCCATCACGTCCGTGTCTTTAGGCGAATACAGCATCAGCGAGCAGCGAACCACGTGGTCGAGGAAACTCTACAGTTGGAGCTTCCTCTCGGCCAAAATCGCGCTCCTGCTGCCGATCTTCTATTTTGTGTCGCTCGACCTCGCCTACGGCCGCACCACATCCGAGCCGGAATCGGGACTCTATATCCAGCTCGTCTCCTGCTTCTTCATGGTGCTGTTTGGCATGCGCTGGGCGCTGCGTGACCAGCGCCAGCGGTGCCCGGTATGCCTCCGCTGCGTCGAACATCCGGCTCAGGTCGGCCAGGCCTCGCGGACCTTCCTCGCCTGGAATGGAACGGAACTGATGTGCATGGATGGCCACACGCTGCTCCACGTTCCCGGAATTCCGACCAGCTGGTTCAGCACCCAGCGCTGGCTTTATCTGGATACCTCCTGGGAGTTCCTCTTCGTCGGGCCGGGCGCAGGCATGGAGCCTGGAACCTTCACCGGCTTCTCGCCGCATTGACTTCAACGGCGCAGCCGCCCGGCGCGTCCGGGGCGACGAACCCCGCGCCAGCGCAGTAGAATGCTCCTTCTCGCAAAGGAGCTCCGATGATCCGCTCTTCCCGGTCGCGATTTGGCTGTTTTCTTGCTCTTTTCCTGCCGCTTGCCGTCCTTCCCAGCCTTTCAGCGCAGCAGGCCGGCGCCCCCTCGCCACGCTGGACGGAAGAACAGTCCAACGCCTGGTACGCCCAGCAGCCCTGGCCCGTGGGCGCAGACTATCTGCCTTCGAATGCCATCAACGAACTGGAGATGTGGCAGGCCGAGACCTTTGACCCGGCCATCAACGATCGCGAATTGGGCTGGGCTGAGGCTATCGGCATGAACACCATGCGCGTCTTCCTGCATAACCTGGCCTGGGAGCAGGATCCCAAGGGATTCGACCAGCGTGTGGACGCCTTCCTGGCCATCGCCGCCCGCCACCACATCCGGCCCGTGTTTGTGCTCTTCGATTCCTGCTGGGATCCGTTTCCAAAACTCGGGCCGCAGCATCCGCCCATCCCCGGCGTGCACAACTCCGGCTGGGTGCAGGCGCCGGGCGCCGACATCCTCGCCGACCCGGCGCAATACCCACGGCTTGAGCGCTATGTGAAAGGCGTCGTCGGCGCCTTCGCCAACGATCCGCGCATCCTGGCCTGGGACCTGTGGAACGAGCCCGACAACGGTAACGACGACTCCTACAAACACGGCGAACCCCGCAACAAGAACGAGATCATCCTCGGTCTGTTGCCCCAGGTCTATGCCTGGTCCCGTTCCGTGCATCCCACGCAGCCCCTCACCAGCGGCCTGTGGCATGGCGACTGGACCTCGCTCGAGACCATGCCTCCGCTGGCGCGCATCCAGATCGAGCAGTCCGACATCGTCAGCTTCCACAACTACGGCTGGCCCGAGGACTTCGAAGAGCACGTCAAGATGCTGGAGCAGTTCCATCGCCCGCTCATTTGCACCGAATATATGGCGCGCAACATCGGCAGCACCTTTGACACGGTGCTGCCCATCGCCAAACAGCACCACGTCGGCGCCATCAACTGGGGCCTGGTCGCCGGCAAAAGCCAGACCTGGATCCCGTGGGACTCCTGGCAGCGCCCGTATGTGACCGACCAACCGATGTGCTGGCAGCACGACGTCTTCCACGCCGACGGCAAGCCTTATCGCCAGCGCGAAGTCGAGATCATTCGCAACCTGACCAGCAGCAAATAGGTTCTATCGCAGCGAAAGGGAATCTCTCGCTCCAACCTCCCACTGCGCCACCATCCGCCGTCCCGTGTCCGCGAATTCCGGATGCCCTTTTCCATACACTTCTACGTCTTTGGCTGTCTCGGCGAGCGCATCGCGGATGCGCTCCATCCGCGCGGCCAGGGTGTGGCGGGACCCCAGCGAGCGCTTTTCGCCGAACTTAATCAGGTTCTTGCCCGACGGCCATTGGTTCGAGCCGTTCAGGGTCAGCGCCATGCGGTCTGCCGGGATGTAAACAGTGGTCGTCACCAGGTCGTAGGCCGGCGCCAAGTGCGCGTCACCCTCGACGTCGTCGTAAAGGATGCCGAAGTCCTTCAGATGCGCGTCGCCGTTGCGCAGGCCGCAGTTCAGCGCGATGAGGGTAAAAAGCCGCAGGCTCTCCTCCAGCAGGTCGGACGAACGGGCGAATTGCTGGAAGCGCCGCATCACGCCTGCCTCGTAGCTGCCCGCATACTTCTCCTCGGTACGCCGCGCATTCAGCACGCAGAAGTCCTCGAATCCACGATAGCTTCCATCGGCGCGCAGATCGAACCGGTCCATGACCAGGGCGCTGCCGTCCTCCGAAAGCCGATGGGGCGGGACCTGCAAGCCGCATCGCTCCGCTGCCTTGAGGCAGAAGAACTCATTCGCCGCGAGCTGAGGAAACTCCGACTGGTCCCAGAATTTGACGATGTGCGTCGCTCCCCGGAAGGATGGCGGCAACACCTGCCCCGCCGGGTCGCCTGCAGTGAACGCGCGTTCATCGCGCACCATAAATTTGGGCTGCACCCCGCTGATGCCCGAGTAAGGAGCAAACTCCTCGATCAGGATTCGATACAGCTCCCCTCCGTGGCGGCCTTCAAGAATCTCGCTCACAGGCTGGAACGGCACGCCTTCATCCAGTTCTGCGTCCGCCGCGGTAAAGCGAACGCGGCCGAGCTGCGACCGACCCACGATGCTCAGCAGGTCGAGTTCGTCAAAGGTGCCGGTAGCCTTGGCAAACGCCAGGCGCAGCCGCTCGCGTAGCGCGCCCTCGGGCAGGTTCATCTCGAAGATCGGCGCGATGCCGAAGGCCATGTTCCAAGACGCCAGTCGCACTGGCATGGTCACCGAAACAGCCCGCGCGGGATCGACCTCAGGGCTGTAGACAAACGTGCTTCCGCGTTCGCCGCTCCGCTCCAGCAGGCCGGCCGGGCGCCCGTCCGTCCAGATCCTAATCATCCGCGGCTCGCTCCTTCAGGAGTTCGTCGAGCGTCGGGCGATGCGTGTCGGTGGGCCCGAGGCGCAGCTCCAATCCGAGGGAAGCCAGGATGCGTGCCAGCTTGGAATAGCCGATCTCCGTTGACCGGCCATTTTCCAGTGCGTCAAGTGTCGCCCGGCTGACTCCGGCCTTTGAGGCCAGATCAGCTTGACGAAGCCGGCGCTCCTTGCGCTTGGCCACAATCTCTTTCCCGAGCTCTTCTATTCCATCCATACCTAATATATTAGGCATATTCTTGATTCGATGTCAATTCACCTAATATATTAGGCATTATATGAACCAGAGATAGTCTTCTATTGGCCTCGAGTCGACCCCCGAATCCAACCCAATTGGCCCAGATGCGGCCCCGTCACAAATTTGCGGTTGAATTGCACGCGAGCAAGCGCCTACATTGCTCTCTATGACTTCCCAAGGCCGTCGCACATTCCTCCGCCAAGCAGCCACCCTGGCGGGCGCATTCTCAGTGAATAGCCTCTTCCACCAGGCCCATGCGGCGGACTGGCAGGCGGCCTCGGGCAGAATCGCCCACCTCAACCCCGAACTGGCGGCGCAGGACGAAGACTATTGGAGCGTGATTCAGCGGTCCTATTCGGTCAATCCCAACCTGATAAACCTGAACAACGGCGGCGTGTCGCCGGCGCCCCTGGTCGTCCAGCAGGCCGTCGAGCGCTATAACCAGCTTTCCAACGAGGGGCCGTCGTATTACATGTGGCGCATCCTCGATCAGGGCCGCGAACCCCTGCGCGAGCGGCTCGCCCGCCTGGCCGGCGCGCAGCCCGGAGAGATCGCCATCGACCGCAACTCGACCGAAGCGCTCAATACCATCATCTTCGGCCTGCCGCTCCAGCGCGGCGACGAGGTCATCGGGACCAAGCAGGATTACCCGCACATGATCGAAGCCTATCGCCAGCGAGCCATGCGCGAAGGCATCGTTTACAAGCAGATCAGCTTCGACTTTCCCATCGAGGACGATGCCCGCATCGTGAAGGCCTACGAAGAAGCCATCACGCCGAAGACCAGGGTGATCCATGTGACGCACATGATCAACTGGGTGGGCCAGACCATGCCGGTGGCCAGGATCGCCGATATGGCCCACTCCCACGGCATTGAGGTCATCGCCGATGGCGCGCACTCCTTTGGCCTGATGGACTTCAAAATTCCCGACCTGCACTGTGACTACTTCGGCACCAGCCTGCACAAGTTCCTGTCGGCGCCCATTGGTTCGGGCATGATGTGGATCAAGGCCGACAAGATCGAGAAGATCTGGCCGCTCGTCTGCGCAGGCGAGCCCCACAGCGCCGACATCCGCAAGTTCGAGGATATCGGCACGCGCAGTTTTCCGATCGAGCAGGGCATCGGCGAAGCCATCAACTTCCATGAGGGCATCGGCAGCAAGCGCAAGGAAGAGCGCATCCGCTACCTCAAAAACTACTGGGCCTCGCGCGTGCAGTCGATCCCCAGGGTCAAGCTGCACACGTCGCTTGACGCGAAATACTCCTGCGCCATCTGCGGGGTCAGCATCGACGGCATGAAGCCTTCAGACCTTGAAAACGCGCTCTTCAACCAGTACAAAATCCACACCGTGGGTATCGTCTGGGAGAACATCAGTTGCGTACGGGTTACGCCCCATGTGTATACGACTATCGCCGACCTGGATAAGCTGGTCAGGGCCATCGGAGAGATTGCCGCTAAGGCTTAGGGATTCGAAGTCCTCGCCTTCGAAGCGCGGAAATGGGCGATGCCTCTCCTCTCGCAGGCGAGAGATGCGCTAAGATCGTGGGTCCGGATGAAAGCATTGATGGATCGACGTGCATTCTTGCGTTCGGCAGCGGCGGTTGGCGTCCCCTTCGTGGCCGTCCCCGGCGTGATCTCCCAGCCTGCGGAACCCCCAGCGAGCGCCGTCCCGGCGAGCAAATCATCCGCCGAAGCCTCGACGCGCATTGAAAAGGCCACCACCGCAGCCATGGCCATGCAGCGCCGTGACTGGGAGCAGGGCATGCTCGCCCAGGCGCTGCTTGAGGCCAACAACCGCGCCGGCGTCATCCTCCTCACCAGGGCCGCTATGGTGCAGCAAACCCCTGACGGCCGCCTGGGCGTTGTCGTCAGCGGCGGCGTTACCGATCCCGCAATGGGCGGCGAAGCTTACATGCGGGCAGCCGAGTGGACCGGCGACGCCGGGAGCCGGCACGCGGTCGACGGCCTGCTCGAATGGATCCGGCACAAGGCTCCGCGCAGCACGGACGGCATTCTTTACCACGTCTTCGACGGGCCGGAGATGTGGTCCGATGGGTTCAATGGCGCGCCGCCGTTTCTGGCCGCGATGGGCTACTACGACGAGGCGCTGGCCCAAATCGAGGGATTCCGCCGGCGGCTGTGGAACCCCGAGGCAATGCTGCTCTCGCACATCTGGGATGACGGCAAGCAGGCATTCAAAGACAAGAACTTCTGGGGTGGTGGCAACGGCTGGGCCGCCACCGGGCTGACGCGTGTCATCCGCAGCCTTCCCAGCCAGCGCCGCCAGGACCGCGAACGCCTGGCCTCCTTCGCCACGGAACTCATCGACGGCTGCCTCCGCCACAAGCGGACCGACGGTCTGTTTCACGACGTAATCGACCAGCCCTTAACCTTTGTTGAAACCAATCTGGCGCAGATGCTGGCCTTTGCTATGTACTCGGGCGTCGCCGCTGGATGGCTTCCCGCCAGCTACCGGGCCCATGCGGACACAATGCGCGAGGCCGCCCGCCAGAAGATGGACGCTGATGGTTTTGTCCAAGGAGTCTGTGGAGCGCCCAACTTCGACAGCCCCGGAACCTCAACGGAAGGCCAGGCCTTCTGCATCCTGATGGAGGCGGCAGCCGCCAAGCTCGCGGCATCGTAACCATTGAAGGCCAGTTGCCGGCGTCCCGGCCCACGTTCACTTGCCGATGCAGAACATTGAAAAGATAAGATTTAGTATGTCGTCGCTGGTCGTCTGGCCGGTCAAGGAATCCTGAGCCGCGAGCGCACGGTAGAGGTCCAGCAAAATCATCTCGTGGGGAATCGTGCCGGCATTTGCCTGGGCTGCGTCGGCCAACGCCGCCAGGGTGCCAGTGACTGCCTGGTGGTGTCGCATGCTTGTCAGCAGGCCGGGTTCCGCGGCGGCTCCCCCGGTAGCCAGGGCGAGAATCCGCTCGCGCAATGCGGGGATGCCCTCGCCGGTGAGCGCAGAGGTCGGCAACGCGGGAATGCCGGCCACATCGCCGGCGGCCTGTTCTGTTTCAGCCAAATCGCACTTGTTGATAGCCACCAGGGCGGGCCGGCCCTCGACCAGCGCCAGCAGGCGGCGCTCCTCTTCATTCAGCGGCTGGGTCGCGTCCAGCACGATCAGCACCAGGTCGGCGTCGGCCATGGCCTCGCGGCTGCGGGCGATGCCCAGCTGCTCGACCTCCTCGCCGGCCTCGCGCAAGCCCGCCGTGTCCACGAGCTCCAGGGGAATGCCTTCCAGCGAGATGCGTTCAGTGACCAGGTCGCGGGTGGTGCCGGGCGTCGCGGTCACAATGGCCCGATCGCGCTCGACAAGCCGGTTGAATAAAGAGCTCTTACCGGCGTTGGGCCGGCCCACGATGGCCAGCGTCAGTCCGTCATGGACAATCCGTCCGCGCGCGAACGAGGCTTCCAGAGCCGCAAGGGGCGGCCTCAGCTCGTCGATGCGCCGGGCAATCTCGGCCGCCGGCGCCACATCCACATCGTCTTCGGCAAAGTCGATGCCGGCTTCGAGCAGCGCAATCAGCTCCACCAGCGCCCGCTTCACCGGCTGTACGCGCCGGCTGAGCGCGCCACCCATCTGGCTCGCTGCCTGGCGTGCCTGGGTCAGGGTTTGCGCCTCGATCAGGTCCCGCACCGCCTCCGCCTGCGTCAGGTCGATCCGCCCAGCCAGAAAGGAGCGCTGGGTGAATTCGCCGGGCTCGGCCAGCCGCGCGCCCAGAGCAAGTGCGCGGCGCAGCAGCAGCTCCAGCACTACCGGCGAGCCATGCGCGGCAACCTCGACTAGGTCTTCCGTGGTGTAGGAGTGAGGCGCCGCAAACCAGGTCACCACCGCTTCATCGATCCGGCCGGCCTCGCTGTTCGAGTCCACATCCAGCACGTTGGCCAGGCGCGCCCGGCCGTGCTCCAGCGGCTGCCGCAGCTGCACCAGCTCTCCCGCGATCGAAACGGCCAGCGGCCCGCTCAGGCGCACGATCCCGATCCCGCCCCGCCCAGGCGGCGTGGAAATGGCTACAATCGTGTCGGTTTGCGGAGTCGGATCGGAGGCAGCCATGGAGTTGCATCCATTGTAGGTAATCGGGCGGCGTCGGCAGCCGTCTCAGCGCGGAACCCGGCAGCTATCCGGTTGGTTGAAAAGCCGGGACACGGTCTGGCAGATCTTCACCTGCCCCGCCACTGTGGGGTGAATCCCGTTCATGATCAGATCGCTCTGCGGCACCCATTGGCTCATGTCCACAAAATGCAGCCAGGTTGCATCCTTGCTGCCGGCATAAGCCTGCACCGTGGACTCAATCCCGCTGCGCCAGTCGGCCAGTTTCAGCGGCGGAGTGCAGCCGTCGGTCAGCGCTTCGTTGACAGCCGATTCGCGAATGTCCGAGCCGACGTAGAGGGGCACGCCGGGAAACTCGGTCTGCCACGCATCGAAGAGATACTGCAAGGTGCGCTCATACTGCGGCAGGCACTCCCCGAACGACAAGCGGCCGTGATAAAAGTCGTTGAGCATCCGGGCCGCGAATCCCACCGCGATGTGAGGCTGTGCCGCCTTGATGGCCGCCAGGTAGGCGTTGCACGCGGCTTGCGTCCAGCAATCGTTCGCCAGCAGCTCGCCGCCGTAGCTCTCGACCATCACGTTTGAAGTGCCAAAGGCGTTGCCCGCGCGCGCCTGCACGGTCCACGCAATCGAAGACTGCGCGCCTTGCCCCATTGCCGGAACCTGCCCCGACTCGTCGCCGACGGCCACCGAGTGCGATAGCACCAGCGCCACCGACTCCGCGGCCGGCCGATTCACCTTCACCATGTACCCCGGCAGCACCGCCACGGCATCGATGTAACCGCCGCCGCCAAAGCTCCCCAGCGTGGGCTTCGCATAGTCGCCGTTGTTTTCGGCAAATCCGTTGCGCAGCTCCACGCTGTGGCTACGTCCATCTTGGGGCAGTGGAATGGAGCGCAGATTGGCTCCGAACTGCCACGGCTGATCGTATCCCAGATACTGCCCGTCCAGCTCGAAGCTCACCGAATACAGGTAGGGCTGCCCCTTGGCGTTCCCCACTGCGTAGCGCACGGCAAGGAACGGCGTACCTGGCGAGGTGGTAATGGAATAATGCGCAAACGGGCTGGTGCGGACAAAACTCGCATAGGACACGGCCCATACGTTGTCCTGCGCATCGCCGCCCAGGGCAATCGGCCGGGGATCGAGCGCGGTAACCGCCAATTTGAACCAGCCAGGGGTCTTGAAGCCCGAGGTGATCGAGCTGTGCAGGCCGCCGTTCCACCATGCCGCGCGCACTGGCTGCTGAAAAAACGGCTCGGCCGCCGCGTCCTGCCACACAAACAGGGTGCCCAGGTCGGCTCCCAGCCTGCCCAGCAGCACCTCCATGGGGTCGGGCCGGCTCAGAACGGGTCCCTTCAGCTTGACGGGCGGGCTGGCCGCTCCATCGTCATAAGCCACGCTGATCTCGGGCGCGGAGGGCGATCCCATTACCGAGGTGTCGTAGAGTCCCCACACGCACACCGGTGCATTGGTCTGCGCCGGAGGAAAGCCCGATTTCAGGTTGAACGCGGCAAAACCGGCCGGCGGAGGCGGAGCGTTGGCATAGACCCAATTCCCCCCCGAGACCACGGCAAACGGCGACTCGCTGGAAGCCAGGCCGAGGCCCCATTCACCGGGCTTTGTCACGCTCCAGGCCCCGCGCGCTTCCACCGGCAACAAACCGCCGCTCTCGCTGGCGAGCCAGTTGTTCTCCCGTCCGCAGAGCAACAGCACCGTCGTTCCCGCCGACAGTGAGGGCAGGCTCGTGCTCTTCAGCGCGTAGTGGCTCACCGGCTGGCCGTTCAGGCTGCCTCCCACCAGCGCTTCACCGTCGATATTGCCCGCCCCATCCTGCGCCACCGGCGGGCTCGATCCCGCCCCGGCGCTTAGCAGCGATGCGTCGCCAAACGCAGGAGCAATCGTGGCCGCATTGCCATCCAGCACCCAACCCATCGTCGGCTTGGGAGGGATTGTTCGCGGCGCAGTCTCGGCGCCTTCCTCGCTCGCCGGGGTGCCTGAGCCCGTCTCCTGCGCCGCCATCCAGCTTGGGAGTATGAGGAGCAAGAGCGCGAGCCAACGCATCGGGGATACACCATCCTCCCGGCGGGTCCGGGGCCGCTTCAGTGATAGACAATGCCTCAAAGTATAGCCCTGTCATGCGAACGGGCCGCTATAATCGAATGTGACCCTGCGGGACTACCTCAATTGCTTTCCAGGCTCTCTCCAGCTTCACGCATCTTCCAGAAACAAGGTCGAATTCTCTTGGACGTTCAGTCAGGAAACGGGCGCGTGCCGCGCCGTTCAACGGCAGGAGTCAGCGTAAAGGGCTTCTGGAGTTTGGCGTTGGCGCTGCTCTTGTTTGCTGCCGCGCCAGCCAGTCCACAGCAGGCCACGAACCCGGCCGCCTGGGCTGGTGTTCTGCGCAACCCCGCCGGCGCACCCATCGCGGGCGCAAGAATCCACCTAGCTGGCAGTGGAGCCAAAGCCGAAGCCGTCACCGACGCCGCCGGCCGCTTCCAGATCCCCAGCCTGCGCCCCGGACAGTACCGCCTCATCGTCGAATCAAGGGGCCGCAAGACCGAATATGCCCAAACCCTGGACCTCGCTCCCGCCGCGCCCGAGGCCGTCCTCACGCTCTCCAGCCGTGGCGAACTGACCGTGGCCGTGCTCAAAGGCCAAACCGCGACCGGCGGCGAAGAGCTTTCCAGCCAGGCGGTCAGCGAACTGCCTCTGAACAAGCGCGACTTCAGCCAGTTGCTGCTGCTGGCCGCAGGCACCATGACCGACGCCAACGGCGCCACAAACTTCACCCAGCAATTCGCCATCAACGGCCAGCGCGGCGTCGAGGCGACCTTTGCCATGGACGGCGCCGACATCAGCGACCCTGAGATGGGCGGGTCCACCTTCTCGAATTTCAACGTGGACGCGGTCGAGGAGATTCAGTCCAGCTCCGGCTGGATGCCGGCCGAGGTTGGCCACGGCGCTGCGGGATTTACGAACATTGTCACCCGCTCCGGCGCCGGCGGCTTCCATGGCTCGGCCTTCGAGTTTCTGCGCAACTCCGCCCTCGACGCGCGCAATTACTTCGATTACGCCACCCCGGCGTATCCCGGCCGGATTCCGCCCTTCCGCCGCAACGAGTTCGGATTTACCAACGGCGGTCCGGTCTTTCTTCCAGGCGTCTATGACGGCCGCAAGCGGACCTTTTACTTTACCCAGTACCAGGGCTTTCGCCAGGTGCTGGGAACCACACAGGTCTTGCCGTTGCCTACTCCCGCGGAGCGCACCGGCCTGGATGCTACCGCTTTCCCCGGCGACACCCTCGAGGTGCCAGTGGATCCGGGCATCGCGGCGGTGCTGGCGCGCTACCCGCTGCCGAACTACGCGGCCGGGTCTTACGGGGCCTCTACCTATGCCACGGCCTCGCAGGTTGTCACCAACGCCAACCAGTTTTCGCTCCGCCTGGACCATAGGTTCACCGGCAAGGATCAGTTCTTTGCCCGCTTTAACATGAACAACCTTACCGGCCCCACCACCAATCCCGACCAGACGGCTCTCGATCCCTCCTTTGGCATCACGTACATTGACCGCCAGCGCAACGTGGTGGGCACTTACACCCGCACCGTCTCGCCTCGCCTGACGCTCGAGTCCACAGTCAACATCACGCGCTCCACGCCGGGCTTTCCCACACCCAACCGCACCGATCCCGCGGTCAAGTTTGTCGATGGTTTATTCGAGGCCTTCAACTTCGCGGGCGGGTCGGTTATGCAGGCCTACGGTAATCTCTTTCAGGGCCGGCAGACCGTCGCCTTCACCGCCGCGCGTCACGCCTTCAAAGCCGGCGTCGAGGTCCGGCTGAATCGCGATACCACCTACTTCGGCACCAGCCCCAACGGCGAGTACGACTTTGGCGGCGGAACGGCATATGCCAGGGAATTCATCCCTTCGAAGAGCGGGACCCACGACATCCATCCCGGCGACCCGCTGCCGGATACGCTCTCGAGCTTCCTGTCCGGCAGTCCCTTCATCTATACCGTGGCTATCGCGCCGCCTTACTTCTCCAATGGCCCGCACATCGGCCCGGCCGCCATCAACCGCAGTAACTATAACGTCTTCCTGCAGGATACATGGAAGGTCAACAGCCGTTTCACGCTCGATTACGGCGTCCGCTGGGACCTCTATACGCCTATTACCGAGCGCGCCCACCGGACATCCAGCTTTCTTACCGTGAACCGCGTGCAGCTGTATGTCATCAACCCGCAGCCTGGATACAAGACCGACTGGAATGCCTGGCAGCCGCGTGTGCAGGCATCCTGGCAGGTAACCAACAAGTTCCTGGCCCGCGCCGGCGGCAGCATCATGACCATCCCGCCTAATATCTGGCAGGATAACTTTCTCACCGGCTCCACACCCTTCGCTGTCTATCCGCGCCTTCTTTCCGCGGCAGGCGCGCCGATTAATTATGGTTTTCAGATCACTCCGGCAGAGTTACCCAATGTCTACACCCCGTCGGGCGTGAATATCTTCGCTTCCGGACGCACCAACACCGTCCCGGCCAACACCGTGATGGATGTGAACCGCTACGAGCAGGATGTAGCCGCCCTTACTCCGGGCCACGGCGTCAGCGACCTCAATCTCAGCGGCATCGATCGATCCTTCGGCAACGCCACTCTCTACACCTGGACGGCGGGCCTGGAGCGGAAGCTCCGCAACCTGACCGCCGACGCGAGCTATGTGGGCACCGCCGGCATTAAGCTGCCCCGCACCAGTTTTCCCAACGCCTATCCGGGCGCGGACCCGGCCTTTGCGCCCCACACCACCTTTGACAGCGCCGGCAACGTTACCGGCGGCTTTGGCGTGGAGAACGTCATCACGGCTACCTCCCACTCCACTTACCATGCGCTGCAAGCCTCGCTCTCCGGCACCATGGCGCATGGCGGCCCCGGCATTCAGGCGAGTTATACCTGGGGTAAGTCGATCGACGACACCAGCCAAGTGATCGGCGGCACCGGCTCAACCGGCGCAGTGACCGTACCCTTTCCCCAGGATCCCTACGGCACCCACACCGAAAAGGGACCGTCCAACTTCGACGTGAAGAACGCCTTCAACGCAAGCGTGGCCCAGGATCTGCACCTTGAAAGCGTGAACTTCCTGAGCCCCCTCAGCAGGAAGGCGACTGCCGGATGGGAGCTGCTCAGCATCTCGACCCTTACCTCGGGCTCACCCTTCACGGTCTATTCGGGCATTCAGCAGACGGGCGTGGGTTCCAATGGCGTAGACCGCCCCGATCAAATCGCTACCCCCCATCTCTCCACTGCGCGCAAGGTGCGGGAAGACTATTTTGGCGAGGGCGGCAACAACGGCGAGGATTTCTTCAGCATCCCGATTCACGTGCCGGGAGGCACCGGGCCGAACCAGGGTCGCTTCGGCACCCTGGGGCGCAACAGCTTCCGGGGCCCGGCTTTCTACGACTACGATTTCGCGATGATCAAGGACACGCCCTTTGGCCGCCGCGCCAGCGGTGCTGAGCGGGTGAGCCTGCAGTTCCGCTCGGAGTTCTTCAACCTGTTCAACATCGTGAATATGGGGCTGCCGGCGAATATTCTCGCGGTCGGCAAGAACGGCCAGATCGGCACCACCAACGGATTCGGCTTCATCAGCAAGACCGCCGGCAACTCCCGCCAGATTCAGTTTTCCCTGAAACTGATCTATTAGCTGCGTTGCGTCCATTCACAGCAGCTTCCGGATGACCCCGGCAAACCGCGTATAGAGGAAGGAAACTGCCAGCAGCGCCACGCCCAGAACAATCAGCGTGGTGTACCGGTCCGACGGCGAAAGCTTCCACACATCCATCAGCAGAATCTTTACCACGCTCACCATCAGCAGGGCCAGGCCGGCCAGCCGGTAGCTCCGTTCTCCCACCGCCAGCGCAAACAGAAACACACCCACGCCCAGCAGGCTCCAGGCAATGGTGATGTGGCCCGAGCTGAGCTTGACCGCCAGCGCTGCCACCTCCAGGGCAAACGGCGTAAAGAAGAACCACTGCTCGGGCCGTCGCATCCAGGATTCGATCCCCTCCGGCAGTTGAATTGATCCGCCCACCCAGAAATCCTTGCCCCGCAGCCGGAAGCCGAACGGCAGGCCAGCCAGCAGAATCGCCGCCGCCACGCCAAGGTGGAACAGCGGCCCATGCCAGAAGCCCGGGGGGGCGTCGGCAAACAGATCTACCATGAACCCGCGCGCCACCACGGCCACGGCCAGCACCACCGCCTGCACCAGAAACGCCCGCCGCCGCATCAGCCACGCCAGCGCCAGCAGCGCCGTCGCCATCCCCGCCCAGATTGGCGTCACCCAGGCCTCGCCGCCCGGTACCGGGACCCAATAAGACGGAAACTCATAAGCAAACCACAGCGCGATCGACAGCGAGCCCAGCGCATCGGCGCCCAGGCCCGCAATGTGCTCCGTCCGGGTGCATCGGTCGTCGTCACGCGTCCGCTCCAGCAGCGCATAACCGACGGCCGCCAGCACCATAACCTCCAGCAGCAGGGAATTCGCCAGGCTGAAGTGATCCGCATAGAGCGCGGGACTCCGCAAGTGCGCGAAATCGCCAAAAAGGTCTGGCAAATCCACCATCAAATAGCGCCCAAGCGCCAGGGCCACCAGGAAAAATCCCTGCCAGCGCAGGAATCCCTTGCGAAAAAAGCGGCCAATCTCAAACAGCGCCAGCCCGAGCACGGCCCACGCCGAAGCCACATAGATAATTGGCGAGGCATCCGCGGCGAGGTACGCCAGAAGCACCGTCGCGGCCCACGAGTAAGCAGAGGCCACGTAGTTGCCCAGGCCGCCCGGCACCGTCCGCCGCCGCATTCCGGCATAAAGCAGCGCCACAGCGGCCCCCACCGGCGCCCAGTGGTTCCACCAGCCATCCGTCCACACGTCCCAGGGAATGAAGGCGATCAGCGCCGCAATGGCCAGCATGTCGGCCTCGACCGCAATGCTCGCGGCCTTGAGCCAGTCCGCCGCCAGGCCCAGCACCAGTACCAGCGCCAGCCAGCCCACCACCACCCAAGCCGCGGGCAGCGCCACCCACAATGCCGCCGCGGCCGACATTGCGCCCAGCCAACTGCAAATCGGCAAGACAAATCCCGGCCAAGCGCTTGATTCGGAACTGGCCGCCGGCTCGGTTCCCGCACCGGCCAGCAGGCGCGGAAACGCCTCCGAATGAACCCAGTAGCACAGTGCCGCCAGGCTCAGCACGACGGTCTCCGCCGGGTGGTGGCTGGGATCGGCGCCCTCCAGCCGCAACAGCGCCAGAGGCAGGATGTGGTGAAAAAGCAGGACAGCGCCCGTGCCCAGGGCCAGCGCATCCGCTTCGAACCCCAGAAACGCGGCACTGAACCGGCGTGCCGTGAACCCCAGCACCAGCACCAGGGCCAGCCAGCCCCCGGGGACCCACAAATCGGGCAGCGCCACCCACAAGGCCGCTGCCGCCATGGCCGCGCCCAGCAGGCTGGCAGCCGGCTCAATGAGGGCCGCCCAGGCCCCGAAATCGGCGGCAAACGATGGATCGCGCCAGGGCAAAATGCGCGGATAAACCTCCGCGTGAACCCAATATGCCAGTGCCGCCAGTCCCAGTACCGCGGCCGCAGCCGGGTGATGGCTCGGATCGGCTTCGTTGAGGCGGAAAAACACCAGCGGTAGAACATGATGCAGGGCCAGCACGGCGCCCGCCGCCAGCGCCAGCAAGTCAGCCTGCAAACCCAGCCGCACAGCATTGAACCGCCGCCCCAAGAACCCCAGCACCAGCATCAGCGCCAGCCAACCCACCGGGACCCACAAATCGGGCAGCGCCACCCACAGCGCCGTCAACCCGGCCGCCACTCCCAGCCAGCTGGTTACCCGCAGCGCAAAAGCCTCATTCTGGTTCTCGGCAATCCGCGGCCACCGCTTCGGATAGACCTCGGCATGCACCCAATACAGAATCGCCGCCAACGCCAGCGCCACAATCAGCGACGTATGTCTGTCCGGATCGGGAAAATCGAGCCGGAAGAGAAACAGTGGCAGCACATCGTGCACCGCCAGCACCGCCCCGGTCAGCACGCCCGCCAGCAGTCCCAGCCGGCGAAAGACCGGCTCGCCCAGCCGCAGCCCGCTCAGCGCCAGCACCTGCGCCTCCACCAGCCAAAGCACCGGCCAGCTGACGCCGTGGAACCGGAACGGCACCGCAGCCACCAGCAGCACGGCGGCAATGGTCGACAGCACCACAAAAGCCTGCCGCCGCCGCGACCGCACCCTGAAGGCCAGCGCCATCTCCGCCACGCCCAGCACAGCCAGGGCCCACGCGGCCCACTCCGGATGCACGGCCTGGAAGCGCAGCAGTCCCAGCACCCCGGTCGAGTTCAGCACCGCCGACAGGCTCGAAATGGTCTCTTCCTTCGGGTTGAGCGGCGTGCGGAAGACATAGGCCAGCCGGAAGATCAGCCAATACAGCAGAATCAGCACGGTCGACGGCCAGAAATCGGCAAAGGCCCGTTGATTGTCCGGCAGCACCTGCGTCAGCCACACAAGGTGATTGATGTAGACGGCGGAGAGGCCGGCCAGCTCCAGCCAGGCCCAGTGCCGCAGCGTGGTCACCACCACCAGCGCCAGGGCCAGCACCGCGCTGGCCGTGAGGCTGAAGACCACAGTATCGCCTGTTGCCTCCAGGTCGCTGGTCAGCAAAGTCCCAAATCCCAGCAGAAAGGCCAGTCCCGTGACCGCCTGCGACCGGTAGCGCAGCGAATGCCCCACCATGCCGCCGGCTACCAGCAGCATCAGCACCAGGTCCGCGGCCAGCGAATCCAATACCCTCGCCGCGGGCAGGTGATGCATGGCGAAGGTGGTAAAGAACATGAGCGCCCACCCGCCGCCAATGCCGGCGCGCGCAAAGATGCGGTAAGTTTCCTTGCGTTCCAGCCACACGCCCCCGGCCAGCAGCGCTACACTCACGGCAAAGCCGCACAGCACCTTGCCGCCCGGCCCCCAGGTCTGCAGCTTGTAGGCCAGGAAGAACGCCAGCCCGATCACCAGGATGGCGATGCCCAGCTTGTTCAGCCAGTTCGCTCCCAGCCGCTCCTCCATGGAAAAGAAGCTGGTTGCCGGGGCTGGTTCCGGCTTCACAGCAGCGCGCATCGGTTCCGGTGTGGCCGGCCTGGGAGGTGCTGGCGGTAGCGAAGGCGGCGGTTCGGCCCGTACCTGAGTCGGCGGCGGCTCCACCCGCGGCATCGGCGGCCAAACCGGCGCGGGAATCGCAGGCTGCATCTTTACTGGCGCAGCCGGAGAAAAGGCCGCATAGGCAGTGGGCGGCGCGGGCGCTTGAGCCGCGGCTGCCGGCAACTCTGGCTCGGGCCTGGGGCTTGGCGCAGGTCTCCACGGCTCTGTTTGCAGAACTGGCGCCGGCATCGGCGCCGGCCTGGGAGCCGGTTGCTGGACAGCCGCATGCTGCGCTGACTGGGCTGCCTGGGCGGGAGCAACCGTGGTCTGTCCGCTCGTCTGGCTTGCGGCGGCCGCCTTGCTCAGCGCAACCAGGTGCGCCCGCAGCGCATCGATCTGGCTCTCCAGCCCGTCGAGCCGGTTGCGCAGTTGATCGGTTGTGTCTTTGCTCATCCCCCAGAGCGAGGCCACAACAATTCCCAAAGCAATGATAAGAAAATATTCCATCAGGTAACTGGCGCGAATTATACGCCGAGCTTGCGCGGCTTACGGTGATCTTTCATTCTGCACTCACCGCAGCCGCTGCGGCGGCTTGCGGCTCAGGTGCCAGCAGCCCAGCGAGAGCGCCAGCAAGCCCAGGCCCACCGCCATAAAAACCCGTGGACCCCTTTGGAAGTGCCACCCTTCCCACAGAGCAAAGCACCCCGCCAGCAGCATGATCACTCCGCGAACCCGGTCCATGGCCTTTCCCTTCGAGCAAGGTTGCAAGCAGATGATTCCCATCATCCTACACCCGTCGCGTTTGACCCTGCCGCCGCCCAATCCCTATCGTGGAAGCGGTACACTTGCAGCGCCGAAAGGATCGCCCATGACCACCCCCGCCACGCCCGTCGTTCCCGAACTCAAGAAGACCGCCCTCAATGCTACCCACCGCGCCCTCAAGGCAAAGATGGTCGACTTTGGCGGCTGGGACATGCCGGTCGAATATCCATGCCCCGGCGGTGGCCTGATCGCCGAGCACCTGGCCGTGCGCACTGGCGTGGGCCTATTCGACGTGAGCCACATGGGCGAGATCCAATTCCGCGGCCCCGGCGCGCTGGCCGCGGTGCAGCACATCACTATGAACGACGCCTCGCGCCTCAAGGACGGCCAGGCCCACTACTCCGCGCTGCTTACGCCTGAGGGCGCCTTCGTCGACGACATTCTTGTCCACCGGCTCAGCGAAAACGACTACCTCCTGGTGGTCAACGCCGGCACCAAGGACAAGGATTACGCCTGGATTCGCCAGCAGGTGGGCGGCTGGCCGTCAATCCACATCAGCGACTACTCCAGCTACTACTCGCAACTGGCGCTGCAAGGCCCGCGCGCGCTCGAAACTCTGCAGAAGCTGACCAAAACCGACCTGGCCGCCATCAAAAACTACTGGTTCACTTGGGGCCAGGTGGCCGGCGTACCCAATGTGCTCATCGCGCGCACCGGCTATACTGGCGAAGACGGCTTCGAGGTCTATCTGCCCGCTGACGAGGCCACCACGGTAAGAGTCTGGAATGACCTGCTGGCCGCGGGAACCGAGTTCGGCATCCGTCCCTGCGGCCTGGGCGCGCGCAACACGCTGCGCCTGGAGGCCGGCATGAGCCTCTACGGCCACGAGATTTCCGATGAAGTCAACGTGTGGGAGGCAGGCCTCGAACGCTGGCTCAAGCTCGACAAGGGCGAATTCATAGGCCGCGCGGCGCTCCAGGCTGTGCAGGCCGCAGGAGGCCCGACACGCAAGGTCGTCGGCCTCGAAATGGTTGACCGCGGCATCGCCCGCGACGGGTACCCGGTGTTCTCGCTCGACAGCCACGCCATCGGCACCGTTACCTCCGGCTCGCCCGCGCCCTTCCTCAAGACCAACATCGCCATGGCGCTGGTGTCCGCCGCCGTGGCCGCGTCCGGCCAGGATGTGATGATCCAGATCCGCCCCAACCAGCAGGCACGCGCAAAGCAGGTTCCGCTGCCATTCTACAAGCGGCCGAAGAAATAAGGCCATTCCATGGATTCGCGCCCCTATGAAGTCCTGGAACCCGATCTGCCCCGAGGCCATAACAGACGGGGAGAATTGTCTCGACTTTAGTATTTTCGGATGCACAAGCTGGAAACTCAGTGATTTTGGATTGACCTTAGTGATTCTCCATGAGCTTCAGCGATTCCACACCACACCCGGCGGTCCGGGCCATCGGCTGATCGAAGATCTCCAACTGCCCGTAATTCTCCCTGCCGTGCGCTCCGAGGCGTCCGCCGGGCAGTGATCGCGGATGGAGTTGTGATCCAGCGCACTGTCCATCTCTCTTCGCGAGCGGTATAGTGCTTGTCGCTTGAGGAGGGGCCATCCGATGGAAGGCCAATGTCCGAGTTGCGCGACCCACCTGGCGTCGCTGTGGAAGTTCTGCCCGCAGTGCGGGGCCATCGTACCGCCTGAATCTCACCCTCCCGCGCCCCACGTCGAGCCTGAAAAGGCCCCCACCAAAGGTGCATACTCCGGTTTGCTGTTCGGGGCCATCGTCGCGCCCATGGCAATTATCGTCGGAACGCTTCTCTGCCTCACCGGGTTGGGCGCAATTGTTGGCGTTCCGCTTATCATCTTGGGAATTGTTTCGCCGCTGCTGGGCCCGCTCATCGGCCTCGGCGCGCTGGAGAAGAAACCCGCGGTGCGGAGCCACACCTAGCGGATCTTACGCAAGCGGTTCCCGAACGTGTTGCATCAACCTGCTTCGTGTCAGGGCACGACTTCAGTCGTGCCGAATGTCGCCAAAGAACATTGGGCTTCAGCCCCTGCGGGAAGTTTTGTCGGTGCTCCCTCTACCATTGATAAAGCAAGCTTCTAGGGAAAGTCCGTTACCTTCGGCGTGACCCGCGGCTTGGTTGACGTCGGTCCACCTGCATTGTCGATCACGTTGCTGATTTCGCCCAGGTTGTCGAGCGCGATAGTAATCATGTGGTGGAAGCGTACGTTGGGCGTCTCCGGCACTTCAATCGCGCGGGCCAGCGTGACGTTTGGATGGCGGAAGACCGAGTAAACGCCGAGACCCCAGGCTTCGTGGCTGGCTACCTTGTCCGCGACCTTATACGAGGCCCATCCACTCACGGGCTTGCCCTGCTTATCCAGGCCGCTTGAGAAACTGGCCTGGTCGGGCGGGTCGTAAGGAATTTCGGATTGATAAAAATAGGTCCGGCCTGCGTTGCCATTCCACAGCACCTGGTATTCCTGGTGATGCTCGACAAACAGGCCGTAGATCGTGACGCGGTCTCCATTCACCACCAGGCCGTTGGCGCTGGGATTCGAGGTCCATCCGGCCCCTGTGCCATGATCGGCGCGCCAGATCCACGTGTGGTCGACAATGGTGTCGTTGCTGTCGATGCGCAGGTTCACCGTGGCGCCGCCTGGCCCCGCGCCGCCCACGCGAAAGAACACGTCGAACAGGCAGATGGGGTTCGCTGCGTGGCTGGCGTGCCCGTCTCTGGTTCCGATCTCGAGCAGCACGGGTGAGTTGGCCGGGCCGGCATCGAAGAGCAGGCCGGCAATGGTGAGCCCATCCACGTCAGCCGCGGTCATGGCGGCACTGCCCTTCACAGGCTTGAGCGTGGCGAACCCTAGTCCCATCGCCACAGTGTCAGGCCGAACGACGCGAATCGGCTCGGCGAGTTCATAGATGCCGGGCGTCAGCAACAGATGCTTGCCCTGGGCTAACTGCGCGTTGAGGGCGGCGGCCGTGTCGCCGGGTTGAGCGATGTAAAAGCGGCTCAGCGGAATGTCTTTCCCGGGCGTTGAGCCGCCATGCCAGGTGATGCCGGCGCTGTCATTGCGCAGCGCCGGAACGCGCACACTCCAGTTGCCGTGGGCGTCCTCGACCAGGAAAGGCTTCTCGCGCACGATGGGCGTCGCGGCAATCTTGGTGTAGGGCGGTGCCGGCCATTCACCCGCGGGCGGGTTGGGCACGCCCACGAAAACCATGTTCCAGTTCGCGCCGGTCCAGCTTCCCCACTCGCTGTTGCGGCTGATCCACTGCTGCTGCGAGCCTGAGTCGACGTTGCCGTCCACCAGTGAGTCGGACATCCATCCGCCGCTGGCCCAGCCCCTGTTCTGGTGCAGCACGATGTTCCCGCGCACATGCATGCGGCGAAAGGGCACGGCCTGCGAAACCGCCCACTGCATCGTCCCAGGTTCCGCGCCGCCCACCGGCGTGACGGAAAATCCCTCCGCCGCGCGCCAGAAAGTACAGGTAGCGTTATTGCGCGGCAGGCTGGCGTCGGCGTGCACGTTGCCAACGATGTGCACCGCGTCCGGCGATGCGCCCAGGCCGATCACCTCGGTGTAGAAGCCTACCGGCACGTCAACATGGTATTCGCCTGGCTCAAACAGGATGGCGTTGCGTGCCGGCCCGAACTCGCTGTGCTGCTGTACGGCATAGACCTTATCGATCTGCGCCTGGATGTCCGCGGCCGGCATCAACGGCGAGAAGACCAGCACATTGGGGCCGAGGTTGGGCTTCGCAGAAGCGACGGCGCGAAGAGGGGCAGGGAAGGCCGCGGCCAGCATCAGCAGCAGCGCTATCTCGATGGGTTTCATTTGAGCTCCAACTCGGCCCTGGAGCCAGGGCTTCAACTCGGCCATTGACACGCCCCATTCGGCGAAAGAACTTTCCGAATAAAGATACACAATTCCGGCTGAAATGAATCGCATTGGGCCGGGCGTCTGCGCCCACTTTGAAGATCCGCCCTTGCGCGCAAATGCCGGGGACATCTTCCGATCCTGTCGATCAGGGCTTGGAATCGCCCGTCCTTCGAGAGCAACTTCCGGTTAGCCGGTTACACGTTCCATATCCTTATGCGCTGGGTATTGGCTTGCTTTCTCACGCCTTCCGTCAGGGTTTGCTGAGTTTCACCTATGGATGAAAACCGCAACAGCGAACCCGGCGACAGCGAGAGCCAGTGTCAGCCCTTCGACGATGAGCGAGTATGAGGTTAACCTTCTTGCGCGATCGAATCGGGCCGCGAAACGGCTCATAATCATACCCACCAGAACAACGGGCGATTCCAAGACTCTGAAAAAACAGAACCAGCCAATGCCCTGCGCCACGTAATCCTCGCCGAATAAGACCACGCTCATACAAACTGGCGCGGTCAGGCTGAGACCGAACAGAAATTGCGAATATGCCGTATACGGGCCCTCTGACTTTGCCGTGATCCAGATTAGGAAGGCGGTCGGGATCAGGAATAGACAGCCGATGAAGAGATGGAGCATTGTGTCGCCGGCAGCAGCCATGCCACCGGATGCAGCTACGGGGTCCTGGAGATCCATGAGATGACGCCCATAAAGCAAGCCCGCGGCAACCACTAAGACCGTGGCATACCCCCCGGCAACAAACCCGAACTTGATCCGGCTGGAAATAGGCTTCACACGAGCATCTTACCCTGCGGGGTGGAACTCTCAAACTCGATGTACCAAGGCGAGTGCAGGTGAATCGACAGCTTCCGGTTGGTCGCCTACCCGGGCATTACTTATTGAGATCTGCCCATGAGGGCGCCATTACCGCGTTGTTGCCCTTGATGCGGGAGGACCTGCCCGCAACGCGGTTCACTTCGTCGGATCGTCGTTGCATCCGAGCGCATAGACGCTCTTACGCAGAAGGCTTTAGGATGGGAGTCCCATGCCTAAGAGAACCTGCATCGCCGCCTTCCTTCTCGCGCTCCTTCCAGCCTGGCTTTGCAGTCAGGAGCGGCAGAGTCCCACCGTCATCTCCGTCGATGCGGCTCACCCCGGAGCGGCGATGTCGCCCTCCATGTTCGGCATCTTCTTCGAGGACATTAATTTTGCAGCCGACGGCGGACTCTATCCCGAGCTGGTCAAGAACCGGTCTTTCGAGTTCAGTGAACCGCTGACCGGCTGGCACGAAATCATGGGCTTCAGCCAAAAAGGGCTCGATCCGCCCAGGGGCGAACTCGCCGTACGCACCGCGGATCCGCTCAACAGTTCCAATCCGCACTATCTCCGCGTCCGCGTCTACGATCCGGGATACGGCTTCTATAACACCGGCTTTCGCGGCATGGGCGTGACTGAGGGCGCCGAGTATCGCTTCTCCGCTTACGTGCGCAGCGGCGGACCCAAGGCGATCCGCGCCACCCTTACCGACCCCAGCGGCCACGAGATCGGCAGCGGCAAGCTGGAAGGGTTTGACGGCCATTGGCAGCGCTACGAAACCGTCATCCGCGCCAGCGCAACGGCGCAACATGCGCGCCTGAATCTCTTCGTCGACGAGCCAGGCCATCTCGATCTCGACATGGTCTCCTTGTTTCCCATGGACACATGGAAGCAGCGGCCGAATGGACTGCGCAAAGATCTGGTCCAATTGCTCTACGATCTCCACCCCGGATTCCTGCGCTTTCCCGGCGGCTGCATCGTGGAAGGCCGCGAGCTGGCGACGCGCTATCGCTGGAAGACCACCGTGGGCGACATTGCCGAGCGTAAGACCATCATCAATCGATGGAACGATGAGTTCGACTATCGGCCGGCTCCGGATTACTTCCAGTCCTTCGGCCTGGGCTTTTATGAATACTTCCAATTGGCCGAGGACATCGGCGCCAAGCCACTGCCCATCCTGAACTGCGGCATGGCCTGCCAGTTCAATTCGAGCGAGACGGCTGCGCTCGACCAGCTTGACGAGTATGTGCGCGACGCGCTCGACCTGATCGAATTTGCCAACGGCCCAGTCACCTCTCCGTGGGGCAAACTGCGCGCGCAGATGGGCCACCCTGAGCCCTTCAACCTCACGATGATCGGCGTGGGCAATGAGCAATGGGGCGAGCGCTATGTGGATCGCTACAAGGTGTTCGCGGCGGCGTTGAAAGCGCAGCATCCTGAGATCAAGCTCGTCGCCGCCGCCGGGCCGCTCCCAGCGGGTGAGCCGTTCGAGAGCATGTGGTCTACCTGGCGCGCGCTCAAGGCCGACATCGTGGACGAGCACTACTACATGAGCCCCGATTGGTTCCTCTCGAATACCGGGCGCTATGACCACTACGATCGCTCGGGCCCCAAGGTCTTCGCCGGCGAGTATGCGGCGCAAACCGCGGGGACCACAAGCTCAGAAAACCGCAACAACTGGAAGGCGGCGATTGCCGAGGCTGCTTTCATGACCGGCCTGGAACGCAATGGCGACGTGGTGCCGATGGCGTCGTACGCCCCGTTGATGGCGCACATCGATGCGTGGCAGTGGAAGCCCGACGAAATCTGGTTCGACAATCTGCGCTCGTACGGCACGACGGATTACTACGTGCAGCAGGTCTTCTCAAGAAACGCCGGCACCCGTATCGTGCCCGTCACACCGCAGGCCGAAGGCGGCCTCTACACCAGCGCATCGCTCGACGAGCGCACCCATGAGCTGATCGTTACCGCTGTAAACAATGCGCCGGCTCCAAGGCAGGTAGAGATCCGGCTGAATGGGATCAACCCCTCCGGCAAAGCCACCGTCACCACGCTTGAAAGCACCGACCTGAGCGCAGAAAACAGCTTCGACCACCCAACGGCCGTTGCGCCCGTCTCTTCGACCCTCGATGTGAAGTCAGGAACGATTCCTGTGCAATTGGGCGCTTATTCGGTGACCGTGTACCGCATTCCCGCGCAATAGGCCGGTTGCTTTACACCGACCGCCCTGCGGCGAGAGAATTGCGCACGCACGGGAGAACCAAGATGAAACTGCCTTCCATGACGCGGCGGGAGTTTGTGCGCCTGGGCGCGGGCGCCGCAGCCGGAGCAACGATCGAAGCCGCGATTCTGAAGCCGCGGCCGCTGGCGGCCCAGAATGCGGATGGCCGCAGAATCCGCTTTGCCATGGTCGGAACCGGGATTCGCGGCTGCGATCTGCTGCGTGCGGCGCGGCAGGTGCCCACGGGAGTCTGCGTGGGCGCGGCAGACCTCTACGATACGCGCCACAAGGCGGCGCAGGAGGCCTACGCAGCGGAGTTCCCTACCACCCGCGACTACCGTGCCTTGCTCGACCGCAGGGATGTGGATGCGATCGTCGTCGCGACCTCCGATCACCTGCACCGGCATGTAGTGGTGGACGCATGCGCAGCGGGCAAGGACGTCTATTGCGAGAAGCCCATGTCGCACTCGGTCGCCGACGGCTTCGCCATGGTGGAGGCGGTCAAGGCCAACCAGCGCATCTTCCAGGCCGGGAGCCAGCGGGTAAGCTCCATCCTCTACGCCAAGGCGCGGGAGATTTATGCTTCGGGCCGGCTGGGCGAGGTGCACTCGATCGACGCCAAATGGAATCGCAACTCGCCGGGCGGCGCGTGGGTTTACCCAGTGCCGCCGGACGCCAGTCCGCAGACCATCGACTGGGACGCTTTCTTGCACGATGCGCCGCAGCACGCCTTTGACCCGGTGCGCTTCTTCCGCTGGCGGCTGTTTGCCGACTACGGCTCCGGCCTGGGCGGAGATCTGTTCGTCCACTTGCTCTCGGGAATTCAAGCAATCACCGGCATCAACACCGTGGCCAGCCGTGCCTATTCGAGCGGCGGGCTCTATCACTACAAGGATGGGCGCGACTTTCCTGACTTCCTTGAAACGGTATACGACTATCCCAGCGCGCCGGACGGCGGCCTGCAAGTGCACCTGCACTGCAACCAGAACAACAACGACGGCGACGAGGGGCTCAGCTTCTACGGCTCCACGGGCACGCTGGTGTTGACGGGGACCTCGGTCACCTTTACACCCCAGGACGTGACGCCGCGATTCGAGAGCTATGGCTGGAACGGTATGACAGCAGCGCAGCGCCAGCAGGGCTTGGAAGAATTTCGCAAGACGCATCCGGCCCCGCCGCCCGCGCTTACCCCGGCCACTGTGGAGAGCTACACGCTGCCGCAGGGCTACAATGACACCGCCGACCATCTCGCCAACTTCTTCGGCGCCATCGAGACGCGCGAGCACGTCGTCGAAGACGAGATCTTCGGCAACCACGCCGCCATCGGCTGCCACCTGGCCAACTACTCATACTTTCACCGCAGCGTAGCGACATGGGACGCAGCGGCGCAGACCATCAAGGGCTGATACCCCCAGGAGAAGAAATGAACCTGTCTTCGCGCAGAGATTTCTTGAAGGCCTCAGGTGCTGTTCTGGCCTCAGCTGTCGCCGGCTCCAGCCTGCTTGAAGCGGCGCCGCTCAAGCTGCCCATCGGGCTGCAACTCTACAGCGTGCGCGAGCTTCTGCCCAAGGACTTCGACGGCACCCTGCGCAAGCTTGCCGCAGCCGGATACACCGAGGTTGAGGCGGCGGGCTACTATGACCGCTCCGCCGCCGATTTCCGCCACTCCATGGACCAGGCCGGCCTGCGCTGCATCAGCACCCATCACTCCATGGGCCCGCTGCTCAAGCAAGGCGACGAGCTTATCGCATACGGCCAGGCTCTGGGACTCACGTACATCATCTGCCCCTCGCCCGTGCGGCGCGACCCGGCGGCCAGAGGACCACTCAACCTGGACGACTGGCGCTGGGTCGCCGGCCAGCTCAACCGCATCGGCGAAAAGGTCAAGGCCGCCGGCATGACCTTCGGCTATCACAACCACGGGCCCGAGTTCGACAACGAAGGTGGCGTGGTGTTCTACGACGAACTGCTGCGGCTCACCGATCCCAAGCTGGTGGTGTTTGAGATGGATTGCGGCTGGGTGGCCGCTGCCGGGCGCAACCCGGTCGACTACCTCAGCAAGATGCCGGAGCGCTTCCCGTTGCTGCATGTGAAGGACGTCGTGAAGGACGCGAAGGGAGAGTACATCTCGACCGTGATGGGCCGCGGGGTGGTCAAGTATCGGCCGATCCTGCGCGCTGCCACCGGCCTCAAGCATTACTTCATCGAGCAGGAGGAGTTCGACCTCGACACCATCGAAGCGCTGCGGCTGGACGCCGAGTACATGCGCAAGCTGAGCGTGTGACGGACCTGCGTCCCTTCCCCGGCTTTTCCGGTAGGCTGAGGGAATGAGCGTATTCGACGAGAAGCGGACGGAGCTGGAGCAGCATGAGTTCATGATGGGCCGGGAGCGCGGCCGGCTGGCGGTGGCGCTCGATCTGCTGACCGACTCCCTGATCATGGTGGGCCAGCACGGAGTCTATTGCGCGTCGACCCGCAACCCCAGCAAGCCGGCCCTCGATCTGCAAGCTGTGCTGAGCGGGATGGAAGGCGCCAAAGCGCTGATCCAAAGCGTGATGGAGGAGCTGCGGGCACACCGCGAAGCCGCTCGGGAGTCGCAATGAGCCTGGTTCCCGGCTTGCTCGCAACGGCTCGCGAAGGCTTAAAGTGCGGTATGCTGGAAGAGCGCGCCCGTAGCTCAGCTGGATAGAGGTCGCCGCAGCGACCCTCCGGAGCGTTAGGTTGGGAGTTTGCCGGAACCTTCCCGAGTTCCTTTCCTTGTATCCTTCCGAAGATGCCATTCGCCTATGTTCTCCGCAGTCTGACAACAGGCCGCTACTATACCCGTGCGACATCCGACATCGATGTCCGGCTTACGCAACACAACAGCAATCAAAGCCGATCCACGAAGAATCGAGGGCCTTGGGCCGTGGTTCACCTGGAGGAATTTGCCACGCTGGCTGAAGCATTGCGAAGAGAACGTGTGCTGAAATTCGGAAAAGGACGGGACGAGCTCAGGGCGCTTCTTCAGGATAAGGCGAGCTCTTCCGGAATGGCAAAGTGCGGTATGCTGGAAGAGCGCGCCCGTAGCTCAGCTGGATAGAGCGAACGCCTCCGGAGCGTTAGGTCGGGAGTTCGAATCTCTCCGGGCGCACCATGCTTCCTAATCGTCAACCTGCTTTTGTCTCCCGGCTGGACTCTCGAATAACACAGCTCTTCAATTTGTGAATTGAGATGTGCCATCCCGCGCTGATGAATCTGCGCCCATTAGACTGAAAGCAGCGCCGCTCACCAAAGTGAGCTGGAGCGCAAAGGAGTTCATGCCCTTTCATTTTGCTTTTACAACCGTCGAAGTGCTCTGGACGCTGACGTTTGCGGCGCAACTGGTGCTGCTGGTGGTGTTGCTGGGGCGGGAGCGGATACACCGCTACAGGTGGTTCACCGCCAGCATTATCCTGGTGGCGCTGCGCCTGCTGGTCCAGCGGGTGCTTTACAACCGCCTGCCCCAGCTGACCTTCAATGGAATTCTCATCGTCCTGGCCGACGTGGGCGCCGTGGTGGGGTTGCTGGTGCTGGCGGAACTGGCGTGGCGGGCCTTTCAGGGTGTCCGGCGCACTACCTGGATCGCGGCAACCCTGGCCGTGCTGGCCGTTGGCGCGGCGGTGCTGGTGGAGTGGGGCCCGTGGCCGGCCTGGAAGACGCTCACCGCCAACTCCAAACTGGCCGCGCTGTTGCTGATGCAACTGGCGGCGCAGAAAACCGACCTGCTGGTAAGCGTCCTCACAGTCGAGCTGGGTCTGCTGGTGGCGCTGTTTGGCCGCCGCTATAAGGCAGGCTTCCGCAGCCATACGCAGCAGATCGTGATTGGCCTTTCCACCGCAGCCATTGCCCAAATGGCGACGCAGGCAATTTGGCAGCGGATCGCGGCCACGGTGATTCCCAAGACGCAGGCGGAGTATCTGCAGGCCCGGGGCCTCCAGGAGAAGCTCTACAACGCCGATAACGTCGTGTACCTGGTAGTCCTGGTGTGGTGGATCGCCTGCTTGTGGAACGACGAGCCCGGAACCGCAACCGCAACCGAAACCGATGCGGCGCAAGCACCTGTGGTAGACGTTCTCTGCGCTCCAGAAGAAGGGGAGCCTGCGGAAGGACCGCCGAGGTCGAATCGGGACTGGAAAAACCAGCCTCTGAGTCCAGTGACCAGCACCCTGAAGGAGGGGATTCGGGGACATTGTCGTTGTAACGCGAACTTTCCAGAGCTCTTCTGATCCCTGTTCCCTGACCCCTGTCTAGATATGGCAGCTCGCCAGGCCGCGCTTGGCCAGGTAGCGCTGGTGGTACTCCTCGGCCCGCCAGAAGGTCTGCGCGGGCTCGACCTTGGTCACGATGCGCTTGGGCTTGAAGCGGCCCTCGGCGGTGAGTTGTTCGATCTTGGCGCGGGCCTGCGCCTCTTGCTCCGGCGAGTGGAAGAAGATGGCCGAGCGGTACTGCGTGCCCCAGTCCGGGCCCTGGCGGTTGAGCGTGGTCGGGTCGTGCAGGCTGAAGAACGCGTCCAGAAGCTGCCCATAGCTCACCTGCGAGGGGTCGAAGTCGACCTCCACAACCTCGGCGTGGCCGGTTGCATCGGTGCAGACGTCCTGGTAGCTGGGCCGCTCCAGCGCTCCCCCCTCATAGCCGACGGCCGTGGCCGTGACGCCGGGAATAGCGGCAAACGCCGCCTCTACGCCCCAGAAGCAGCCGGCTCCGAATGTTGCCTTTTCAATGCTCATGGTCCTTCAGATGCGCAACAGGCGGATTCGGTAACAGTATTGTCGCCGCGCTCACCGGATGAGGCCTGTTACCGGTAACGTGATGCCGTCCGCGACCGATTCAGGCCCTCAGGTTATAAATCAATCCATACGGATCCCTGACATAGCACCTCGGAAACTCCGGTTCGTCCTTGATCACCTGGCAGCCGCTTTTCAGCAGCCGGATCCTGGCAGCTTCCACGCTATCCACCGTCACTTCCAGCACCGGCCCCAACGCCGGACCTTTCTCGATGAAGAAGTTGATGTTCGGGCCATGCAGGCTGATCACCCCGGGGTCTTCGCCTGTGATCTCGAAGCCCAACTGCTCCACATAGAACGCAGCCGCCTTGCCGGGGTCGGGCGCCTGAATCAGAATGTCCGTGCAGAAGCTGTTTGCCATCGTCTGCTCCCTGGATTGTGAGCCTATCACGGACGCTCCGGGAACCAGGGACAACCGCGCCAGCGCCGCCCGCATCGGACTGTTTGGGGGGAGTGTTTGCCGCGTGGAGACCGGAAAGTCTGTCCAGGAGAGCACCATGACCCCCAGCGGCGACAACGGGATTGTCAATCTACCCAGCAAGCATGCGGTCAGCGAGACGGTGGAGAGGCTCAAATCGATTCTTGAAGCCCGGGGAGTGACACTCTTCGCGCTGATCGATCACAGCGGCGAGGCTGCCAAGGCGGGGTTATCGATGCCCCCCACCAAACTGCTCATCTTCGGGAGTCCGGCCGCAGGCACGCCCGTGATGCTGGTCGCTCCCAGCATCGCCATCGATCTCCCGCTCAAGATACTCATCTGGGAGGACGGGCAGGGCAGGGCCTGGGTCTCTTTCAACAGCCCGGCCTGGTTGCAGCAACGGCACAACGTCCCGCCGGAGCTGCTCAAAAACATCGCAGTCGTCGAGACATTGGCAGCCAGGGCGGCCGAGTTGTAGATGGGTTCTTCGCCTGAGCCGGATTAGCGGCGATCGGAATCCTCGCGGTTACCGATTCTTCCCGGTTACCTCGCCCCCTGTTTGCGAAAGCCCCACAGAATAAGCCCCGACGCCACCACGATCACGATGCCCACCGACATGAAACCCGCCAGCACAAGACTCTCCTGCCAGGGCTGCCCGGAGTGTCCCGCTCCGGTGATCGGCGAGAGAGCTGCCGTGCCGAAGATCGCCGCCAGCAGGGTCATCAGCCAGTTGACGTAGGTGCCGTAAAGCACGGTCCAATACGCCACCACCGCAGTCCTGGGTGAAAGCCGCACCTGCGGCCAGGCAGCGCCGAGGGCAAGCAGGAAAATGCCGTTCATCAGGCCTTCAAGATGCGCCGCCAGTCCCATGCGCACGTTCGCGAAACGCGCCTCCACAAAGCCCGTGAGCAGCCCCAGGATGAAAAGGCACATGCCATGAAACATCAATCGCCGGTTGGCTCCGTCCATTGCCAAATGTCTCCTGTCGGTTATTGTGGGCCTTTCGGACAGAGGGGGGAATTCGGCTCTTCGCCGAATCGTCATGCCGATGAGCCAACGCCATTGTATCTCTGGCGCAGCTAGTGCCGCTTACCACCTGGGGGGCCGGACCGCTTGCCGCCTGGGCGCGGGCCCGACGATCTGCCGCCTGCTCCCCGCGGGCCGCTCTTCGACGGTGGACGCGACCTGCCGCCTGGTTTGCTCTTGCCGCCAAAACTGGGCTTGGGCTTCCGGCCGGAACCGGATTTCGCGCCTCCCCGGCCCGCGGGTGGCCCGGAGAATCCCCCTGGACGCGGCGGCCGGGATGCGGATCCGCCCTCAGGGCGCGGCGCGTAGGGTCTGCCCGGCCGCGGCCCCGAGCCTGCCTGCGGTCCTGAGCCCGAACGCGATCCCGCTCCTGCTCCGGATTCGGATCCAGACTGAGGTCTGGCGCCGTAAGTGCGGCCTGCGGGCTTGTAGGGCTTGTCCGGCTTGCTGCTGGGCCTGGCGCCGCCCGCCCGGGGTTTGCCGCTGCTGCTGGTAAAGGGGCGCGAGAGACCGCTTTCGCCGCGTTGCGGACGCGTGGAACTGGAGCGCCCTGTGCCCGACCGGTCGGGTCGGGAACGGTCAAATCCCGGACGGTCGTGTCTGGGTCCCTCGTTTCTGGGACGGCCCGCGAAGGGGCGCTTGGGCGCTGGGCTGTCTCCATGGATCGCATCGATCTGCAGCCGCGGCAGTCTTCTCTCACCCAGGTCTTCGTGTGGGGCAGGCGCGGCCGGACGCGGCGCCGGTGGGCGCTTGTAAGGCGGTCTTTCGCTGCTTCCAGGCCGTTTCCACGCAGGTTTGGCGGGGAATGAACGGCTGCTGGCAGGCCGGCCCCCCCCTGCCTGTCCGGCGCCAAACCGTCCCGCAGGGCGCGAAGAACGGTCGTCGCGCTTGAACGCAGGCCTTTGAGGCCGGTCTGCCGGGCGGGAAAAGGCGCGCGCATCCGGCCGATCCGCCGGCCGCCCTGGGCCGAACTTCGCTGGACCTGCAGTGCCACGCCCGGCCGCGGGCCGGAACTCCCTCCCCGGCGGGCGGGATGGCCGCGAAGGCCGGTCTGTCTCGAAAGACTTCTTCGGCAGGTAATCCCTCGGGCCGGCGGCGGGGCGCTCCTCAAAAGACTTCGACGGTCGCGGCCGGGGGCTGGGGCGCGGGGCGACCGTGGGCAAAGCTCCCGCATCGACCGCATTCCGCCGCCGGACATCCTTCGATTTGGGCGTGCGCAGCCTGCCCTCGGCGGCCTTGCGCAGGGCTTCAAGCTCCTGCGGCTCCAGTTCGCGCAGATTGCCCGGCTCCTGGTCCAATACCAGCGGTCCATAGCCGACGCGGCGAATTTTTTCGACGAAGTGGCCGATCTCCTCGAACATCTTGCGCAACTCGCGGTTACGGCCCTCGATCAGCACCACTTCATACCAGGGATTGTCGCCCTGCCGCACCTGGCGGATGCGTGCCGGCGCGGTGCGCACCTGGGGCGACCCCGGCTTGCCGCGTTCGATAGCGACTCCCGCGCGCAGGATGTCCAGTTCCGCCTCGGTGGGCTGCCCGGCTACCTTCACCAGGTAGGTTTTTTCCACGCCCGAGGCGGCCTTGGTCAGCTTGTTGGCCAGCTCGCCATCGTTGGTCACCAGCAGCAGGCCCTCGCTCTGGTAGTCGAGTCGGCCGACCGGGTAGAGCCGTTCGCGCATCTTCTCAAAGAACTGCATCACCGTGGGTCGGCCTTCGGGATCCTTCACCGTGGTCACAAAGCCTCGGGGCTTGTTGAGCACGAAGTAGCGCAGCCGTTCGGCGCCCTGCAGCAGCTTGCCGTCCACGCGAATATGGTCGCGCCCGGCGTCTGCCTTGGTGCCCAGCTCGGTGACCACCGTGCCGTTCACCTGCACGCGGCCCTGGGTAATCAGCTCCTCCGCGCGGCGGCGGCTGGCCACGCCGGCCTGGGCCAGGATCTTCTGCAGGCGCTCCAGCTTCCCTTTGGCCTGGGGCTTCGGCTCCAACTCGGGCTCGTCTTCCTCCTGGCTGGAGCCGGTCGCCTCGGGCTCCGGGCCATCCCCAGCTTCGAGGTCGAGGGACTGCGCGGAGACGATCTCGGTTTGAGGTTCAGCCAAAGGCTTGGCCTCGGATTCCGAAGCGTCCTTCGAGGAAGGCTCAGTCGATTCGGGTCGAAGATCATCGGTCATTGGGGGGAGCCTCGGTTTCTGCCTGTTCGGTGGAGGAGGGCGCAGAGGGCGTCACCTCGATGTGGGTTGGCTCGGCTTTCATTGACGGCGCGGCCGGCTCGTCATTGGGCTCTTCGCCGAATTCCAGGTTGCCTTCAGGGCTCAATTCCGAGGCGCTTCCATCTTCGGCCGCGGATTCCTGCTCATCCAGCTCGATAGCGGCCATCTTTTCAAACTCCTCCATCGAAGGCAGCTCGGAAAGGTCTTTCAGGCCGAAGCGGAGCAGGAATTCGCGGGTGGTCTTGTAGAGGATGGGCCGGCCGATCACCGGCTTGCGGCCGGCGGTAGCAATCAGCTTGCGGCTCAGCAGCGAACCCAGCGTTGCTCCCGATTCCACGCCGCGAATCTCGTTGACCTCAGGCGCTGTGACTGGCTGTTTATAGGCGATCACGGCCAGGGTTTCCAGCGCCGGCAGCGAGAGCTTGAGCGGCGGCTTGAGGCTGCGGACAAATACCCGCACGGCGTCGTGGCACTCGGGTTTGGTTGCCATCCTGTAGCCGCCGGCAATCTCGCGAATCTCAATCCCGCGGTCGTCCAAGGCATAGGAGGCAATCAGCTCTTCCAGCAGCTTGAGCAGGACGGCGCGCACTTCGCGGTCGCGCTGCCGTGCTTCCCGCCGGAGGTCACCTTCGGCCTCTGACGGAGTGGCCGGTCCTGGTTCGCAGGCTGCGGAAAAACCCGCGCCTAAGGCAGGCCGGGGATTCATCCCCGGCTCAAGCTCAATGGAATCAGCTTGGGCTTCAGCCCCAGAGATGTGTTTTTCGAGAATCTCGCCCTGAATTTGTTCTGATCCCGCAGTCTGTTCAGTCCCGGAGTTCTTGAATTCGAGACATTCTCCTGGCGTTCCTCCATCTTCCGCATCGCACTCAGGCGCCGGAGCCGCTGCCGACTCGGGAGACAGTTCAGTGACATCGAGAACCGCACTCTCTCCCAGTTCCAGGTAGGCAAACCCCTCCGCCAGCAGCGGCAAAGGCTCGGCCGTCTCCGCTTCCGCGGATTCGGCGGCGGAAGCCTCTTCTTGCTTCGCTTTCCATTCCAGCGCGTCGGCGGTAAACAGGGCGGCGAGCTGTGCCAGGGTGACCGGCTCCTCCGCGGCGTAGATGACAGCTTCCAGCTTGGATTTCAGGCTCATTCGTCAGTAGGTACCTCAAGTATGGTACCGGAACTGGAGGGGCCTTGCGCCCGCAGCGACCCCCAGACAGGTGAGAATCCTAGCAAAAAGGGCGTCCGCCGTGGCGGACGCCCTTGAATTACTGCAGAAAGCAGCCTAGCCACCAAACTGACGGAAGGCCCAGAAGAGCAACCCGGAAAGCAGTGCCGCGGCCGGCAGGGTGAACACCCAGGCGGCTGCGATGTTGCGGATGGTAGAGAGTTGCAGGCCGCTGCGGTTCGCGGCCATGGTACCGGCCACGCCGGAACTCAACACGTGTGTCGTACTCACCGGCAACCCGAAGTTGTCAGCGGCGATGATAGTGCACATGGCCACCAGCTCGGCGCTTGCGCCCTGCGCGTAGGTCAGGTGTTCCTTGCCGATCTTCTCACCCACTGTGACCACGATGCGCTTCCAGCCCACCATAGTACCCATTCCCAGCGCCAGCGCCACTGCGACTTTGACCCAGGTGGGGATAAACTTGGTGGCCTTGTCGACCTGTGCCTTGTACGTCGAAAGGGTTTTGGCTTCAGCCGGGGTAAAGGCCGGCTGGTGGTTCTTCTGCATCAGGCGGATGGCTTCGCTGGCCACGTACATATCGTTGCGGACGTTGGTCTGCTGGCTCGGCGGAACAGCCTTGAACTCCTTGTAGAGGGCCACTTCGTGATTCAGGTCCTCAACCAGCTCTCGCAGCGCCAGAATGGTGTCCGGCCGGATCTGCTTTGTGCGGATGTAGTCGGTGACTTCGGTGCGGGCGTTTTCGCCCAGGATGCCGCTCTTATCCACATGCCTGTCCAGGACTTGCCCGGCCTGCTCTGACGCGGCAATGAAGGCCTGCGCGTCGGTAGCCGTGACGGCGTGGTTCAGCGCATAGGCCGTGGGGACGGTGCCAATGAGGATGAGCATGATCAGACCCATGCCCTTCTGGCCGTCGTTGGAGCCGTGGGCGAAGCTGACGCCCGTGCAGGTGAGCACCAGCAGCGCGCGGATGGGCCACGGCGGAGGCGCATCGGTCTTCGGCGCTTCGTAAAGGGCGGGGTATTTGATCAGCCACTTCGACAGCAGGAACAACAGAGCCGCCGCGCCGAAGCCAACCACGGGCGAGATCAACAGCACCTTGAAGACTTTCGTCGCCTGCTCCCAGTCCACGCCGGAGGTACCGCTGCCGCGGGCGCTCATCAACTGGTTAGCTACGCCCACGCCGATGATGGAGCCCACCATGGTGTGGGAACTGGAGGCGGGCAGGCCGAACCACCAGGTGCTCAGATTCCACAGGATGGCCGCGATCAGCAGCGCGAAGACCATGGCGAAGCCGGCGCCGGCGCTCACCTGCAGGATGAGTTCGACGGGCAGCAGCGTGATGACCGTGAAAGCCACCGTCCCCGTGGACGTGAGCACGCCGGCCAGGTTGCACATTCCCGACCACACTACGGCGATGTTCGGGTCCAGCGAATGTGTATAAATGACGGTCGCCACTGCGTTTGCCGTGTCATGGAAGCCATTGACGAATTCGAAACCGAGCGCAATCAACAAGGCCACGCCCAGAAGAATGAACGGCCAGACGCTTGTTGCAGTCACGCCGCTCAGATCCTGGACCATGTGGAAAGCTATGAAGCCGAGGCCGATCACCAGCGCCCCGATCACGACGGCCCCGCTGATCATTGCGTGGGACTTCTTCATCTTCTTGTCGAGTAATGCTGCTGCGGGCGGACGGGCGGGTGCGGTTGTCGCCAAATCAGACATTTAAGGGGCTCCAGGGTTGGATTGAATGACGGTCCGGCAGAGCTGGGGTGGCAACATTCCAGACTCTGCTAGGGATACACCAGTCATATGAAAGGGATGTGAATTGCGCCGGGAACAGGATAACCCAGCCTGGCAACTTGTGTGAATTCTCTGCTCCCCGCTAGGAAAGGGGATCTTGCCGAAATCGAGATCCGGAGGGCGGGGCAGTCAGGTGATTCTCTACTGGATTTCGGCCAAGTCCCATCCGGTCGCACCCGGATTTCAGGTTTTGTATTCAGCAAAAAGAATTGCCAGCCGTGCTATCCGGGTGTATTTTGACAAAATCCCCCTTAAGTTAGCTGAGATTCCAGTCAAATCGCGCTTCACGTCTTTGATCTGACACATTTTCCCCTTGGCCGACGCGAACCATGTGAGAGGTGCATTATGTTTCCCAGGACCCGTCTTCTCCTTCTCTGCGCCGCGGCGTTCGCGCTCCCCGCGGTCGCCGCCCTTGCCCAGACTGCCACGCCGGCTGCTGCTTCTCCGGCGAGTCCCAACGCCGGTGCGCCCAGAATTACTGCCAGTTTTGGCAAGCTGCCGCTGAGCTTTGAGCCCAACCTCGGCCAGACCGCTGAGCAGGTCCAGTGGCTCGCGCGCGGCCCCCAGTACACGCTGTTTCTTGCCGGCCACGACGCTGTGCTGGAGCTCAACCAGATCGTCCCAGGCAAACGCTTCACCCTCGATCCCGCGGAGATGAGGCCCAAAGTCAGCTCCTCCGCCGTGCGCATGAACCTGCTCGGCGCGCAAGCCATCCCTGCCGCCGCGGGCGAGGACCCGCAGTCCGGCAAGTCGAACTACTTCACCGGCAACGACCCGTCGAAGTGGCAGCGCAATGTGCCCATGTACGGCAAAGTGCGTCTGCAGGGCGTCTACCCCGGCATCGACCTGGTGTACTACGGCCGCCAGGGCCAGCTCGAATATGACTTCGTGGTCGCGCCGGGCGCAGACCCCTCGGCCATCCGCTGGGGCTTCGACGGCGCAAAGCCGCAACTGGCCGCCAACGGAGACCTCCTGCTGCCTGTCTCGGGCGCAAGCGATCAGATTCGCCTCAACAAGCCGGTCGTCTACCAGGTCAAGGACGGTGTCCATAAACCCGTCGACGGCAGTTTCGCGATCGCGAAGAATGGCGAGGCAAGCTTCAAGCTGGGCGCCTATGATAAGGGCCGCGAGTTGGTCATCGACCCGACGCTCATGTTTTTGGGAGCGCTCGGCAGCGGCGCTAACCAGACAGTGGCCAATGGCATGGCCCTTGACACCAATGTGCCGTCGGGGGGCACTCAGCCCTTCAACCAGATCGTCTTGACCGGGTTCACCATCGACCCCACCTTCCCCACCACCATGGGCGTGTACGAGACGAGCTGCACGGTTCCCAACGGAAACGGAAAGGCATCCCGCTGCGCCGGGCAAGGGACTTCGGCGTTTGTCACCAAGCTCAGCGCCGACGGCACGTCGCTGGTGTTCTCGACCTATCTGCATGGCGGATACGGCTATGAAGTCGGGCAAGCCGTCGCCATCGATTCGCTGGACGACGATATCGTCATTCTGGGGCAGACAAGTTCGGAGGATTTTCCGGTTACCAAGAACGCTTATCAGTCGATCTGCATGCCCATCTACAACGGCACTTACGGGATCATCCAGAATTGCGATGGGAATTTCGCCGGGGGCGGGACGGAGTGGGTGATCGGCGGTCCCACCGATTTCATCGCCAAGCTCAGTCCCGATGGGTCGACGATTGTGTACGCCACGTTCTTCGGCGGTACGGAGGGCGTCAACCCGGTGGGCCTCGCGCTCGATAGCAGCGACAACATGTACTTTACGAGCCTCGAACAGAATGCACTGCAAACCAGCCAGGTCTATCCCAACAACGGCAACCAGGCCATCCAGTATCCCCTCACCAGCGGCGCGTACCAGACACAGGGCAATAGCGGAAATGGACTTGCGGCCGTACTTTCCGTCCTCAGCCAGGACGGTCAGACGCTGCTGTATTCCACCTATATGGGGACGTTGGGCCAATCCAACGGAGATTGGACCGTCCCGCAAGCGATTGCCGTGTCGCCGACTGGTCTGGTGGCGCTGGGAGGATGGACGCTGTCTTCCAGCTTCCCCACAAAGAACGCTTTGCGGCCGACCTGCGTTGCGAATCCAAACACCCCAATCAATTGCTACAGCAACAACACGGGATTCGTGAGCGTGTTCGATCCCACGCAGCAGGGCGATGCCTCGCTGATCTACTCCACTTACATCGGAGGCCCTGAAACCAGTGGCGGAAGTCAAATTGTTTCGGGACTGGCGTTCGACAGTGTAGGCGATTTATTTGTGACCGGCCAGACCAACGAGGACGGCCTTTACGTGTCGCCTGGCGCCTATCAGCCAACCCGCCCCAGCTCCGCCCGCGGAAATGAATATGCTTTTCTCACCGAGCTCGACCCCACGGGATCAAAGTACATGATGTCGACGTACTATGGCGGAACCAATGGCGGTTCGCAAACCCAGGGAAACGCCATCGCGCTCGATTCCTACAGGGGATGGGTCTACCTCTACGGCTACAACAACGGCTACGCCTGGGATCTCCCGGTGGTCAATCCGGTTGAAGCGCTGAACGGCAACAACTTCGCATTTGTCGCAACATTCACGGGGGATGGCAAGCAGTTGCTCTTCTCCACCCCGATCGGTGAAGCGCCTCCCAATCCCGCCTGGGCCGAATATAACATCAGCCAGAACGGCGTTGCTCTCGACTCCAGCAATAACATCTACCTCGCCTCCACTGGTAATGACGGTGGCAACCTAGTTCCCACCGCCGGCACTTATTCAACGCCAGGGGTGGGCGGCTGGCCCCGCACCCACTTCGCCAAACTCTCCTTCGTGCAGGGGCCGGTAGCAACCAACCTGACAGTTTCTCCGCTGAACGCACTTCCAGGAGAAAATGTCACCTTTACCGTGGCCGTGACGCCCAGCGCGCAGACCACGCCTGTGCCCACCGGAACGGTTGCCCTCACCAATGGCAACACAACGCCTGCGACGCAGATAGGAACCATCACGCTGGACAGTAATGGCAAAGGAACCTTCACCACCAGCACGCTCAGCCGCGGCGACTACGCCGTGACGGGAACCTACTCCGGAGACACCAACTACCAGACCGGCACGTCCGCTGTGCAGAATCTGGTCGTTAACCAGCTCAAGCCCAAGGTCACCGTAACTCCGTCGTTGGGGGAAATCACGGCCGAGCAGAAGCTGCCGGTCGCGGTCAACCTCAATGGCGGCGAAGGCGATCCGGCTCCAACCGGCTCGGTCACCCTGACCAGCGGCGCCTACACCTCGGCCGCCGTAACCTTGAGCGGCGGCACAGCAACCATCGTCGTTCCGCCCGGCTCGCTCAAGGCTGGTACGGATTCCCTCACCGTCACCTATACGCCCAACGCGGCGTCGATAAAGACCTACCAGACCTCGACCGGAACGGCGACGGTCAAGGTCACCAGGGCCAAGGAGACGCTGTCTTTCACTGCGCCCAAGAGCCCGGTAGTCTATGGCGTCAAACCCATCGAGCTCTCTGCCAGCGACAGCTCCGGCCTGCCGGTAACCTTCACCGTGCTTTCAGGACCGGGAAAGATCGTCAGCGGCAACAAGCTCAGAATCGTCGGCGTCGGAACCATTGAGGTTGAGGCCAGCCAGCCCGGCAACGGCGACTACTCGGCAGCCACAGCCGTCAAGCATTCAATTGTCGTTGAAAAGGCCAAGCTGACGGTGATGGCCAACAACCTGAGCATGAAGCAGGGTGGAAAAGTCCCCACGCTCACCTACACCATCACGGGATTCGAGTACACCGATACGGAGAAATCGGCCACCACAGGCAAGCCCGTGCTCTCCACCACCGCCACGTCAACGTCGAAGCCGGGCAGCTATTCCATCACCGTCAAGATCGGCACCCTGGCCGCGAAGAACTACACCTTCTCCACCTTCAAGGGCGGAACCCTCACCGTCACCGCCAAATGAGGGGAGCCTGACCAACACCGCGCCGGCCCAGTCTACCTAGGCCGGCGCGGTGTTGCGTTCGAACCACTCGGCGAGCTGCTCCTCGGTAATCTCGCCAGCCGCCAGACGCCAAAAGGTAAGGACCCTGTCTTCCTTGGGCGCAGTAATCTTGATTCCGTTTAGCTTCAGGAACGTAAGGGGAGCAGTGAATGCGGTTCTCTTATTCCCGTCGACAAAGGGATGATTAGCGACAATCCCCTTCGCGTATGCGGCGGCGAGCCTTGCGAGCGATGGAGGGTCCTCTGAGTAGGCGAACACATTCTTCGGACGCGCCAAAGCCGATTCCAGCAGACCGAGGTCCCGCACACCTTCGGGCCCTCCGTGAAGCAGCAAGGCTTCATCATGGAACGAGAGGACAACATCGTGCCTGAGCCAGACAGGTTCCTTCACTCCGCGAGCCTTTGAAGCACATCCCGGTTTTCACGCATGACTTCGCGGGCGGCCTCCATCTGCGTGGCAAACTCCTCATCAAACGGGACAAGCCGAATCCCAAGCGGAACCTCGGTAACGTAGAGCGAATCTCCCTTTTCGACTTTGAGCCGCGCCAGGACTTCCTTGGGGAGAATCACGCCGGCGGAGTTGCCGACTGGGATGATTTTTAAACTCGTCGCCATTTTTGAAATACTCCTGCCCACATTATAACGCAAGTTATAACATCCTACCGCCAGTCATCTCGCGCATTCGTCAGACCCTCGTTCATCGCGGCGTCGAAGCCGGTGTGCTTCTTGATGAAGATCTCAGAGAACTGGCGGTCCTGGCGCAACAGCACAGCCTGCAGCCGCACCAGCTCCAGCAGGGCCAGGAACATGGCCACCAGGGCGCGCTGGGAGCGCGTGTGGCTGAGCAGCCGGCGCAGGGCTACCGGCTTGTCTTCCAGGGTCAGGCGGCGGGCCAAAAACTGGATCATCTGCCCCACCGTCACCGAATCCTCCTCGACATCGAGCACCGGCCGGTTGCGGACGCGTTCCAGCACGTCGCGGAAGATGCGGACCAGGTCGACGGTGTCGGCGGCAATCTCCGGCTCCGCGCTGGCATCCTCCTTGAACTCCCGCACGCCGGGGTTGGACCAGCTGGCGGCCTCGAGCATCTGCTTCTGCTGCAGCATCTGGGCGGCGTTCTTAAAGCGCTCGTGCTCCAGCAGCCGCTCCACCAGCTCCCGCCGCGGATCCTCGGCCGCTTCATCGGGGCCGGCGGGCGCGCGCGGCAACAGCATCTTCGACTTGATGTGAATCAGCAGCGAGGCGGTGTAGATGAACTCCCCGGCTACGTCCATGTCGCTGGCCTTGAGCTGGCTGACGTAGGCCAGAAACTGGGCCGTGATCCGGGCGATGGGGATGTCGTAGATGTCGATGTCCTGCTTGCGGATCAGGTCCAGCAGCAGGTCGAGCGGCCCGTCGTACACCTGGCCCACGGTGACCGAGAAGGGAAAAAGCCGCGGATCGTCGCCGGGCTTCTTCTGCTGTGGGGCCGGCTTCGAGGGCGATTTTGGTTCCGGCGCTGGTGGCGAGGCGTGGGCGCCAGCGAGCGCCTGCGCAGTTTCAGCAGCGGGCTCGGCTGCGGGGATCTCCGGGTTGGCGGGCTGATCGGTCAATGCTTCTTCTTCAAAGCTGCGGCGCGGCTCATGGGGCAGGTTCAGGTATCAACTGCATGGCGGCGCGGACCTGTTGCATTGTCTGTTCAGACCGGACGCGGGCGCGGGAACAGCCGTCTGCGAGAATCTCCCGCACCTGCGGCCCGGTGAAGCCGGCGCGCCGCTCCTGGATGGGCGCCAGCAGCTGTACCAGGGCATCGGCCGCCCAGCTCTTGCACTCAATGCAGCCAATGCCCGCGGTCCGGCAGCCCTGGTACACCTTGGTCAGTGTCTCCGATGTTGAAAATACCTTGTGCAGGTCGCCCACCGGGCACTTGTCGGGATCGCCGGGGTCGGAACGGCGAATGCGGGCCGGGTCGGTAACCATGGTCTTCAGCTTCAGGCGCACCACCGGCTCTGGATCCGTCATCTGAATGGTGTTGCCGTAGCTCTTCGACATCTTGCGGCCATCGGTGCCGGGCAGCTTGGGCGACGGAGTAAGCAAAACGTCCGGCTCGGGCAGCACTTCACGTCCCCCGAGATTGTAGAAATTGTTGAAACGGCGCGCCACTTCGCGGGTCAGCTCCACATGGGCCTGCTGATCCTGGCCCACCGGCACAAAATCTGCCTGGTAAAGCAGAATGTCCGACGCCATCAGCACCGGGTAGCCCAGGAATCCGAAGTTGGTCAGGTCTTTGTTGGCGATGTTCTCCTGCATCTCCTTGTAACTGGGCACGCGCTCCAGCCAGCCCAGCGGCGTGATCATGCCCAGCAGCAGGGGCAGCTGATAGTGCTGCTCCACGTGGCTCTGCACGAAGATCGTGGACCTCTTCGGGTCGAGTCCGGCAGACAGAAAATCCAGCGCCACGTCCAGCGTATTGGGCACGATCTGCGAGGGGTCGGCGTAGTCCGTCGTCAGCGCATGCAGGTCGGCGATGAAGAAATAGCACTCGTACTCGTCCTGCAGCTTGACCCAGTTGGCCAGCGCCCCCATGTAGTTGCCCAAATGGAGCTTGCCGGTGGGACGCATGCCGCTGAGGACGCGCGGGCGGGGAGACGAAGTTGGTGGTTCGGGCATGGTTTCAGTCGATTCCGGGATCAGACCAGGAGAATGCGGCCGCAACAGTGGCTTGCTTCATTGTACCGGGAGCCGGGCGGCGTGTTTCTACGAGCTGGGAATGTGTTCGAGGACGAAGTAAACCACACCCAGCGTCGGCCCCAGCAGCAGGCGCACGATCGGACCGCCTACCACGATCATCAGCAGGTAGCCGAACATCCCCATGCGGTCGTAGGCGCTGAGGAAGTTGTAGGGCAGAAAATGGCGCAGGATGTGGCTGCCGTCGAGCGGCGGTATAGGCAGCAGATTGAAGAAGAACAAGGCCAGGTTAACCTGGATCGCCAGTTCGCACAGCACCCCGAGCGCCTGCACGTTGCTCATCACGCTTTCCTGCTGGGGCAGGTGGCCCTGGGTCAGGATGATGGCCGCCAGCCCGCAAAACGCGATCACTGCGATCAGCAGGTTTGAGGCGGGGCCAGCCAGCGTCACCAGCGTGTCGTCGCGCACGATGTTGCGGAAGTTGCGGGTGATGACCGGCGTCGGCTTGGCCCAGCCCACCAGGAAGCCGCCCAGCGCGCCCCCGCTGAACAGCGGCCCGAAGATCATAATGGCGGGAAACAGCAGCGTCCCGATAGGGTCGATATGGTACATGGGGTTGAGCGTGACCCGGCCTTGCAGGCGGGCGGTCTGGTCGCCCAGGCGCGATGCCGTCCAGGCGTGCGCGCACTCATGCACGCTGAGCGAAAAAATAAGCAGCACAAACTCGAAAATGGCGATGATCAGACTGGTGGGTTGCAACGCACGCTCCAAACGCCGGAAAACTCAGGTTAGCATGGAGGGTCCGCTGCCTCACACCCGGTCTGCCGGGAAGCTGCCCACGGCCTGGCCCGGCGACACCGTCTGCCCGGCCAGCACGATGGAGTGGCTGCCAATCCTGGCGCCTGCGCCAATCACCGTGGGCACCAGCGTCACGTGGTCGAAGTTCTCTGCCGAGTGCATGTGCGAGTAGATGCGCGCGAACGAGCCGATCACCGCGCCTTTGCCAATGGCAATGCCGCCGCGGTCGTTCAGCAGCACGCCCTGGCGGATAATCACCCCGTCGCCGATCGACAGGTTGTAGCCGTAAGTAAGGTCCACGCCGTGATAGATCCTGACACCCGAACCCATGTGGTCGAAGATGTGACGGCCCAGCATGCAGCGGAAACGAAGCCCCAGCCAGTGGTTCAGGCCAATCGGCGAGCGGTCGAACATCTGCCAGAACCACAGCAGCGGCTTGCGCCGGTCGTATTTTTCGCAATCGGCATCGGAATAGTGCTGGGCTTCGAGGGTCACGTTTTCCGGATCCAGCGACAGGCTGAGAATGTTGCCGGGCAGCTCGCTGGTCAGCGTCAGATTAAGCTTGCCCCCGTGCGGGCGGCCCAGGTAAAGCTGATAAAGCTGGTCGCGGACAATCTCGGCGCGCCTCTCCGGCGAGCTGTGCCGGATGAACTCGTCGTCGAGGAACTGCAGCCAGCGGCGGTAGACCTCTTCGGCCTCCGGCGTGGGGCGGGCGGGGACGCTCACATAAGTGGCCATACGCTTTGGACGATACACCAGCGGGGCGGGATGCATCGAGCCAGATCGGCCAAGATCGAAACCGCCTGCCAGACTATGAGACGGCGTCCTTCACCATCTTCACGACCGGCAGCGCCTCGCCATTCTTGAGCGGCACGGCAATGCGCTCCACCTCCACGTAGCCCTTGAGCCGGTAGAGCGGGACGCCGGTGAGTGTCGAGCCCATCTCGTAGCGGCGAAATCCTGCGGCTGCCGCGGCTTGCTCAACGGTTTCCAGAATCAGGCTGCCCAGCCCGCGCCGCGCAAAGTCCGGATGCACAAAGATGGCGCGCACCTTGGCGGCATCGGTGGCCGGATCGAGCAGCTCCGGCTCGCGCCCCGGCCCGCGATCTGCGCCAAAGAGCGTCTTGCGCTTCGACCACCCGCCACAGCCGGCAAGCTTTCGCTCTCGAATGTCCAGATCGGGAGTTTCCGCGACATAGTAAGTCCGATCGCGAATCAACTGCGTATCCAGCCCCAGCACCGTGCCCAGTGCGCCCTCAATCTGCGCCGGCGTGTAGTCGCCTGCCTGCAAGCCGCGCACGGACGCCTCAATCAGCGCATGCAGGGCAGGGATGTCGTCCTCCGTAGCCAGGCGAAGAATGAATGTAGGAGTAGGTGTCACGAAGACTTCAGATTAGCGCATACGAAGAGGTAGCGCAGAATCAGTCCCGCGGGACTGAAATGTCCCTCTCTCTGTGCCAGCGAAAGGGAGCAAGCGTGAAGCCCGGGGGCTTCTCTTCTGCCACCATTTGCGCCTACGCCTTCGCCACTTCAACCAGCGTGGAATAAAACGTGGCGCCACGCCCGATATCGGTGAGCCGCTCGCTGGTAAGCGCGTTCACATTTGCGCCATCCGGATGCATCTTCGCCCAATCCAGCCGCGCAGCCACCACACCGGCCGGCACGCTGCCATTCACCAGCGCCGTCAGTCGCAGAGAGCCGCGGTCGTTGAAGAGCCGCACCGCATCGCCATCCGCAATGCCGCGCGCTTCGGCGTCCACGGGATGCATCTCCAGCCGTTGGCTCGTGCGGGCTTCCATTTTGCGGTGCCCATCGAGGTTGGCGAAGGTCGAGTTCATATAGTTGTCGGCCTTGCGGCTGAGAAATTCCAGCGGAAAGCGCCGCGCGCCCTCACCCCATCGCGACTCGGTGGGAGCAACAAAGGCGGGAAGGGGGTCAGCGCCCTCGGCGGCCAGTGTTTCTGAACAAAACTCGATCTTTCCCGAGGGTGTCGGCAGCGTGCCCGACGCATAGGGCAGGAAGCCCTCGCGCTGAAAACTCAGCGGAATGTGCCCTTTTTCGCGCAGGTCTTCAATCGTGATGTGCTCCATCCATGCATTCGTCGAGTGGCCATTGGTCCTGGGACCGCCGCCATTGCCTGCCCCGATCCCCAACGCCTGCCGGATGAGTTGCTCCGGCGTGTCGCGGAAACACTCTTCAGTGAAGCCCATGCGCTGCGCCAATTGCCCGAAGAGCCAAACATTGGTGCGCGCCTCGCCAGGCGGTTCGATGGCCTGCTGCGAAAGCTGCACAAAATAATGGCCGTAGGCGCCCTGAATGTCGGTGTGTTCAAGGAACGTAGTCGCCGGCAGAATATAGTCCGCAAAGTCGGTCGTATCCGTAAAGAACTGCTCGTGCACCACGGTGAAAAGGTCGGCGCGCGCCAGCCCCCGCCGCACCGCATTCTGGTTGGGCGCAATGGCGCCAGGATTCGAGTTATAGACAAACAGCGCATGAACCCGCGGGCCTTCGCTGGCGGCTATTCCCTGTTCACTGTTCCGTGCTCCCTCGTCCTCGCCGCCCAGCACTGTCAAGGCATGTCCCAGCGAAGTCATGTTGATCAGCCGCGCCTCACGTCCCAGCGGCGAGGCCAGCGCCAGGTCAGGCCGCCGCAAAACCTGCTCGTTCCACTCAAAGCCGCCCGAGGTGGAGAGCTGCGCGCCCCCGCCGCGATGCTTCCACGCGCCCGTAAGCGCCGGCAGCATCACGATGGCCCGCATCGCCGTGCCGCCATTCTCCGACCGCTGCACGCCGTAGTTGGTGCGGATCGCGGCCGGCTGCGTGGTCGCGTACTCGCGCGCCAGTTGCTCGATCTCGCCGGCGGTCATGCCCGTCCAGTTCGCCACGCGTTCCGGCGTGTATTCCCGCACCCGCTCGGCCAGTTGCGCAAAGCCATGGGTCATCGCGTCGATGTAGGCGCGGTCATCCAGCCCCTCGCGCAGGATCACGTGCATCATTCCCAGCGCCAGGGCCGCGTCGGTGCCGGGCCGAATGGCGATATGCCAGTCGGCCAGCGCGGCCGTGCGCGTGCGGTAGGGATCGATCACGATCAGCCTCCCGCCGGCTCTTCGTGCGTCCTCCACCATGGGCCACAGATGCACGTTGTTGCCATGGATATTCGCGCCCCAGGCAATGATCAGTTTGGCCAGCCGGAAATCCTCGGTCGGCGTGCCGATCTTCTTGCCATACACCAGGTTCCACGCCACGCCGCCCGTCTCCGAGCAGATGGTGCGGTCAAGCCGACTCGCGCCCAGCCGATGGAAAAAGCGGCGGTCCATTGAACCGTAGCCGAGCACGGCCATGTTGCCCGCATAGCTGTAGGGCAATATCGACTCCGGCCCATAGCGGTCGCTGGTCTCCTGGAGCCGCGCGGCAATGCCGTCCAGCGCCTCGTCCCAGCTCACGCGCTCAAAGGCCTCATGCTCCTGCCCGCGCTTGAGCGTGCCCTTGGCCACGCCGGCCCTCCGCCTGAGCGGGTAGAGAACCCGGTCCGGCGAATAAACGCGATCCAGATACTTGGCCACCTTGCCGCACAGGAATCCCTGCGTCACCGGCTGCGACGGATCGCCCTGCACTTTGACGGCGCGACCCTCCTCGTTCACCGTCACCAGCACCGCGCACGAGTCCGGGCAGTCATGCGAGCAGACCGTGTGGACGATGCGAAACGGGGAAGCAGTCGCAGCCATAGAGCCATTGTAGGGCAAAACCAGCTTCGAGTTTAGCGCCTATTTCGCGCTCACTCGACTCACCGCCAGCCTCTTCGCCGTCTCCAGCGCGTCCTCGGCCTTGACCTTCACATCGGGCTCCACGCCCACATCCTCCCAGTCTGCAATTGAATAAGGATTGACCGCCTGCACCTCTGGAATCCCCATGCCGAAGTGGTCGTCGATGCGGTAGAAAACGCCGGCGTGGGCACTGCCGCGGGTAGTCTCGCCGACAATCGTTGCGCGCCGCAGCATCTTGAGGTTGTAGGCGAAGTCCTCCGCAGCCGAGATGGTTGTGGATGAGGTCAGCAGGTAGACCGGCTTGCCGGCGAGCTTGTTTCCCGCAACCGGCGACTGCGTCCACGAGTGCACCGCCGGAATCTCCCGCGGAGAGTACATGTACTCCGGATGGTCGAAAAAGTAGCCGGCGATCAGCCTAACCATTTCACCCATGCCGCCGCGATTGTCGCGCAAGTCCACAATCAGCGCATTGGCGCTGTTCAGCGTCGCCATCGCCTGCACAGAGATCGTCTGGCAAAAGGAAACATCGGGAAACGAATCGAGCTTGAGATAGCCGATGTTGTGCGGCAAGATCTCGACTCTTCTAAACTCGCAGTTATCTCGCTGCAATCGCGCCCGATAGCGGGCCTGATCTTCCGGGGAAGACTCGCGCAGAACCGGCAGCGGGTCCGCGCTGTAGATCACCTCCAGGTGCACGTCGCGGCTCACATCGCGCATCTGGCGCGTCAGCGCCTGGGCAAAGGCGTCTCCGTCGGCCGCCGCATCGTACTCGCCGCTCCTGGCATGCGTCCGCAGCGCCTCGGCCATGTTCTTCCCCATAGCCTTGTCGAAGTAGTGCCGCGCCACATGTGCCGCCGCGGCTTCGACTACGCGCTGTCGTTCCGCGGTGCCTGGGTTCGCACCGTTGCCCGCCCTTGCGTCCGCGACATTGGTCTGTGCATTGCCGGCCCCCGCCGCAAACAGGACCAGCAGAATCCGTAGGCCGATCGTGGCTCTTTTCGATGTCATTGCGAAGGCGGCCGTGGCGGCAGGGGATCGTGAATGCTCCTGGGCATGGGAGGCAGCGCAGGCCGTCCTCCCGATGTGCTGGCTTGCGCTTGCGGCCGTGGGAACTGGGGAGACTCCGCCTGGTCGAACAGGAAGTTCGGCGCATGGCCCATCATGATCGAGAGACGCCTGGTCATTTCATTTCCGTACGGCGTCCCGTCCAACTCCGATCGCGCCATCGCCAACTGCGTGAGTGAATCCCTGGGGCCCAGATAAAGCAGCGCATCCGCGGCGTCGGCGAGTTTCAGCGGAGTTGCCGGCGCCATGCCGCCTGTGGTCACCGGCACCTGCGGCAGATCGCCCACCCAGTTTCCAGCGAGCGGGACGATCACCGTCCGCGGCCAGGCGTCGAAGCGCTTGTCCAGGTTGTCATAGCCGCCCACCGCATTGGTTCCCAACACAATCAGGTAGGTGCTTGCGCCCGCGCTGCGAAGCTGGCTCTCGATGTACCCGGGCCCGTTGCGCCGCAGGAAATGCCCCGCGCCCATGATCAGCAGGGCGCGACGATGTTTGCCCACAACCTCGTCCTTCACCACCTGCGCGTACCACTGATCGCGATTTGCCACGTAGGGTCCCAGGTCCTCGGCATCCTTGACCCTGTCCCAATCCTCATAGGGATCGCCGAGCACGATGCGCACCTGATGCTTGCCGCGGCGATTCAAGTTGGCGTCGCGCACCGCTTGATAAAACTGTTCATAAACCGGCGATGGAGGGCCGACCGCCAGCGTGTTGCGCCATGCCTTCCGCACCTGCTCCAGCGGCACATCCTCGCCCGCGACGTAGCGATCCACAGACTTCTGATAGAGCGAGTTGCCAAACTCCACCACGATGTCGTCGACACGATCGTCGAAAGCAGGCGTACCGGCCAGTTTGCAGAGCCATTCATACTCCTGCTTATTGCCGTGCGTTTCGCCAAACAGCACGATGTCGTGGGTGTTGAACGCCTCGATCATCGCGCTGGTTGCGTCCTGCGGCTTGGGCTCAGCCTGAGATTGGAACAGCGCGAAGCTGGCGGGAAGCAGAGCGGGTTTCAATTCGGCGGCAGGCGCGCTGCTTGCGGCGAGCTGGTCAAACCAGGCGCGAAGCACCTGGGAATCCCCGCCGCTGGCGATCGCTGCCAATACAATTACGAAGGCCAAGCATGACAGCACGCCCGCACAAAACTGCGCTCCCAAACGCGGCGCTTCGCCCTCCAGAACATGAAACAACGGCGCGCCCGCTGCTTCCGGTTGCGCGGCTGCACTCACAAGCGCTCCCCGCGGGCGGCGATGCTCGCGTGGAATCGAAGCAGCAAGATCCGCCAGCAGATCGAGCCACAGGCGCAGTGCCGAACGGATACCCCTCTCGTCGCGCAGGCGGTCGCGAAACAATTGCAGCGCCTCGTCCCCGTACGCCTCGCGAAAACGGGAAGGATAAAGGCGCAGCAGCCAGCCATAGACCGCGTCAGACATAATCCCCCCGCAAAATCTTCCTGGCGCGCGCCACGCGCAGCGAGTCAGCCAGGTTCTCGGCCTCACTGCGCGCCAGCTTGCGTCCGGCATGCGTGAGCCTGTAATAACGACGCCGTTCGTGCCCCGGCGGCGCGTCCTCGCGCGAATCGATTTCCTCGATGAGCCGCTCTTCCAGCAGCGACTGAATCGAGCCATAGAGCGTTCCGGGGCCGAGCCGCATGCGTCCGCCGGTCTGCTCCTCGACGTGGCGCATGATTCCGTAGCCGTGCAGATCCTCATCAGCGAGGGCGAGCAGAATCTGGAACGCGGTAGAAGGCAATGGATCGAGTTTTCGTTTTGGCATGAATGATCGATACCCGATGTATCGATAAACGACTGTAAATCAATCCTGAACTTCGATGCAACACTTTTTTGCGGAGTCTGGTTCTTCCGGTCTGCATCCTGGCGGGGACGGCCCTGGGGATGCGAAGATTGAAACCATCCCTCGCGCCCTTGGAGGAGCGACCGATGCAGAGCCTGTTTCAGGATCTCCGCTATGCGCTGCGGCAACTGATCAACAGCCCGGGCTTCACGCTCACGGCCGTCATTTCGCTGGCGCTGGGCATCGGAGCCACCACGGCGGTCTTCAGCGTCGTCTATGCTGCGCTCATCAATCCTTATCCGTTCCCCGAGGCCGACCGCATCATGCGCCTCACCGTGGAGGACAAGGGCGGCGATGAGCGTTGGATCAATCTCAACGGTCCGCAGATCAGGCAATTGCGCGATTCGCCCGCGGTGGGATCTCTGATCGCGATGGACGACTGGTCCATGACCCTCACCGGACCCGACGTGCCTGAAGATGTGGAGACCATCGAACTCACCCCCGATGGCTTCAACTTTCTCGGCGTGCCGGCGTGGCGGGGCCGCGGCCTGGTGCCCTCGGACGCTCCCGAAGGGCAGAGCCCGCAGCCGGTGGTGGTGCTCAGCTACAGGTTCTGGCAGCGCCATTTCAACTCCGACCCTGGGGCGCTGGGCCGGACCCTCCAACTCAACCGCAAGAACTACACCATCGTGGGCATCGCCGCGCCGCGTTTCCGCTGGTACAGCGCCGACGTGTACCTGCCGCTGAATCTCACCCAGGATCCGGTGCCCATCTATATGGTGAACTTCCGCATTAAGCCCGGCGAGTCGCGCGAACAGGCCAACGCGGCCCTGCAGCCGCTGATGGAGCAGTTCGCCAAAGAGACGCCGAAGCACTTTCCCGAGCATTTCAAGGTGCACATTCAAGGGCTGAACGACTGGGTCGTAAGGCAAATGGGGCGCACGCTCTATCTGCTGCTGGGCGCTGTGGGGTTGCTGCTGGCCATCGGGTGCGGCAATGTCTCCATCCTGCTGCTGGCGCGAGGCACGGCGCGGCAGCATGAACTGGCCGTGCGCGCCGCTATCGGCGCCAGGCGCGGGCGCATCGTTCGTCAGTTGCTCACTGAATCGCTGCTCCTGGCGGTCACCGGCGCTGCCCTGGGCATTGCCGCCACCTATGGCATGCTGGCGGGCATCCGCGCCGTGCTGCCCCCTTACGCTTTCGCCCCGGAGGTGGTCATCGTGGTCAATCTGCCGGTGCTTTGTTTCTGCGTCGGCGTCGCGCTGCTCACCGGCATTCTCTTCGGCCTGTGGCCGGCGCTGCAGCTCTCGCGGCCCTCGACGGCCCAGATGATGCAATCCAATACCCGCCGAACGGCCGGCAGCGTGCGTGGGCGCAGGACCCACAACGCGCTCATCGCCGGCCAGATCGCCCTCACACTTTTGTTGCTGGCCGGCGCGGGCACCGCCATGGCAGGATTCGCGCGCCTCATGCATGCGCCGCTGGGATACGACCCGCATCATGTCATGGACGTGTTCATTCCCATTCACGAGAATTCCTACACCACCTGGGAGGCGCGCTCGACTTACTTCGAACAGTTGCGCGCTAAGGTGGCCGAAACACCTGGCGTCACCACGGCGGCCATCTCCGCTAACGCCACGCCGCCCCGCAATGGTTGGGACGAGCGATTTGAGATTCAGGGGCGGTCCAATCTGGAGCAGCAGAACCTGCTGCTCAATTTCGTGAGCCCGGAGTATTTTCCCACCTTGCGCATTCCGCTGCTGCAAGGGCGGATGTGGACAGCGGCGGAGAACCACGCAGGCGCGCCGGTGGCCATCATCAACCGGACCATGGCGCAGCTCTATTTCCCCAATGGCGACGCCATCGGGCATGCTATCCGAATACCAGGCTTTGAGAATCGCCCGCCAATCGTGCTGTCCGTTCCCGGCATCGCGGATGCGTGGATCCAGATCGTTGGCATCGCGGCTGATGCGCGCAATCAGGGCCTGCGGGAGCCGGTCAAGCCCGCGGCCTTCGTGCCCTTCACGCTCTCCATGCGGGAATTCTCGGGCATCCTGGTGCGTTCCGATGTGCCTCCGTTGTCGCTGCTGCATGCGGTGCGCAAGCAGTTGACCGAAGTGAACGCCGATCAGCAGTCAGGCCGAGACGTCGAAGATCTGGAACAGTGGATCACCGACGGGAACGACTGGCAGCAGGATCACCTCATCGCCTGGATCTTCAGCGCATTCTCCGCGCTGGCACTGGCACTGGCCGCCGTCGGCCTCTACAGCGTGGTGTCGTACTCCGTGACCCAGCGGACCAACGAGTTCGGCATTCGCATGGCCCTGGGCGCGCAGCGCACTCATGTGCTGCGCATCGTCTTTGCCTCCATGCTCGTCACCGTGGGTAGCGGCATTCTTCTCGGCCTCGGCCTCACGCTGGGGCTCAACCGCGTGATGGCCGGGTGGACGGAAGCCAATCCGCGCGATCCATTCGTTCTGCTCTCCGCCACGCTCGTGCTTCTGTTGGTGGCAGCAATCGCCTGCGCGCTCCCGGCGCGCCGCGCCTCCCGGATCGAGCCGATGAAGGCGCTGCGCTACGAATAGAGGTAGGCGCAGCACGTGCCCAACCGTTATAAGCTGATCGCGGAGGAACTTGAATGCGAACTCTCTTTCTGGTACTGGCTTTGATGTGTGCCAGCGCAGCCGCGCAGGCGCAGGCCGGCGGCGATGAGGCCGCGATTCGCGCCGTGCTTGCGGCCCAGGCCGCGGCGTGGAACCGCGCCGACATTCCCGCCTTCATGCAGGCCTACGAGGATTCGCCGGAGACCACCTTCATCGGCGCCAAGGTGCGCAAGGGCTATGGACCCATTCGCGAGCGCTACCTCCAGTCCTACACGACGCCCGAGCAGATGGGCGCGCTCACCTTCGGCAACCTCGAGGTGCGGATGCTCGATGGCCCCTGCGGCAAGGCGGAGGTCGCCCTGGTCACCGGGACCTTCCACCTTGACCGCAAGACCCACGGAGAAGCCGCGAAAGACGACGGCATCTTTTCGCTGGTCTGGCGCAAGGGGCCGCAGGGATGGAAGATCGTGCTCGACCACACCAGCTGAATTGAGTAGACGGCTGGTTGGAAGCGGCCTTCCGCATCCACCTGGGAGCACACGAATCGTTGCCGCTCCCATAGGGCGCACATCCTTCCGTATGTCCTTGATCGCTGCAGCCATCCGCGAACGTTCTGTTAAGCATTGGTGCCGGCCGGCGCAGGTGTACGATCTCAAAATGCGAGCCATCGCCTGCGCAATCGCCCTTCTGTTGCTCAATCCGTCCATCTTGGCCCAAAGCGACGCAGCGGCGAAGGAGCCGCAAGACAACGAGCTTCAATCGGGTTACTGTCCGCGGACCCACGACCTGGAGGCCGAACCGCAGGAGGAGCATTGGCTCGAAGGCGCCATCCGGAACAACAAGGTAAGGATGTACCTCGATCGCGGCGGAGGCGGCGTTGTCGGCTTGTTCTACGCCCCAGGCGGTGACTGGACCCCAACCTTCCTCGGAGGTGAGTGGGGCGCCAAGGGAATCGCGCTCTTGGCCGAGGCGGCGGATCACGCTCCCAAGGGTCACTTGCAGGGCCATTTGGTGAAAGGCGCTTTTATCGGCAGCTGGACCCCTGAGAGCAGCGGCCATGCCGATCCAGTGCGGCTTGCCGCCATCAAGCAGCCTGCTTGCGACGGTCGTGGAGCCTGGAAGCGCTTCGACGATCCGAAGTGGCCGGTGTCGTTTTCCTATCCGGCGTCGTGGCACATCAAGGAAGACGACGATGCGCTGCGGCTCATCTGCCCCGATCCTGAAGCGATGGCCTACAACGGCGTTGTGACGATCTGGGAAGACAAGGGCAAACCCGGCGGACCATGGGATCTGGTGCAATGCGCCAATGGATGGCAGTTCGGCCCAAAATGCGACGATAAGGAGTCCGATTTGTTCCGCGTGACAAACGCCAGCCAGCAGCAGGGCAAGACGATCCTGAGCCTGGATCATGAATGGCGTGTCTACTGCTCCGACGGAGGCTATGTAGCGCAGGGTGACGGCGAAGATCAAGTGGTCGTGCTCGATGGTTACTGGGCTGAGTTTATGGGAGCAGGCGCAGCTTATGAGATTGTCGATCGTCTGGTGAAGAGTGCGAGTCCGCGCGCTGCGCATAACGCCAAATAATGCCGCGCAATCACTCGTTCTTCGAAGCGTATGGAACTTTGCTGTTCCATACGACGTACATCCTTCCGTACGTCCATTTTGGAGGGAAACCCCGTGCGCCTGATCAGCTCGCGTTTTACCGCTCTCCCGGCCCTCGGCCTTTTCGCTGCTGCTCTGTTCCTGGGCAACACAGCCCGCGCGCAGGATTCCGATTTCAATCTCGCGCTCCATGCCAACTCGCACACCACGGCGGCCGACATCGGCGTGCCCGCTTATCCGGGCGCCACGCTGTATAAGGACAAGGACAACGATGGCACGGTGGACCTGGGATTCACATTCGGCGACACCCGTTTCCGGCTGATGGTTGCAAGCTACAAAACCAGCGACTCCCCGGCCCAGGTCTTCGCCTTCTATCGCAAGCCGCTGTCGCGCTACGGCGAGGTGCTGGAGTGCGACCATGGCAAAGCGGTCGGCGCCCTCACCGTCACGCGCAGCGGGCTCACCTGCTCCGACAAGACGATCGATCATGAGCAGACTGGCGCCCACGCCAATTCCAATGGCCACGAGCTGCGCGCGGGCTCTCCGCGTCAGTTCCGCTTGATCGGGATTGACGAAGCGGGCGACAAGTTCACTCGCTTCGGCCTCGTTTACGTTGAGTTGCCCAGGGACACCCCATCGGGCGACAAACCACGATAGCGCATCTGCCCATATTGCGAGCAGTTGGAGAATCGTTGTGGTCGCATCGGAGACGGCCAGTCTTCTTCCGCTGCATGGTTACTTTCCCGTACCGATCAGCTTGACGGCCTGGGGCGAATTGGCTGCGTTGTCGGCAATTGTGACTTCGGCAGCCAAGGCGCCCGTCGTCATGGGTTTGAAGATCACCGAGATCGTGCACGCCGCGTTGGCCTTCACGCTCGAACCGCAGTCATTGGTCTGTGTGAAGGACCCGGCGCCGTTCCCTGTAATGGCGATGCCCCTGCCGGGAGCCGTGCCTGCAAGGCCCAGCGTCGAGTTGCCCTTGTTGGTCAGCGTGAAGGTCTGGGTTGCGGCAGCCTTTCCCGCCGGCGTGGCGGCAAACGCGAGCCTGGAACGGGACAGACTGACGATGGGTCCTATGCCCGTGCCCGTGAGCGCAACTCCAATCGGTGACCCGGCTGCATTGTAGCCAATGCGCAAGCTGGCTGTGAGCGGTCCGGCAGCAATGGGCTTGCAGGATACAGTAATGACGCAGGACGATCCGGCTGCCACACTCGCACCGCAGCTATTGGTCTCGGAGTAGGAGCCGGCATCCGTTCCGGTGATCGAAATCGAGAGGCTCAACGTGACCTGGCCGGTGTTGGTCAATGTCACCGATTCTGCCCCGCTCACGGCGCCCAGTCTCCGATCGCCGAATGCCACTTTGCTGGCCGAGAGCGTCACTGCCGGTATCCTGATGGTGTAGGCCGCTGTCGTCAATGAAGATTGTATTGAGGTTGGCGCGGTCGCCATCGCCCTCAGGGTTTCTGTGGCCGACACCGTGATCGGCCCTGTGTACTGCGTGGAAGAGGTTGAGGGCTTCCCATTGATCGCATAGTAGATTGTGGCTCGCCGCGTGGTGTCCGTGATGGTCACCTTCTGTGCGGACGCGTAGAGCCCCGGGCCCGGATTGAAAACCGGAGCTGGCACCACGGGGAAGAGACCATACACTGTCACTCCATCGGATGTGCCGACGTAGACCTTCCCGTTCACCACCGTGGGCACTGCAAATTTCACGGCATTGCCCGCCATGTCGCGATTGCCGGGAGCCTGTGCGCTGTCCCACAGTTCATTGGAAATGTTCGTGGCGTCGAAGGCATACAGAATGGCCGGGCCAGGCCCAGGGCCCGGCGATCCATACTGAGATGAATCGATGGCCCACAGAATGCCGGTTCCGGCTACATTTCCATTCGACGAGATCGAAGGTGTCGAGCCTGGATACTGGATGTTTGTGGAATTGGTCGTTACCTGGTTTAGATTGGGAAGACCATTGACCACGGGGATCGACCTCAGAACGTCTCCCATTCCCCAGAAATACAGGGTGTTGTTCCAGTAGGCTGGCATGCTCCACATGCCGCCAATCGCTCCCGATGCCGATTCTTCAAGGATCTGGGGGTCGTGGGTGGTGCAGTTATTGCTGTTCTCGAAGTGATTATTGTTGGCGGTCATCTGGTCGCGGTTTACGACATAGATAGCGCCCTCTTTGCCTGCTTCCACCAAAATGTGAGGATGCGGCCCCGGCTGATCCGGAAGCACCAGGACGCCGCCTGAGCCAAGGTCGGTGTCATTGCTGGCAAGGCAACTCTGATCGGATGGCGTGAAGTAGTCCTGCAATGACAGCTTGCCTCCCGTGGTACCCAATTTCATGATCGTGTCGCCTAATTCGGTAGCCGGGACGTTGGTTGTATCGAAATCTCCATTGCCGCTGGCCGGGTAGATGCGTCCATCCGTGTCCGCGGCAATCCCCGCGCCCGACATCCAGAATCCTCCCAGGCCGCCGTTCGGAGTGGTCACAAATACGCTCTGCTGCGCAAGCGTCGCGGCATCGTAGGAGAAGATCCATCCGTGGTAAGGAGAGTAGTCGCAATGCGAAGCGTATCCGATAAGAATCGATCCATTCTGCAGCAGCAGGCCTGGCCGGTTGTGCTGGTTGAGGCCGTCGAAGGTCAATTGCCCGTTGTTCGATCCGTCGCCCGTGCCGTCTACCGTGGCCGTGATGACCGCGGGACCGGGCGACTTTTCGTTGCCGGTTGTCAGGTCCAGCGCATGCAGCCGATGAATGTAATTTGGCCCCGTCACTGACTTCGCCTCAACGTAGATCGTGCCCGCGACCGGATCGATCGCCGGAGTGCTGGAAACGCCGACAAAGGGATGCAAGTCCGTGCAGCCTATGTCCGAGAGGGCGGGCACGGGACCTTCTCCGGGGCTCGCTCCATGGGCCATATCGACCAGGTTTGCTTCCCAGAGCGGGACGGCCTGGTAATCCGCATCGAAGGCGTAGACTCGATCCTGCTCGGTTGCGACGATCAGGACATTGTGAAGTTTTCCGTTGATCGTGACATTGGGGACGTAGAGCGGCTGCGCATATACCTGGCCAAGGACGGGAAGGTTGAACAGCCGCCCGAACTGCCTCACATTCACATTGGCGGTGTTGAGAATGGTCTCGTTCAAGTTCTGGCCGGTCCTGCCGATATCGTTGTGCTGGGTTAAAACGCTCGCTTGTCCCTCCGCAAAGAGGGCCATGAATGCTGCCGCAACCGCCAGCAAGCAGACGCGCTCGAGCCGTCGGCGAAATCGGGCGCGATGCGCGTTACCGTGATCCTCACGAAGCGGTTGGATGGATCGAGTGTTCATCATGCGTGCGCTCCCAATTGCAAAACGACTGGCTTTGGGCGCTATTCAGGCGCCGGTTGTCAAACTACCAGGATGCTATCGCGCCGATCGAGCCGACCGGCTCTACCCGGCAAGCAACTCAACCTCGATTCAAGGCATTGCCGCCAAGGTAAGGCCCGTCAACGCGCAACCGAAAAGGCGGCAATTGCATTCAGCTTGGATGCCTCGTCGCCTACGCCAACGCTGCTGAGCAGAAAATTATGCGCGGCATTGAATTTGAGCGCTGGTTCGGCGCTCGGTATCCAAAGCTTGATCTGATAATGCCCGGGCCGCAGTGCAGGCATGCGGAGCCGCTCAAGGAACTCGGCCGGTTGTCCCTGCGTGAGACTGGCGAAGTTCACGCCCGGCAAAGGCCGGCGAATGAAGTTGTGGCCGGCATCGTCGTCAACCGCAATGTAAACCGGCCGAGGCTCAGAGATCGGGACACCGTCCAGCTTGGTAAACCTGAGAACAATGCGCATCCAATTGTCATCCTTTGTCTTGAATGACAACTCCGCGCGATTCAGTGCGATCTGCGATTCGTCCGGGGCCGGAGTGGATTTCATTGGCAAGGACGTGTAATCGCAGGTGATGGTTATTTCCCGCTCGCCTGCGATCTGGCAGCGGGGCTGCGCAGTGGTTTGAGTGTGCTGCGGATCGGTCGAATCGGGTGGTTGTTGCGCCGGGCTCGGCGCGGAAACCGCTAAAAGCAGGGCGCAGCTCAGCAAGGCCCTTGCAAGGAATGTCCGCGATGCGGCGCACAGGTTGGCCCGGCATTTATTTGCAGATTGTGTGAATACCTTTCGATTCACCGGGCGCACACCGATCCTCTTTAACCGGGATTCCGAGTTTGCCTTTCGTGTCGATGCCAGAATATACCCCGGTTGCCCGGCTCGCAATGGCTCTGGATGTGGTTCCACGGTCAGAGACCTGGCCGCATGCATTGGAAGCTTGCGGCTGCATTGAATGCCGTCGCACGGACTCCGGTTGAACCCGGGCAAAGCCGCTGGTGCTTACTTGAATCCGATCACCATCGAGTCCGGACCTTGCAGATGCTCCACGCGGGTCTCGCGGAATCCCGCTTCCCGCATCCATCCCATGCAATCCGCGCCTGTATAGTCAAAGCCGCCTGGCGTCTCAATCAGCATGTTCAGGCTCATCAGCAAGCCGGGTGCGTTTTCTTTGCGCTCGTCGTCGATCAGCGCCTCGTACACCACGAATGCCCCGCCAGGGTTGATTGCTTCGTAGGCCTTGGCGATCAGCATCTTCTTGATCTCCAGGTTCCAGTCGTGCAGGATGTGCCCCATCATCACCACGTCGGCCTGCGGCAGCGGCGAATCGAAGAAGCTCCCAGGCCGGAATTCCACACGCGACGAAAGCCCGTTGGCCGCCGCGTAATCCTCGAAGATGGGGCCGACCTCAGGCAGGTCGAAGCCAATCCCCGCAATGTGCGGATTCTTGAGGGCCACCTGGACAATCAGATCTCCCTGCGCGGTTCCCACGTCGACCGCGGATTTGTAGTTTTCCCAGGGAAACTTCCTGGCGATGGCCTGGTTCGCGCCATGACTATAGCCCGTCATGGCCTTCAGGAAGCCGCGCAGCCGTTCCGGATCGGCATACAGCATCTTGAAGGGATCGGGTCCCCCCTGCGCCGCCTCATTCTGCGGCTCTCCGGTGCGCAGAGCCTGGGTCAGGCTGCCCCAGAAGGGGTACAAACGGTGGTTGGCCATCTCCAGAATTCCACCGATGTACGAGGGCTTCCGCTTGTCCAGGAAGAGGTCGGTCGATGCGGTGTTGTAGTACACGCCGTCGCGGCGATCCAGCAGCTTCAGCGCCACCAGCGCATCCAGAAAGTCGCGCGCCGACCGGGGATGCAGACCCAGCCGCCCGGTCAGCGTCGCCAGGTCTTCGGGATGCTTGGCCAGCTCTGTAAAGACTTCCATCTCCACGGCGCTCAGTAGCGTCTTTGAGGCCATGAATCCGATGCCAATCTGCATGATGTGCTCAACGCGCGGTTCTTCCATGACGGTTCGTTCCTTTCAAATGCGGGACCTGCTTTTTTGATGTTTGGGGAAGCTCCTGCATTGTAGAGGCCTGGAGCGCCGCACACAATCAATACTCTTCAGGCGCAGGTCGCGCATTTGTCCTTGCCGTGACTCGATCCGTAAACTGGTGCGTACGCTCCGCGGCTGCACGCGGGAGTCGCGTCCCAGCGGAGACGCTCGCGAGCGTTCAAAAGGGAGTCGATCGCATGTTGAAGACAGGCATCCTGAATCCGGCCATCAACTCACTCCTGAGCCGGGTGCGGCACACCAATACGCTGGTCATCGCCGACCGCGGTTTTCCCTTTTGGCCGCAGATCGAGATCATCGACATCGCGCTGGTCGACGACCTTCCCCGCGTTCTCGACGTGCTGCGCGCCATTCGCGGCAACTTCACTATCGGCGCTGCCTTCATGGCCGAGGAGTTTCGCGCCGCCAACAGCGAGGAGATCCGCAACGAGTTCGAATTGGCGCTGCATGGCATTCCGCTGGCCTTTGAACCGCACATCGAGTTCAAGAAGCGCGTTCCCCACGCCATCGGCCTGATCCGCACCGGCGACACCATCCAGTACGCCAACATGATTCTGGAATCGGCTTGACCGGCCCAGCGGTCTGCGCGTCTTCCTGTACACTGGACGCGCTATGAGTTGCCTCTTTTGCAAAATCGTTGACGGAACAATCCCCTCCACAGCCGTTTACCAGGACGAGCAGTGCTACGCATTCGCCGACATCAACCCGCGTGCGCCCGTGCACGTGCTGGCGGCGCCGCGCAAGCACATTGCCTCGCTGGCCGAAGCCACTGAGGGCGACAAGCCGCTTCTGGGCCATCTGCTGTGGGTGGTGGCGGAGATTGCCCGCGACAGGGGGCTGTCCAGAGGCTATCGCGTGGTCATCAACAACGGCGAGGACGGCGGGCAGACCGTGGACCACATCCACGTGCATCTGCTCGGCGGTCGCGTGATGGGCTGGCCGCCCGGATAGGCGTCACAGGTTTTTGCGATACACCTGAAAGCCAAACTTCTCCGCGACCTTGTCGTATAACTTCATCGCTGTCGCATTGGTTTCGTGGGTGTGCCAGTACACGCGGGTGGAGCCTGCGCGTTCCGCGCATCGGTAGACTTCTTCGATCAGCGCGCGGCCCACGCCCTGGCCTCTTGCCGCCTCAAGCGTGAACAGGTCCTGGAGATAGCAGTTGGGCCCGATGGCGATGGTGGTGCGATGGAAGATATAGTGCACGAGGCCCAGCAATTGCCCATCCCGCTCGGCTACAAGGGCATGCATGGGCTCATAGCCATCGAAGAAGCGCGACCACGTCCTGCGCGTGATTTCATCCGGCAGTGCGGTTGCGCCCTCGCGGCCATAGAACGCGTTGTAGCCGTCCCAGAGCGACTTCCATTGCGGAAAATCAGCCTGCTCGACGGGCCGGACAAGCAGCTTGCCCTTCAAGATAAGCACCCTCTCAAGCCAGCGTATCCGGCCGCATTACATCGGCTGCGGAGCGTACTCTTCTTCTTCTTCCACGCCGTAGCGGCGCAGCAGGTTGGGCAGGCTCTGCGAGAACGCCGAGCGCGGCATCACCGTGTCGCAGCCCGCTTCAATGGCCTTCATCTTCAGATCGCCCTGTAGATGATTCAGGAAGCCAATGATCGAGGTGGCCTTCTTGAACTTGTTTTTGAACTTGGGAATCAGCGTCATCGGCTTGGCGTTCAGGTTGTTCAGGTCAAAGACCATCAGCTTGGGCCGGTCGGCCTCCGCCGCGTCGGTGAGCCGCGCCACGGCATCTTTGTCGCCCTTCACAAACTCCACCTTGACTCCTAGCTTGCGCGCCGTCTCCTGGATCTTGGCCATGAAGAACAGGTCTTCAATGAAGCAGAAGATGCGGGTGGGCGCGTCTTCCCGGATGGGCGCCGGCGGCGGCGGTACATAGACGTCCTGGTAATGCCCGTTGTGCCCGTTACTGGTGATCTGGATGGTGGACGCCGGGCCGTCGGCGACGTTGCCGTTCACGATGCGGTAGCTGTGGTCCATGGGACCCACAAACTCCCGCGGCCCCTTCTGCCGGCCCTTGCGCTTGCCCTGCGGCGAGGAGTTCATGTTGTTGCCCGGCTGGCCGGCTGGCGCAGAACCCTTCTGGAAGAACTTCTTCTTCTTCCGTCCCTGGTTCTGGTGAGCCTGGGCGGGTTTGGGTGGGGCTGCTGCCTGTGCCTGGGGCGGCGGCGAAGGTTGCTGCGGCTGCGCCTGTTGGGCCTGGGGTGCGCTTGCCTGGCTGGTCTTATTCTTGCGGCGGCGCCGGCGGCGCCGATGCCCCTGCGACTGCCCCTGGCCGTTGGCCGGAGCCGGCCCCAGTTCTGCCTGGGGCTGGGTCGTTTCTGTCGTCATGCTTGCACTTCCTGGTGCATTTCTGGTTTATTGCCTTGCCGGTCGGCACTGCGCTTCTTGCCCGGCGCCGATCTTCCCTTGCCTGCCGCCTGTCCTGTCGGGACGGGGAACGCGGCGATGGGCGGTCCCTCGATCAAAGGGCCCTTAACGAATTGCCGGGGGTATGATCCCAGGCAGAATTTGAACCAATCCAAGGAACCTGGCCGCGATGTACACAATAACTACGTATGGAATCCATCCATCAAATTGTGAGGCCGGTTGTCAGGATCGGTACGGTGCGGCCGCCATTTTCCTCTGGTGATGCCCTTCCTATGGGAGCCCCCGCCGCAACCTGGTAAGGAATAATCTGACTGGCGAAGGTTCCTTGCTCGGCGGCGAGCCAGCTCTACCCGCATTTGGGTGGCTCGCATCAGCCGCTTGATAGGCAAAACCGATATTACGCCGAACCGGCAAGGAAGGCAAGTGACGATTGTGGCACACCAATCCGGCCATGTGCAGGTATAAGGTCACCGGGCGCCGTCGGCCATGTCCCATATGCACGAAACGCCACTCCAATGGAGTGGCGTTTCGGTGTCCTGCGCTGGTCACTGGCCTCCCAAGCATGCTGCGGACAGTGGTTACTTCCACCGTCGCTTTTGCAGGCTGTCCCGACCGGTTATATCCCTTCAATGAGGGCCGCTCGATGGCGTTTGCTCTCGCCGGGCGTCTGCGTTCTTTGGGCTGGCCGGAGTTTCTTCCAGCAGCCGGCACATCACTGGCACCCTCAATCTAGCAATCCCTGTGCCGTTTGATTGAACCATTAGTTTCAATAACTTATGCCTGTGGAGAAATAGACATACTTTGCAATCCGGAAGCTTTGCACTCAAAAGATACAGAAAACAATAGAAATCCAGCCTTATCGCTGGCACTGCGGGCAGTAGTGGGTGCCGCGCCCTGCCAGCACCATCCGCCGGATGGGCCTCTGGCACCGGCGGCATGGCTCGCCCGTGCGCAGGTAGACGCAGTGCTCCAACTGGAAGAACCCGCGCACCCCTGCCGCATCCACGTAATCCGACACCGACGAGCCGCCCAGGCGGATGGCATGCTCAAGCACTTCCCGCAAGGCCAGCCGCAGCCGTTCGAGCTCGGCTCGCGTCAGCCTGCCCGCCCGCCGCGTCGGCCGGATGCCGGCACGGAAAAGGCTCTCGTCCGCATAGATGTTGCCCACGCCGGCCAGCAGCTTCTGGTTTAGCAGGGCAGCCTTGACTGCCAGGCGACGGCCGCGAAAAAGACGGGCAAATTCATCCGTCAGGATGGTGAGCGGCTCCGCGCCCCTTCCTTCAAAGCCCTGAGCCCGGCCCAGGTCGCGGAACTCCAGCCGGCCGAAGCGGCGCGGGTCCACAAACCGCAGCTCCCGTCCGCTCGCCAGGGCCAGCCGGGCGTGCGTATGAACAGCAACCGGCGCATCGGGAGTTGTAACCAGTAGTCTGCCGGTCATGCCAAGATGCACAATCCATTGGGCTTCCTTGACGCCAACGACCCCGGCTACGGTCTCGGCCTGGGCACCGGCAGACCCTCGCTTTGAAGGCACGGCAGAGTCTTGCCGCAACCTCGGCCCCAGTTCGCATACGATGTGCTTGCCGGTGCGGTGTACGGCCAGTACAACCCGGCCCTCAAGGCCTTTGGCCTGCCGCGCCGGCGGGTTCTTGAAAGGCTCGGGGTGGGAAGCGAACCAGACCTCGACGATCCGGTCGCCTCGCACGCGCTCATCCACGCCGCGGGCGATAGTCTCTACCTCGGGCAGTTCTGGCATGGCTTCATTGTAGAAGCGAAGGCCGAGGCGTTGGCCGTCCGCGCGATTATCGGCGCGCAGGTCAAGTCGCCCTCAAGGTGCGCTAGCGGGTTTCGATGGCGGGCAGATCTTCTTCGTCCAGCTCGGAGGACCGCAGGGTGCCCCACCGTTCCAGGTACACGGCGCTCAACACCAGCCCCACCACAAAGATCCCGACCGAGGAGTACTCCATCAGGTCGAGCCGGCGGTCCTCTTCCACAGTCTGGTAGACGACCGTGCCGTGGATGTTGCGCGGTGTCATACGCAACTCTTCCGGAACCGGCATCTTCGGCATGTTTTCCAAATAGCTGGTGGAGATGACAGCAGAGATCACCAGGCCCGCCAGGCCCGGCAGCAGGAACAGCAGCGCGAAGAACTTCAATCTGGCCAAATGCGCGGTTTTCATGCCGTTGACCTCGAATCCGATTCAGACCCAGGCGGCACTTTCTACGATTGCGGAACCAAAGGTCGCTCCGCCGCACCGAATAGCCGCGCCCGAATCCGTAGCCTTAATGTATAGGCAACGAAATCCCCAATCTAACTCGTTCAATTCAAGACATAACATAATGCGGGATCGTTGCCACATTCCAACCCGCGCCCCCAACGGCAGAAGTAATCCAAGTCAAGAATTAAGTAACCAAAATTCTCTAGTTACTTTCGGGCGCACCCCTCTCGTCCATCTACCGCAAACCCGCTGCTATTCCTCTGCTTCATACCCCTCTGAGTTGTGCCAGCGCTCCAGGCTGGTGGCCATGGCCCCCAGGTAAAGCACACCTAGGGCCATTCCAAGGAGGAAACTCCGCAATCCGTAGTAGCGGAGGTCGTTGAGCTGCCGGTCATCGTGTTCGGTCAGGTAGACCACCTGGCCGTTGAGCGTGTGCGGAACAGTACGCATCTCCTGCGGTTCCCGCGGCATGGTGTCGAAGTAGCGTGTTGAGAGCATGGCGTTGGCTACCAGGGCCGCCAGTCCAGGCAGCAGAAACAGCAGCGCGAAAAACCGCAATATCCCTAATTTCATGGTCTTGCCCTCCATCCGGTCGAGGGTCGAAAGAATAGGCCACGCCGCAGCCGATTCCGTCGGAGGGCGTCTCTGGATGGGAGAAAGCCACGCCGGCGAAAGCACGGATTGCCCGCGTTGAGGTCCGCTTCAGGGGATTCGAATGTCTCTTGCCAACGACCGATCTGGCGCAGGAAGGTGTCTAAGAAGGTATCTGCGTTCCACTAACCATGAAATATAAAAGTCGCGACACTTCCTGTGAGGAGATATTAGCGCGATCTCGCATGGCGAACTGAATTCTAAAGTAATGCCTATCGGTCAATTGGTAACTTACAGTAATGCTAGCCCAAAGATCAGTTTTTTGTTTGGAACTCAGCGCCGCTCACCCGGTTCCCGGATCCGGCTGGCTTCAAAACTCACAATCTTCCATTTCCCCTGCGCATCGCGCACATAGACCCGCGTATACCGGAAGCTGCCGGACAGAGCGCCTTCCGGCGTGGCCCCGTTGACCTGCGCCACCGAGGTGACCAGCGCCGTCGTGCCATAAAAGCGCACCTTGCGGTCGGAGACGTTGAGGGTGGTGAAATGCGTTACGCCGGCGCGCAGATTGGCCAGCGCCTGTTCCTTGGTTTGCAGCGTTCCCGACGACGTAATCGCCATGTAATCGTCGGCCAGCAGCGCGCTCATCGCGGTGGTGTTCGCCTTCAGCACAGCGTCGCGCCACTGGTCCTCGAGCTGGTCGATCTCGTGGCGGCTCTCGTGCTTTTCCGCGCGCGGCATCCCCGCCTGCAGGGCGGTGGCCGATGCCGTAAGGGCCAGCATCAGTCCTGTGGCCAGCACGCGGTGTCGATACCGGAGCAACTGGAATTGGGCTCTGAGCATTTGCGTATTGGATGGTAGTCCCGGTCAGGTGCGACGGTCAATGTGCCTTCCGTGGGAGTGTCTGGAAAAGCAATCAGGATTGCATAAGGATTGGAATCGACCACTGCGGATTACCCCTTGATTTGGACGGGAACTCCGCGGGAAACGAAAGCCGCTACATGGAAAACCAGCCCGGAAAGATCAGACCGGAATCAGGCCACGGCGACCAGGTTCTCGACCGACCGTTCGCGCATTTTCTGGTAAAGTCCGCCCACGGCATGCTTTTTGAAGTGCGGGGTCTCGCGATGGGCGGCCAGGGCCTTCTGGTCCCTGTACTGCTCGTAAATAACCACCACGTCGGGATCGTCCTCGACCTGGTGCGGGATGTAACTCACGCAGCCCGGCTCCTGGCGTGAGGCAGCGGCCAGCAGGCGCAGCGTTTCAACTACATCGGCGCGGTCTTCGGGCGCAAACTTCATGCGGACGCTGAAGCTGACCATAAAAGCAGTGTCCTTCCGGCCTGTTGGTTCCCCCGCAGGCTCTCTTACCTTCTATTTATACGTCAAGGCTCTTCAGCGCCGCCTCAAACTCCGGCAGCAGCACGGTCTGCTCGCGATCGGGGCCGGTTGAGACCATGCCGATGCGCGCGCCGCTCTCCCGCTCTTGAAAGTGCAGATAGTCGCGCGCCGCCTGGGGCAGCCGGTCAAACTCGGTAATGCCCTCGGTGGAAGTGCGCCAGCCCTTCAGCGTGGTGTAAACGGGCACCACCTGCTCCAGCCCATGCACGTCCGCGGGAATCTCGTCGGTGATCCTGCCGCCAATCTCGTAGCCCACGCAGATGGGAATCTCCGCCAGTTCGTCCAGCACGTCGAGCTTGGTAATCACCAGCCACTCGGCGCCGTTCACCTGGTTCGAGTAGCGCAGCAGCGGCATATCCAGCCAGCCGCAGCGCCGCGGCCGCCCGGTCACCGCCCCATATTCGTTGCCGCGGGCGCGCAGATGGTCGCCGCGCTCGTCCTGGATTTCGGTGGGAAACGGTCCTTCGCCCACGCGCGTCACATACGCCTTGGTCACGCTGATTACGGTCCCGATGGCCGTTGGCCCCACGCCGGTGCCGGTGGCCGCGCCGCCCGCTGTAGCCGAGGAGGAGGTCACAAACGGGTAAGTGCCGTGGTCGATGTCCAGCATCGTGCCCTGCGCGCCCTCAAACATCACGCTGCCGCCCCCGGCCAGAATGGAATTGAGCAGCCGTCCCGTGTCAGCCACAAACGGCCGCACCTTCTCCGCCGCCGCCGCGTACTCGTCATACATCCTGGCGGGATCGAGCGGGTCGGAGCCGAACAGCGCGTGCGCGATGGCGTTCTTTTCCCCGCACGCGGCCTCGATGTGCGTCTTCAAGAGCTCCGGCCGCAACAGGTCCACGACGCGCAGGCCGCTGCGCGCCATCTTGTCTTCGTAAGCGGGGCCGATGCCGCGGCTGGTGGTGCCGATCTTCTGCCGTCCCGGCGCGCTCTCCGCCGCCAGCTCGATCATGCGGTGGTAGGGCAGAATCACCTGCGCGCGGTTCGACACAAAGAGCCGCTCGTCCACGGCCACGCCCAGGTCGCGCAGCTTCGACACTTCTTTGAGGAAGGCCAGCGGGTCCAGCACCACGCCGTTGCCGATGATGCCCTTGCACCCCGGTCGCAGCACCCCGCACGGAATCAGCTGCAGGATGAACTTCTGCCCGTCGATGATGACCGTGTGCCCGGCGTTGTGTCCGCCGGCGTAGCGTGCCACGGCGGAGAACCGCTCGCTCAGCACGTCCACGATCTTGCCCTTGCCCTCGTCGCCCCACTGGGCGCCCAGTACTACCGCCGTCTTTGCTCGCATCTTCTTCCGTTTCCAGTCGTCTTCCCGCACACGCGTTCCAGACCGGACCGCACCATCTTCGATGATAAACCCTGGGCGAGTGACCGGGTCTGCTGAGTCATTTCGGGATTGCACACTTCCGCGGGAACGCAGCCGAGTTGACCATTTCGGAGCTATCTGCGATCAACGGGACGCCCGGCCCGATCAAGGCGTCCCCAGCCCGAGTTGCCAAGCCACAAAACTAAGCTCGTAACTCGAGTCTTCCACGATCTTCTTGAACGGCAGCCCGCCGGAGTGTCCGGCCTTGGCGTCGTAGAGCAGCAGCACAGGGCGGCCGGAAGTGGTGGCAGCCTGCAGCCGCGCCGTCATCTTGCGCGCCTGCTCCGGCGGAACGCGCGTATCGGCATCGCCGCTCTCGAACAGCACCGCCGGATACTTCGTGCCGGGGCTGATGTGCTCGTAAGGCGACTCAGCATAGAGAAACTTGAACTGCGCCGGATCGGCGGCATTGCCGTATTCGAGCAGCGCCGGAGGGTTATTGTCCTTTGTGTATTTGTAGTACCGCACCATGTCCAGGTCGGGATGCCAGCAAATCACGGCCTGGTAGAGATCGGGCCGCTGCGTCAGGGCCGCGCCCACCAGCAGGCCTCCGTTGCTGCCGCCCCAGATGGCCAGCTTGCCGGGGTTCGTATACTTTTTCGCAATCAGCCACTCCGCGGCGGCAATGTAGTCGTCGAAGACATTCTGCTTCTTTTCGAGCATTCCGGCGCGATGCCACTCCTCGCCGAACTCGCCGCCCCCGCGAAGGTTCGCAATGGCGAAGAGCCCTCCCTGCTCGATCCACCACGCGTGGGATGCCGAGAAGCTGGGCGTGATGCTCACGTCGAACCCGCCGTAGCCGTAGAGAATCGTCGGCGTCTTTCCGTCCGGCACCAGGCCCTTGCGATGAATGAGAAACATCGGAATCTTCGTTCCGTCTTTCGACGGGTACCAGACCTGCTCCGTCTCGAACGGCGCGCTGTCGAAGGGAACCTCATCGCGATACCAGAGCGATTTCTTTCCGGTCGCGGCGTCGTAACGGTAAAGGGCGCGCGGCTCGGTAAATGAAGTGAACGAGAAGATGCCCTCCTTCTGATCGGCGCGGCCCCGCAGGTTGGCCGATCCAATGCCCGGTGTCGGGACCTCTCCCAGCGGCTTGCCCTCCAGCGAAAAGAGGCCGATGCGCGAAGACACATTGTGCAGCCAGGTCACGTAGAGCTTGCCGTCCAACAGGGCCCAGTCGTCGATGGCGTCCGCGCCCTCCGGCACCACCTCGCGCCAGTTCTCCTGGGCGGGACGATGCAGATCGATGCGCAGTACCCGGCCTTTGGGAGCCTTCCAATCGGTTCCCACAATCAGCACATCGCCCGCGAAATCGCCACGGAATTTGCCGGCCAGTCCTTTGATCAGCGGCTGAATAGGCGACCCGGCCTGGAGATCCTGGATGTACAAATCGCCCTGCGCCCATCCGCGCTGCACTGAGATGAGCAGATAACGCCCGTTCTCCGAGACCTGCGGGTCGATCCAGGTGTCCGCGCCAAATCCGCTTCCGAAAACCTCAACATCCTTGGCGGGATCGGAGCCGAGGGCGTGGTAGAAGACACGCGAGCCTGAGTCGCGATGTTGCAGCGTATAGTAGAAGCCGCTTGCATCCTTCTTGAAGGCGAAGCCCCGGTAGAGAGCATGCGGCAGGCGGTCGGGCAAGTTACGACGATGCCCCACATCCAGGATGCGCAGTTCGGTCTCGTCCTGGCCGCCCTGGCGCACCCCGTAAGCCACCAGCGCGCCGTCGTCGGAAACGTCCAACGGCGAAATGCTCACGGTGTGGTCCGGGCTGAGCTGGCCGGGATCGAGCAGCAGCTCTTCGGTGCCCCCGCTCCGCTTGCGGCGGTAAAACGACTGCAGCTCCTGGTCGGCCCCGCGCTTCGAATAGTAGTAATAGTCCGCCCGCTGCTCGGGCGCATCCATCGCGTCGTGATGCATCATCGCGGTCAGCCGTGCCTGGATGCCGGCGCGCACCGGCAGCGGATCCAGCAGCGCATGCGCATAGGCGTTCTCGGCGTCGATCCACTGCCGCGTCTCCGCGCCGCCAGAGTCCTCAAGCCAGTGGTAGGGGTCCACGATCTCCTGGCCATGAAACGTCTCGCGGAAGTTGTCTGCGCGGGCAACCGGCGGCGCTTGCTGCGCGCAGGCCAGGGTGGAAAGGGCAAACACAAACAGCAGAATCGTATCTGCGAACCGCATGGCAGGTCTGTGCAAAGGGAACCTCGCTTGGTCGCACGTTGGGGGAGCCCAGTATAAGCCGCGCGCGCTCTGCCCCTCAATCCTGCAACGGGAAGCCCACCTCAAAATCACCACCACAAAAACCACCGCATCGGATAGACTGCGCTCATCGCACATCCGGCCCCATTCCAAACAACCCCAAGGAGCAGAAAACCATGCCAACGGCAACCCAAATCCTGGCTGAGCTTAAGAACAAAGGCAAAGAGCAAACCCGCAAGATTTACGCCCGCCATGGCATGCCCGCCGATCGCATCTACGGCGTGAGCACCGCAGATATGAAGGCCATAGCCAAGACCATCAAGGGGCAGCAGGCGCTAGCCCTGGAACTCTACGCGAGCGGCGTCATGGAAGCGATGTACCTGGCCGGCTTGGTCGCGGACGGCAGGCAGATGACCCGGAAGCAGCTCAACGAGTGGGCCAAAGGCGCGGCGGAGATGCAGATGATTGCCGAATACACGGTGCCCTGGGTCGCGGTAGATAACGAGGCCGGGCGCGAACTGGCCCTCGAATGGATGCGCTCGAAACAGGAGCGGATCGCCGCCGCAGGCTGGTCCACATATTCCGGCCTGGTGTCTACCCTGCCCGACGCGGCCCTTGACCTGAAGGAGATCGAGAGCCTGCTCGGCACGGTTCTGAAGGAGATCGGCGGCGCGCCCAATCGCGTCCGCCACACCATGAATTCCTTTGTGATCGCCGTGGGATCGTACGTGAAGCCTCTGCTCAGGCAGGCCAAGGCCACCGCCGGCAAGCTCGGTGTTGTCACCGTGGACATGGGTGACACGGCCTGCAAAGAACCGCTGGCCACCGAATATATCGAAAAGGTCGAGGCCATGGGCCGCGTTGGCACGAAACGCAAAACCATCCGCTGCTAGGCGCCGGCCGCGCTTCCCGACGCAAGCCAGCCCGCACCACCAGCCCGCGCTCCCTCCGCGGCCGTTACCTTCCTGCTGTGGCACGAAGAAAATGCAGTTCTGACGTGGCCGAATTGTGGTACATTTGCTCGCATCCCGGAAAGCACAAGATCAATCCCGGCAAGGAGATCAACGTGGCAAGCTTCTGTTGGAAATGCGGTGCTGAATTATCCCCCGATAAACCTTCATGCCCGATTTGCGGCGCAGCGGTCACCGGTGCAACCCCGGCGGCGGCGCCTGCCCAGCCAGCCGGCGGATACACACCCGTGGCTCCCGTTCAGCCGGCAGCCTTCACGCCGGTCTCGCAGCCGTCCCCGGGATACTCGCAGGTGCCTCCCGCGCAGCCATCCGGCTTTGCGCCGGCTTCCCAGCCCGGTGGTTACACGCCAGCCCCTCAGCCAGGCGGCTACACACCGGCTCCTCCGCCGCCTCCGGGGGCAATTCCCCCCGCGGGCCTAGCGCCGGCCACCGGCGGCGGCGGCGCGCTCAAGATCATCCTGATTGTCGTGGCCATCATCGTCGGGCTGGGCATTCTGGGTGTGGGCGCAATCGGATTCACGATGTGGCGCGTTGCGCACGCCTTCCATGCGGCTTCCCACGGCGGCGAGGCGACCTTCAACACGCCCGGCGGGTCATTCACCGCCAACTCAACCAAGTCCTATACCGCGGAGGAACTGGGCACGGATATCTATCCCGGCGCCACGGTGAGCCGGGGCGGCATGCGCATGAACCTGCCCACCGGCTCCATGGTGACCGGTATCTTCGTCACTTCGGACTCCAAAGACCAGGTCGTCGAGTTCTACAAGTCCCGCCTGGGCAGCGAGTCCTCCCTGATGGATACAAACGACGGCGCAGTCCTCACCCTCGCCAGGGGCCAACAGGAGTCCGTGATGGTGACTGTGACCCAGAAGCCGAACGAGAACGGCGGCAAAACGCAGATTGCCATCGTGCACACTAAGAGCAACAAGCCGTCCTAGCGTCCCTTCAGATGTGCTGTTTCCCGGGCGCGGCGCCTGCAAAGTGTGCCGCGGACGGGATTTCCAAGCTTCGTTGTCCCAGCTAGCTCGCGCCCGGCCCCATCTTCATCGCCACCAGCACCTCCAGTAGCGCGGCCGACCGCCGCACGTTCCCCGACAGCACCAGAAGTTCCGACGAAACCGGCGGATGCTGATCTGCCAGATCGTCGAGATTGTCGCTCACCTGGCGAGGGGTCTTGGCTTGGCTCAATATAGCGGTCGCGGGCATGGGAACGCATCTTTCCGGGCTTCCGCAGGAAGCTGGACGGACCTTCGCACCGGCCCGGCTCTCTTCCTGGCTGCCCCCGATGCCAAGGGCAGCCGAAGCGGTGGTCTGGTCACAATGGATCGCTCTGCGAGGGGGCGCGTGCGGATTCCGGAATGGCTTTCGGGAGGTCTTTGATTCTTCGGCGGCTCCAGAGTCGTCACGAAGCGGGCAATTCCGGATTCTCAGGTCCAGTTGCGATGTGCCTTCCCGGAACAACCTCGCCTGCCACGACCAACAGGATTCCGATAATCCACAGCACATGGCCGATCAGCGGCACCAGCGGCACCATAGCGAAGTAAACCCAGGTGCCCAGGATGAACACAACAATGGTCCCGGCCACCACGCGTCGCGCCGTCCGCAGCCGCGAAGAAAACAGAAACGCGACATAAAACAGCATCAGCGGATTGATCCAGCCGCTAAGAACGGCCAGGAAGTCCTTCGAATGCCAGACATCCTTATTGAGCGTGTTGATCAAAGTGATCCATGCGCAAAAATACCCTTGATAGGCATCCGGAACGCCGGCGCCGGGCGTAGCTGTCTGGCGGCACGCGGGTAGGAAAAACGCCGTCATATAGATCAGGTAGCCCAGAACGCGCGCGTACCGCACCGCCCGTGGAGTGGCTGCAACGCCTGTGCTCGGCGACATGGACACCTCCTGTAACAGGAACGTTCCATGATACCTGACCACGGTGAAAGGCGTGTGCCGCGGATGTTAGCCTGTGCGGGTGACAGTCGGGCTGACAACGGCGCGGCTCAGGCTCCGGTTGTGGCGCGAAGACGACCGGGCGCCCTTTCAGCGCATCAACGCCGATCCGCGGGTGATGGAGTTCATGCCGGGCGTCCTGGATGCGCACACGTCCGACATGGTGATGAACCGCATTCTGCGCCACTTCGATCGCCACGGATTCGGGTTGTGGGCCGCCGAACTGCGCTCCAACGGCGCCTTCATCGGCTTCATCGGGCTCTCGGTGCCTAATTTCGACGCCACTTTCATGCCTGCGGTTGAAGTTGGCTGGCGTTTGGCCGCCGATTATTGGGGCAGGGGCGTCGCCACCGAGGGCGCGCGGGCAGCCATGCGCTATGGGTTCGAGACGCTCGGGCTCGAAAGCCTGGTTTCCTTTACGGTCCCCGCCAACCTGCGCTCCCGCCGGGTGATGGAGAAGCTCGGCATGATGCACGATCCGCGCGACGACTTCGACCATCCCGGCCTGCCCGAAGGACACCCCCTGCGCCGCCATGTGCTCTACCGCATCCATTGTGAGCAGTGGGACCCGGCGAGAGCCTCGCTGAGGCTCTGATCGCCCGGCCCTTCGCACGATGAAGCAAGGTACGAACGTACCCACGCACAGCCTCGCCCTAGCCTGTGCGTGCAAAGGCCCCCTGTATACTCTTCCTGACCGGGAAACCCATTTCTTATTCCGAAGTCCCCACGGTTCATCTCACCAGGAGGAAGCATGAAAGCAGTGACCTCTCTGACCTTGTGCCTTATTGCGGCGCTGGCCGCCAGCGCCTGCGCCGCGCAAACACAGCATGACCAGGCCGGCTGCAAGGACTCGCCGCTAATCCAGCGCTTTCCGGGAAGCTTCATTACCCAATGTAACCAGAAGGCGTTCGACGGCTACGACTTCACCGTCACCGTCGACAAGCAGAGCAAGACCAAGCGGGTCGAGGGCAACTTCTTTCAGCTCAATTACAACTGGCCCCGGGACACAGCGAGCAAATCCCAGGTCGTGCGCAACCTGAACAATGCGCTGCGCACAGCGGGTTACACGTTCGACTACGATTCCGGCGACTATGGCGACTTTACCGTGCACCTGGGCAAGACCTGGATCATGGAGGAGGTGAGCGGCGGTGGCTGGTACCGGCAGACCATCGTGGTCGAAAAAGCCATGACCCAGGAGGTCGTCGCCAACGCAGCCGCTCTCTCCAACGGACTCACCACCAGCGGCCATGCCGTGGTCAATGGCATTCTGTTCGATACCGGCAAGGCCGAGGTGAAGCCTGAGTCGGCGCCCGCACTCGAGGAGGTTGTCAAGCTGCTCAAGCAGGACGCCAAACTGAAGCTCTACGTGGTGGGCCATACCGACAATGTGGGCGCGCTGGCCGCCAACCTCGACCTCTCCAAGCGCCGCGCGGCGTCCGTGGTGCAGATGTTGACCACCAAGTACGGCGTAGCTGCCGACCGGCTCGTGCCCTACGGCGATGGCCCCACGGCGCCTCTGGTGTCGAACGACTCTGAGGACGGACGCGCGCTCAATCGCCGCGTGGAACTGGTGAAGCAATAGGCCCCTAAACAAAGACGATTACCGGCCAAAAGATTCGTTGTTAACCAAACACTCTCCTCATTCGTTGTGTGTGTAGAAGGCGCTGCGCACACCCGATCAAATGAGGAGATTGCTCAACATGCCGAGACCTGGCCGGACCACTACTTCCATCTTTTCTTCCTTTGCTGCTTCGACTCTGCTGATGGCCTTGCTAGCCGCCGCGCCACCGCTCCATGCAGCGCAGACGCGGGCCGCGGCCCCAGCCTCCGCGCCAGCCGGTGCTGTTGTTTCCGACTCCGATCTGGCCGCCACTCAGGATCAGCTCATCAAGCTGCTGCGCCTGAGCCCCACGCTGACCACCGTGGTGGAGCACGATCCCTCGCTGCTCGCCAATCAGGAGTATGTCAACAGGAACAACCCGCAACTGGGGCAGTTCCTGATCAGCCATCCTGAAGTTACTCGCAATCCCGAGTTTTACCTCTTCACGCATTTGAATGGGGAAGGCGGCCGGCGGGACGAGGCACTGGAGCGTGCCGTCTGGCCTGAAATGACGCAGCCATGGCGCCCGCCTTCAGCCATGCAGAGGTTCGCAGAGGACCTCGTGCCCTTGATGGTTTTTGTCTGCATCCTCGGCGCAATCCTCTGGCTGGTGCGCCAATTCCTTGAGAACCGCCGCTGGAACCGCATCTTCAAGCTGCAAACCGAGGTGCACGGCAGGCTGATCGAGAAATTCGGCTCTAACCAGGAGCTGCTGACCTACATGGACACCGAGGCCGGCAAGCGCTTCCTTGAGGCAGCGCCCATTCCCGTGGGATTCGAGCCCGAGCAGCGCATGCCCAACGCGGTGGCCCGCGTGCTCACACCGCTGCAGATCGGCATTGTGCTTACGCTGCTGGGCATCGGCATGCTGTTGCTGCGCAATGCTCTCGGCACGGAGATGCGCGCGCCCATGCTGCTGCTGGGGACGGTGGCGCTGATGCCGGGCCTTGGGTTTATCCTGTCCGCGGGGATCACCTGGGCGCTGGCCGCGCGCCTGGGCCTGATGCCCGATCAATCCGCCGCGCTGAGCCGCCTGAAGACGCCCTTCGACCCCAGAGAGCAGCAGTGAGTGGAGCGGCCGGAAAGAGCTTTTGCCTATGCGATGGGAATCCGTGATGGAATACGTAGCCGCCGTCGATGCGCACCGGGATCCCTCGCTGCCCATGGATAACGACGCCTTCGCCGGCTTCTACGAGCGCTCGGCTCGGCCCCTGTGGGCCTATCTGGCGCGGGTTTCCGGCGACGGCGCGCTGGCCGACGATCTGATGCAGGAAAGTTATGTCCGCTTCCTCTGCGCCGCGCGCCCCTGCGATGGGGAAGTGGCTGGCCGCCGCTATCTCTTCCGCATCGCCAGCAATCTGCTCAAGGATCATTGGCGCCGGCCGGGTGCGGCTTCCATCGAAGACCTTCCCGAAGAGCTGTTCGCAGCCAGCGGCGCTTCAGACCAGTTTGAATCCCAAACCCTGCTCGGTCCGGCGCTCGGCGCCATGCGTCCCAGGGAGCGGCAACTGCTGTGGCTGGCCTACGCCGAGGGCTACTCCCATCGCGAGATTGCCGAAATCACCGGCCTGGCGTCGGCCAGCATCCGGCTGCTCCTGTTCCGGGCACGGCGCAAGATCGCCCGCCTGCTGCGCACTCAAATCGTCCCCGGCCGGAGGCAGCCATGACCCTGGGAGCCTGCCCGCACGAAAAGGAACTCGCCGCGTTCGTCTTGCGTGGCCAGTGGCCCGCTGCCTCTACGCCGGAACTGCGCGCCCATGTGGATGCCTGCCGCGCATGCGGCGACCTGGTGCTGGTGATGCAAGCCTTTCGGGGAGCGCGCAATGAAGCCAGCATCGCGGCTCGTCCCGGCTCCGCGGGCGTGCTGTGGTGGCGTGCCCAACTGCGCCGCCGCAAGGCAGCCGTCGAAAGCATAGGCAAGCCGGTGCTGGGCGCGCAGATCTTCGCCCTGTCCATCACGGTTGCCATCGCCGTCGCCCTGGTTGCGTCGCAGGCGCAGTATGGGTTGCGCTGGCTGTCGTGGCTCGCGCAGCTGTCCCAGTCCCCGGCATTTCACTTTGAATCTCTGTGGCCCTCCGCGGTAGCCATGCCGGGATGGACCCTGATGCTGCTGGTCTCAGGATTAGCCGCCGTGGCGCTGTTGAGCGGCCTGGTGCTGTACCTGGCTTCAGAACGGCACTGAACGCGGGCGACGCCGCTTCCGGGAAAACTTAGATAGGATGGAGTCACCATGCCCGCCTTCGTCGCTCTGCTCCGCGCCGTCAATGTCGGAGGCACCAACAAGCTGCCCATGGCCGACTTCCGCAAGATGCTGGAATCGCTCGGCTACAAGCGCGTCGAGACCTATATCCAGAGCGGCAACGCGGTCTTCGACGCGGCCTCGCCCGCTGCCAAAGTGGCGAAGGCCGTTGCAGCCGCTCTCGAAACGCTCATGGGCGCGCCGGTGGGCGTGGTGCTGCGCACGCATGAGGAACTGGGCCAGGTGATCGCTGCCAACCCCTATGCCGCCGAGGCTGCCGCCGACGGCGCCAGGGTTCATGTGGTCTTTCTCTCCGGCGTTCCGTCCGCGGCAGCGGTGGCTGGCCTCGCGAAGATCCCCGCCCGCCGCGATCGCTACCACCACTCCGGCGACACCCTCTATCTCCACCTGCCCGACGGCGCTGGGGAGAGCAAATACACCGCCAAGACCCTCGACCGCCTCCTCGGCGTCAACGTGACCGCGCGCAACTGGAACACCGTCGTCAAACTGCACGAGATGTCGCGGCGGTGATAGAATCCCCCGGACTGAGGAGAACGAGCATGACGTCACCCATTCTGTTGCCGAATCGCAGGCACTTCCTCGCCGGAGCGGCTTTGATCGCGGGCATGTACTCGCTCAACCTCGCGGCTCAGACCGCCGCCAAGGAGCCGGAGAAGGACTCTGGACTGTACGTCATCGGTCCCAAGCCCGGCTATACCCCCGAGATCGGCACCCTGGTTTCCATGCTCACCTACATTCAATCCGCGGTCGTCAGCTCCGTCAAAGGCCTCAGCATGGCAGACCTCGACCACCTCTTCGATGCCAATGCCAACACCATCGGCGCGCTCCTGCTGCACCTCGCCGCGACTGAGACCTACTACGGGATGAACACCTTTGAAAACAGGAAGTGGGACAGTTGGTCCGACGACATCAAGAAGAAGTGGGACCCGGCCATGAACCTGGGCGACGCCGGCCGCCAGGCGATCAAAGGCCACGACCTCGACTACTACCTCAACATCCTCCAGGAGACGCGCGAGCACTCGCTCGCCGAATTCCGCAAGCGCGACGACAAGTGGCTGCTGTCCACGGATACCGAGCAGTTCGGCAGCAAGGAAAAGATCAACATCTATTGGAAGTGGTTCCACGTCACCGAACACGAGTCGCACCACACCGGCCAGATCGCGTTCCTGGCCAAGCGCCTGCCATGCGCGAAGGCCAAGACGGAAGGCGTGTAGGGGAATCAGATTTGGCAATGGATTCCGGAGGGTTGTGGTCGCCCAGCCCTGACCCGATGAAACTCGGTCAGGGATGGGATAGCCGGCGCTGATCCTGTCGATTTAGCCCGTGCGGTAGAAAGCTCTGGCGCCCATTCCAGAGGATGGAGTACTCTGTTTTTCATCGCCGGGTCGACTGTGGCCCACTCCCCTGAGCGAAAAGCCGCATACGATCGAGGAGCCTGAGGGCTGGCAAGCCGGCTTTCTGGCCCTGACCGGCACGTGCAATCGTCGAAAAACGGAGGATGGAAGGATATGTTGTCCACTTCCTGTCGGCTGATGGATCAAATCCGCCTCACCATCAATCCTGACCGTTGGGCTTTCCTCCTGCTATGGGCCGCATGCGCTTCGATCGCCTGCGCACAACCTTGTCCGGAAGTTCCCAAGATGGGAACCGAGCTCTATCCAGCCACGCCCTTGACTTACCCGATGACATCGGACAGGTATTTTGTGGAATATGTCGAAGGCACGGGAGGCTCGCCGGAGGAGGGCTGGCCGGCCCCGACAACTTACATCACCTACTACGGCGGGACCAACGCGTCGCCCTACCACCCCTATTCCGGCTACCCGTCGCCCTATGCCGCGTCGACGAAACCGCTCTATCTTGAATCGATGTCGTTTGCCAGCATTCCCGTCAACCCCTCAACCAAAGTTGTGATGCGAGTGACCAAGCTCTGGGGTTCCACGTTCCCCATCGGCCAGGTGAGCATCCGGCCCAGCAGCAAGCCGATCAACATTGACTGGGTAAGCGGTTACACCGTCCAGATCTCCACCACCACGGCCGCTGATTTTCTGGGTGAGCAGTTTGTGCTCTGGTGGGATGGCGACCAGCAGGAAAGCAGCGCGACTGAGGGACTGGCCATCTTTCTCGATCCCCACTACATTCGGCCCGCCGGCCCCAAAGTCAAAATCGTTGAGTCCTCTTCCGACTTGAATGCGGACCTCACAGCCTATGACACGCTGGATATCGAGGGAGTTGTGCCGGTTGCGTTTTCGGGAACTCAGCCCGTAGGGGCGCAGACGTTTCTCGTGCCCGCCAACATCGCCAATGTCTTTCTTGGCTCAGGCGCCTGGCTGTAGGGAAAGCTGCGCTTCGCGCAGTCCGGGACCGGCCAGTTGCGGCGGCTCTATGGCCCCGGCGTGGTGGATGTGAGCCGCTTCAATTACATGTACCACCAGTGCCGTAACTCGACCACCGCCTCGTATGTGGAGTATGGATACGAGTCTCTCTCCTGGGTCCCGTTTCCAAACACGCCCCCGGGTCCCGCGAATCCTGACCGGTTCGTCCTCGATGGAATCATCACCATGGACGCCAATTACTACTCCACTGACCTCTTTAAGAACAGCGCCATCAACAACGTAAAAATCCTGAGTTGGAACGGTAATAATGACGGACTTGAGTTCGGGCTGAACTCGAGTGCGTCCAACGTCTTTGTGCGCGTCGGCGACGATTCTCTAAAGATGTGGGGCGGCTACGTCAATGTAAACAACGCCACCGTCTGGCAGAACTTCAATGGCGGCGTCGTGAACCTGGGCTGGTATGACAATTCCCCTGGAGACGGCGACCGAATCGACGGCGTCTACGTGATCAAGACCGACTGGAAGGCCCCAACGAAAGTGAGTTGGGACTGGCAGACGCTGCTCGGCCAGCTCATGAGCCAGAACAATGCCGTCGTGGATTCGATGATGATCCCCGGCACGCAGTTCGGCGCGTTCAGCCCCCCCGTCTTTCGAAACTTCTATATCGAAGACACGCCGCAGGTTCTGTTCAGCCTGAAGATTCTTCCCCAGGACTGCGGGCTGCCCGGCGCCAAGAATTGTCCCTCCGTGCCATTGACGCTGCCCACCACGCTGAATCTCAATATCGAGCACATCTTTGTTCCCACTCCGCCTTCCGTGAAGACCAGCTCAATCGGATTCCAGAATGTCGACACCTCGCAATTTAGCGGCACCCTGTCGGGCAACATGAACATCGGCCTCAACGACGTTGAGCTGATTCCGGCGACGGGACCGCCGACCACGCTCAACAGCGGCAACGCCCGTGACACAGGCCGAATCCGGACCAACGGCAGCACCGTCAACATCGACTACGAGAATCCCTTTCAGGCGTATCCAAATTGGTATACCGCGTGGTCCGTTGCGCATGGATTTGACATTACAGATTCTGCGATGGCCAATGCGACGGTGCGCATGATTGTGAGGCCGGTGATCGACAGTACGACCGTGCGGGTGCGGCTGGAAAACACAGAAGGCATGTACCCGGTAGTGTTCTCCGCCGCCTACATCGGAAAAGTGCAATCGGGCGCTGCCTTGGTGTCCGGCTCCAACATGCCGCTCACCTTCCACGGAAATCCAGGGCTGACCCTGGCTCCAGGTACGAGTGCCTACAGCGACCCGCTGGTCTATCCGGTCACTGGACTCGCGCAGTATGCGATCAGCCTGAACGTGACCTCGGCGACTGACATCAGCGCACATCGACTGGGATTGGTAACCAACTACATGACCGCTGGAGCTCATGCCGGCGACATCTCCGCAAAAGACTTCAGGGCCGTTTCGCCGCTTCCTGACAAGAAGACAGGCGCGAACACCTACCCGTTCTATTGGGTGGCCGGGCTCGATGTCTATTCGCCAGCCGCCACCGGCACCGTCGTCGCGCTCGGCGATTCCATCACCGACGGCTATTGCAGCACGCGCAACAGCATGGGCGTCGTGGTTCCCGATGAATACAACCGCTGGACCGACGTGCTGGCGCAGCGCTTCGCTGTCGTCTCAGGCGGTAAGGGAAAAGCCGTGGTCAATGCAGGCATCTCCGGCAATACGGTGGCCGGCGACGACAGCTCTGGCCCGCAGGCGCTGGTGCGCATGAACAACGACGTATTCAGCCTCGAGGGCGTCACGCACGTGATCCTGTTTGAAGGGACCAACGACATCGGCGACAGCCGCGATACGGCAGCGAGCGTGATCGCGGCCGATGAGCAGCTGATCAACCGGGCGCACGCGGCGGGCATTGCCATCGTAGGGGCCACCATCATTCCCCGCGGCGGCAACTCGGACTGGACGGAAGCCATGGAAGCGCAGCGCCTGGAGTTGAACGACTGGATCCGCAACAAGGCGAAATTCGACGGCGTCATCGATTTCGATTCGATCATGCAAGGGCCGATCAACAAAAGCAACAACTCTGTGACCATCCCCGCGAGCTTGAGTTGCGGCGACGGCCTGGGCGTGCACCCCAATGCCGCCGGATACGCCGCCATGGGCGCATTCGTCAAGCTTGGCCTGTTCTCAAGTCCTTAGCGTGAGCTACTTGCTGAACTCATCCCGCAGCTTCGTCTGCCTGCTGACCATGGGCACGGCGACGCCCTGGATGTAGACCTGCTTCACATCCGTGCGCACGTCGAGCGGATCGCCGTTGGCCAGCACGACGTTGGCCATCTTGCCCACGTCGAGCGAGCCCAGCTTGTCGCCGAAGCCGAACATCTCCGCCACGTTGAGCGTGATGGCCTTGAACGCCTCGTCGTAAGGCAGACCGTAAGCCACGGCAAAACCCGCCGCATACGGCAGGTTACGCGAGGAGTGGCTGCTGACCGGTCCCCCTGCATCGGCTGATGATATGGCGACCTTGACGCCGCGGCGCGCTAATTCCGCCGGCAGCGTGAACACCGCGTCATAGCGCTCGTTGGCGAGCGGAAAGTCGTAAATGGGACCGATGATCACCGGCACCTTGTACGCAGCGATCTTGTCCAGAATCTCCTGGCTGTGAGTGACGTGGTTAAGGATCACCTTGAGGTGAAAATCCTGCGCAAGCGCCATGATGGTCTCGATGTCGTAACCCTCGTAGACGCCGATCACCACCGGCCGCTCGCCCTTTAGATACGGAATCAAAGCCTCCATCTTCAGGTCCCGCTTGAAGGGATTGTCAGCTTTGTCACTCTTGTCACTCTTTTCTGCTTTCTCCGGTTTGTCGGCCTTCTGCGCCTTCTTGTCGGCTTCGTCTCTCTGTGCCATGTAATCCTGCGCGTCGAGAAATGCCTGGCGCAACTGCGTGATCAAGCCCATGCGTGTGGAAGGGTACTCCGCATGGCCGCCGGCCCGGCCGCCGCGCCGTCGCTGCTCGGCGCCGAAGTTCATGGCCAGGGCCACATCGCGCCCCAGAATCATCTGGTCGCGGTCGGCGCCGGCAAGCTGGATAAAGATGTCCTGTCCGGCGATGGAGTCGTTGGTGGCCGGCGCCACCACCGCGTTGGTAATGCCATTGAGGCGCGCCACGGGTATCAGCTCGGTCTCAGCGTGAAAAGCGTCGGCCACGTGCATGTGCGGCATGATCTCGTCGGAGGGCTCGGCCAGATCGTTCGAGTTCACGTCGGCTTGGACTTCGGTCAGGCCGAAGTTGGTCTCCGGATCGATGAGCCCCGGATAGACGGTAAAGCCGTGCGCATCCACGATCTCCGCGCCGTTGGGCACGCTCACCTCGCTGGCTGCGCCAACTGCGGCAATCTTGCCGTCAACCATCACCAGCGCCCCGTTCTCGATGATCCCATGCGAGACGGTAAGCAGGCGTCCGCCAACAATCGCGATAACTTTTTTCGGAGCGTCGGCAGCACGAAGCAGCGCCGTCCCGGCCAACAGCAACAGCGCAACTGCGAATAGCTTCTTCATTGGCCATCCTCCCCATTGCCGTCATCGTCCGAACCAAAACCGCCGGCGTCGTGCATGGCGCCGGTAAAGTGGGTTGCGCCCAGCCCCGGCGCCGTGGCATCAAAAAACAAATCGCCGTCGATGTAGACCTTCTGCGCGCGCGCATAGGTCGACAGCGGATCGAGGTTCCATAGCACCAGGTCCGCATCCTTGCCCACGTCGATGGAGCCGGTACGGTCGTCGACGCCAATGATCCACGCGGGATTGAGCGTTACCATGCGGATGGCCTCGTCTTCCGTCGCACCGCCGTAGTGCACCATTTTGCCGGCCTCCTGGTTGAGGCGCCGGATGTGATCGTTCGAGTCCGACTTCAGAGCCACGCGCACGCCCTTGCGCATGGACATCACAGCGTTCCACGGAATCGCGTCCCAGGCCTCGTCCTTGAAGCCCCACCAGTCGGTGAACGTAGCAATTGCAGTCTGCTCCGGCGCAATCTTGTCGGCCACCTTGTACATCTCCAGCGCGTGATGGAAGGCGCGAATCTTGTAGCCGTACTCGTGCGCGATGGCCTCCTCGGTCAGGAACTCATCGGCGCGATAGCAGTGAATCTGTACGTAGAGCTTGCCGCGCAGCACATCGGCCAGCGCCTCCAGCTTCAGGTCGCGCTTGGGCGCGGTTGCATCCTTGTCGCCCTTGGCTGCCTTGGCGTTGTAGGCGTCCCAGGTGGCCATGTAGGCCTTGGCGTCTTCAAAGGCCTGGCGCATCACTTCGAAGTTGCCCATGCGCGTCGAGGGCAACTGGTCGCGGCTGCCGTAGACGCGCTTGGGATTCTCGCCGGACGCGAATTTGATCGAGCCCGGCGCATTGGGAAAGAGCATCGCATCGCGGTCGAGGCCGAACTTGTTCTTGATCACCACCGCCTGACCGCCGATCATGTTGGCCGATCCGTGCAGCAGCAGTTCCGTAGTCACCCCGCCCGCCAGCGCCTGGTAGAGCGCCTTGTCGCGATTGTCGAAAGCGTCGATCATGTGCATCGAAGGCGTAACCGGGCTGGTTGCCTCGTTCACATCGGAGTCGAGCGCCGAGTGCGAGTGCGGATCGATGATGCCCGGCGTCAGCCACTGGCCAGTCGCGTCCACCACCGTGGCCGAAGCGGGCGCATTCACGGTGTCGCCCACGCCGGCGATCTTGCCTGCATGCACCCACACCGAGCCGTGCTCGATGGTGCCGTGGCTGGCGGTCATCACGGTGGCGTTCTTGAACACGATGTCCTGGGGCTGGGCCTGCTGGGCACTGGTCGCGGCACATAACGCCACGGCCGTGCCGGCGGCCAGCCAAGCCATTCGCATGGCCGTTCGTGCCTTCTGGAAGGGATGCATCAAGGGAGCCTCCTGAAGCGGTGCGGTGGGATCAGAGAAGAGTAGATTGCCGGAAAAACTGGACACGAAGTCCTTGGCGGGATGCTACAGCATTTCAGTGGGGTGTGTCTCACGCAACTCCGCCGGGTGCCGCATCCTTGCGACGGCATCTTGTCGCAAGGGTGGGACAGCAAGGAACCCCACGAAGAATCTAACCAGCATCGAGCACCGCGTCCGCAATCATCGCCGCCTCAACCGCCGGTCGAACCGTGTGAACACGCACGATTGAAGCCCCTTGCAGGATCGCGCCTACCATCGCTGCCACGCTGGCCGTCTCACGCGCCGCAACTGGAGCGCTCGCTCCACCGAACAGCGGCGCCAGCGTATGCCCAAGAAAGGATTTTCGGCTCACCCCTGCCAGCAGCGGCCGCCCCAGGGAGAGCAGTTCCGCCTGCCGGGCCAGCAGCGCGTAGTTGTCGTCGAATCGCTTGCCGAAGCCGTAGCCGGGGTCCAGCACGATGGCCTCCGTCGGAATGCCCGCCGCAGCCGCCTTCTCCATGCTCGCCTCAAGACCGCCGCGCACCTCCGCCATCAGCTCCTCGGGCGTCAATTGCGGCTGCGCCTGCCATTCCTCCGGCCGCCCGCGCGAGTGCATCAGCACCACGCCGCAGCCGGCCTCCGCGCACACCCGGGCCAGAGCCGGGTCCCAGGCAAAGCCGCTCACGTCATTGACGATTTCCGCGCCGGCGGCGAGCGCGGCCCGCGCGGTCGCGGCCTTGTACGTATCCACTGAGACGATCGCCCCCGGCCGCGACCGGAGAATCCCTTCGAGCACCGGCAGCAGCCGCGCCTGCTCCTCTTCCTCGCTCACATCTGGCGTGTGCGCTGAGCCGGTTGCGCCGCCAGCGCCTCCCACACGCGAGCCGGGACGCGTGCTCTCCGCGCCCAGGTCCAGCAGGTCCGCGCCTTCGTCCAGCAATTGCAATCCGCGCGCAATGGCCGCATTTGGGTCAAGGAATAAGCCGCCGTCGCTGAAAGAGTCCGGCGTGATGTTCACCACGCCCATCATCAGCGTGCGCCGGCCCAGCTCCAGGGTGCGGGTGCGCAGTTGCCAGGCGGTTACGGAGCGTGAGGGACTGTTTTTCACTGAATTACCGGACACTCTGCTGGTTTGATGTCCGGCGTCCTGAACGAGCAGCTGGAGCCGCGGGCTTCCTCCTGTTGCGCCGCGCAGTCCGGTGCAGAGACGGGCTCACCCCGACCAGCAGGTCCAGGGGAATGTGAAGCCCCTCGTGCAGACGGCGGATCATGGGCAGCGTAAGAGAGCGCTTGCCGTTCAGCACCTCGGAGACGCGGGCGCGGCTGCCGATCATCGGCTCCAGGTCCTTCCGCGTCATCCCTAGCTGTTCCATTTGAAACCTGATGATCTTCACAGGGTCCGGAGTATTCATGGGAAAGTGTTTGGCCTCGTAAGCAAGCACAAGCGTGGCAAGAATGTCGAGTTCATCGCCCTCTTCGGGATCCAGCTCGGTGCCCATCAGTTCAGCGATGCGCTCGACCGCAGCATCGTAATCTGCCTCAGTTCGAACCGGTTGGATCTGCATAGCGCTCCTTGTCAAACTTCACTTTTGTCACATCGATTCGATCGTATTCACGGTGGGTTCCGACCCAAAGAACGAATACCACGCCGAACCTGTATTGCACTGCAACCACCAGCCTGAATTCATTTCCCTTGATGTTAAAGACCACCCTGTCGGAGGAAACAACGCTGGCGGTGCCGAACTGTCGCTTGAGTTCGGCGGAACTCGACCAGGTGGCACCTGAAACCAATTTGTGCCAGGAATCAAGGTGTTCCCTTACAACCCTCTGAACCCGGGGATCGACTCTGTTTCGCACAAAGCCGTCCAGCGTACCCCAGGCGATGACTCTCACAACTCCAGCGTACACTGCTCCCGCCGTGGGAGCAAGAGCGCTGCCGGCTCACATTCCGCAAGATTGGTTCGGCAAAATGCCGTAAACTCCGGGAATGCTCCTTCTCCGTCGAATGCTGGCGCTTCTCATGTCTGCGCTCATGGCACCCGCAGCCGCGGTTCCGGCGCTGGCCCAGGCTCATCCCCAACACGCGAAAGCGCCCGCGCGGACGGCCGCCCATCCGGCCCCGGCGCAGGGACCGCTCGCCGACCGCATCAACGCCATTCTGGCTGAGCCGGCGCTGAGCCATGCCGAGTTTGGAATCAGCGTCACCACGCTCGACGGCCAGCCCCTCTATGGGCTCAACGATGCCCGGCTGTTTACTCCCGCATCCAACACCAAACTCACCACTACCGCTGCGGCTTATGCGCTGCTGCCTGTCGACACGCTGACCTGGACCACCCACGTAGTTGCCGCAGGGGAAATCGACAGCGTGGGCGTGCTCCACGGCGACCTGATCCTGCTCGGCGCGGGCGACCCCACCCTGAGCGCGCGGACGTACCCCTACAAGCCCCCAGCGCCGCCCTCCCAAAATCCGCCGCCTGCGGCTCCGAAAGCTCCGGGCATGCCTCCGAATGCAGCGCCAGCTGCTGCCACGCCCACCGAGCCTGAGCCGGCCCTCAAGGCCATGACGCCACTCGAGCTGCTTGCCCAGCAGGTGGAGCAGTCCGGCGTCCGCACCGTGGAAGGCAATGTGGTCGGCGACGATAGCTTCTTTCTCGACGAGCCTTACGCCATCGGCTGGGGCTGGGAATCCCTGCAATGGAGTTATGGCGCTCCCGTTTCCGCGCTCACCTTTAACGAAAACACTGTGGATCTGATCCTCAAGCCCGACCCCGCCGCGCCCGCAACCACCGTGGCCGAATGGGCGCCGGATGTGGACTACTTCGTCCTTGAGAACGAGATGACCCCGGTGGCCGCGGGAGAGACCGCCCATCCTGGCCTGGAGCGCCGGCCGGGCAGCATCATGGTGCGCGCCTGGGGCACGGCGCCGCCGCAGGGGGTTCACGACGGCCTGGCCGTGGAAGACCCGGCGGCCTTTACGGCAGCAGCCTTCAAGGAGGCGCTGCGCAGTCGCGGTGTCACGGTCAAAGGGACGCCAACCGCTCTGCACCGCTTCTCAAATGGAACCGCCAGGTTTAGTGACGAGCGCGCCCAGCCGCTCACGCTCACGCGGTCAGACGCCTATACCGTAGCCGAACCCCTGGAGGGCCGCAAGGTGCTGGCCACGCGCGTCTCGGTGCCGGTGGCGCAGGACATTACGGTTACCAACAAGGTCAGCCAGAACCTGCACGCCGAACTGCTGCTTCGCCTGCTCGGCAAGCTGCTCGGCAGCGACGGCAGCTTTGCCCAGGGATCGCGCGTGGTGCGCCAGTTTCTGATCGGCGCGGGTGTTGACGATGGCGACTTCTTCCTCTACGACGGCTCCGGTATGAGCAACGACGACCGCATCGCTCCCCGCGCTTTTACGCGGCTACTGGCCTTTGCGTCACGCCAGCCCTGGGGCTCGGACTGGCGCGCCACGCTCCCTTTGGCAGGCGTGGACGGCTCGTTGGCGGGGCGCTTCAGGAATTCGCCGCTCAAGGGCCATCTCTCGGCCAAAACCGGCACTCTGAATGAGACCAATGCCCTTTCCGGTTACCTGACCACGGCCACCGGCAAGACGCTCGCGTTCTCCATCATGGTCAACGGCCACCGTCCGGGAAGCGAAACGGAATTGCAGGCCATCGACCGCATCGCAGAGGCCATTGCGGCCGCGGAGTGAGCCTGTATCATCGGTACCAGATGCGCACCCGTTTCCTTGCCCTTATTGCAGTTGCGCCGTGCCTCACGTTGGCTCTCGGCGGCTGCCATTCGCTGCCGCCTTCAAAGCCCGAGGCGCTGTGGACCATGGAGGAGGCGCGTGGAGCGCGGGTCTATCAGGACAAATGCGCCCGCTGCCATTATCCGACCACGACGCGCGGACTCCATGGGCCGGGCCTGCAGGCGCTCACCAAGATCAAAGCAATGCCCTCCGGCGCGCCGCCCACCGACGAGCGGCTCACCACCACCATCCTCCACGGCCGCCTGATGATGCCCGCCACGCCGCTGGATGACGCGCAGCTTCACGATTTGCTAGCTTATCTGCATACGCTATGACGGATGAGGCCAGGACCGGGCTGAAAGCGGCGGCTGGGCCGGAGGCCAAGGCCGGTTTCAACCCGGAAGCCGAAGGCGCTGCCCCCGGGAAGGTCGCTCCGGCGTCGGCGGAACGCCGCAACAGCATCCTGCTGCTCCCTGGATTGGCTGCCATCAGCCTCTACATGCTGGTGCTCTCCGGCGTGATCGTTCTGGGCGTGGCCAGCGGAGGCTACTATCCATCCTTCTTCCTCATCTTTGCGGCCGGTTGCCTGGCCGCCAGCGCGGGGCTGATGCGCCTCTACCGCTGGGCCTGGGCGCTGGCGCTGGCGGCAGTCTTCCTGCTCACAGGCTACAACCTGTGGATCTTTTCCGGCACCCACGGCGGAGCTGCCCTGGTCCAGGGGCTGCTCAACCTGGTGTTTTTCCTCTACCTGGTGCGGACCGAGGTGCGCGCAAGCCTGCGGTAAGGCTTTTCATCAGTGGCCGCCTCGACGAAGCAATCGATTCGATCGCGGACTTCCCAAGTGTGCATACCCGGCCTGGAGTGGTAATCTCTGCCCATGCTCCGTAGGACTCTGAAAGCCCTCCTTTGTTTTTCGCTCAGTCTGGCCTGTGCGGCGTCGGCCCTGGCCGCCGGCACACCCCCAAAGCGCCCCATCACGCTCGACGATTTGGCACGGATTCATCGCGTCGGCTCGCCCACGGTCTCTCCAGACGGCGCATGGGTCGTCTACACCGTGAGCGGGACCGACACAAAAGAGGACAAGAGCCTGACCCACCTCTGGATGGTGAAATGGGATGGGTCGGCCCGCATTCAGCTCACCTATGACAAGGAGGGCGCGTCCGATCCGAAGTTCAGTCCCGATGGACGATATATCAGCTTCATGTCGTCGCGTCCCGGTAAAACTAAGGGCGCCCAGGTGTGGGCCATGGACCGCCGCGGCGGCGAAGCCGAGCAGTTGACGGATATCACCGACCAGGAGATCGAAGGGTATATCTGGTCGCCGGACGGGAAAGAGCTGCTGCTGTCCTTGCACCCCAAGTCGGAACCTGACGCCGAAGAGGGCAAGCCGCCTGAGCCGCCCAAGCCCATCGTGATCGACCGCTATCACTTCAAGCAGGACGTCCAGGGTTACCTGCGCAACGACGCATACGATGCGCTGTATCTCTACGACCTGACAGCGAAAAAGGCTGAAAAGCTGACCACGGCCAAGATCGGTTCGGAAAGGGAAGCCGCGTGGTCGCCTGACGGGGCATGGATCGCCTTCGTCAGCAACCAGGACCCCGACCCCGACCGCAGCAACAACACCGATGTGTTTGTGGTTGCCCCCAAAGCCGGTTCCGCGGCGCGCAAATTGACGGTGTGGCCAGGTCCCGACGGCGGAACCCTCGCCTGGTCCCCGGATTCGAAGTCCATCGCCTATACCCAAGGCGCAAAGCTGGAACTCATGGAGTACTCGCAGGCGCGGCCGGCGGTGGTCACTCTGGACGGCAAGGTGAGTTATCCGGCAGCTAAGCTGGACAGGAGCGTTCGCGAGCCCGTTTTTTCTCCGGATGGCCGTTTGAGTTATCTCGTCGCCGACGACCGCAACCAGTACCCCGCCGAGGTGGAGTTAACCGGCGACGGCATCCGGCGCCTGCTTGACCGGCAGGGAACCGCGATGGGTTGGGACGCGGAAGCCGGCCATACCGCCGTGCTGTTCTCTGACGACGCCACACCGGCCGAAATCTATGCCTTCGAGAATGGGTCGCTGCGCAAGCTCACCGCGCACAACGACGCGCTGCTGGCCGAGCTTAACCTCGTACCCGCCGAAAATATTGAGTTCCAGACCAAAGACGGCGCCGACGTCCACGGCCTGCTCACGAGGCCCGCGGACTTCAAAGCCGGCTCGCCCGTGCCGATGATCCTGTTCATTCACGGCGGACCCAATGGCCAGGATGATCACGCCTTCGATTTTCTGCGCCAGTGGCTGGCCACCAAGGGCTACGCCGAGCTCAACGTAAACTACCGCGGCAGCTCCGGCCGCGGCCAGGACTACGCCAAAGCCATCGCCGCCGACTGGGGCCACAAGGAAGTGATCGACCTGCTGGCCGGGGTGGACAAGGCAGTAGCCATGGGCGTGGCCGACCCCAACCGCCTGGCCGTCGGCGGCTGGAGTTATGGCGGCATCCTGACCGACTACACCATAGCCAGCGACGGGCGCTTCAAAGCGGCCATCAGCGGGGCCGGGACGGCCGCCCCGCTTTCCTTCTATGGCGTCGACCAGTACATTCTGCAGTACGACTTCGAGCTCGGCCCGCCATGGAAGAACTATCCCCTCTATCTCAAGTTGAGTTATCCCTTCCTTGAGGCCGACAAGCGCATCCATACCCCCACACTTTTCATGGGCGGCACGTCGGATATGAATGTGCCGCTGCTCGGCGGAGAACAGATGTACGAGGCGTTGCGATCGCTGGGCGTGCCCACGGAGCTGGTCGTCTACCCCGGCCAGTTTCACGGTTTCACGCGGCCCAGTTATATTCGCGACCGCTACGAGCGCTGGCTCGCGTGGTATGACAAGTACCTCAAGCCGGCGCCGGCCGCGGAGGTCAAGAAGTGAGGAAATTACCAGTTCGATGTAGAACCTGCCGCGGCGGAGGCGCGATCCAATGAAACTCGTCTTTATTTACGGCCTGCCGGCCGTAGGGAAGCTAACTGTAGCCCGGGAGCTGGCTAACATCTCAGGTTACAAGCTCTTTCACAACCACCAGGTTGTAGACCTGCTGCTATCTGTCTTCGAATTCGGTAGTCCGGCATTTGTAACTCTCCGGGAAGAGATATGGCTGTCGGTGTTCGAGCAGGCTGCGCGCGGCCAGTTACGTGGCATGATCTTCACCTTTGCGCCGGAAGCAACCGTCCGTCCGGAGTTCATCCGCGACATGGTGAGCCGGGTCGAAGCGGCCGGCGGCACCGTCGAGTTCATTGAGCTGACCTGCCCAGTGGATGAGTTAAAGCGGCGCATGGCCGCTCCGTCGCGCTTCCACCATAGGAAGCTGACTTCGGTTGAATTGTTCGAGGAACTCCACGCCGAGGGCAGCTTCGATGCATCCTACATGCCTCCGCCCAGGCTCACGATCGACACCAGCCTCGTCACTCCCGCGCGGGCAGCGTTGCAGATCGCGCGCGCGTTGGAGTTGCGTCGAGCGAATTAAGCGACCGGTCGCTAAGCGGACCCGGCACAAATCCGCACCAGCTACAATATAGGGATGATGGAACTGGTGCAGATCGAGCCGGCCCGCAAGCTTCCCGCCCCCAAACCGGAGTGGCTCAAGGCGCGCGCGCCGGTGGGAGAGAACTACCACGGCCTCAAGCGGCTGGCGCGTTCGCTGGGCCTGCACACGGTGTGCGAGAGCGCCCAGTGCCCCAACATCGGCGAGTGCTGGCACCACAAGACCGCGACCTTCATGATGCTGGGGAACCTGTGCACGCGCCGCTGCGGCTTCTGCGCCGTGCCCAAGGGACGCCCCGACCCGATCGACTTCGACGAGCCGCGCCGCGTGGCCGAGGCCGTGGCCACGCTGGGCCTGCAGCATGCAGTAATCACCAGTGTCAACCGCGACGACGACCTGGTCGGTGGGGCGCGCGCCTTTGCGCTGGTGATCGAGGAGATTCGCCGCCAGGCGCCCGGCTGCCGCGTTGAAGTGCTCATTCCCGACTTTCAGGGCAACCGGGAAGCGATCCGCATCGTCGTCGAAGCGCGACCCGAGGTGCTTAACCACAACACCGAGTCGGTGCCGCGGCTCTATCGCGTTGTGCGCTCGGGCGCGCGCTATGAGCGCACCCTCGAACTGTTGCGCTACGCCAAGGAGTTATGCCCGTCCGGAGTTACTAAGTCAGGAGTGATGGTAGGACTTGGCGAGGAGACCGGCGAGTTACTGGCAGTCTTCCGGGACCTGGCGGCCGTGCACTGCGACATCCTCACCATCGGCCAGTATCTGCGCCCCTCGCGCGATCACCTGCCCATGGCGCGCCTCTACACGCCGCGCGAGTTTGCCGAACTGAAGACCGAAGCGCTGAAGATGGGATTTCGCCACGTCGAATCCGGCCCGCTGGTGCGATCGAGCTATCATGCCCACGAGCAGTCGGCTGCTATGGGGATGACCGTGGTGGCGTAATGATTTGGAACTCCACCCCCAATGCGGCGTTGCTTTTAGTAGAATGAGCCGTTGGCAATTGGCATAGCGAGGACAGAAACCAATGGCAGTCTCGACAATGGCCGGGATTCCGGCGCTCAAAGAACTCAACGGCGACCTGAAGCGGCGCATGGACCAGGCAGTGACCGGCTTCCAGGCCAACCTGGCCTCCATCCGCACGGGCCGCGCCAGCGTGCACATGCTTGACCAGGTCAAGGTGGATTACTATGGCACGCACACGCCCATCAGCCAGTTGGCGCAGATTTCCGCGCCCGAGGCGCAGCTGATCGTGATCTCGCCCTGGGATCCGAGCGTGCTCAAGGAGATTGAGAAAGCCCTGCGCACCGCCGACCTCGGCTTCAATCCGCAGTCGGACGGCAAGCTCCTGCGCGTGCCCATTCCGCCCATGACCGAGGAGCGGCGCCGCGATGTGGTCAAGCACCTGAACCGCGTGCTCGAAGAGCACCGCACTGCGGTCCGCAATGTGCGCCGCGACGGCAACGACGCCCTGAAAAAGCTGGCCAAGGAGAAAAAGATCAGCGAGGACGAGGAAAAGCGGTCTCTCGAAGAGGTCCAGAAGATGACCGACGAGGAGATCCGCCGCATGGAAGAGCTGGCGCGCAGGAAAGAAGTGGAAGTGATGCAGGTTTGAGCGGCGTCTCAACGCGGTCCGCCGCCCTGCCGTCGAATCATGGGACAATGGAACCATACGCCGCCATGACCAACGACAGCCTCGCCGAACCCCAGCCCTCCCCCGAAAGCACCCCCGAAGCCGAGCCCACCGAGTCCTTCGCCGACCTGCTCAACCAATTCGAGCACAGCCATACCCACAAGGCGGCCACCGGCAAAGCGCAGTTGCAGGGCACGGTCGTCTCCCTGACGGCCGACCAGGTGATTCTGGACATCGGCTACAAGACCGAGGGCGTTCTGCCCCGCACGGCATTCGACGATAACGCAGAATCCGTCGCCCTGGGCGACAGCTTTCCCGTTTCCGTCACCGGCCGCAACGAGGAAGGCTACTACGAGCTGTCGCGGTTCAAGGTAGCCCAGCCGCGCGACTGGTCGGCCCTGGAAGCAGCCTTTGCCGAGAAGCTGGCCGTCGTAGGCGCCGTCACCGGCGTCGTCAAGGGCGGCCTCAACGTCGATATCGGCGTGCGCGCCTTCATGCCCGCCTCGCGCAGCGGCACTCGAGACGCCGCCGAGATGGAGAAGCTGGTCGGCACCGAGATCACGTGCCGCATCACCAAGCTCGACGTCACCGAGGAAGACGTCGTCGTCGATCGCCGCGTGGTTCTCGAGGAGCAGGCCCGCTCCCTCACCCAGAGCCGCCACGCCGCCATGAAAGAGGGCGATGTGGTTGCCGGCACGGTTCGCAGCCTCACGCCATACGGCGCTTTCGTCGATCTGGGGGGCATCGACGGCCTGCTCCACATCAGCGACATCTCCCTGGCCAGGGTCAACAAGCCGGAAGACGTTCTCACCGTCGGCCAGGAGCTCCAGGTCAAGATCCTCAAGATCGATCCCGAAACCAAAAAGATTTCGCTCGGCCTCAAGCAGTTGCAGCCCGAACCCTGGGACACGGCGGCCGCGCGCTACATCCCCGGCCAGCGCATCACGGGCACAGTCACGCGCATCACCGACTTCGGCGCGTTTGTAGAGGTCGAGCCAGGCCTGGAAGGCCTCATCCATATCTCGGAGATGTCCTGGGGCAGGAAGGTTCGCCATCCCAGCGACGTGCTCAAGCAGGGCGACACGGTGGACGTGGTTATCCTGGGCATCAAGCTCGAAGAGCGGCGTCTCGCGCTCGGCCTCAAGCAGACGCTCAACGATCCCTGGTTCGACGCGTCCCGCCGCTTCCCGGTTGGTTCGCATATCGAAGGCCCGGTTACCAAGCTGATGAACTTCGGCGCCTTCGTGCAGGTGGCCGAAGGCATCGAAGGCCTGGTTCACGTCAGCGAGATCACGGCGGAGCGCCGCATCAACCACCCCTCCGACCTGCTCCACGCCGGCCAGATCGTCAAGGCCCAGGTGCTGGCCATCGATACGGAAAAGCGCCAGATCAAGCTCAGCATGAAGCAGTTGATTCCCACCAGCATCGACGAGTACATCGCCGAGCATAAGCCGGGAGACGTGGTCTCCGCCCGGGTGGTCGAGGAGTCCGCCGGGCAGGCCGTCGTGGAGCTCGGCGACGGCATCCGCGTCACCTGCCGCATCGCGCCCAGCAACTCCGCCGCTCCCGAAGCGAAGGCCGAAGCCAAGGCCGACCTGTCGTCGCTCTCGTCCATGCTCAAAGCCCGCTGGAAAGGCAACGCGCCCGCCGCGCAGGCCAAACCCGAACCCCTGAGCCCCGGCCAGATCCGCAGCGTCAAGATCGTGAAACTGGATCCCGAATCCAAAAGGATCGAAGTGGAGCTAGCCTAGCCCTACAGGTATACCTCGTCGATATAGCACCAGCGCCAGTCTTCCCCGCGCTCGGCGGACTGGATGAGCGGATGCTGTGTGGAATTGAAGTGCGCCCGCGCGTGGCGGCCCGGCGACGAGTCGCAGCAGCCCACGTGCCCGCACTCCAGGCACATGCGCAGGTGCAGCCATGTCCCGCCGGTCTTCAGGCACTCCTCGCAGCCCTTGGTTTGCGGCTTCACCTTTTTCAGGTGCTCCGCGACATGGGTACATTTTGCAGCCGCCATCCCAACCTCCAGCGCCATCGCTTCACACTACCCTATACTGCTCCGCCAGCGCGCAAAACTCCTTCACCTGCGCATCCACCCAGGCTTGATCCCGCCCTAACTCCACGGCCAGCAGCTTGGCCGCCGGCTCCGCTATCGCCATGGCCGCCTGCGCGTTCAAAAACAGCGCCCGCGTCCGTCGCGCCAGTGCGTCTTCCACCGTGCGCGCCATCTCCGCCCGCGCGCCCCACACCACCTCGGCTGCCAAATACGGCAACTCCGGATGCAGTTGCACCGCCAGCGCGGGATCCTTGGTCAGCTCGCGAATCGCCGCCGCGTCGGCCCCGTAGACTTCCAGTTCGCCCAGCCCCTCCCAGTCTTCTGTATAGCCGTGAATGTGCAGATTGCGTGTCGGGCATGGCTCGTCGCGCAGACGGCCCAGCGTAATCGCGTGATCCACGCAGTCCTCGGCCATGTGCCTGTAGGTTGTCCACTTGCCGCCGGTAATGGTCAACAGCCCCGACGTGTCCACGTGAATCACGTGATCCCGCGACAGCGTCGACGTTTTGCCTTCTCCCTTGACCAGCGGCCGCAGCCCGACGTAAACAGCGAGTACATCCGCGCGCGCCGGTGGCCGGCTCAGGTAGCGGCCCGCCGTTTCCAGGATGAACTCGATCTCCTCGTCCAGCGGCCGCGGCTCCAGGCTCGGCGCGTCCACCGGCGTGTCGGTCGTCCCGGCCACCGCGTGCCCATGCCATGGAATCACGAACAGCACCCGTCCATCGCTGGTGCGCGGCACCATCAGCGCGGTATCGCCTTTCAAGAACGAACGATCGAAGACCAGGTGAATCCCCTGGCTGGTCACCATCAGTGGGTCCGCCGCCGGTTCGGCCATCTGCCGCACCGAATCGGTAAAGACCCCGGTCGCATTCACCACGATCCGCGCCGGAATCTTCAGCTCCTCGCCCGTCTCCTCGTCGCGCGCCGTCACGCCATTTACATAGCCGTCCTCGCCGCGCACAAGACCCGTCGCCGGGCAATAATTCACCAGTGTGGCGCCGTGATCGGCTGCCGTCATGGCCAGGTGAATCAGCAGCCGCGCGTCATCGAACTGCCCGTCGTAATAAACCACACCGCCGCGCAGTTCCTCCGGCTCCAGGCCGGGCAGCCGCTCCAGCGTCTCCTCTTTGCTGAGCAGCTTGGACGCGCCAAAGCCGTATTTGCCGGCCAGCAGGTCGTAAAGCTTCAGCCCGATGCCGTAGAACGGCGCCTCCCACCAGGAGTAATTCGGCACCACAAAGGCCAGGTCGTGCACCAGGTGGGGCGCATTCTGCCTCAGTAGCCCGCGCTCCTTCAGCGCCGACATCACCAGCGGGATATTCCCCTGCTCCAGATAGCGCACCCCGCCGTGCACCAGCTTGGTCGAGCGGCTGCTCGTCCCCTTGCCAAAGTCGTGGCCCTCCAGCAGCACGACATTGAACCCGCGCGCCGCTGCATCCACGGCCACGCCGATGCCGGTTGCCCCGCCCCCGATCACCGCAATGTCCCACGGCTGCTCGCGATCCCGCATCTTGCGCAACATCGCTTCCCGTTGCATCGTTCGCTCCCGTTCCCCTACTCTGTCCAGTTCTTCGCCCGTTCAACGGCGCGGTTCCAGCGTCCGCGGCGCTCCGCCCGCTCGTCCGCGCCCATCCCCGGCTCAAAGCGCACATCGTCCAGGCGCTGCGCACGCAGAGCGTCTGGACCCGGCCAAAAGCCTACTGCCAAGCCTGCCAGATAGGCCGCGCCCAGCGCAGTGGTCTCCGTCACCCTTGGCCGCACCACGGGCACGCCCAGCACGTCGGCCTGGAACTGCATCATCAGGTCGTTCACCGCCGCGCCGCCATCCACGCGCAGCGCGGCCAGGGGCGTCCCCGTCTCGCTGTGCACCGCCTCCAGCACGTCGGCCACCTGGAAGGCGATGCTTTCGAGGGCGGCCCGCGCAATGTGCCCCGGCCTGGTGTCGCGGCGCAGCCCGATCAGCAGGCCGCTGGCGTGCGGATCCCAGTGCGGCGCGCCCAGCCCCACAAACGCCGGCACAAACACCACCCCGCCCGTATCCGGCACGCTGGCCGCCAGTTGCTCCACGTCTCCCGAAGCGCCAATCAGCTTCAGGTTGTCGCGCAGCCACTGCACCACCGCCCCGCCGATAAAGATGCTCCCTTCCAGCGCGTACTCCAGGCGGTGCCCGGCGCTGGCCGCGAGCGTGGTGATCAGCCGGTGTTGCGAGCGCACAAAACAGGTCCCGACATTCTGCAGCAGGAAGCAGCCCGTGCCATAGGTGTTCTTGGCCTCGCCCGCGTTCCAGCACAACTGCCCGAACAGCGCCGCCTGCTGGTCGCCGGCAATGCCCGCGATGGCGACACCGCCCAGGCCCAGCGTCGTGGTCACCTCTCCCACCCGCTGGCTCGACCACACCACTTCGGGCAACATGCTCTCGGGAACGCCAAAAATGCGCAGCAGCTCCGCGTCCCACTCGCCCTTCACGATGTTGTAGAGCAGCGTCCGCGAGGCGTTGGTCACGTCCGTCACATGATGCCGTCCGCTGGTCAGGTGCCAGATGAGCCAGCTGTCGATCGTGCCAAAGGCCAGCTCGCCGCGCTCTGCCCTGGCCCGCGCGCCCTCCACGTGATCCAGGATCCAGCCGACTTTCGTGGCGGAGAAATACGGGTCCAGCACCAGGCCGGTCTTTGCGGAAACGGCATCCTCAACGCCGCTCTCCACCAGAGCCGCGCAGCGCGCGGCCGTGCGCCGGTCCTGCCATACGATGGCGGGGTGTATCGGCTTGCCCGTCGCCCGCTCCCACACCACCACCGTCTCGCGCTGGTTGGTGATGCCGATCGCCGCCACGTCCCTGGGCCGCGCGCCCACCCGGCCCAACGCCTCCACCGCGCAACTCATCTGGCTGGTCAGGATCTCCGTCGGGTCGTGCTCCACCCATCCCTGTTGCGGGTAAAACTGCTCAAATTCATGCTGCGCCACGGCCGCAATCGCGCCCGCTTCGTCGAACAGAATCGCGCGGGAACTGGTCGTCCCCTGATCCAAAGAAAGAATGTAGGCCATCGGTGCCGTCCGCCTTCGCACCCCAGTCAAACACGCCCAGCCGCTTGGGTGCAAGACGGCAGGCGCGCGCGATCTCTCGGCGCACTCTTTCCGCGGCCGTGGGATTTTCCCTCTTGACGAAAGGGATTATTTAGGCGTTCGATGAGGCGATTGGCTCGTGCTTTCCGCTTTTCTGTCCATGAGCGGGATTTTCCAGCCTGAATCCCGCCCGCACCCCAGAAGGTCACGGAGGTTGCAATGTCTACGATTTCCCGTCTGTCTTTGCGTTGTGCGATCGGAATCCTGGCCACCGTGGCGGCCGCTCTGCCCGCCTGTGCTGGACCCATGTGTCCCGCCGGCCCCGGTGAATCCGAGATTCCCTGTCAGGCGCTGCAGTATCATGGCGGCCCATTCCTCCAGAACTTCACCATCCACCCCCTCTACATGGGTAAGTGGAGCAAGGCGGACATCGCTACGCAGCAGGCCTTCCTCACCCATCTCACCGACTACATATCGGGAGATAACGCGCCCGCCGGCGAACAGCCCGTAGTGCGCCAATACGGCGTGAACTCAATCTCGGTCGCCGAGGCCGTTCATGTGGACGCCGACCTGGATCCGTCGAAGTATGTTTCCACCTGTCTGGCCGGCTCTATCGGCACTTATGGGAAGAATCCCCCGTCCCTTCCAGCGGTCCCCGGCAGTTTGTATTTTTGCGACATCCCGCAGATCATCGAGAAAAACCAGGCGGCCAAGAAGATCCCTGGCTTCGGGCCCAGGACGCTGATCATGCTGTTCCCCGCAACCGGCTTTAACCTCGATCCCACCTGCGGCTGCCTGGGTTACCACTCGTCGCTTTCGTCTTCGAGTTTCTTCGGGGTCATTGCGCCGGGCCCCTACAACCCCAGCGATGAGCCCTATGCCGGCGCCGTTTCCAGATACCAGGTGGTTACCTCGCACGAAGTCTTCGAAGCCTCGACCGACCCCGCCGATAACGACTTCAATGGCTGGGACGAAGCCGCCGACCAATGCAACACCTTTGTCACCCTCAACTGGCCCGGCGGCGCGACGTTTCAGTTTGCCGCGATCATCGACAACAATGCGAACGCCGCCTGCACCACCACGGGATACACAAGCCTGAATGAGATCCAGTACTATGGCGTGGATTATTCAACTTACAGGACCGAATACAACAAGTTATGGACCGAAGGCTGGCGCCTCTACATTCTTCAGTCGTATGTGATGGAGAATGGCGATGTGCTCTATAACGCGGTGTGGCGGCCAATGGGCGACATCGGCGAGATCCAGCAATACGGAGTTACCTTCGACGAATACCACAACATGTACGACACCCTCTTTCCCGAAGGTTGGCGAATCTACATTCTTCAGTCCTATGTTCTGCCCAACGGCCAGGTGCTTTACAACGCGGTCTACCGGCCGGGCAATGCAACTGAGAGACAGGCCTACGGGGTGACCTACGATGAATTCCGGTCAGAATATAACATGCTTTATCCGTGGCCGGGGTACTGGCGCCTGTACATTCTTCAATCGTATGTTACGCCCGGCGGGGAGGTGCTCTATAACGCTGTCTGGCGTCAGCCCGACGCGAATGTATCGGAGTGCGTCTGCGCCAACGAGACCCAGGTCTACGGCTGGACCTACACCGATTACCGGAACGACTACAACAAGTTGTGGAGTGAGGGCTGGCGTCTCTACATCCTCGATTCGTATGTGCTAGCCAACGGGACGGTTAGTTACAACGCCGTCTGGCGGCCCGCGACCCATGGCGAGATACAGGTCTACGGCAACACCTACGCGGATTACAGAGCCCGGTACAACACGCTGTGGACGGAAGGCTGGCGGCTTTACAGCCTGACAACCTACGTGCTTCCAGGCAACGACGTCCGCTACGATGCGGTCTTTCGGCAGGGCACGATCGACCGGCCCTTGTAACTCAGGCATCGTGGCCCGGCAAAGATGCTGGGACCACGCCTGTCCGCAGCATAACTCCCAAGGAGGCATCCTATGAAGTTTCGCTTTGCTTGCGCAACCTTTAGCTTCCTCGCGGTTGCTCTTTCCATCGCCGCACAGAATGCCGAGATCGGCGCGGTTCCCGCGCAGGTGCCGCCGCTGATCCAGTTCTCGAACGCCGCGGCGGATGAGGCGGGCAATCCGCTTAACGGCGTGGTCAGCATCGCGTTCTCGCTCTATGGCAGCCAGAAAGGCGGCGAGCCGCTGTGGGCCGAGACGCAGGATAACGTCCAGCTCGATGCCGCCGGTCATTATTCCGTGCAGCTGGGCGCGACCTCGCCCAGCGGAGTGCCGGCGGCATTGTTCACCTCCGGCGAATCGCGCTGGCTTGGTGTGCGCATCGCCGGCCAGGCGGAACAGCCGCGGGTGTTGCTGGTGAGCGTGCCTTACGCTCTGAAGGCAGGCGACGCGGCCACCATCGGCGGATTGCCCCCGTCGGCCTTCGTGCGCGCTGAGCCTGGCAACGATGCGGCCATCGCAGCGCCTGCCGCTGCCCTCGAGGCAACCGCTGCGCCAGCCTTTACGCCTATGGCCAGTGTCGCGGGCACAGGCACTGCCGATTTCGTTCCCCTGTGGACTAACTCGTCAAACCTCGGCAGCTCCGTCCTGTTCCAGTCCGGCTCCGGGTCCACTGCCAATGTGGGCATCAACACCACCACCCCTGCCACGGCCCTGGATGTCGAGGGCGCCGGCACCTTTCGCGGTGCGCTCAATCTCCCCAATACGGCCGCGGCCACCGCGGCGGCCGGCGCAAACTCTCACCCGCTTGAGTTTGTGGCTTCGGCCTTCAGCAGCGCTACCAGCACGCCGGTCCATCAGACCTTCCAATGGCAGGCCGAGGCCGCCGGCAACAACACCTCTTCACCATCGGCCACGCTGAACCTCCTCTTCGGCGAAGGCGCGACCAAGCCGTCTGAGACCCAACTGCAAATCTCGAGCAATGGCCAGCTGACTTTTGCGCCGGGGCAGACGTTTCCCGGCACCGGCCCTGGCACCATCACCGGCGTGACCGCAGGCACTGGCCTCACCGGCGGCGGCACCAGCGGTAATGTGCCGTTGGCTCTGAACACCGCAACCACCGACGCGCGCTACGCGCAGTTGAATGCCGCCAATACCTTCTCGCAGCAACAGAACATCAACGCCAAGGAGATCATCGTTGGCAACAGCTCCTTCGAAACGCTGGATGTGACGCAGCCCGGCACGCAGGCCACCGGCGACGGCATCCACGGCATCACCAACGCCACCGGCGGCACCGGCGTCTTCGGCATGGGCGCCATCGGCCTGCAAGGCGTGGCCGCCGCAAGCGGAGGGCTCTCTGGATTGTTCCGCGGAACGCAGTTGACCAACGGCAACGGCAACAACACCCTGATCGGCGATCCCGGCTGCGGCGCTGGCTATGCGGGGCTCGGCTTCATCCCCAGGGGAAGCCTCACGGGTTGCACCAACTATGCCCTGATCGGCGGTCCACAGGGCGAGACCTTTCTCAACAGCAGCGGGACGGCGAAGATTCATTTCCGCAGCAACAACAACGAGCTCGCCACCCTCGACAACTCCGGCAATTTGAATGTGATCGGCCAGAACGGCGGCGGCAATCTGACGGTGGCCGGCAAGCTCACCGTCAACGGCGAACAGATCCTGAACGCCAAACAGGTCATCAAAGCAAGCAGCAACTACGCCGCGCTGTTTGTAACCCAGTCAGGCGGTTCCGGCAACGGTGTGCAGGCGTCGACCAATAGCGCCAATGGCGCCGGTGTCTTCGGGCAGGGCGTCCATCTCGGCGTGTATGGCGCCTCGGCGGGCGCCAGCCAGGAAGGGCAGAAGGATGTCGGCAACGCTGGCGTTTGGGGCGATACCGGCGGCAAGGCGGACTCCGGGCACTACGGCGTGCTGGGAACAGCCAACGGGAACTCGGCGGGAGGATTCTTCAACACCAGCGCCCTGATCGGCAATACCTGGGCCGGAGCTACGCTCTATCTGCAAAACGATAGCCCCTTCCAGATAACGATCCTGCAGCCCTACCCGCTTCTTTTCGAGGCGTATTCCCCTTCGGCACAGTCGGGATGCACGATCAACATCGTGGGCGAAGAGACCTGCGACTCTTTTAATAGTGGAGCGTTTGAGGGGGACACACCGCGGCGCGTAGCAATGTATGCAACGGAGTCGCCGGAAAACTGGTTTGAGGATGTTGGCTCCGGCCAGCTTTCAAACGGCGTCGCGCGCATCGAGCTCGATCCCACATTCGCGCAAACGGTGAATACCGGTATGGACTATCACGTCTTCCTCACGCCCAAGGGCGACTCCGAAGGCCTCTACGTCAGCAATGAGACGCCGCATGGTTTTGAAGTGCACGAGCAGCGCGGCGGCCACTCCAATATCGCCTTCGACTACCGCATCATGGCCAGGCGCCGCGGCTATGAGAACATCCGGCTTAAAGACGTGACTGCCCAGTTCGAACAGCAGCGGGCGGAACATCCAGCCATGAGGCGGACTACGCGGCCTGAGGATGAATCTGGGATCGACCAGCCAGCTCATTGAAGTTGGGCGATGCGCTGACTAAATGGGATGCGGCGTCGTGTTGTGTGCGTCGGTCACGTTGGCGGGCGTATCGGTAAAGGATTTCCCCGCTTCGTAGGCAAACTTCTGGAACTTGGCGCCGACCTTGCGGATCGCATCCTGCGCGCCATCGTCCCACGTCACCTGCGCCTCGCCGTTGACGTAAAGCCACCGGCCGCGCACATTACCCAGCGAGCGCCGCGCGCTGCCATCCTCGTTGAGGGTGATGAGGAAGTTGCTGCCGTTGCCGTCGCCCACCTCCCATTTACCCACAAAGCGTCCGCGCGGCGGCCACATGGCGTTGGCGGGACCGGTCGCGGCAACTGCCTCCGCGGCAGCAGGAAACTCCACCCGCACGATATCGGCCAAATTGAAGCTCTGCCTGTGGCCGTCCTTGAAGACGATCACAATCTGGCCCTGGCTGTTCTTCTGGGCCGGGGGCGTTCCGGCAAAGCTGCCTGAAATCGCGAGAAAAAGCACAGTAGCCAGGCCGGCAACGCTGACGATCTTCCGCATGAGATTCTCCCTCGCAAACCTGCGCGCCGGCGATTCCAATCGGCAATCCCAATCGCCAATCCCAGTCTTTGTCCGGCTGCGTCCTCATTACCTACGCGTCGCACGCGACAATTGTTCCCTCGGCGCCCCACGCGAGCACAGAAATCCCCGAAAAACAGCAATCCGCTCCCCTCGCCTGGCGGCCTTTCGCAGCCCCGGAACGAGTGCAGCCGGTCCCTCCCCGGCGTGTCCCAGCGGACGCCAGGCGTACATCGCAAGGAGTATACTGACGCGTGCCGGGAAGTGAGACCAAAACCCCGGTTGTAAGCGAATTCGGCACGCCCGCGCCCTGCTGGAATGCGTCGTTCAGCGCCAGCGAACCCTTGCTGGATGCGGCTCAGGCTTGCCGGCTTTTGGGGGTCGGGAGTCTACGCAATGAACTGGAAACTTACGCGCGGCAACCGGCTGCGCTCGGCTGGCTGTGTCCCGTGCAATCGCGAATCCGGCACGCGCAAAGGCCTGTGGCTCTCTCTGGTCTGGGGCGGCCTGCTCGCGGCCGGACTTCTGGCCGGCCTGGGGATGACGGGCGCCGGCGCGCTAGATCAGCCCGCTGCCATCACAGTCGACTATCCGCTCAATGGGTCGCTTTTCCCGCCCGACATGGTTCCGCCCACCTTCCTCTGGCGCGATCCCGCTCCCAATGCCGAATCCTGGCAGATTGAGGTCTCCTTTGCCGATGGTTCAGCGCCTCTTCATGTGCAGTCGAAGGGCGAGTACATGCAGGTCGGCCCCATCGACCCGCGCGCCGTTGCCGACACCAATAAGCCGCCCGAACTAACCCCCGAGCAGGCCGCCGCGCACACCTGGAAGCCCGACGCCGCTATCTGGGACGCGATCCGGAAGCACGGAGTCGCTGGCGCCGCAACCATCGCCATCAGCGGCTTCGCGGCCGGGAACACGAGCCAGCCAGTCTCGCGCGGCAGCATGAAACTGCAGGTGTCCACCGACCCGGTCGGCGCTCCTATCTTCTACCGCGACGTGCCGCTGATGCCGTCGGAAACCGAAAAGGGCTTCATCAAGCCGCTCTCCGCCGCCGCCATTCCCCTCATCGAGTGGCGCATGCGCAACGTGGCCGACACCAAAAGCCACATCGTGATGACCGACCTGCACTCCTGCGCCAACTGCCACTCCTTCGCGCGCGACGGCAAGACGCTGGGCATTGACCTCGACGGGCCGCAAAACGACAAAGGCATGTATTCGCTGGTTCCCATCGCGAAGCAGATGACCATTGCCAACAAGGACGTGATCTCCTGGTCGTCGTTTCCCACTGAAAACGGCAGCCCGGTGCGCGTCGGCTTCATGTCGCAGGTGTCGCCGGACGGCCGCTATGTGGTCACGACCATCCGTCCGCCGGGGACGAAGAGTTCGCAGTTCTACTACGTCGCCAACTTCAAGGATTACCGTTTCCTCCAGGTCTTCTATCCCACCCGCGGCGTTCTGGCCTGGTATGACCGCGCAGCCAAAAAGCTGCAGCCGCTGCCCGGCGCCGACGATCCGCAGTTTGTGCAGGCCAGCGCCATGTGGAGTCCTGACGGCAAGTACCTCGTCTTCTCGCGTGCCGAGGCCAAAGACCCCTATCCCGCGGACGGAAAAATGGCCGCCTATGCCAACGATCCCGCCGAGGTAAAGATCCAGTACGACCTGTATCGCATCCCCTTCAACGACGGCAAAGGCGGCCAGGCCGAGCCCATTGAAGGCGCATCGCAAAACGGCATGAGCAACAGCTTTGCCAAGGTCTCGCCCGACGGCAAATGGATTGTCTTCGTGCAGGCCAAGAACGGCCAGTTGATGCGCCCCGACGGCAAGCTCTACATCGTTCCGGCGACCGGCGGCGTGGCCCGCCTCATGAATTGCAATACGCCGCTGATGAACTCCTGGCACAGCTTCTCGCCTAACGGCCGCTGGCTCGTCTTCTCGTCGAAGAGCCGTTCGCCCTACACGCAGATGTATCTCACTCACATCGACGAGAACGGCAACGACACGCCGGCCATCCTGATCGAGAACTCCACCGCCGCCAATCGCGCCGTCAACATTCCCGAATTCGTGAACATGGATCCCAGCGGTATTGAACACATCGACACGCCGGCGGTCGACTTCTACAAGCAGTACGACGTGGCTGCGGACCTGGCCAAGAAAGGCCAATACGCGGCCGCCATTCCGGAGTGGGCCAAAGCCATTGCCATGAGCCCCGACGATGCGCGCGCTCGCAACAACTACGGCCAGACCCTGGCCCATGCGGGCAAGACCGACGAAGCCATCGCCCAGTTGCGCAAGGCGGTCTTCTACAAGCCCCATTACCCTGAGGCGCACAACAATCTGGCTATCGCGCTCGAAAATGCCGGCCGCGCCGAAGAGGCCATCGAGCAATATCGCCAGGCCCTGGAAGACAATCCCGGCTATCCTGAGGCGCACAACAACCTGGGCCGCGCGCTGATGATGCAACACCACCTTTCCGAGGCTGTCGAGGAGTTTCAGCACGCGCTGGCCATTAACCCCCAGTACGCCGAGGTCAGCAACAACCTGGGCTACGCGCTGGCCGAGCAGGGCCATCTAGACTTGGCCGTAGCGCAGTATCGCCAGGCCATCGAGAGCGATCCCAAGTATGCGCACGCTTACAACAACCTGGGCCTGGCGCTGGCCATGCAGGATAACCTCGACGAAGCGATTGCGGATTTCAGCAAGGCGATCGAGCTCGACCCCGCCTACGGGAGCGCGGAAGCCAACCTGGGCCATGCGCTGCTCTCAAAGAATGACCTCGATGGGGCCATTCCGCATCTCCAGAGAGCGCTCGACCTCGGCCCGGAAACGGCGGAGACCCACGACAACCTGGGCCTGGCGCTGGCGGAAAAGGGCCAGACTGGCGACGCCATCCCGCAATTCGAGCGGGCCTTGCAGCTTTCGCCCAGCCTCGTGGAGGCGCACTACCACCTGGGCATGGCGCTGGTCATGACCGGCAAGAGAACCGAGGGTCTCGCGCACTGGCGGCAGGCGCTGCGCAAGGACCCCGACAATGTCCAGGTGCTCAATGAAACCGCCTGGGTACTGTCGACCACGGCCGATGCCTCCCTGCGCAACGGAAGCGAAGCCATTCCGCTGGCCGAGCACGCCGTGCAGCTCACCTCGGCCCGCGAGCCCGCGATTCTCGGTACCCTGGCCGCGGCCTACGCCGAAACCGGCCGCTTCGACAAGGCCATCGAACTGGAGCAGCGCGCCACCGACCTTGCCAATCAGCAAGGTAACGCGCAGTTAGCCGCCAGCCTCGGCAAACGCCTGGCCCTGTTCCAGGAGAAAACGCCAATCCGCCAGCGGTAATAGCGAACGTGTGAGTCAGTTATGTGAGGTCCCGATAATGCCTACGGCCCGGGAGCGGCCGGCGGGAGACTTGGGGCGGGAGCATCGCGCTGAACGAACATCACACGCTTGATCTTGTTGCGGTCGATGTGCTGAATGTTGCCGCCGACGCGAATCTCCACATCCATGCCTGAGATCGACACCAAGTCGCCGTTGAGCACGCTGCCATCCCTTAGTTCAATCGAGTCGAAGGCCGAGGCACCGAGTTCATAACTCACCGTTCCTCCGGAAACATCGTTGGGACTGATCTCCAAGGGGAAATTACCGTTTGTAAATCCATCCTTGCTGAACGTCAGGGTATGCTTGCCGACGCTCACGCTGATGATCCGCGGAGTGGTGCCTAACTCGGCGCCATCTAATTTGAGCAGGGCGCCCTGCGGTGTCGAATTCACTGTGAGGGTGACGGCCTTGGGCATTTGCGTCGTGTCCTGGATCGAGACGGACACAGGCGTGCCGGAGGCCATCACGGTCGTCTGGAACTTCACCGTCTCGCCCGGGCCCACGTTGCTCAGTGAAATAACATCTTCCCCGACTCTCACCTTGTTCTTGTCGAAGAGATATACAGAGAACCTTGCGGAGGGAATCAGCCGCGTCGACAGATTCTGCGCCGTGGTGTCCATCACATAGCCTCTGAGGTTGCTCATGCCTTCGAGCTGCCTGAACTTGCTGAAAGTGAAGCGCACGAGGGGCGTCCCAGTAGCCGGCCAATCAATGACTTGCAAC
>Ga0326727_10000896_pt1 | contig 116292 bp, 94 predicted proteins | sample MB2enrmetagenome_FD_207643 | JGI IMG/M metagenome (GOLD analysis project Ga0326727, IMG submission 207643) | Lab enriched peat soil microbial communities from McLean, Ithaca, NY, United States - MB29MY | ecosystem: Environmental > Terrestrial > Soil > Wetlands > Peat | place: USA: New York... | reverse complement strand
TCCCGCGGCATTCGCCAGGCCCTCTATATATGCCGCGAAGCGTTTCTCTTGTGGGCCTGGCGCGGAGAGGCGTGATCCCACAAAACAATTCTACATCAGGATGTTTTTTTATGACCCAGTAATACTATGTAGCCTGGGAAATAGCCTCCAAGCACAACTAAATTTGTAAACTGTTATTGCGCGGCGCGCTGGCGAATCAACCACGCCAGGCGCGACGGCCGGCCGATCTGGCGCATGAGCCGCATATAGGCCGCGCCGCCCATCGCCTCCCTGCTGCCGCGGGTCGACCGGTACGCTGCGAGTGCTTCCGCCACCCGTTCGTCCTGCCGTCTGCCGGATGCGCGGAGTTGACGCTCCACCCACCGCCAGTCGGACTCCGTGAACGTCGTAACCGTCTCCATGGTGACGGGGAATTTCACCGCCTCCACCGCCTCCGGATCGACCTCCGCATCCAACGACAGGACCCTTTGCCCGCCGCGGATCTGGGGACGCTGGATCGCTGCCAGTGCTCGCCTGTCCGCGACATGCTGCCGCAGCCGCGCGGCTGGATGGCCGTGCGCCAGCACGTCGTCGAGCAGTGGCAGGCTACTGCGCAGCACGTATTCGCTTCCGACCCGCACCAGCGGCGGCGCCAGCAGCGACGCCAGTCTGCCGCGCGACTGCAAACCGCCGCTGAAGCCGAGCCCGGCCTGCGCGACGGCAAGGAAGCTCTCGTCGGCGAACATTACGCCCATGGCGGCAGATGCGATCACGTAGCGCTCGGCCTCGCGTCCCGCTGGCATCTCCATCGTGCCCGGCGACGACAAGCGCCATCCGCTGCGCGGCAGGAAGTCGAACATCACCGCATCGGCCAAACTCGCCGCCAGCACCCCGGCGCGCACCCTGTGGATCGGGTCCGGATCGAGGACCGCGATCTGCTCCAGCAGCGTCATGGCATCGAAGTAGCCCATGGTGCTGCCGGCGACGATGAACGATTGTCGCCGGGCGAAGTCGGCGTACGCATCGCACAGGGACACCCTCGTCATCGCCGCGCCTCCGCTTGCCGGGCGCACAACATATCCGCCGCCCAGGCCAATTCCTCTCGCTGGTGAGCGCTGGGGTTTGCGAGAATGGCTTTGGCGTCCTGCTCCAAATATCGCAATTGCTCCCGCAACGTTCGCGGGTGCGCTGTGAACGCGATTGGCGTGCCGCGATCCACTAGCGGAGCGGGCGGCATTTTCATCACGCCACCAACGACGTCACTGCGGTCACCGGAATGCGGACCGCGTTTCCGATCCGCACGGTGCCCAAGATCTTGCCGGAGGTGATCAGGCTGTAGACCGTCGATTCCGGAACGCCGACCAGGGCGGCGTATTCGCGGACGCTGATGAAGAGTCGGCCCCGGAGAATGTCGGGCGTAACGGCGGGCGGTTGCTTTTTGGTGCGCATACGTCTAAATGCTACAGGCGCAGCAACGACAAATCGAGTCCCGAAGATTGCGCATAATTTGATAGGGCATGATCTCTGTTATTTCATGCCTGGCATATTATGATCGCTTTTGTTTTCATTGCTTTCTAAGCCGTATATCTGCTACAGTCGTCGCCAAATGGCTATGGATGACAGCACGAAAATGCTGCGGCGAAAAATCGTGGGCCAAGCCGTTAGGCAACTACGCGAGCACCTGAAGATCACCCGCAATTCGTTGGCGCGCCAGATCGACGAACAGACCGGCAGGAACACCACCGACGCGGGCGCCGTCGCGCGCTGGGAGAACGGTAAGATTCTGCCGCAACCCTGGAAGCGCGACCGGCTCGCCGAGATCGCCGCGGCAAACGGACGAAAAGATCTCGCGGACTGCTTCAGCGACCCGATGGAGAACTGGCGCACCACGATGATCCGATCCAGTGACGATTTTCGAGCCAAGAACCTCGACCGGTTGCTGACGCTGTTAGAGATCATCACGATCAACATGAGCACGCTGGAAGCATCGGGCGATACCGGCTTCGGCCAATTCGAAACCCACTTCATGGCTCTACGGCATTTCGGCGACGAGCTGGCCCAACTCATGTTGAAGAAGTTCACGCCCGACCATCCACCGACACTCCTCGACGACCATCAGCGTGCACTCTGGAATGCGTTGGTCGCTGATTTTCAACACGTGCAAAAAGTCGCGGACTGGCTTGACGAGAGTAATCGAGTAAGGAGCAACGAGCATGGCGAAAAAAGCAAAGAATAGGGCGGACGGCGAAGGCAGCGTCTTCAAGCGCGGCGACAAATTCATCGCGCAAGTGACGTGGCTTGGGCCGAGCGGGAAGCGTCACACCAAGATGAAAGTGGCCAGCAAGGAGGGCGACGCACGCAAGGCGCTGACGAAATTGCAAACCAGCCGCGATGCGGGCCGCTTAGTCGTCACCGGCAGGACGACTGCTGGCGAGTGGCTGACGGCATGGCTCGAGACCTACGTCAAAGACAACCGGGCCCCGAAAACCTACACCGGCTACCACCAGACCATTACCAACTACGTTCCCGACTACATCCGCCGCATTCCACTCGGCAAGATCGCCGAGGCAACCGAGGCTTTCGACAGCCTGTTCGGGCACGTGAAAAAAGAGAATGGCGGCAGAACGGCGGAGAACCTCCGCACAGTGCTCCGGGCTTCCTTCAACGTCGCCAAAAAGAAGCGCCGCATCGAAACGAATCCAATCGTCGATACTGAGCCGATCAGATACGACCGTGCCGAGACAGGGACGTTCACGTTAGAAGAGGGCCTGCGATTCTTGGACGCCGCCGAGAACGACCGCCTCGGTTGCCTGTTTGTCGTCATGCTGTCGCTGGGCTTGCGCGAGGGTGAGGGTATCGGGCTAAAGGCAGACGACATCGAGTTGGACGCCTGCGTCCTACACGTGCGCCGTTCGCTCCAGTGGAATAAGATGCCCGGCGAAAAGGAAGGGCGATGGATCGAACGCCCGCCAAAGGCGAAATCGAAGCGCGACCTCCCTATCACCGAGACGATCCGGCGCGCCGTGATCCAGCATCTCGCCCGCCGGCAGAAAGAGGCGGGCGGCAAAGGATGGCTTCAGGACAGCGGCTACCTTTTCACGTCCGTCAGCGGCGCGCCGCTGCACGCGCGTAATGTGCTCGAAGCCTTCCATCAACTCTGCGATGCCGCCCAGGTCCCGCGAATCCGAGTTCACGATGCACGCCACAGTTGCGCCACGCTGCTCCACGCGCAGAAGGCCGACGGCTTCACAATCCAGCAGGTACTCGGTCACTCGCAGTTGAGCACGACGCGCCGCTACACCCATGTAGACATCGCGGTGACGAAGCCAGCCATCACCGCGCTGGAATCGGCGTTCGATGGCGAGCGGAAGAAGCAGGAGGAGAAGCGGCAGCAGGAGCGGAATCGCGCGGCGGCGGCCGAAGCGATCCAGCCGCCCACTACGCTGGTACAGTAAAGTTCCGCGTTCGTAGTCCGGGCGCACGGTGGGCAACTGGCGCGTTGTGGGGCACGCTGCCGCGCGGCGGCGCACCCGGGCCGCACCGTTCGCCCGGCGCACCGGTCCTGGCGCTACCGGTCTACCGGCTCGGTTGGGCGCGCCCTCGGCCAGCCCTGCCAAAGCTAGTGACCGACTGCGTGACCGACTAGCCCGATAGCCTTGTAGTAGGCCGCCTGTAAGTGGTTTTCTTTTCTATGCTTTGTGGTGAGCGCGGAAGGAATCGAACCTTCAACCTACTGATTAAGAGTCAGTTGCTCTGCCAATTGAGCTACGCGCCCGATCCTGAAGTGTTACGGAGAGCGTGATGCCGCCTGCGCGGCGCCACGAAAAGATTATAGCATTCCGCGGACCGTTGTCACTCCCGTTCCGCAGGTAATCCCGCCGCCACCAGTTGCACCACGTCCAACAGTTTTGGCGGCGTGCCCTGCGAGCTTCCCGGAACGGCGCCCAACGCATCGCGAAACATCGTCTGGCAGAAGGGGCACGCCGTGCCGATGGTCTGCGCGCCGGTCGCCAGCAGTTCTTCCACTCGCGTGAGGTTCACGCGCTTGCCCTTTTCCTCGCCCAGGAACATCTGTCCGCCGCCGGCCCCGCAGCAAAACGACCGCTCGCGTGCGCGCCCGGGATCCACTACGCTCGACGACCGGCCAGCCACCTCGCGCGGCGCTTCATAGACATTGCGATAACGTCCCAGGTAGCAGGGGTCGTGAAAAACCACCGTTTCGCGCGTCCCGGCCGGCTCCGGCAGCTTCGCCTGCACGCGGGCCAGCAGCTCGCTGTGATGCTCGATCTCGAACGTCGCGCCGTATTCCCGCCAGTCGGTGCCGATGGTGCGCACGCAGTGCGGACAGATCGACACCATCTTGCCCACCTTGGCGGACCGCAACGTCTCGATGTTGGCCTCCGCCACCTGCTGCGCGGCTAGGTCGTTGCCCAGGCGCCGCGCCGGGTCGCCCGTGCATTTCTCTTTGCGCAGCACGCCGAACGTAATGCCCGCATGCCGCAGCACGCGCGCCAGCGCCAGCACGATCTCGCGGCCCTGCGGATCGTACGAACCCATGCAGCCCAGCCAGAGGCAATATTCCTGCGTCCCGCCGTAAATCGGCAGACCGTTTTTCTCGATGAATTTCTGGCGCTCGCTGGCCGCGAAACCGAGCGCGTTGCCGTTGCGCTCCAGGTTGAGAAACAGCTTGGTGCCGTGCTCGTCTTCCCACTTGCCGGTATTGACCGCGCCGCGGCGCAGCCCCACGATCATTGGCAGATGTTGGATCCCCACCGGGCATTGAAACTCGCAGCTCCCGCAGGTGGTGCACTGGAACACCGCTTCTTCGGACAGGTGCGCGCCCAGCAGCGGCGATCCGTTGGCGGGTCCGAATTCCTTGAGATAGCCGCGCAGGCCCAGGACAATTTCCTTGGGGTTGAGCACCTTGCCGGTATTGTATGCCGGACAATGCTCGGTACACCGGCCGCACTCCACGCAGGAGAAGGCCTGCAGCGCGTCGATGCGCGTGACATCTTTACCCGTGTCGAGGCCGAAATCCTCGTCGCCGGTGAGCGGCGGAATGCTGCTGAAGCCCGGCCGGCGGAGGAACACCGTCACGGGACTCAGCACCAGGTGCAGATGCTTGGTGTGCGGAATCAGCGGCAGGAAAATGAACAGCGCCGCGGTGTGCAGCCACCAGCTCACGCGCTCACCCGCCGTGCCCTGGCCGAACCACAAACCCGCGAGATAGGTGACCATCAAGGCGAAAATCAGCAGCGCGATGACGCCCGATTCCGGGGACACTTCTCCCAACCATTTGGGCCGCACCAGGAACCGCCGCACAAATAATCCCGCGATGGAGACCGCCACCGCCACCGCCCACAAGGCCACGAAGCCGAAATAGAATCGTCCGAATCCGCTGTCCGGGAAAAGAAATCGCAGGCCGAAGCCGGTCGCGATATGGTTTACCGTCACCAGCGCGAAGGCGCAAAAGCCCCAGAAGACGAAGGCATGCGCCAGCCCGGGCAGCGGACGCTGGCGGATCACTTTCCCTTGCAGCATCACTTCCCACAGGAATTGGCGGATGCGCGGTCCCAGCGGCGCCACCTCGAAACCGGGCGTGGCGCGGGAGCGCCGAACGATGTCGACCACCTTGCTGAGACGCCGCCAGAAAATCGCCAGTGAGCCGGCCATCAGCGCGGCTAACAGGACTTTTTCCATCCACGATGCGTCGATCATGTTTTTCCCAGCTCTGAATGTAACATGCGCTTCCGTACACGTTTCCCGCCGGCCGCCGGTCCGCTTTCGCTAGAATGGGCCGACGGGAGGAAATTTGCGCATCGTCATCTCGGGGGCTGCGGGCTTTATTGCGTCGCATATGTGCGACCGCCTGCTGGCGGAAGGCCACACGGTAATGGGTCTCGACAATCTGCTGACCGGCAGCGCGCGCAACCTGGCGCATCTCGCGGGCAACCCGCAGTTTTGTTTCCGGGAGCAGGATGTGACGCACGCGTTCGCCGTGGAGGGTCCCGTGGATTTCGTGCTGCACATGGCTTCGCCCGCCAGTCCCAAGGACTATCTTGGGCATCCCGTGGAAACCCTGGATGTCGGCTCGCTCGGCACGCGCCGCACGCTCGATCTGGCGCTCGAAAAAGGAGCGCGCTATCTGCTCACTTCCACTTCGGAGTGTTACGGCGACCCGATGGTCCACCCGCAAGTGGAGACTTACTGGGGCAACGTCAATCCGGTGGGGCCCCGCTCCTGCTACGACGAGAGCAAGCGTTTCGCCGAAGCGCTCACCATGGCCTATCACCGCGCCCACGGGCTGCGCACCAACATCGCGCGCATCTTCAACACCTACGGCCCGCGCATGAAGCTGGATGACGGACGGGTGGTGCCGGCATTCCTGGATCAAGCCCTGCGGGGCTTGCCGATGACGATTTTCGGCGACGGGTCGCAGACGCGCAGCTTCTGCTACGTCAGCGATCTGGTGGACGGCCTGCATCGTCTGATGTTCAGCGAGGAGCGCTATCCGGTGAATCTGGGAAATCCGCGCGAAATGACCATCCTGGAATTTGCGGAGGAGATTCGCCGCCTCACCGGTTCGCGCTCCGATCTGAGCTTTCAGGCGTTGCCGGAAGACGACCCGCGCCAGCGCCAGCCCGACATTACCAAAGCGCGCGCGCTACTGGGCTGGGAGCCGCGCGTGTCTTTGGAGGAGGGCTTACGGAAGACCGTGGAGTATTTCGGGGAATTGTCTCACCACGGAGACACAGCGCGGCGAGGCCGCAACCAAAACAAGGTTCACCGCGGAGCATCGAACCGGCGTGGCCTGTTTGGCGGGGAAGAAACAGAGTCTTGACGGAGCGTGCGTGGGCTGGAACGCGCAGAAAGCGAAGCCCTTTATTTCCAACAAATCGAGGATTTTGTTTCTTAGGAGACGCGGAGACGCGGAGAAAAACAAAATCAAAGTCAAAACCGGAGGGCGCAGAGGTGGCGGAGGATACAGAGGGGTAAAGGCCCAGGGGTATCGGCGTGTCATCGGCCTCGGTTCCCGAGACTCATCGCGCCTTGCGAAGATTCTGGCCGGTAGCAGTACACAGTAAGCCCAGGATCACCCGGTTGCTCCGCCGTGAGCTAACGGCGCCGCGCCAGCCGAAGCGGCTCCCGGCCCGAGCGGCCTACAATCGCCTCGCTCGTCATCCCCAGGAACAGGCCGTGCTCCATCACACCCACCATGGAATCCAGCCGCTGCTGCAAAGAACGGGCCGAATCCAGGGATTGGAACCGGCAATCCAGAATGATATGGCCGCCGTCGGTGATGAATGGCTCTCCGGCGGGGGTCAGCCTCTGGGTCCACTCCGCTCCGATGGCGCTCAGCCGCCGCGCCGTCGACTGCCAGCCGAAAGGCGCCACTTCCACTGGAATCGGCCGGGAGTTCTCGCCTATACGATCGACCAGTTTGTCTTCGTCGGCCACGATCACCAGGCGCTTAGTAACCGTGGCCACAAGTTTTTCGCGGAGCAGCGCGCCTCCCAGGCCCTTCACCAGATCGAGCGACTCGCGCTCGATCTGGTCGGCCCCGTCGATCGTCAGGTCGATGCTCTCGCGTTCCGCCAGCGTGGTCAGCGGGATTCCCAGGCCGCGCGCCTGCTCGGCGGTCTTTTCGGAAGTGGGAATCCCCACGATGCGAAGCCCTTGCGCCACCCGGCTCCCAATTGCCGCCACCGCCAGCGATGCCGTGGACCCGCTGCCGAGCCCCACGATCATGCCGTCCTCTACCAGCTCCGCTGCGGCCTTGGCCGCCGCCAGCTTTCTTGCGTCCACGTTTGCCATAAATTTCGCGCCGCTTCTCTAAGGTACAACGCGCGGCGCGCAAATGCCTATGCGGCCCTACAGAAATGGGCGTTTCCCGCCGATTGTATGAAGGTGACCAAGGGCCACTGCCGGCATGCCCTGTGGGGCGTCCTCTTGACGTTTCTTCCTTCGCGGCGCCTGCCGGCGATATGACGGAAGCAGGCGTGCGGCTCGCGTTGCATTTCGGCTATGCGCTGCCCCAACCTGCGATTGCAAGAAAGCCCGGATTTCCTCGTCGGCCGTGAGGCGTTTTTTGCGCCGGATTGCGCGGCGGCAAATAATAAGGACGTGCCCTACCGATCATGCCACAGCGCGGTGCAGCCAACCGGGCTGGCGGTCAGCGGGATCGTGCGAGATCGTCGGCCTCCAACCATAATCCCCATTTTGAATAGTACTATGGCGGTACTAGAGCAGTACTGGAATGGTACTGGAAAATCGAGAGTTGAACGATGGAAATGCGCAACACGTTACAGTACTCCCCGTACCGCCTTCCGCGAAAAAAGCAGGGGAAGTCGGGCCGTTCGGGGATATAGTAGGAAGGACAATGCTCCTCAAGACTGCGCTTGCGCTGGCGATGCTCGCCGTGGCGGCGAATGCCGCGGAATTGAGCATGGAAAAGGGAACCCTGGCCCCGGGCAAGCCCGTGGCGCTAAGCCTGAAGCTGGCCGCCGGCGCCACTGACGCTCTGACCGGAATTCAATTCGATTTGGAATATGACGCCACATCCCTGGATGTCAGTGTCGAAGCCGGGCCCGCCGCAAAACAGGCTTCCAAGAGCTTGCGATCGGCGCAGTTACAGGCGGGGAAACTGCGAGTATTGATCATTGGGTTTAACAGGAATATTATTTCTGATGGTGTCTTGGCCATTATTCACGTTTCTTACAAAGGAATAGATACCGGCAAAACCTTTCCGGTCCATATCCAGGCTTCGTCGGGGACCAACGGAAACGCCGAACCGGTCGCCGTGACCGGGAAAGACGGCGTGGTGACGGTGGAAAACTGAAGTGGGACTTATGGTCGCGCAGGTCCTCGCAAAAGTATGAAATCGACCCGGTTCACGTTGGGGGCGAATGCGCTAACCAAAGTTGGCGGCTCATGAAGTTTGACAAGAATGCTATATTAGATGGCGACGTTTGGCGGGCGTCCCCGTGTCTTGCAGAGCGGAGGAAGGTAGCAGTCATAACCGGCGGGATGTCGCGGTCGGGTTTTTATCGGAGGTATCGGCAGTGATTCAATTAACACGAATAACTTTGTTGGTGGGCGTGGCAGCCAGCCTGACGGCCCAAACTCTGTCCCTCGGTGAGATGACGCTGGTTACCCCGGCGACGATTCCTCCGACCTACATGATGAACGTGATTCTGACGACCTCGAATACGGCTGCCGGGGTGCAGTTCGACTTGCAATACGACCCGACGCAACTCACCGTCACGGTTGCGCTTGGCCCCACTGCTATCGCGGCGTCGGCGATACTCTCTACCAATTGCCTGCCGAACAATTGCATCGGAAGCAACACCGGGCCGAACCTCAACCCGATTCCAGTCGTCAACGGCACGGCGGCCACCGCCGGGCAGCGCGTCATCATCACTGGTTGCTGTTCGTCTAGCCAGACGAGTGGCCAGACGCCGCCTACCGCGAACGTCATCCAAGATGGCGTGGTGGCGACTTTGACCATCCAGGCCACCGCCGCGGCGACAACCACGGGCCAGAACATAACGCTCTTGAATTTTGTGGGGACCACCGCCGGTGGGAACCAACTTGCAGCGACACAGGTTTCCCTGGCTGTTGGCGTCGGCAACAGCGATGTCAGCGCAACTGGAGCAGCGAACCTGTATACGAGTTATCTGGTGGGTGACGTCAACACTCCGGGTAGCGCTTATCCCCCGGCGTCGAACGCGGCGCCAAATTTCGGCACCCCAGGGAAGCTTAACCTGGCCGATTTGATTCTCATGCTGCAGGTGGCCACCAGCGCCCCGGGCTTCACAACCCCGCCAACCTGTTCGGACCTTTTCGACGCAATGGATGCCTTTCCCCCGGATACAGCCACCAAGCGCGGCGGGGACGGGCTGATAAAGCTCAACGACCTCATCGTCATTCTGCAGCGCGCCACCAACGCGCCGGGGTTCACGGTGTGGCCCGTGCGGACTTCGCGGGGCGAGGTATGCACGACTAGCCAAACCAAGACCGCAATGGCTGTTCGGCCTGCCGAGGTACAAGGCACGTTGGTGTTAGGAGCTCCCGAAGGTGCCGGAACCGGCCAGGACCGCGTACCGGTGTACGTGCAGGGGGGGCGCGATCTGGCCCAGATGGCCGTCGGCTTCAGCGTCGGCGACCAGCAATCGCAGTTGCAATTTGTGTCTGCCGACGCCGCGCCGTCCTTGATACAGCAATCCCAGCTTGGCGTTATTTCGGCGGCTTGGCTGCAGGGGCTTAACGTGCGCGCGGGACAGCGTGTTTTGCTGGGCTATGTTGTCGGGCCGGCTGGCTCCGCGGCGAACTTGAAGGTGTTTGGAATGTCAGCCGCGAGCCTGAGTGACAACCAGGAAGTGGGCCTCGACGTTTCGGGCGCGCCGGTAGTGCAGAAATAGTCCGCCAGCCCTCCCAGGCTGGCTCTTGGTAATCTCGGAGGAATCTTAGACATGTCTTCGCAGAGTCGTTTGTGCAGTGTAGCGCTCCTTGCAAGTTTACCGATGGTAGCCCCATTGTGGGGACAGAACAAGCTCCTAGTTAGTTGCCCGGCTCACGGGAACGCGGGCACCTCCGTTTCTTGTACGGTGAGCCTTTCGCTGCAGTCTGGCGTTCAAGCTGACAGCATGGATTTCACGGTCTCGATAACGCCGACAAGTGGGGCAGCGACTTACACCGATATCCTCGGCGGTGGGACAAAGGCGAATGGTACGACCTACTCGTCTTTGCTGTATTCGGGTGTAGGCCCGTTAAGCGGAACCACGACGCTAGGTTCGATAAACTTCACTTTGCCGGCCAACGCTAGCGCAGGGGCCGCCTATTCGGCGGGCTTCACCGCGGGCGAGGTCTCCTATCTAGGCAACGACGTCTCTCCCGCCTTAGACTACAGCTCGACGGGTTCCTTCACGGTCACGACCGCCCTCGCGATCGCCTCGCCGTCCCCAAATTCCGCGCTAACCCCGCAGGCGACGGCGAACGGGCCCTACTCCCAGACCTTCACGGCGACGGGAGGCGCGACCCCTTATAGCTGGTCGGCGACCGGCCTGCCGAGCGGGTTGACCCTCACGACGAACGGCAACAACCAGGGTGTTATCAGTGGATCGCCTTCGGTCACGGGCCCGTTTAACAGCATTCTGGTGACCGTCAAGGACAGCGAAAGTACCCCGGTGTCCGTCCAAGACAACTACACCCTGGTGGTCAACAGCGCGTTGTCGAACATGCTCCCTGCCTCTCTATCACAGGGAACAGAGAACTCCGCGTACTCGGTGACCGTCTCGGTATCGGGCGGCACGGGACCGTACACATGGGGAGCGACGGGTTTGCCGACCGGCCTCTCCATCAGTAACAGCACGACCAACTCCGCCACCATCAGCGGCACGCCAACCGTAGCTGCCAACGGCGCCAGCGTGAAGGTCACGGTGACCGATGTCAACACCGCCAGTTTAAGCACCACTTATAGCCTTACGATTTCCGGTCCCCTGACCCTCAGCCCCGCGAACAGCACCGCCCTGCCTACGGCCACGGTGGGGACTGCCTACACCACCGGATCGACCATCGTAGCCGCGGGAGGCACGCCGCCCTATTCCTTCACCGCAACCGGCCTGCCCGGTGGATTGACTATCAGTTCGACGACCGGCGCAATCACCGGTACGCCAAACGCCAACGGCAGCTTTACCAGCATTCAAGTGAAGGTCAGCGACAGCGCCAGTGCCTCGGTAACCAACACGTACACCATGACGGTCAATAAGGCGATTACCATCACCTTCCCCACTTCGCTTCCGAATGGGACAGTCGGCGCCCCCTATCCCCCTACCGCTATCACGGCGACGGCCACGGGTGGCAGCGGCTCGTACACTTGGACCATGTCGGGTCTGCCGGGCGTGAATATTGGCTCCTCCACGGGAATCGTCAGTGGGACCCCGACCACGGCGAGCGCGAATGACACCGTCACCATCACTGCGACGGACACCAACAACGTGACGGCGACGGCGACCTTTACCAACGTGGGCGTCTCCCAAGGGGTGTCGATTACTACCCCAGCCAACAATGCGACCCTGCCGGGCGCCACGGTGAGCACTGCGTACTCCGTCGGTATTACATCGACGGGAGGCACCTCGCCGTTTACATGGTCGTCGACTGGCCTGCCGGGCGGCTTGACCCTTACTGGCAGTAACGGCACCGCCACGATCAACGGCACACCGAGCGCCACCGGCGGTCCAACCAGCTTCACTGTGAAGGTGGTGGACGCCAACGGGTCCGTATCGCAAGTGACCTACACCCTGACGGTAAACGCGCTGCCGGTGGTTGGCGGTGGGCCGCTGCCTATCGCAACCGTGAGCTCGGCCTACACTACTGTTGTAAGCAATTCCAATGTCATTACTCTGACTGGCGGTACCGCCCCGATCACGTGGTCCGCTACCGGCCTGCCGGCTGGATTGACCATTAACAGCAGCGGCGTCATTATTGGAACGCCCACTACTAACAGCGCCAGCCCGTATTCGGTCAACGTGAAGGTCGTGGACCTCAACCAGGCCACGTCCAATCAGAACTTCACCCTGACCGTTCACTCGGCGATCGGTATCTTACCGAGTACCGCAACGCCGCTACCCGTAGGTATCCCGAGCGTGCAATACAAGGGCGTCACGTTCACGGCCAGCGGGGGCAGCGGCAGTGGCTACACCTTTGCCGCGGCGAGCGGGTTGCCAGCGGGGCTGACCCTCAGCAGCGCAGGCGTCCTCAGCGGCACACCTACGGTCGCTGCTGCCGCGGGCAGCCCCTACACCCTGGTCGTGACCGTCACCGACGGCATCGGCGCAACGGCCAGTTTCGCCTACACTCTGGGAGTAGCTCCGCCGTTAGTGATTTCCGGCACACCATCCTCGCTGCCTGCGGGAACGGTAAAGGTGGCGTATGTCACCACCACCTTGACTGCTACCGGGGGAACTCCGCCTTACTCGTGGGGCGCGACGAATTTACCCCCAGGGCTGACCATCAACACCGTCTCCAACACAGGTGTTATTTCGGGTACCCCGACCGCAGTCGCCGGCAGTCCGTTTGCCGTGACAGTGAAGGTCACCGACCAGAACCAAACCCAGGCTACGGCGAATTACACCATAGCCATCGGCGCACTCCCGCTCCAGATTATTACAGGCTTGCTACCACCCGGAGTCGTGAACGCGCCCTATCCGTTTACGTCCATCCAGGCGCAAGGCGGCGTCGGGAGCTTTAGTTGGTCCATTACTGGATTGCCCCCCGGTCTCACTACGGACGGCAATGGGGACATCAGTGGCACTCCGACTACCACTACGGGCAGTCCTTTCAGCGTGGTCGTAACGGTAACCGATTCCACTTTGACCTCTACGACCAGGACTTTCTCCTTGGCCATCAGCGGCTTATTGACAATAGCTGTGCCAACCACGCTGCCCGCGGCGACCTTGAACGCGGCCTACCCGCCTGTCACCGTTACGGCAGGGGGAGGGTTGCCCCCTTACACCTGGACGGCGACCGGCCTGCCTGCCGGCATGACTATCGGCATTGCTACCGGCGTCATTTCCGGCACGCCGACTAGCGCCGCGGGAAGTCCCTATAGCGCCACCGTGACCGTTACCGACAGCACCGGTAAGACGGCCTCGATGGTTTACACCTTGGCGGTCAACTCAACGTTGACCATCTCCGGGCCGGCTTCGCTGCCTTCGGGAACTGTCGGGGCGACGTATCCCTCGACTACCGTGACCGCGACCGGAGGGAGCGGCGTTTACACCTGGTCGGCCACAGGGTTGCCCAGCGGACTGACCGTCGGTTCCACTACCGGCGCCATTACCGGTACGCCGGCGGCCGGCACGAACGCCGGTAGCCCCTACACCGTGGTGGTGACTGTTACCGATAGCAACTCCAACACGGCCACCAAGAGCTACTCGCTGACGATTAATCCGGCGGCCGGTACGGCGCCTGTGATCGCCACCGTCTCCACCACCGCCGGAGGCCAGTCTTTCGTCGCACCCAACACCTGGGTGTCGATTTACGGGACCAACTTCACCCCGGCCGGCTTCACCGATAACTGGACCAACCTAATTAAGGGCAGCAGCACCGGCGCCCTGCCCACCATACTCGATGGCGTGAGCGTGATGGTTGGCGGGGTATCCGCGTACGTGGAATACATCAGCGCCACGCAGATCAACGTGCTGACGCCGAATATCGGTCTTGGACCGCTACAGGTCACGGTCACCACCACGGCCGCAACCAGTAATGCCGTCTCCATCACTTCGCAACAGTATATTCCGGCGTTCTTCGAGTGGCCGAACGCGTCGGGCCAGACACCGGGGGATACCTCTCAGCAGCCCGTAGCGACTCACTCGAACTACTCTTATGCAGTGGCCAACGGCACGTTCCCGGGGACGGCCACGGTTCCGGCAAAACCCGGTGAAACCATCGTTCTCTGGGGTGCGGGATTCGGACCGACCACTCCCGCAAACCCGTTCGGCGTTGCAATTCCGTCGACTAGCACGTACAACACCACCAATGATGTCACGGTAACGATTAATGGTGCACCGGTCACGGTGTACGAGAACATCGCAACCCTGAGCCCCGGTAGTGCGGGGCTGTACCAGGTGGGAGTTACCATTCCGTCTTCGTTGGCCAATGGAACTTACCCCATCGTGGTCAGCATAAACGGCGTGACCTCGCCTACTTTGTCCTTGGCGGTGCACAACTAGGCAAGGGTCTGCCCGTGGCATCCCTTCGGGATGCGGAAGACGGACTGTCAGGAGCCAGAAGTCAGAATGGGCACAGAACGCTCATTCTGGCTTCTGGCTCCTTTTTGTGTGCCTCCGAATGCATTGATGGGCGCGATCAAAATTATAAGTGGGGCGCGCGCGCACTTTCTGGCATACTTGTAGCCTGATGTCCCTCCCCAGCACAGTGCGGGCGCGCATTTCCATTCGCGTGTTTCTCCGCCTGACCGCCATGGACGTTTGCTGCGGCCCCCCTCGCGCGCTGTAACACTCACATCGCCCTTTGAAGAATTCCAATACGTGAGGTGTAAGTCGATGGACCCTGTGTCTGTCCTTTGGGAAGAGACCGTCGAACCCGGCGCGAGCTGGTCGCACGTGCTCAAGCGCGGCACGGTGCTGCGCATTACCGATATCCAGGGCGGCGCCAATGCCGGCGCGCTCTTTTACAACTTCGAATGCCCCGTGGAGCGCTACAACATGGCCGACACGCTCAAGGCCCAGCACATCGCGCGCCTGACCGGGGGCTTCGTGCTCTATTCCGATATGGGCCGCATTCTGTGTTCCGTGGTGGCCGACATGGTGGGCTGGCACGACCCCATCGGCGGCTGCTCCAACGCCGCGCTAGTGGCCTCTCAGTACGGCGAAAGCCGCTACCAGGAGGCTCGCAACCAGTGTCACCGCAACGGCCGCGATAGCTTCCTGGTGGAACTCGGGAAATGGGGGCTGGGGCCGCGCGACCTGGTGCCCAACGTGAACTTCTTCAGCCGCGTCACCGTGTCGGACGATGGCGCCATGGCGTTCCGCGAAGGCAATTCGGCGCCCGGATCCTATGTGGAGCTGCGCGCCGAAATGAATGTCCTGACGGTGCTGAATACCTGCCCGCATCCGCTCGATCCGAGCCCGAAATATGCGCCCAAGCCCGTCCATCTGGCCATACGGCGCGGTACGGCGCCCGGGCCGGACGATCCCTGCCGCTTGTCGCGGCCCGAAAACGGGCGTGGTTTCACGCTCACCGAGAGGTACTTCCTATGAGCGCAATGCCAATCGTCGAGAGCCGCCTCGATCCCGAAACCGCCGTGTACAGCCACGAGATCCCCGCCGGCGAACCATGGCTGCACGAGATCCGAAAAGGCCAATATTTCCGCATCGTGGACCTCAAAGGCAACCAGGCCGTCGACACGCTCTTCTACAACGCCCACGATTACTCCGACCGCTACAGCGCGCAGGACACCATCCGCGCGCAGCGCAACATTTACCTCACTACCGGGACCAAATTGATGTCCACGGGCGGCGCCATACTGCTGACCATCGTGGCCGACACGTGCGGCCGTCACGACACGCTCGGCGGCGCGTGCGCCAACGAGAGCAATATGGTGCGCTACGCCATCGAGAAGCGCTTCATGCACGCCTGCCGCAACAGTTTCTTGAAGGGCGTGATCGAGTGGGGCCGCGGACTGGAGAAGCGCGACATCACCTGCAACATCAATTTCTTCATGAATGTGCCGGTGACGTCCGAAGGCAGGCTGACGTTCGAAGACGGCATCTCCGACCCCGGCAAGTACGTCGAAATGCGCGCGGAGACGGACGTGCTCGTAGCCATCAGCAATTGTCCGCAGCTCAACAATCCCTGCAATGCGTACAATCCCACCCCTGTCCAGGTGCTGATCTGGGACGGGCCGGAAACAATTTTAGCCGCCGATGAACGCCGATGAACGCGGATGAAAACCAATCTCCAATCGGCGTTGATCTGCGTTTATCGGCGGCCAACTCTGACTGCCCGGACTTTTTCAAGAGCCTGTACTTCCAGGGAGCCGGCCCATGTTCACTAAGGTCTTGGTAGCCAATCGCGGCGCCATCGCCTGCCGCATCGTCCGCACGCTCCAGCGCATGGGTATCGCCTCGGTGGCCATCTACTCCGAGCCCGACCGCCATTCGCTGCACGTCGAGCACGCCGATGAAGCCGTGCGGATTGGCTCCGCGCCACCGGCCGAAAGCTATCTCTCGATTCCGGCGATGTTGGACGCCGCCCGCAAGACCGGCGCACAGGCGATCCATCCGGGCTACGGATTCCTTAGCGAAAATGCCGCTTTCGCCGAAGCCTGCGAGCAGGCCGGAATCGTCTTCATAGGCCCCACTCCGGCGCAAATGCGCGATTTCGGCCTGAAACACACCGCCCGCGCCATCGCCGCCGAAAACGGCGCGCCCCTGCTGCCCGGAACGGAGCTTCTCGACAGCGCGGCTGCCGCTAGTGACGCCGCCGAACACATCGGCTATCCCGTGATGCTGAAAAGCACCGCCGGCGGCGGCGGAATCGGCATGCGCCTGTGCGCGTCGCGCGCGGAGCTGGCCGGCGCTTACGGCGCCGTCGAGCGCCTGAGCCGCTCCAGCTTCGGAACGGCGGGCCTGTACCTCGAAAAATTCGTGACTCACGCCCGCCATATCGAAGTGCAGATCTTCGGCGATGGCGCGGGCCGCGTGATCGCTCTCGGCGAGCGAGACTGCTCCGCGCAGCGCCGCCATCAGAAGGTGATCGAGGAGACTCCCGCGCCTGGCATCGCGCCGGAATCGCGCGCCATGCTGCTCGCCTGCGCCGTCCGCCTGGGCGAGGCGGTGCGCTACCGCAATGCCGGCACCGTGGAGTTCATTTACGACAATTCGAGCGGCGCGTTTTATTTCCTGGAAGTGAACACGCGCCTGCAGGTGGAACACGGGGTCACCGAAGAGGCGGCAGCGGTCGACCTGGTGGAGTGGATGGTCCGCCAGGCCGCGGGTGAAATGCCTCCGCTCGACCGCGTGAAGGTGATGCCCGCGGGCTGCTCGCTCCAGGTACGCCTCTACGCCGAAGACCCCGCGAAGAATTTCCAGCCCAGTGCGGGCCGCCTCTCGCAAGTTGTCTGGCCGCGCAACGCCCGCGTGGATACGTGGGTGGAATCGGGCTCGGAAGTCACTCCGTACTACGACCCCCTGCTGGCCAAGATCATCGTGCACGGGCCGGACCGCGCCGCCGCACTCGCGCGCCTGCGCGCCGCGCTGGCCGAGTGCCGCATGGCCGGCATCGAGACCAATCTCGAATATCTGCGCCAGGTTTGCGCCGACCCGGTCTTCGAAGCCGGCGGAATCCTCACCGCGTACCTGCGCGATTTTCGATACCGGCGCCACGCCGTCGACGTCATCGAGCCCGGCACCCAGACCACCGTTCAGGATTATCCCGGCCGCATAGGCTACTGGCACGCCGGCGTGCCGCCCTCCGGCCCCATGGACGCGCTGGCGCTGCGCGTCGCCAACCGCCTGGTGGGCAACCCCGAATCCGCCGCGGGGCTCGAGATCGCCGTCACCGGACCCACGCTTCGGTTCGCGAGCGATGCCGTCATCGCCATCACGGGCGCCGATTTCGGCGCGTCCCTGCCCACATGGCGAGCCGTCGCCGTGAAGGCTGGGACCGTCCTCGAAATGTCGCACGCGCAAGCCGCCGGCAGCCGCGCGTATCTCGCAATCGCCGGGGGCTTCGACGTCCCCAATTATCTCGGCAGCCGCAGCACGTTTATCCTGGGGCGCTTCGGCGGCCACGCCGGACGCGTCCTGGCCGCCGGCGACGTTCTGCACGTGGGGCAGGGAAGCCTGGCGCCCATTCAAAGTGTCGCGCCCCCGCAATACTCCAACTGGTGGGAAATCGGAGTGCTCTACGGACCTCACGGCGCGCCCGATTTCTTCACCGATGGCGATATCGAGACCTTCTTCGCCACCTGGTGGAAGGTGCATTACAACTCCGACCGCACCGGCGTCCGGCTCATCGGGCCCAAGCCAACATGGGCGCGCAAAGATGGCGGCGAAGCCGGCCTGCACCCTTCGAACATTCACGACAACGCTTACGCTATCGGCACGATCGATTTCACCGGCGACATGCCGGTCATTCTCGGCCCCGATGGTCCCAGCCTGGGCGGCTTCGTTTGCCCGGCCACCGTCGTGGACGCGGAGCTCTGGAAAATCGGCCAACTGCGCCCCGGCGACCTGGTCCGCTTCCGCGCGATTTCGCTCGGTCAGGCGCGCGCCATGGAAAGCGCGCTGGATGCTGCCATCGAGTCGCTCTCAGGCGCGTGGCCCGCGCTGCCAGCCGACCCGAAACGCGAGGACCCGATCCTGGTGGGGCGGGCTTCAGCTCGCCAGGAAGTCGTTTACCGCGCCGATGGCGACAAATATCTTCTCGTCGAGTACGGCCCCAACGTGCTCGACCTGAACTTGCGTTTCCGAGTCCATGCCCTCGAAGCGCAACTCCGCGGCATGAAACTCGCGGGCGTCCTCGATATCACCCCCGGAGTGCGCTCCCTCCACATCCACTACGACGGCAAGCGCCTGCGCCGCGAAGCGCTCCTCGAAGCCCTGGCCGATTGCGAGCGCCGCATTCCCGATCCCGACGGCATCGTGGTGCCCTCGCGCATCGTACATCTGCCGCTCTCCTGGGACGATCCGGCCACCCAGTTGGCCATCCGCAAATATATGCAGTCCGTGCGGCCCGACGCGCCCTGGTGCCCCAGCAATATCGAGTTCATTCGCCGCATCAACGGCCTCGAATCCATCGACGACGTGCGCCGCATCGTCTTCGCCGCCAACTACCTGGTGCTCGGCCTGGGCGACGTCTACCTCGGTGCGCCCGCGGCCACGCCGGCCGATCCGCGCCACCGTCTGGTCACCACCAAGTACAACCCGGCGCGCACTTGGACCCCCGAAAACGCCGTCGGCATCGGCGGCGCGTACCTCTGCGTCTATGGCATGGAGGGGCCCGGCGGCTATCAGTTCGTGGGACGCACGGTGCAGATGTGGAACACCTTCCAGCCCGGCACGCCGTGGCTGCTCCGCTTCTTCGACCAGATCCGCTTCACTCCGGTATCGGCCGCGGAACTCCTCGAAATCCGCGACGGATTCCCGCATGGCCGCTATCCGCTGCGCATCGAGGAGCAGGATTTCCGTCTCAAAGACTACCACGCCTTTTTGCGCACCATCGAGCCCGATGCCGCGGCCTTCAAGCGTCGCCAGCAAGAGGCGTTCGAGCAGGAACGCGAGCGCTGGGCCGCCGCCGGCGCCGACAAATTCATTCAGCCGCAAGACCAGAACCACGCTCCCACCGAACCGGAGCAGGTCCCCGAAGGCTGCCGCCCTGTGCGCGCGCCGGTCACCGCCAGCGTCTGGAACATCGCCGTGGAGCCGGGGCAGCGCGTGGAAGCGGGTCAGAAACTGATCGTGCTGGAAGCCATGAAGATGGAGATCGCGGTCTCCGCTCCCTCTGCCGGTACAATCGAGAAACTGAATTGCGCCAAGGGTGCGCTGGTCTCCGCCGGACAACACTTGATCACGCTGCGTCAGGAGGTGCGCCCATGAATCTCCCTTGTAGGGCGGGCTTCAGCCCGCCGCGGCGAATTTCCACCGGCTTCGTGCCCCTCGGTGCGCCCGTAGCGAAGGCAGAGAAATTCGTCAGCCGGCTGAAAGCCGGCAGCGGGCTGAAGCCCGCCCCACTAAGAAAGGCCAAACTCCAGGGGTGGGCTTCGGCCCCGCCCTCTCCACCCCAGCGCCGGGACGTGCACGCATGAACCTCGAATCGGTCTGGATCGCGCAGGTGTCCCGCGAAAGCTTCCCGCACAAGAGCGGCCCGCTCTCCGGCCTTACCTTCGCCATCAAAGACAATATCGATCTCGCGGGCGTCCCGACCACCGCCGGCTGCCCCGCTTACGCCTATTCGCCCGCTCGGAGCGCGCCTGTTGTCGAGCGCCTCATCGACGCCGGCGCGGTCCCTCTAGGCAAGACCAACATGGACCAGTTCGCCACCGGACTGGTGGGTACCCGCTCACCCTACGGCGCCTGCTCCAGCGTCTTCGACGAGCGATATATTTCCGGAGGTTCCAGCTCCGGTTCGGCGGTGGCCGTCGCGTCGGGGCAAGTGAACTTCGCGCTGGGCACCGACACCGCTGGCTCCGGCCGCGTGCCCGCCGCGTTTAATAATCTCGTGGGCATGAAGCCCACCCGCGGTCTTCTGAGCACCACGGGCGTCGTCCCCGCCTGCCGCTCTCTCGACTGCGTGACCATCCTCACGCGTACTTCGGCGGACGCTCGCCGCGTCTTCGAGATCGCCCAAGGATTCGATCCCGCCGACCCCTACTCGCGCGTTCCCACCCCTGGCCAGGGCGCTGCGCCGTGGGCCGCCGGTCCGTTCCGATTCGGTGTGCCCACCGCGGATCGATTGGAGTTCTTCGGCGACCGCGAAGCCGCCCTGCTGTACCGGAAAGCCGTCGCCGACCTCGAATCGCTGGGCGGCGCCAGGGTCGAAATCGACTACGCACTGTTCCGTGCCGCTGCCGATCTGCTCTACTCCGGCCCATGGGTAGCCGAGCGGCTCGCGGCCATCGGCCCGTTCCTCGAACGGCACGCCGGCGACATGAATCCCGTGGTGCGAGACATCATTGCGGGCGCCCGCCGCTTCACCGCGGTCGACGCCTTCCAGGCCGAATATAAGCTCCGTGAGCTACGCCGCGCCACGGAAGCCGAATGGGCCCGCATGGATGTCCTGGTGTTGCCCACCACCGGTACGATTTACACTCATGAGGCCGTCGCCGCCGACCCAGTGCGTCTGAATACCAACCTGGGTTACTACACCAACTTCGTCAATCTGCTCGACCTCGCCGCCATCGCGGTCCCCGCGGGCTTCCGCCCCAACGGATTGCCGTTCGGCATCTCGATTATCGGGCCGGCCTTCACCGACCTTGGACTGCTCGCGCTCGCCAGCCGCCACCTTCGCGAGCCGGTTGACGAGGCTGTTCCCGGATGCATCGCCGTCGCCGTGCTGGGCGCGCATCTCAGCGGGCAGCCGCTAAACTGGCAGCTCACCCAGCGCGGCGCTCGCCTGCTGAAAACCTGCCGCACCGCGCCGGGATACCGTTTTTACGCCCTCGAAGGCGCCATTCCGAAGCCCGGACTCATCCGCCAGGAGGGGTTCACGGGACCCGGAATCGAAGTGGAAATCTGGGCCGTCCCCGAAGACCGGTTCGGCGGCTTCGTGGCTGCCGTGCCGCCGCCCCTGGGCATCGGCAACGCCACTCTCGACAACGGCGATACCGTAAAGTGCTTCATTTGCGAGCCGTACGCCCTCGCCAACGCCCGCGAAATCACGCACTTCGGAGGTTGGCGCAAGTATCTTGAATCGAAGCCATAGAAAGAATCAGCGCGCCCTCTTATGGCCCGGTATGATAAACTCCTTCAAAGCTTGCTCTCGGCCCCGTCGCCACGAGCGTTTGCACTCAAGTGACGACGATGCCACGTAACCTGTCTGTACTTCTTCTTCTCGCTATTTCGGCCACCTGTAGTTACGCCCAGAAAGCCAGCTTCACCGTCGGCTGGTCGGTCTACGCCGGCTGGACGCCCTACTACTACCTCAACAAGGCCGGCATTCTCAAGAAATGGGCCGACAAATACGGCATTAATATCAAAGTCCAGCGCTTCGATTACGCGCCGTCTCTCGACGCCTTTGTAGCCAAGAATATCGACGCCTGCACCATGACCAACATGGAGGCGCTCGATATGCCCGCCGCCTCCGGCGTACCCACCACCAGCATCCTGATCGGCGATTATTCCAATGGCAACGACGCCCTGTTGGTCCGCAATGGCCTACAGATGAAAGACCTCCCCGGCAAGAAGCTGCTCCTCGTGGAAAAGACCGTGTCGGAGTATCTGTTCGACCGCGCCATGACTCTCAACGGCCTGCGCGACCAGATCAAGAAGGTGCGCCTGATCAACACGTCCGATTCCGATATCGCCACGGCCTTCATCAGCGATTCGAGCGCGTCGGCCACGGTCACCTGGAAGCCTATGGTGTCGCAGATCGCCAAACAGAAAGGCATCACGTCCCTTTTCAATTCGTCGCAGATCCCCGGCGAGATCCTGGACCTCACCGTGGTCCGCACCGACGTGCTAGCCAAGCCCGACGGCCAGAAGTTCGCCAAGGCGCTGGCCGGCGCCTGGTACGAGATTCTGTCGCTGATGTCAGCGAAAGGGCCCAGCACGGACAAGGTGTTGGCTGCGATTGCCGAGGGCTCGCAAGACTCGCTCGAATCCTACAAAGAGCAGCTCAGCACCACGAAAATGTTCTACACGCCGCAATCGGCTGTCGCCTTCGGCGCTTCCCCCGAGCTGAAACAGAAGATGGACCTGGTCCGCCAGTTCTGCTTCGCCCACGGATTGCTGGGCGACAATACGAAATCCGTGGACGATGTGGCTATCCGCTATCCCGATTCGTCGGTACAGGGCAATGCCGGCCGCGTGCGCCTGGTCTTCGACCTTTCGTACATGAAAATGGCCGCGGAGGGAAACCTCTAGGGTACTCCGATGTCTGCCGGCTTCCTGCTAATTCACGCCAAACCGCACCGCACCTCTGCGATGCTGCTCTCCTGGGCCCTCTTCGCCACCGGCATCGCTCTCTATCTCTACGTCGCCCACCAGCGCCATCGCGATAATCCCGAGGAGCGCGTCACTCCCACCATCGCGCAAATGGCGCGCGGCATGTACGACGCGGCGCTGAAGCCCGCCGAAGACGACGAGCAGACGGCCGAGGGCGGCACCATGCTGCAGCGTTTCCAAAACAGCATGCTCTGGAAAGACACCAAGGCTACCTCGCGCCGCTTCGTTTACAGCATGCTGCTGTTGATTCCCGCGGTCCTGCTGGGCCTGCACATGGGCCTGTTCCCGTACGTGGGCGCCTTTTTCCTGCGCTTCGTGCTCTTCTTCGACAAGATCGTCGCCCTCTCGCTGCTGCCGATTCTCTTCATCGCCTTCGGCATCGACGAGCTGGCCAAAGTGATGCTCATCGTCATCGGCGTGACCCCCACCATCATCCTCGATACCTTCAATCTGACGCGCGGCGTCCCGAACGAGCAGTTGGTGAAAGCCTTCACCCTAGGCGCGGGCGATTTCGACGCAGCCTATCGCGTGGTGCTGAAGCAGATCATGCCGCGCGTGCTCAACAGCATCCGCCTCAATCTGAAATCCGTAATGCTCTTCCTGTTCGCCGGCGAAATGATCGCCTCCACCGACGGCTTGGCCTTTCGCATCGCCCTGCTCCGCCGCCACATGGGCATGGACGTCATCATCCCCTACGTACTCTGGGTCGCGCTGTTGCTGTTTCTGGTGGATCTTGGCATGCGCCTGCTCAATCGCAAACTCCATCCCTGGTTTCAGGAGTCGTAAGGTACATGGCGCTGATTGAGATCGACGGCATCTCGGTGGCATACGGCACTCCGCCGCGGGGGGTGCTGGATCGCATTGGCCTCCGCATCGAGGAGGGCGAGTTCGTGTGCGTGCTGGGCCAGACGGGCTGCGGCAAATCGACCCTGCTGCGCCTGGTTTTAGGCTCGGAAAAGCCGCTCACTGGCCGCATCCTGATCGACGGCGTGGAACATCATCAGCCCGACCGCACCCGCGGCTACGTGCCGCAAAAATACTCGCTGTTCCCCGATAAAACGGTGCTCGACAACATCACCTTCGGCCCCGAGGTGAGCGAATTCAGCCTGTTGGGCCACTTGACGCCTCGATACTATCGCCGGCGCCGTGAATTGCGCCGGGAAGCGCTCGACTACCTGCGCCGCATCGGCCTGCGCGAGTCCGATGCCGGCAAGTATCCCGACCAGCTTTCCGGCGGCATGCAGCAGCGTGTGGCGATCGCCCAGGCGCTCATGACCAAGCCGCGTATTCTCCTGATGGATGAGGCCTTCAGTGCGCTCGACCCGGGCACGCGGAGAGGTATGCAGCAGCTCATCCGCGAGCTCTGGAAAGCCACCGGCACCACTATTCTGTTCGTCACCCACAATACCCAGGAGGCGTTGCGCCTGGGCACGCGCGTGATCGTGCTGGCCCAGGATTCGCCCGAGCGCGGCTCATCTGTGAAACTCGATCTCCCAGTGCCAGACCCCTGCTTCGAAGAAGAAATCCCGCACCTGGTCCAGCGGCTGGAGTCGGGCGCGGGCTGGCAGGCGGCCTCTATCCCACTGCATTCTTAGGAGATATATACGAAACTGCCGCCACTTGTTAACACAGTGGTAGCAATAACGGAGTTAATTTCCAATTCGGAAGTCTATCGGGATCTTCTGGCAAATCTGAAGAACCAGATTCGGACGGCCCGTGTGCGGGCCGGTCTGGCGGTAAATCGCGAGCTGGTTTGGCTCTATTGGCGAATCGGAAAGGACATTTTGACGCGCCAGCGGCAGGAAGGCTGGGGGGCCGGAGTCATCGAGCGACTGGCGGCAGATCTTCGTGCCGAGTTTCCCGACATGCAAGGCCTCTCGCCTCGTAACCTCAAGTATATGAGGGCTTTCGCGGACGCCTGGCCAGACTCCCCAATTGTGCAACAGCTTGTTGCACAATTGCCGTGGGGCCATAACGTAAGACTCTTGGATTATGTGAAAAACCCCGTGGAGCGACTCTGGTACGTCCGGGAAACTATCCAAAACGGCGGGAGTCGCAACGTCCTCGTAATGCAGATCGAGAGCGGCCTTTACCGTCGCCAGGGCAGCGCCATCACCAACTTCCAAGCGACCCTTCCGGCGCCCGAGTCCGACCTCGCCCAGCAACTCATTAAAGATCCCTACACTTTCGACTTCCTAACGCTCACCGAGGACGCCCGCGAGCGAGAGCTCGAAGGCGGCCTCCTGGTGCATTTGCGCGACTTCCTGATCGAGCTGGGCACGGGGTTCGCTTTCGTGGGAAGCCAGGTGCCGCTCGAAGTCGGTGGAGAGGACTTCAGGCTCGACCTCCTCTTCTATCATCTGAAGATCCGGTGCTTCGTGGTAATCGACCTGAAAATGGGCCCTTTCAAGCCCGAATACGCCGGCAAAATGAACTTCTACCTGGCGGCGGTCGACGACTTCCTGCGCCACCCCAGCGACAAACCAAGCATCGGTCTGGTCCTCTGCAAGGCGAAGAACCGGATCGTCGCCGAGTATACCCTCAGGAATATTGCGACCCCGATCGGCATCTCGGAATTCAAGCTCCAGGGGAACCTGCCGACGGTCGAGGAGATCGAGGCCGAACTCACGAAAGCCGCGCAGCCGGGCGGAATCGATCCTTTTGCTTGCACGCCACCCAGCCGGGAAGCGTCATAATATAGGAAGTGAAAGTGAATCCTATGTGGAACCTGAAACGGCGCAAAGGCTTTTCGCTCATTGAATTGCTGATCGTTATCGCGATCATCCTGATTATCATCACGATTGCGCTGCCGCGCTTGACCCGCGCGCGCATGTACACTCAGGAAGTCGCCGCGCTCGCGGCCATACGGACCATCCATACCGCCGAAACGCAATATTATTCGCAGTTCAACCGGTATGCCACGTCACTTGCGGAGTTGGGGCCGCCGGCGAGCGGGTCGGCCAATGCGTCCGCCGCGGACATGATCGGCAACGATCTGGCCAACGGCGTAAAGCAGGGCTACATTTTTACCGTCACCGGCAACCAAGGCGGATACATCATACAAGCCATGCCGCAAGTGTTCAATACCGGCGGCAGCCGCACTTTCTATTCCGATCAGACCATGGTGGTCCACGAGCACTATGGCCCCGAACCCGCCACGGCACAAGATCCCGAATCCAAGTAGCGGCGTCATGCGCCGCTTTTTGGCGGTCAGAGCGTTGCTGATGGCCGCGATCATCCTGACCGTGATCGCGTTCTTGCCACGCAGCCTGCGTAAATCCGAAATCTCCGGCGAGACCCGCGCCATGGCTGCAATCCGTGCCATCCATACTGCGGAGACACAGTACTTTTCGCAATGCGGGCGCTATGCCGTGACTCTGGGGGAACTCGCGCCCGGGATTAGCGACAGTCTGGCGAATGGCATTGAAGGCACCTACCGCTTTACTCTCGCCGCCATCCCGGGCGGGTATGTCGTGTGGGCGGTCCCGGAAGTTTTCCATACCGGCAGCCGTACGTTCTATTCCGATCGGACCATGGTCGTCCACGAGCGCTACGGCCCCCAGCCGGCTACGCCCCGGGATCCGGAATCGAAGTAGGTGCACGATGCGTCGCCGCTTTCTTTTTGTTGTCCCGTTTGTCCTTGCCGCCATCGTTCCGGCCGGCATCGTTGCCGTTCGCCAGTGCCGAAAGGTCCGCCATGTACCGGCGGGAGACCCGTAAGCTCACCGCAGTCCGCAAGATTCGTACCGCCCAGGCGTGGTACCTTTTGCAATATGGTCACTTCGCGGTGACCCTGCGGGAACTCGCGCCCATGATCGGCGACGACAAGCTAGCCAACGGCGTTGAGTTTGGCTACCGCTTCACGCTGACCGGCGCCGGGGACACCTGCCAAGTCAGCGTTTCCCCGGAACCCCCGCAATACGCGCACCACCATTCCGCCGCGTCGCAATTCGAGTTTTTGCAAACTTTGTACACTAGCAAGACAATCTCGCTACCACTCCCGGTCTAACATGGATGACGTGTCCAGCCCCACTACCACCACGCCTGCGAAGGAAGGCGTCAGCCGGCGAAACTTCTATGTCGGCGTCATTTATGGACTTGGCGCCGTAATCGCCTCGGCCCTGGGACTGCCGGCGGCCGTCTATCTCCTGTTTCCACCCAAAGCGCGAAAGGCCGACGAGTGGGTCGAAATCGGCGACGTCACCAGTCTGGCGGCCGATTCCCCCACGGAAATGACGTTTCGCCGCAATCGCGTGGACGGCTGGAAAGTCACCAGTGAAAAGGCCACCGCATGGGTGGTGAAGCACGCCGACAATTCCGTGCTGGCTTTCGGCCCGCAGTGCACCCACCTGGGATGCGCCTATCACTGGGACGACGGCAAGACCGAATTCATTTGCCCCTGTCACAATTCCCTCTTCTCGATTGACGGCAAGGTGACCGCCGGTCCCGCGCCCCGCCCGCTCGAGCGGTATGAGACCAGGATCGATGGCAAGAAGCTTCTAATTGGCCGCCTGATCGCGCCGGAGAAGCAGGCGTGAGGCGTCGCTGGAACAGCTTCAGCGAATGGCTCGACCATCGCACCGGAGTGCAGACCGCGGCGCGCCAGTTCCTGTACGAGGAAATCCCGGCCTCCAGCGGCTGGCACCAGGTTTTCGGCAGCGTGGCGGCATTCCTGTTCCTGGTGCAGGCGTTCACCGGCGCGCTGCTGGCCTTCAACTATGCGCCTACGCCCGGCGACGCGTACAACAGCCTGCGCTACATCCTGACGGAGCTGACCGGCGGGCGCCTGATCCGCGGGCTGCATCACTGGGGCGCCAGCATGATGATCGTGGTGGTGGTGCTCCACATGGTGCAAGTGTTCCTCTACGGAGCATATAAGAAACCGCGCGAGGCTACCTGGATGGTGGGCGTGGTGCTCATGCTCGTCACCCTGGCGTACGGGCTTACCGGATACCTTTTGCCCTGGGATAACCGCGCCTATTGGGGAACCGTAGTTACTACCCGGATCGCCGGGTCGGCTCCCATTTTGGGGCCGTACCTGACGCGTCTGCTGGGCGGTGGCGGAGCGGTGGGGGTGGTGACCTTCGCGCGCTTCTACGGAATGCACGTGCTGCTCTTGCCGCCGGCCACCATTCTGCTGATCGCGCTGCATGTTTTCCTGGTGCGGAAGCACGGCGTGGCGCCCGAGCCTGGCGACGACCTGCTCCCCAAGAAGCAGTTCTTTCCCGCGCAGGTTTTCAAAGATACCGTGGCCATCTTCATCGCCTTCGCCATTCTGTACACCCTGGCGCTGGTGGCGCGGGTGCCGCTCGAACAGTTGGCCGACCCCACCGACACCTCATACATTCCGCGGCCGGAGTGGTATTTCCTGTTCCTGTTCCAAACCCTGAAACTGTTCCCGGGCCCGCTGGAAGTGGTCGGTAGCGTAGTGCTGCCGGGGTTGGCCGTTCTGGCGCTGATTCTGGTCCCGTTTCTGGATCGCGGCCATCTCGTCAAAGTGACCCGCCGGACTTTCGCCGTCGGTGTCGTGGTGCTGGCCGCCATCGGATGGGGCGGCCTGACGGCCACGGCGGTAGCCACCACTCCCAAGGCCCCGGAGGCGGCTGAGATCGACTATTCGGCGCCCACCGACTGGCTGCAACTCTCGCCGCAGGAGTTGGCCGGAATCGCGTACTTCCGCCAGGAGCATTGTGAGAGTTGCCACGCCACTGGCGATGGCTCTTCAAAGCTGGGACCCGATCTCACGCAGGCTTCCATCCACAAGGATGCCGCCTGGATGATCCAGCATTTCAAGCGGCCTTCGGCGATGCGGCCGGGCACTGCCATGCCGCCGATCCAGCTTAGCGATGCGCAGTTGAACTCGCTCGCCGCGTTCCTGCTGAAACTCAATCCCGCCAACGCCAGCGCCCTGGGCAATGCTCCCGATTTCGCTACCGCCGGCGCGCTCGTATACCAGGCGAACCAGTGCGGCGGATGCCATATGGTGAATGGCTACGGAATGAAGGTCGGGCCGCCGCTCAACGGGTTGGCCGAGCGGCGCAGCCGTAGTTGGGTGGAAGAGCATTTCGCCGATCCCGAGAAGTTGTCCCCGGGTTCGATGATGCCGCCGTATTCGCTCTCATCGAAGGACATGCAGAATCTCACCACCTATCTGTTCGCGCTGCCGGAGACCGGCGGCAGCCAGTAAGACGCTCCCTTTCTCCGCTCCCCGAGTCCAAGCCACTAAGACGCTGGGGCCTTTACCCCTCCGTGTCCTCCGCCACCTCCGCGCCCTGCGGTCTTGCCTTTGACTTTGTTTTTCTCTGCGTCTCCTAAGCATAGCCAAGGGCTGCGCCCTTGAAATCCTAAGGAGAGGGTGTCGAGGTATTCCTAAGCCTCTTTGCGGCTTGGCGGCTTTGCGTGATAGCGTTCCACGTTCTGTCGAGTTCCGATCCAACCGCCGTTCCGGCCGATATCGAAACACAATGTCACGCAAAGCCGCAAGGCTCGCCAAGAGTTTCATCTTGGCCCGCGATTTCAATGGGATGCGCGGAACATGTAACATGTTACAAATTGTGGGGCGGCGATGAAATTCTGAGAGATGATTTCTCAGATCTGGCCGTGCTAGAAACTAAGAAACAAAATGGAGGCTTGTTGGCAACAAAGGACCTCTCGACGCTCGCGGCGAGCGTCCATTTTGTTTCTTCCCCCACCAGACTGGCCCCCCGGTCCAAATGCTCTACGGTGAAAATCAGAACGCTTCGGCCGAGTGTATGCCCTCCGAGTGCAACACCGTGGCCATCTTCTTCAACGCGATTTTGTGGATCTGCGAGACGCGGCTTTCGTTCACGCCCATCACTTCGCCGATCTCTTTCATGGTCATTTCGTTGGTGTAGTAAAGGAAGACCACTTTCTGGTAACGTTTGGGCAGTTTTTCCATGGCGCGCGCCAGGGTGACCTGCAGTTGCCGATGCTCGCACATACGATCGGGTTGCAAATCCGGGGTGGCGGGAAAATCCATGGGGCGGTCAAAGTCCGCATCGGGGTGAGCGGTCGCCGAAATCGTGCCGACGGTGCGCAGTTCCATCTGGATTCGGTGCCAGCGGACCGGACTGAGACCCATCTCTTCGCCAATTTCGCCCTCCAGCGGAGTGCGCCCGAGTTTGGCGGCCAACGAGTGCGTCACCGAATCCACCTGCTTCTGCCGCTTGCGCAGGTCGCGCGAAGCCCAATCGAGTTGACGCAAGCTGTCCAGGATGGCGCCTTTGATGCGGTGCTTGGCATATGCGTGGAACGCCACGTTCTTCTGCGCATCGTACTTGGTAACGGCATCGAAGAGCCCGAGTACGCCGGCGTGGTTGAGATCGTCCAGATCCACATGCACGGGAAGGTTTTCATGTACGCGAATGGCGATTGCCTTCACCAGGGGTAAGTGTTCGAGCACAATCCGGTCGCGCACTTCGTTGGAGATTCTCGCTTTTCGCTGTATAGACGCACTTGTAGCCCGCATCGTTTTTCGCCTTTTTTCTGTTTTTCTTTATGATCTCGGGTCGTTTTCCCGATGCCCTTAGGAATGCAGCCTTAGTGCCAAAGATAAAAAGGTGTAAAGGTATTATTTTCTTGTAAATCCTAAAGCAGTCGCATGTTCCAGCGTGAACCGTGTTTCAGAGTGGAACGTGCCGCGTTCCAGAGCGCGAGGAGAGAGTGGGTTACGGGCCAAATCGGCTATTTGTTGTCACTACAATCGTTGATCGGGTCGAATAAGGTCTCCTCCGGAAGGGTCAGATCCAGACGGTCCAGGCGAACGCGTGGTCGGGGCAGCACGACATTCAGCGAGTGCAGCACCAAGGCTTCTTCCGATCTGGGCGTGCTGACCCTAGCCTAGCCGGCGGCCGATGCGCCGGGCGTACGAGCCAGCCGCGGTAGGACCATCAGGACACCGCCGTAGACCAACAGCGACAGAAATAGCGCCGGCTTGTGGTCCTGGGCCAAGTCCACCATCGTCAGCCGGTAGGCGCCCAGGATCATGGCGGGGTAAATCAGGCGCGAGAGTTCTACTCGGCTCCAGCGCGCGCCGGTCCAGGCGAGCACCAGCGATAGTCCGGCCAGTACTCCGGTTCGCAGCGTGGCACAGTAGGGATGGCCTGCCGCCGCGCCGAAAACGGCGTGATAGGCGGCCGTGAGCGTGCCCGCCGAAGCACCAGCCAGCAGCCACGCGAGAGTGGCGGCTACCGCCAGCCGAAACACTTGGACACTGGCGGACCCGCTGGTGCTGCGGTCGCGCGCCGCCAGCAGATAGCAGAGCGCCGCCACTACCAGTCCGGCCCACACCGCCGCCGGGCTTTCGCCGGACCAGTGGGCCGATCCCAAAATGTATTCCGCGGCCTGTTTCAGCGCCCCGTACCCGGTCAGCGCCAGCAGCAGGTACAGGCCTCCGTGTACCTGCAAAGTCAGACGGCCGAAGTGGCTGCCGGCCCAGATACAGGCCAGAGCCAGCGCGGACCAGACCGCCGGCGCCGCCACTCCGGCCAGCAGAATGCGGCTGCCCGCCAGTACCAGCAAAATGCCGAAGGTGGAATAGGTGTAGAAGTTGCGCCCCCGGCCGGCGCCGCGGTCGAGCACCACGAATGAGACCACATAGCAGGCGGCGGCGCAGGTCAGGGCAAAGACGGCGATGGCATGCGCCTCATTAGAGAGCCGCAGGCCGCCGCCCACGCCGATCAGGAAGGCCGCCGCGCATTGGGCCGTCTCGAACCACGTGAACGTCAGGCCGCGGAGGAGCGTCCGCACGATAGTGCTTGCGAGATAAATCCCGAGCAGTGCCACCTGCGCGCCCAGCAGCCAGCCGTAGGGGATGGCGGTGTAGCCCTCCGGCAATCCGTGCTCGCGGGTGACCAGCCAGGTGGCCAGCAGCACCGCCAGATCGGCGGCCAGGGCCGTGAGCCAGCGCTCGCTCAGCCAATGCTCCAGGCAGGACGATATTTCCACCGCGGCGGCGATGGCCAGAAAGACCAGCGTGAAGGGCACCACGTCGTGAGTGGCGACGAGGAGTCCGGCGGCGGTGACCAGGCCTGCCAGGATGACGATGGTGGCTACCGTCAGGAGGTTTTTGCGCCAGGACACGGCGAGTCCGAAGACCACAAACGAGACCAGCAGCGCGGCAGCGGTCCAGGTGGAGATGGCGTGGAAACGGAGCGCGGCTTCCCACAAGAGCGGACAGAGAACCAGCACAGCGGTCAGGCTGTGGATAGCGGTTTCCAGGTGATTGGCGGCGGGAGTACGCGCGGCCCAGAACAGCCAAAAGATGGCGTACAGAATGCCGGCCGCCACTCCCGATGCCGGCGCGATGGCGGCGGATTCGGTGAGCGCGCGCAGGAGGTACGCGCCCGCCAGACCGAGCAGCGCGCGGCCCAGGATGGGAAGCAGCGCGGTGGGATTCACCAAAGGCTGCGCGACCGTTTCCGCCGGCGCGGCGGTTGCGGCAGGGAGGGCGGGCGCGGGCGATTCCTCCACGCCCACCAGTCTCTCCAGGCGAGCGATGCGGCGCTCCAGTTCTTCCCAGTCCGGTTGCGGCATGGCAACCTCCTCACGGCTGCGGTTTCTACGTGGTTTCCCGTTCCGGCCACGGCGGCAGGAGTTTGATGAGCACAAAAAAGATGGCGAAGGGCAGCAGCATGAGCGCGATCGCCGGCAGCAAGCCCTCGCGCGTCACCAGGTCGACTTTGTAACTGGTGTAACCCAGAAAACTCTTGGAGAACAATTGCCCGCCGATCACCACGTTCCAGCGCATGGCGAATATTCCGATCATGGTGAGGCTGCAGGCTACGGTGTACATCACGCGCCGGGCCGCGGCGGTGAACCTCCACAACTGGTTGATCGCCAGCAGCGTCAGCGGAACCAGCGTGCCCAGGATGATCTGCAGGATGATTTGAGACACCATCAGGCGGGTGTGCACCATGAAATCCAGACTGCGGAACGATTCGTCGGCTTCGTAGGTGCGGTGGATCAGGTCAAGCATCTCCAGGGTGAAGTCGATCACGAAGGTGTAGAAGAGATACTTGGCGATGGTATCCACGCAGCGCATGTCGATGGCCCGCTTCTTCACCTTCATGGCCGCGATGTACAACAGCATGACCGCGGCGATCCCCGAGACCATGGCTGAAAACAGGAAGACGATGGGCATCAGCGGCGTGGACCACCACGGGTTAGCCTTGACAGAACCGAAGATGAAGCCCACGTATCCATGCAGAAGAAAGGCCGACGGGATGCCGATGACCGTGACCGCGTAGCCCACTTTATCGTCGACGATGCGCGCCGCCGGGCTGATGTTCTGCGAACCCAGCGTCAGCGCGCGATAGACCACCTTCGTCAGCCCCGTGGTGGTCTGCGAGAGGCGCACGATATCGGCGCGAAACTCCAGCCATATTTCGAGCAGCAGAACCACCGTCAGATACCACAGGTAGACGAAGCCGAACATCGCCATGGCGGAGGAGCTATGCGGCGTGAGATACATCTCCATGGAGCGGTCCGGATGGCCCAGGTGCAGTTGCAGCGGCAACGGCGCCACCAGCAGGAACGCCAGCGCCGTGAGCAGCGCCAGCCGATACGTGGGCTTCACCGCTTCCACCTTGAACACGCGTTCGAGCGAGGCCAGAATGAACGCGCCGGCCACCAGGCCGGTGATGTAGGGGTAGAGAACAATGAGGATGCTCCATTGCAACTCCACCTCGTTGGGGTACATGAAACCGTCGACGCCGGGTATCATCGTTCGCTCCTTAACGCACCGAGCCGTCCAGGTCCTTGTAATAGACCTTGGCTTTGGTGGCCATGTACGGCTTCAAGACCTGTACTTTGTTGTGGCGCAGAAATTCATGCACCGGATCCTTGGGATCTTTGAAATCCACCAGTTGCCGCGCGCCGGTGGGGCAGTTCTCGCAGCAGGCGGTGGTCAGCCCTTTGGTGATGCGGTGGTAGCACAGGGTGCACTTGTCCACCGTGTTCGTCTGGGGATGCAGATACCGGCAGCCGTAAGGGCAAGCCTGCACGCAGTAACGGCAGCCCAGGCAATATTTCTCGTCCACCATCACCACGCCATCGGGGCTGACGAAGGTGGCGCCCACCGGGCAGACTTGGACGCACGGCGAATCGGCGCAGTGGTTGCAGAGCTTGGGGATGAAGAAGCTCTTCAGATGCTCGTCGGTGGCCGGCGGGAAGCCGTCGATGGCGCCGTTGGGAGAATCCACCCGCGGATTCTCCTTGCCTTCCTCCACCTGGTAGCGCTCCACCCAGGTGCGGAAGTAGCCCTTCGGCACGGCGTTCTCGTTAGAGCAGGCGCGTACGCAATTGCCGCAGCCGATGCACTTGTCGACGTCGATGATCATGCCCCACCAGTGGTCGGCCATCCGGTAGGCGTCGGGGGCGGCTTCGGATCCGGTGATCTGCTCCAGCGTGGCCCCCACCGATGCCAGTATCAGGAGCTTGCCACCCATGGTGAATAAATCTCTACGGCTGATATCCATGTGAGTCATTTCCCCCTAGAGGTGCGGATTGTGCGGCTGGTGGCAGGAATTGCATGCCATGCCGCCGGAGTGCACGGCGGTAACCACTTGCGGGAAGTCCTTGGGTTTGGCGGCGTCCTTTTCGTGGCACCGCCGGCAAAGGTCGGCCACCTCGGGAAGTTTGGGTGTAACGGAACCCGGGTCGTCGGCATGTTTGGCCAAAGGACCATGGCAGGCTTCGCAAGCGACGTGGGCATGTTTGCCGGAAGCGCGCATCTTGGCCTGGTCGTCGTGGCACATCACGCAGGTATCCTGGCCGGCATAGCTGATGGGGCGGGAGCGGACCAGGTCTAGCGCGCCAGGCCGGTAGTGGCCATACTTGCCGAAGTCCTTGGGGATGACGGCGGCCCGAACCACCAAAAAGACACCCATAGCGGCAATCAAGACCAGTGCCGGGCGGACCAGGTGTCCCCATTCATTAAACAAACGGCGCAAGACGGCCCCCTTCTTCGAGCGGTTGAACTGCGGCCACGGTTGCGCAGGCGGCAACGGAGCCGTCCGCATGAACTTGGCCTGGCATCAGCACAATTCATACCAAACAGCTCCTTTTATCGATAAATGAGGCGGTACGGGCTATTTTGTGGAATATTGCTACAGGCTTAGGTAAGGCCGAGGCGATTCGCTTGGGTGAAAGTGCGCAGAGATGGGGCAAAAAGGAATTGCGCCCCAGGGCCTACCGCCGGACTTCCTCGATCACCTCTTCCGGCGCCTCGCCCATGGGCGATAGATGATAGAGCACCAGCTTCTTAGGCCGTACCTCGGCAGCTACCCGGCCCCACCCCGGCCCGGAGGTGTGGTATGCGGAGTGGTACCGCTGCCACTCCGGCGTGCGGTTCGCCAGGCCCTTCTCGGAATACACTTCGTGGACCAGGATGTCGCAGCCTTTAGCGGCCCGAATCAGGCTCTGCCGGTAAGTGGTGTCGCCGGATATCACGATCGTCTTGCCGGGCGCTTCGAAACGATAGCCGTAGGCATGCTTCCAGGCGCCATGCCGTACCGCGAACGCGATCACGCGCATGCCCGCATCGCGCTGCCCGCGCATCCGGGTAGCGCGTAATACATCCAAGTGGATTGCTTCCGGATATGGAATCCCGAGAGGCTCGCGCACATTGGGCGAGATCTGCTGCGCGAGTTGGCAGCCATTACGGAATTTCCGCCCAGGTCTTAACCGCTTGACTTGCGCCCGGCGCTATACTCTCAAGCGGCCTGGTACAAATCGTTCAGGTCAAACGCATCAGCGTCCCGCAAAAGCGTAGCTTTGCGGTGAGGCTGAGGATCGGAGAGGAATTATGTTCACGTTCAGGAACTGCAGGGTATTCGCTTGTCTGGCGGTGACGCTGGCCGCTGCGCAAACCCCGGGCGCTCTCGAGAAGCGGATTACCGTCACAGTGGATGCGTCCAAGACGGCCACTCCCATATCGCCTTACCTGTATGGCCAGTTCATCGAGCACATCGGCGACACAGTCAATCGCAGCGTCTGGGCCGAGATGATCGACGATCGGAAGTTCTATTACACGGTGGACTCGAAGTCCCCCGCGCCGCCCGTCTCGCGAGGCCGGCACCCCAACCCCTGGCGGCCCATTGGACCGGACGAGTCCGTCACGATGGACCGCCAGCGCGCCTACACCGGCGACCACAGCCCGCTCATCAAGCTCGACGGCGCCGAGCCGCGCGGTATCGCACAGGCAGGTGTCGTCCTGCGCAACGGCCGGGCCTACACCGGACGCGTCGTACTGGCGGGCGATGCCGGGGCAAACGTCGCCGTGAGCCTCGTCTGGGGCTCCGGCCCGAATGACCGCCAGACCGTTCCCATCAAGGGCCTGAAGTCCGCCTACGCCACATTCCCCCTGAAGTTCACCGCAGGCGCCGGGACGGACAATGGCCGGATCGAGATCGCCGGTACGGGCAAAGGCGCGTTCCACATCGGGGCCGTTTCGTTGATGCCCGCAGACAATGACCACGGTTTCCGCATCGACACTACCGCCCTGCTGAAGGCGCAGCACTCCGGCATGTACCGTTGGCCTGGCGGCAACTTCCTCTCCGCCCACGAATGGCGCGACGCCATCGGGGATCCAGACAAGCGACCTCCGCGCTGGGACCCCGTTTGGAATGCGCTGCAGCCGAATGACGTCGGCACCGACGAGTTCCTGTTCATGGCCGACCTTCTGGGCGTGGACTCCTTCCTCAGCGTGAACGCCGGTTTCGGCGATGCGCACTCGGCTGCCGATCTGGTGGAGTACGTCACCGGCTCGATCAATACGCCTATGGGCAAGCTGCGTGCGGCCAACGGCCACCCGGCCCCCTACAAGGTGAAGTGGTGGGGCATCGGCAACGAGATGTGGGGCGACTTTCAGTTCGGCCACATGGTCCTCAAGCAGTACGTCTACAAGCACAACCTGTTCGGCGAGGCGATGCGCAAGGTGGACCCCACCATCACCCTGCTCGCTACCGGAAACGCGCCCAGAATGAGCGAGATCCTGACTGACAACGACTGGAGCGGTGGCCTGCTGACCAACTGCCTCCAGTACATCGACGTGATGTCCGAGCACTACTACGCCTACGAGGGCGGTCAGCAGTCCAACGCGGCGCAGCAGAAGAGCCCGCCCATCGAGGAATCGGTCCTTGACGCAGTCCACCACGCGGCGAATTCGGTGCGCTCCAAGGTCGAAATTTACGAGGAGTATTACCGCCGCATTCCCGGCCTGAAGACCAAAAAGGTGCCCATCGCGATTGACGAGTGGGCGTACTCGCGCATTCCCGCGAATATGAAGCAAACCCTGGGCAACGCCCTGGTCTTCCACGAAATGTTCCGCCATACGGACGTGATCCAGATGGCGGGCCACACGATGGCAACGTCCGTCATGGACTTCAACGCGAACGAGGCGACGCTCAACGCCACCGGCTTGGTCTTCAAGCTGTATCGCGATCACATGGGCACGGTGCCGGTGGAGGTGGGCGGCAACTCCCCGCCTCTGGCGCCTACGCGTCCCATGGGCGGCGGTCAGCCGAGGGCCAACGCGGGTAGCCCCACCTGGCCGCTGGACGTCAGCGCCGCCCTGAGCGCGGACGGGAGGCTGCTGACCATCGCCATCGTAAACCCGATGGAATCGGCGCAGGATCTCGACCTCACAATCCAGGGCGCGCAGCTCCGCGGCCAGGGCCGGATGTGGCGCCTCACCGGTCCGAACCTGACTGCGATAACGGGCTTGGACCGCAAGGAAGTTCGGGTGACGGAAGCGCCTGTGAACGAAGTGCCCAAGACGCTCCGGATCGCGCCGATCAGCGTAGAAATGTACGAGTTCGAAAAAGCGCCCTAGGCGTCCTTCGCGAACTTGCTTGCCGCTGCCTTTGCTGGTTACCCTGACGGTCGCGCCCTCCGGCCCAGGCAGTCGCTGTCGACCCCCGGAGATCCGTCCGGGTTCTCGTCTCCGACACCGGACACCTTGGCTTTTCCGGCTTGATGGCGACGAAACGGGTCGAGGTGAGTGTCGCGGACCTTGTAGACGACACCCATGCCGGCCTCGCCCGAGCTTCTCGAGCATCTGCGATCCGCTCGAATTCTCGGGTAGAACGGCAGATGGCTCTTAGAATATTAGGGCAGGAATCTTCAACCAGGCTGGATATTGAAGGGTGGAATATGACGCGCATTGCGGTTTGTGTACTCTGTTTTGCAGCCGTGGCTGCTGGAGCGAATGTACCCAAGGACCTGTCGAACGTCCGAGGGTTCAACTACGCCTCGTCGTCCGTCAGAGGCCATACGGAGACCTGGACCAAATACAACGCTGCTGAGGTCGAGCGGGACTTAGGATACGCTCAGCGGCTGAACTTCAACCAAGTCCGGGTATTCATCACCTACGAGGCCTGGACGGCGGACAAGGAGGCGTTTCGCAAGAACCTCGTCCATTTTGTCCGTGCCGCCCATCAGCGTGGCATGGGAACGATGCCAACGATAGGCTCGATGCCCAGGGAGGCGTTTCAGGGGGACACGGGCCTGCCTTTGGCCCGTGAATGGGTCCAGGACTTGGTGAAGACCATCGGACAGGAGCCCGGCCTTGCGTTTTGGGATGCAACCAACGAGCCGGATTACCCGCCAACTCCAGCGGAACGGATGCAGCGCCGGATGGAACTTGCTAAGGACATGGCGGGCTTCTTCCACGAATTCGACAAGAAGACGCCAGTGACAATCGGGTTTGCCTTCGTGCCGGGAATGGAGGAACTGGCCGGCGCCGTGGATGTGCTTTCGTTCCACGACTACATGCAGAACCGGGCCGTCATCCGTGCGAATATTGCACGGGCCAAGGCGTTCGCCGCGAAGGTCGGCAAGCCCGTCTTCAACACCGAGATGGGTTGCGTCGCGCGAGCCAACCCGTACGACGTAGCGCTCCAGGAGCACATGAACGCCAACGTGGGCTGGTACATCTGGGAACTCATGATCACGCCCGGGTGGGGCGACGTTCACGGCGTGTTCTACGCGGATGGAACAGTGCGTGACCCCTCCATCGCGGCAGCGATATTGGGGCTGTTCCGGAACCGTGGACCGAACGTGGTTTTGGAGAACCCTGACCGTGAGGGCTGGGTGACGAGAGCCGTGGCCAATGGCAAGCAGTGGCTGGCACAGCCGGACGCGAACTGGGAGCGGGGGCTTGATATTGCGGAGATAGCCGCGAATCTGCTGGAATCCGGGGAATTGGTCGCCATGCGGGAACCGCCGACCCGGACCGTGGACTTAATGCGCCAGGGAAAACCGGACCTGCCGGCGCTGCGCGCCCTGGTGCAAAAGTTCGTCGACCTTCTGGAGCCCTACAAGAAACAGAGGTAGTGGGGTACCCGCAGGTGGCTCGCCGCTCGTTCCCCGAAGGTCGGCAAGCCCGTCTTCAACACCGGGATCGGTTGCGTCGCGCGAGCCAACCCGTACGGCGTAGCGCTCCAGGAGCACATGAACGCCAGATAGAGACTTGACACTAGCCGATGTCCAACGAAGACCTTTTGCGCATGCTCCCAGGAGCACATGAACGCCAGATAGAGACTTGACACGGCACAATGTTTAGCGGCCCCAGCGGTGTCGCTCATGATTCGGCGGTCCGCACCGGCAGGCGCCCAAGACGGCGTTATCGTAAAGTGACCGCGGCGGACTTCGTTTCGATTTCAAAATGAGGAGCCCTCCTTCCCGGGCGAAATGGTCAGGTGCGAGCGGTAAAAACCCCTCTTGCCCGGTAGATTGGTCACTTCAGTAAAATATTCCTGGACGAATTCCGCCCAGGCTGCAAAAAGACAATCCTGATTTGCCTTCTTGGCATAACCGTGGCCTTCATCCGCGGCAACCAGGAACCAGGACGGCACGTGGTTCTTGCGCAGCGCATCGTCATTTGCTGCCCCTCCTGCCAGGAAACGCGCGGATCGTTCCTTCCGGCAATAACGAATTTTCGGCGTGCCCGATAACTGCGTCACTGCCATGCGCCGGGCCAAAAGTGGGGGTTCCTTCCATTGACCCTGGCCAGGGCCATCTGGGCATATGGGAACATCTCCGGCCAGCCAGGGAGTCAGTCGGCAAAAAGCAGGGACGCGTATTTCGACAGGTATACCTGCCAGTTCGGCCAGCTATGCCCGCCGCCCGATGGATTGAATATGTGCTTGACCTTCTTTTCCGTGAGCATGTCCGAGAAGCTCTTGATCGAATTGAAGGGGACAGTCTTGTCTTCCGTGCCGCACCCGAGCCAGAGCACCTTCAGCTTTTGGTTCAGGACGTTCGAATCCATCTTTTCCCATTCGGCCCGGTTACCGCCTCCGCTGAAGGCGCCGACGTAGGCGAACAGATCGAGGTTATGCAGACCGATCGACAGGGACTGCCCGGCGCCCATCGAAAGGCCCGCGATCGCCCGATGTTTGCGATCGGTCAGCGCGCGGTACTTGCTTTCGACGATGGGCCGGACTCCGGTCAGCAGTTCCTTCTCGATCGCCAGTGCGTCTCCAGTGGGGACCGCTGCCCCCGGAGCGGACTTGATTTCGCGCGGGATGTGGCCGTAAGGCATCACCACAATCATGGGCTTTGCCTTGCCGTCGGCGATCAGGTTATCCATGATTACGTTGGCTCGGCCGGTCCACGTCCAGGACGCCTCGATTTGCCCGTTGCCGTGAAGCAGATACAGCACCGGATACTTCTTCGAGCCGGTTTCGTAACCCGGCGGCGTGTAGACGTAAAACATCCGCTGCGTCTTCAGGTTCGCGGAATCGTAGAAGTTCACATGGATGGTTCCATGGGGGACGGGCCGCTCTTCGAAAACGGCCTTGTCGTTCCCCGGCACGATGAAGATGCTGGTGGGTCCCCAGCGGCGCAACTCCAGGTTCGGGTTCGAGGGATCGGGCATGCGAAGGCCGCCGTCGATGGCGTAGCCGTAAGTGTAAAAACCGGGCGCCAACGGACCTACGGTCACGCTCCAGACGCCATTCTCGTCCTTCTGGAGGGGCTTGGGCTCCCCGATCGCTTCGAGAATGCCGGGAGATCCCATCAGGACGACTTCACTGGCTTTGGGCGCGAAGAGCCGAAAGACGACTGTACGGTCCGGACGGACCTCGGGAGAAACGGGAATATTGTTGGTGTTCTCGTAGTAGGGAGCGGGAGGCCGCGGCCCCTGAGGAGGTTGGCTAAGCCCGGGTCGGGCTAAGATCCAAAGTGCGCCAAACGTTGCGATGCAGGGTCTCAAATTCATCGTGTCCTCCGCGGCAGAAGTGAGACCAGTATACATCCGCGACCCTGGGCACGATATCGCTGACTGCGACCCAACGCGAAATTTGTTCTCGTTTCGCTGGGGCGCGCAATCCGCCAAACGTTGGAGTCATGGGGCTAGCTGCGGAACGCATACGCCGTCCCCATTCCGGCTTCACGGACCCGAAGGGCTGCTTGTGACTCCTGGGTGCATATTCCGAAGGGATTTCAGGGACGAATGCCCTTGGCTTATAGTCAGAACTCGAATCGCAACGCGAACTGCATCGACCGCGGTTCCAGAGTTCCCTGATACTCGCCGAAGGTCTGAGGCGATTCCAGGCTGAGGCTGGGGTTCGTGAAATTCGGGTGATTGAAGGCGTTGAAAGCCTCTGCGCGGAACGTTAATTTTTTCCCTTCCCAAGGCAGCTTGAATGACTTGGTCAGGGCCGCGTCAACGTTGAAGATCGGCGCCAGACGCAGGGCGGCGCGGGTACCCGCACCCTCCGGCGGCTGGTCCTGAAAATTGTTGGATGCGCTGGTGTTCGAGAAGATACTCGGGATGCCGTTCTGATCGATGTGCACTCCGCCCGAGGGCGTGGGTGTATTCATCACCGCAAGGGAGCTTAGCCAGTAATTTGTGTTGTAAGCGAGATCCCCTTCCACCGCGCTCGGGAGCGGTGTACTGTAACGCCACACGCTCGAAAGCTGCCATCCGCCCACGATCTGATCGACCCATGCGGGGGCGGCGTGCAAGAACGCCTTCCCCGTGCCGAAGGGAAGCGCGTACATGAAGTTAGCGTTGAAGTTGTGGCGAATATCGAAATCCGAGGAGCCGCGGAAGGCGCTCAGGTTATAAATATCCTGGATGGCGGCGCCTTCTTCTCCGGCCCCGGCTTCGGTCGCCGAGCCATTGTCGATGGAGTGCGAGAAGGTGTAATTGAAGTCAAACTGAAGGCCATTCGAGTACTGGCGGCGAAAGGCCACGGTCAGTCCATGAAAATCGGCTTCACCGGCATTCATCCACATTGGCAAGGTGCTGCCTTGCTGCGCGAAGAAGGTGTAACAGCCGGTAGCGCTCAGGCACCTGCCCGGAAGGTATTCGCCGGAGATGCGATCCGCGGCGTGCAGGCTGTCGAGGAAGCTGCTGCCGAAGACACCGTAAACACTATAGAAATAATTGGCCGATGCGCTCCCCGGAAAATAGGCATTCTTATAGCCCGGCCAGACATCGTTGACGAACGGCAGATTCGGCACCAGGCTCGGATTGTTCATCACTTCCTGAGCTACCAGCGCCGCGGCGTTGTTATAGGAGACGCCCGCGCTCCGGGCCAGGGAATTCGCCAGGTTGTATACGATCTGCGCGTTTTGCTGCCAAGTAATACCGGAACCCGGATCCTTGTAATTCTCGTCGGGAGTGTAGACGTCGCCCTCCATCAGCAGCCTGCGCGACAACCGGCCCACGTAGCCGATCTCCAGCGCGACCTTCCCGGGCAGCTCGCGCGAATAGCTGGCATTGAACATCATCGAGTACGGCGTTTTCAAGTCCGGCGAAATGCCCAGGAACGTGCCCGTAATGGCAGCGATGGCCGGAGGCGTGTAGGGGAAGCCTCCGGCCGCGGCAGCCGGCAGCGCGGGATACGTACCTGTGAAGCGCGGCGATGTCGTGAAGCTGTACGAATCGGGAAAATTGGTGGGATTCGATAGTCCCAGCGAGCCATATTGGTCGTAGTTCACTACCAGATCGTTCCCGAACTGGTCGTAGGCGATGGCGCCTCCCACTCGCAGCGCGCCGCTCTTGCCGAAAAGCGCCCCTACAAGTCCGGTCTGACCGGTGGGGGCGTAAGCCAGCCCGAACCGGGGCGCGAAGTTGGCGTTATCGGGACTCCACCACGATGGTTTCCCGTTGACCGGGCCGTTCAATGCGTAGCTGAGTGTAAAGTCGGACATCTGGTTGGCGGGGATGCCTTGCAGTTGCAAACCGTTCCGCTGCGCGAAATATTGATTTAGGGGAACGGTGGTGTCCACTTGTAGGCCGTTGGCTTCATAGGGCGGCCGGAAGTTCTCGTATCGCAGTCCGAGGTTGAGCGTGAGCCCGCGCGTGACCCGGAACGCGTCACCGATGTATCCGGCGTAGGAATTCTCGATGAACTCGCGTTGCTGCGGCGTCCCTTGCGGCAATACCGGGCCATTCTTGCTGTATTGGTAGGTGACGAAAACGTCGTTCAGAATGCCGAGCAGCATGGCCGATGCGTTGGTGACGGCCGTCGGATTAGCCAGTTGCAGATTCGGATTATTGCCTACCAAGTAGTTCTGCACGGAGGTGTCGATATCCTCGCCGAGGCCGATCAACTCCGTGGCGCCGTACGCGTAGAGCGGGTACGCGTTGGTAAACGACGATGTGTAGTTCTTGTTGTATCGGAAGTTCAGGCCCGCCGTCAAAGTGTGTTTTCCTTTGGTCCAGGTGACATCGTCCAGGAGGTTATTTACCGGGTTGACCCTGCCTCTGGCGCGCGCCGCCCAGTTTTGGAGCGGCGAGAGGGCCGTGGGCTCGAACTGAAACCCCGTTCCCGGAACCCCCGATAGATTCTCTCCCAGCCGTGTCAGACCCCAGGTGAAGGAGTTAATCAGCGTTGGCGTTACGATCGCCGTGTAATGGAACGAGAAGCCCTTGTTATTGTCGCGCTCGATCGATGCGGGCGTCTGGCCGGGAAATTCCGCCAGGATCTGGTCTATGGTGTTGTCGCCCAGAGTTCCGCGGAGGCTGAGAGTGTGTTTCCCTGCATCGTCCAGTTTGTAATCCACTTTCGCCACCCACGACATATCGTTCAGGCGGTCGGGAGCGTTGAAGCGGAAGCCGCTGAAATTGAGCCCGCCATCCTGCCCGAAAGCCGGATCGTTGCCCACGGGATACTGGTTCAGGATCTTCTGGTAGGGAACATTCAGGCCGATACCCAATGGGTCGATTTGCGGAAGCTCGGCCGGCCCGATCGACTGGACGCTTCCGTCGGTCAACTGGACGAGAAGAGTGCCTTGCTTCAGGGTTTCCGATGGCACGGCCCGCACCTGCGCCACGCTGCTCGAATCGATGCGCTGCTCCCAATTGACGAAGTAAAACAAACGGTCCTTCTTGATGGGGCCGCCGATCGAAGCTCCGAATTGATTGCGCACCAGTTGCTGCACCGGGACGCCGGACTGGTTGTTAAACCATGTGTTCGCGGACGTGGCCGTATTGCGGTTGTACTCGTAAAGCGATCCGTGAAGCTGGTTCGTTCCGCTCTTGGTGACCAGCACCACCTGGCCGCCCGATGAGCGGCCTTGCGACACGCCCTCCCCGCCCACGGTCACGCGAAACTCCTGGACCGAATCGAGCGGAATCGGCAGAACCGAATTGAAGCCCGAGTTGACGTTGTTGTTGTTTCCATTCACGCCCTGGTAGGTGTTCCCTGTCGTAGTGTTTTGAGCCGCCAAGCCGGCATTTTGATTGTCGTTTACGTCGACGCCGTCAAGCGTGATGTTGTTGGCATCGCGGCGCGCGCCCATCACCTCGCCATTTGTTGTCACGCCGGGTTGCAGGCTGAGCAACTGCACTACGTTGCGGGTTTCGAGCGGGAGTTCGCGAACCTGCTGTTCCGAAAATGCATTTCCCACCGAGGCATCGACGGTGTTGATGGCCGAGGTTTCCGCGCTTACGTCGACCGTTTCCGCCGTTCTGCCCAGTTCCAGGCGAAGGTCCAGCGTGGCCGGCGTATTCACCAGCAGTTGGACGTCGGTGCGAGTCGCCTGCGTGAAGCCCGCCTTTTCCACGACGAGTTTATACGTCCCCGGGGCCACTTGCAGGAACTGATATTCGCCCTGGGGATTGGTAATGGTCGCGCGGCTGAATCCCGTGCTGTTATTGCTCAACGTTACCGCGGCGCTTGGGATGACGGCGCCCTGGGGATCGGTGATGGTGCCGCGAAGCAATGCTGTGGACTGCGCGAAGGCGGCAAAAGCGCCGGCCGACAGTATGAAAAAAGACACGAAACGTATGCCACGCAGGGAATTCATGGCCGCAACTCCTCGTCAAAAGTTGGGGTTATGCGAGAGACGAACTCGCTACACGTGGCGGCGCATCGTTTCCACTTGGAGCCTGAGGCTCGATGCACCAGGACGGCCTACCATCCAGCACAAGGGGTGGTAGGCCGATTATCGGGTCACCGCAGGCGTGAAGTCAACGCCCAGTGCAATAGAATCTTTTTATACACTTCACAAAGGTGGCAGGCTTCACCCTAATGCCACTCGTTTTTCTCGAGACCCGAACAGTCTGCACAAATCGCGGCGCATTCTCCGGACGGGAAACAAAGCCGATCCAAACCTCCCGGAACTCTCTGCCGAAGTTGCGGGACGAAAAACGAGCGGCATTGGGCTTCATCCCCCGCTCTGCTGCAACAGCTTGGCCACCAGGCCCGTCCACCCGGTCTGATGACTCGCGCCCAGGCCGGCGCCGGTGTCGCCGTGGAAGTATTCGTGGAAGAGCACCAGGTCGCGCCAATGCGGGTCCGAGTGAAAGCATTCGTTGGCCCCGTTTGCCGGACGCCGGCCGTTCTCATCCCTTAAGAACAGGCGCGAAAGCCGGCGCGAGATTTCCGCGGCCACTTCCCACAGCGTCATCGTGCGGCCCGATCCGGTGGGACACTCCACGCGGTATTCGTCGCCCAGATAGTGGTGAAACTTCTGGAGCGATTCTATCAGCAGGTAATTCAGCGGGAACCAGACCGGTCCGCGCCAATTGGAATTGCCGCCAAACAGGCCCGTATGGGACTCGCCGGGCTCGTAGTCCACGCGGTGCTCCCGCCCATCGGTGGCCAGTATGTAGGGATGATCTTTATGGAATCGCGAAACGCTGCGAATGCCGAAGGGCGAGAGAAATTCCTCTTCGTCCAGCATGGGCTTCAGGATGCGCCTGAGCTGAGACGGCGAAACGAGGGAAAGCAAGCGGCGCTCTCCGCGGCCGGGGACGACCATGGAGGCGACGTTGCATGTGAGGTCGCTCCGGTTGGCGACGAACCACTCCAGCCGGCGTTTGAAGCCCGGAAACTGGTCCAGCAGCCGCGGCTCCATGGTCTCCACCGCGCACAGCGGAATCAGCCCCACAATCGACCGTACTTTCATGGGCACGTGCGTGCCATCGGGCATGTGCATCACGTCGTAGAAAAAGCCGTCGCGTTCATCCCACATGCCTTCGCCGTCCTCGCCCAGATGATTGATGGCGTCAGCGATGTGCAGGAAATGCTCCCAGAACTTGCTGGCCACGTCTTCATAGGCCGAGTCTTCGCGCGCCAGTTCCAGCGCGATGGTCAAGAGGTTGAGACAGTACATGGCCATCCAGCCGGTACCATCGGCCTGCTCTATGTAACCGCCGCCGGGCAGGGGAGCGCTGCGGTCGAAAACTCCGATGTTGTCGAGCCCCAGGAATCCGCCCTCAAACACGTTGCGGCCTTGCGTGTCTTTGCGATTCACCCACCACGTGAAATTCAGCAGCAGCTTATGGAAGATGCGTTCCAGGAACGCGCGGTCGGGCTTGCCGCGGCGCTTATGTTCCATCTTGTACACGCGCCAGGCGGCCCAGGCATGCACCGGCGGATTGACGTCGCCCAGGGCCCATTCGTAAGCCGGCAATTGCCCGTTGGGATGCATGTACCATTCGCGGGTCATCAATACCAGTTGATCCTTGGCGTATTGCGAATCCACCAACGCCAGCGGCACACAGTGGAATGCGAGGTCCCAGGCGGCGTACCACGGATACTCCCACTTGTCCGGCATGGAGATCACGTCGGCATTGTAGAGGTGGGTCCACTGGCGATTGCGGCCGCGGCGCCGGCCGGGGGGCGGCGCCGGCTGCTTGGAATCGCCGTTCAGCCAGTCGCGCACCACGTAGTGGTAATACTGCTTGGACCACAGCATTCCCGCGAAGGCCTGCCGCATGACGGCGCGGCCGTCGATGGACAGCTCGCGCGGCGTCACGGTGGCGTAAAAGTCGTTGGCCTCGTCCATGCGGTCGAGCAGTGTCTTGTCGAACCCGGGGCCGAACGGATCTTCGATCTCACGGTCGGCCAGACGCAATTCGAGCGCGACCGATTTTCCGGGCTCCACGGTGTCCGTGTAATGGGCCGCCGCCTTGGTGCCGCGCCGCTCCGGATTGACGGCTGCCCGGTTGCCGTGCACGATAAATTCCCCGATGCCGTCTTTGAAATGGCCCGGGGCGCCAAATCCCCAGAGGCGCGGTGCATTGGTCTCGTTTTCGGTGAACAGTAGCTCCGGATCGTCCTTGGCGTACAGCCAGCGCCGGCCGTAATAAGGCTCGTCCAGTTCGATGCCGCCCGAACCGCAGTGCAGCTCCGGCCGCTCTTCGGTATACCCCCACGACCAGCGATTGCGAAACCACACCGTGGGTAGAACGTGCAGCGTGGCCGCCTGCGGCCCGCGATTGAAAACCGTCACGCGGACGAGAATATCTTCGGGCACCGCTTTGGCGTACTCCACGAAGATGTCGAAATAGCGGCCTTCCGCGAAGACTCCGGTGTCCAGCAGCTCGTACTCGGGATCCTCGCGCGTGCGCCGGCGGTTTTCGGCGACCAGGCGGTCGTAGGGGAATTCGGCCTGTGGATACTTGTACAGGCATTTCATGTACGAGTGGGTAGGAGTGTTGTCTAGGTAGAAGTACTGCTCTTTGACGTCTTCGCTATGATTCCCCTCGTTGCCCGTAAGTCCGAACAGGCGTTCTTTGAGAATCGGGTCGCGGCCGTTCCACAGCGCCAGCGCGAAACAGATGCGCTGATGCCGGTCGCAGATTCCGGCCAGCCCGTCCTCGTTCCAGCGGTAGGCGCGCGACCGCGCATGTTCGTGCGGAAAGTACTCCCAGGCCGAGCCGCCCGCGCTGTAGTCTTCGCGTACGGTGCCCCACGCCCGCTCGCTCAGGAACGGACCCCAGCGGTTCCAGTGGGCGCGGCGCCCACGGAGCTCTTCCAGGCGGACATGCTCTGCGATTACCACGGATGCGGCCCACCAAACAGAATTTTAGCCGCCGATGAACGCCGATAAACGCAGATGAAAAAAGATCTCTTATCGGCGTTCATCGGCGGCTAAACATATTCAAGAGTCCCGGTACTCATCAGACGACCATCATACGATGGTCCGGGCAGTCCAGTTCGATGGCCTCGTAAATATGATCCACGAGGTCTAACCCATGCTTCGCCAAGAACGGCAGGATGGAATAGAGGCGTTCCTGCAAGTGGCGTTCGGGGAAAATCAAGCCGTACAGAGAGGCCGCATCGCGCACCGCGCGATCGTTCCGGCGCATGGCTTCGCGCCCGGCTTTGCCCTCGATTTTGGACATCTGATGCAGGATCTTGCGCTTGCCGTGGTCGAGCGCCCGAGCCAGCGTGGGGTCGAACGCGGACAGGTTTCCCCGCAGCCGTTCGATGGCCTGTTCCACCACTTCGGCGGTCGCACCGAGAGCGGCGTTGAGGGCCGGCGGCACCAGGCGGGCCGCGATACGTTCGCGCAACACGTCCGCCCCATGGTAGAAATCGGGCAGCGAAAGGCCGTAGCGGCCCATCAGCTTCTCGCTGTGTTGGTCCAGGATGGTGAAACCGGTGCGCGGTACCACTACCGGCATGCGTCCCAAAACTGTGCGGTACAGCACTTCGGATTGCGCCAGGTATGCCGCTTCGGCCGGGCCCATGATGCAAGCCACGGTGGGCAGTATGGAATCCTGCACCACGGGCCGCAGCAAGGCGTTGGGCGAAAGCGAAGTGGCGCGCTCCACCAGATCTTCGGCGGAGAGCCGGCGGCCATTCTGGGCGTACTCGCTCCCGTGGCGCCGCAGCGCCAGGCGCTTGCCGTTTTCCAGCAGAAAGACGAAAGAGGTCTGCTCTTCCACGTGCACTTGCGCGTGGTAGCCGGCGGCCGCGAGTTCCTGGTTACGCGCCAGCATCTGCCGGGTCAAGTCCGCGTGCGCCTCCACGGTGGCGCGTAGAGCGGGCGCGGCCAGCGCGCGGAACTCCGGCCGCATGGGGTCGAGCTGGGGGATATCGAACCGCGCCAGCAGCTTGCGCGTCAGCTCGCTGAACGCGGCGCCCATGGTGCTGCCGCCGCGATAGCATTCCTCCACCATGTCGGCCACTTCTTCGCCGAAAGGCATGCCGTGCAGGGCGGTGCGCAGTTCGTTAACCGGCGGCGACGCCAGCGTCACCGTTCCCACCGGCTGCAAACTGGCCGAACGGCGCATTTCGAGCTTGACGGGCCGATGTGCGGCGTCGAACACCCAGGTGTGGTTCACTTCCGCGAAATCGTGGTCTTCGGTGGCCACCCAGAACACCGGCACGGCGGGGATGCCATTCGAGGTCAGCCATTCGGCCAGCCGGACGGCGTGCAGCGCTTTGAAAACCGTATAAGAAGGTCCTGAAAACAGGCCCACCTGCTGGCCCGTCGCCACCGCTACGGTACCCGGCTGCGCCAGCCGTTCCAGCGCGGGGCTGTCGCCGTTCTGCCGCCGCAGTGCCGCTACCAAAGCCCCGCGCTGGGCGTCGGAGAACTGAATTTCGGCCGCCGCTGCCCGAAAAGACTCCAAGTTGCGCAAAGGATGGCGATAAAAGGCCGCGGTCTTATCGGGACGATAGAACGTGTCCGCGGCAAGCGCAGTGGTGTGCGGCAGTTCTGTCTGGCGGACGCAGGAACAGTGCATGCGGGAGTCAGCTTAGCAGATGATTGGGACCACCCGCAGGATTCGCGCGCGGTAGGAGATAGGGGACTATGTGTTTACATTCCATGGCTGTCAATCGCAAAATCGTCGCTGTCAATCAGAAACATAAGCACATCGTTGTCGTTCGGAACGAAACGCCGCCGATCGGCTCCCAGGGCCTTCCCCTCCGGACTGGCGAGCGCCCAACTGGCCGCGTCCGCAGAGTCGAAGCGAAACGTCGCCACCAGATGGAGGGCGGAGTCCTGAATGGCCTGCAGTCCCTGCCGGATCTCATGCTTTCGCAGGCCCGGAAGCATTTTCGCGAGCGCCACGTGCGTTTCGAAGTAATGCTCATCGAATGCCGCGATATCCTTGGGAGTCCGATAAAACACCACCACGCGAGCCATTTGAATCCCCTCATGACCGGCGTTGCAGAGTCCCACCGGACGGTTCCACGCGCTGCGTACAGCGCTCATCCGGGAGGCAGAATCCTCGATATATCGTTGTAGACCACAAAAGCCACGAGCATCATAATGCAGACAAACCCGACCTTAAATACCAGTTCCTTGACATTCAGGCTGAGATCGCGCCGCATCGTCATTTCCACCAGCAGCATCAGGATGGTCCCGCCATCCAGCACCGGAATGGGCAAAAGGTTAAAAATGGCCAGTTGCAGACTCACCGTGGCCATGAACCCCAGGTACACCGCCGGACCCATCTCCGCCGCCATTCCGGATTGTTTGATCAGCGCGATGGGGCCCGACAGATTCTTGGTGGACATGCGTCTTTCCAGCATGCCTTCCAGGACCTTTTCCATCAGCAGGGCGCCCTTCAGGTTCTCGCGGACCGATTCGTTGACGGCCTCCGGCAGTGAGAGCCGCGTAGTTGTGTAGGGCAATTTGGTGCCGGCCTTCACGCCGATCATCCAGCGTTCCGGACCGTCCAATTTTGCCAGGACCGGGTGCACCTCCACCTGGACGTTCTTGCCGCCGCGGAGCAGTTCCAGTTGCAATGGCCTGCCATTACTGCTCTCGGTGATCTGGTGGAATTTGATGCTGGAATGGATCGGCTGTCCGTCCACCGCCAGCAGCGAATCGCCTTCCTTGATACCGGCCTTGTCCGCCGGGTAACCCGGCTCGACTCCGCTAAACTCAACCTCGCCGCGCTCGTCCCAGCCGGCATATCCGCCTCCCAGCCGCTCGCTCAGCACCGGCGTCACCGTGGCGTCGATCTTGCGGCCGTTGCGTTCGACGGTGAGGTGCATGGTGCGGAAGGCGCTGGTGGCTTCCTTCATTTCCACGTCTTCCCAGGTGGGATTTTTCTTCCCATCGATCTTGACGATCCGGTCTCCGTCCTGAATTCCCGCCTTGGCGGCCGGCGAATCGGCCATCACATGCCCGATTTCGGCGTCCGACAGCCGGTCGAATCTCACCATGTACATGCCGGTCAGGATGCCCACCGCCAGCACAATATTCATAAAAGGACCGGCGAAGTATATGATCAACCGCTGCCAGCGCGGTTTAGCTAGGATGTTTCGGGGATCGTTGCTGTTCTCTTCATTGCCCATCTCGCCAGCCATTTTGACGTAACCGCCGAAGGGGATGGCGGAGAACCGGAAATCGGTCTCGCCGCGGCGGAAGCCGAACAGACGCGTGCCAAACCCGAAGCTGAACGCCTCGATCTTCACGTCAAACCAACGGGCGGCGAAAAAATGGCCCGCCTCGTGGATGTTGATCATGACCCCGATCAGGATCAGGAACCACAGGAAGTTTTCAATCGATTGCATACAATCTTAGACCGTCACCGGACCCGCTGCCCCGGCGGCGACCAATTCGCGCGCCAGGACTCGCGATTCCCGATCCATCTCCAGGATTTCGCCGACGGCCAGGAGATTTCGCCCCGGCATCTTCGACAGCGTTTCCGATACAATTTCGTAAATGGACGAGAAGCCGATTCTTCCTTCGAGAAATGCCTCCACGGCAATTTCGTCCGCGGCGTTCAAAGTGCAAGTAGCCGACCCGCCTGCCTCCTGGCACTGGTAGGCCAGCTTGAGCAGGGGAAATTTTTGAAAGTCCGGCGGCAAGAAGTCCCACTGCCGGGCCTCCGACCAGTCGATGCGCGGAACCGGCGCCTCACACCGTTCCGGATAGGTCAGCGCGTACTGAATCGGCATGCGCATGTCCGTTGCTGAAATCTGGGCAAGTATGCTGCCATCGCTGTACTCGATCATGGCGTGCACCTTGGATTGCGGATGAATCACCACATCCACCTCCGAAGGGGCGAAATCGAACAGCCAACAGGCCTCAATCACTTCGAAACCCTTATTCATGAGGGTCGCGCAGTCGATGGTGATGCGTTTCCCCATCTTCCACGTTGGATGATTCAGCGCCTGTTCCGGAGTCACCGAATCCAGCTCTTCCCGCGGCGTCGAGCGGAAAGGGCCGCCGGAGGCCGTGAGAATCAGCCGGGAGACCTCTTGGCGATTGCCAGCCCGCAGGCACTGGTGTGCGCCATTATGTTCGCTATCGACCGGTACCAAAAGGGCTCCCGATTCCCGTACGGCTTCCATCACCAGCCTGCCGCCCGAGACCAACACTTCCTTATTTGCCAATCCGACTCGTTTGCCGTGCCGGATGGCTTCATAGGTGGCTTCCAGGCCGGCGACTCCGACAATGGCCGAAATTACAGTATCTACTTCCTTATCGACGGAAACTGCAACTTTTGCGGCTTCGCCCGAGAGCAATTCGGGCCACTCCGCGCGCGCCAACCCCGATTCCTGGAGCCTGCTGGATAGACGGCTCACACCGTCGGAGGTTCCGGCAACCGCGATCTTGGGCCGAAATTCGAGGATTTGAGCGGCCAGGAGATCGACATTCCCGCCGGCAACCAAGGCGTACACCTGGTATTCGTGGCGGTTGCGCCGTACCACATCGAGACTATTGGTTCCGATGGAGCCCGTGGACCCCAAAACGGTCAGAGTTTTCATCGACGGCGCCGTTGCCCGAGATTATCCGCCATCATATCATGCTGCGGCGGGGCTCGACTTCATGGCCCGAACTCACTTTTTGTGGGGTTTGCTTTTCGACCTCTGATCCTCCGCCTCTTTTGAGGGGTGCCGGGGAGGATTGCTTCAGGGGTCTTTTTTATTAGAGGTTAGTCTCGCTTTGGTGGGAGTTGCCTCCCCGGCTTACTTCCAATAATAGTAGATTCCGATTTTGGAAGCAACAGAAATCTGTATTTTTTTATTGGGATTTTACCTGGACTCCTGAAATTTCCTCTAACACATTGATTGTAGAGCACATATCCTGATCTCCATGGCCCGCGGCAATGGCCGTCTGGAAAAGCTGGTGGGTCAACGCCGTCAGCAGTAGGGGTACACCCAGTTCTCTGCCGGACTCCAGCATGAGTCCGATGTCTTTGTGCATCCACTTGGTGGCGAAGTTGGCCGTGAAGTCGCGGCGGAATACGAACGGCGCCTTATAGGCGATCAAGCCCGATTTAGCGGCGCTGTTGTCCAGGATATCCAACATCAACTGCGGATCGACACCGCCCTTGGTGGCCAGCACCATGCCCTCGTTGAAAGCCATCAAAATGTTGGAAAGAATCAGGTTCTGCGTCAGTTTGGCTTGCAGGCCCATGCCCGGACCGCCGCAATAGTAGAGCCGCTTGCCCATGGGCGCGAAAAACGGCTTCGTTTTTTCGAAAACCGCTTGGTCGCCCCCAACCATGAATGTCAGGGTGCCGCCGTTGGCTCCTGGGGTGGAGCCCGTACATGGAGCGTCGAGAAAATCCACACCTCGTGCCTTCAGCGCCTCTCCGATCTGACGGCTCTGGCTGGGACTAATGGTGCTGGCATCGGCAACCACGGTTCCGGGCCGTGCCCCTTGAACGATTCCTTTGGGGCCCAGGATGACTTCCCGCGCCATATTGGTATCCCCCACGCACAGGAAGGTGCAGTCCGCATGTTCCGCCACCTGGCGGGGTGTCTCGCAGAACAGACCCTTCTCCTCGGCCGCCAGTTTTCGCGCCTTACTGGAGGTGTTGGACCACAACGCCACCTCGTGGCCGGCGCGCAGAAGGTTACGGGCCATCGGATAGCCCATGGTTCCCAACCCCAAAAAGCCTAATTTTGCCATAGAGAATAGATTGTAGCGCTAGACGAAGAAGGTCCGCCACGCGGTGGCCACCAGGGCGTGCGTCACCATACTGGCTCGGATGCTGCCCGCCTGGTTGCGCGCCCGCCCGCAAAACCATCCCAGTACCGCGGCCACGAGGGCCCATTTCCAATTGGGAAAGCCACGCATCCCCAGGTGCAGCAGGCCGAATATCGCCGAAGTGGTAACCAGAGCGCCGGCACGGCTGTGGCTCCATTCCTCGATCCACTGTTGCAGGACGCCGCGTACCAGGAACTCTTCGGACAGCGACAGGACGCACAACATCCCCACGAAAGTGGCGGCCACGTACCAGACCGGTTTGGGTGGCGCGAAGCTGGTGGCGTGAAGGAGCAGCGCCAGAGGCAGACCGATGGGCGCAAAGTAGGCCGCGTGCAGCAGCCCGATCCGCCACTCGCGCGGGTTGGGCACGAAGCCGTAGCCCGTCTCCCGAACGCGCCGCTCGAGCATCAGCGCCATCGCGGTCATCGATATCAGGGCAAGATGCGGGATGACGATGAGGTTCTTCAGGTCCTTGAAATTCGGATGAAGCGGTGTATAAATCGGATTGGAATAGCCTCCCAGAAGCACTGTGGCGAACAGTCCGAGGAATGCCACGTCGGTGATGCGCGAGGGCGGCAGCACCCGGTACCACAGGCCTACCGCCAGAGCCAGCGCCGTCAACCGCGCGAGGCCGCTCCACGCGAACGCGACCGCGCCGCAGCAGCAGGCCAGATAAGGAAGCACGGCGGCGGCCAGGGCGAAGGCCGGGACGCCCACGGCGCTCACCCGTTCCCGCACGGAAGGAAAGGCTGGAACCAGATAGAATGGATATTCTATGAGAAAGGCGGCCACAACCGGCAAAGCCGCCCAGCTTGGGATGCCTCTCGATCGAGCGTACAACATGCCCGCCAGGCCCAACACGCCCCAACCGATCAGCAGCGCCGCCCGGAAGCTGCCGAGCGATTTGACCATCGGCCTCATTCTAGCATCCGCGCTGGCCGCACCCCTGGTGTGCGCGCAGACTTCCACCGAGCCGCCGCCCAATCTGGCCAAACTGGTGGCCCACCGGGAAACCGAGACCCACCACGAGCGCAACGAATACATGTATCGCCAGACGGTCAGCATCCAGGAACTGGACGACCGCGGCGCGGCGCGCGGTGAATACAAAGAGGTCCGCGACATTATCTTCTCGCCCACCCATGAGCGCACCGAAGAGCTGATCGGCAGGCCCAATTACGGACTGAAGCTGCTGCAAATGACCGAAGAGGACTTTCGCGACATTCGCGAGATCCAGCCACTTACCCTGACGGATGAACAGCTTTGGAATTACGACACGAAGTTTCGCGGCGACGAGGTGATGGACGAAGTGGATTGCTGGGTGCTGCAAGTCAAGCCCCGCCAGATTCTGGAAGGCCAGCGCTTCTTCGAGGGCATGATCTGGGTGGATAAGAAGGACTACAACATCGTGCGGTTGCAGGGCCAGGCGGTGCCGCAGATTCACAGCATGCAACAGGAAAACCTGTTCCCGCGCTTCACGACCATCCGCAAGCCGGTGGATGGCAAGCACTGGTTTGCGACTTTTACGTATGCCGACGACACACTGGAATTTCGTAACGGCCCAGTGCGCGAGCGCCTCAGCATCGGCTACAGCAATTACAAGCGCTTTAGCGCGACCTCCACGTTTACGGTGAAATAAGGCGAAGGATACCCGCTACCCCAGATAATTGAACAAACTCGATTGCGGCAACTGGCCTTCCATCTGCATGGCCGCTTGCAGTTGAGTGTTGGCTTGGGTGAGTTCCGTGGCCGCGGTGGGGATATCGGCATCCTGTATGTTGCTTATTTCGGTCTGCAATTGGACGCTGTAATTGCTGGCGTAAGTGCTGGCGTCCTGGAGTTGATCCTCCAGGTTGCCGTAGAAGGCCTCCGAGGTATTGAGCTGGACGGAGGCCGCCTGGAGCAGCGGGATGGAGTTGGTGATGCCGGCCGTGTCGTTATTGTTGAGAGCCGTTACGAGGGTATTCAGAGCGTTAAAGACGTTGTCCGTAGCGGGAAGGCCCGTAGCGGGATCCTGGTCGTCGAAAATCTGCTGGGCAGTCAGGGAGGCTTGGAACGTTCCGCCCGCCGGGTTTTCAATCTGGGCGGTCGACGCGGAGGTTTGCTGCGTGACGACCGGATCGGCTTGCGTGGGGTCCCAAGTGTATTGCGGCGTGTTATTCTGATCTCCGCCGAAAATGTACACGCCTTGCACGTTCGTCTGGCTGTAGGACACCATCTGCTGCAGAATCGACTGGACCTGTTGGGCAAGACTGGCGCGGGTTGTGGCATCCACAGTGGCGCTAGCTCCCTGGGATGCCAGGGAAGTGGCGGTGTCCATGAGCTGGATCGACGCGCTCAGCGCGTTGTCGGCGGATTGGGCATTGGTTTGCGCCAGGGTCAGGTTGGACTGGACCTGCGTGTTCTGGGCCAGGTTGGCCCGCAACTGGAGCAACGTGCCGATTTGGTCGGGTGAATCCGACGCGGCCGTGATTTGCAAACCGGAAGACACCTGATTGCTGGCCTGGGAGATCTCGTTCTCGATGCGGTCGATGCCATTCAGGAAGAGAGCGTTTTGCGGGTCGACGTTGGTAATCATGCTCTTTCTCAGGAAGTCGGGGTCAGCATATTCATGGTGTCCTCGGTCAGTTGGTCCAGCACCGAAATCAGTTTGGAATTGGCTTCGTAGGCTTGCTGGAACTGAATGAGGATGGTGGCTTCGGTGTCGAGCGAAACGCCCGAGATCTGCTGCCGCACGTTCTGTGCCTGCGCCACCGCCGACTGCTGCGTCGACAGGCTGGCGTTGGCATTATCCAGCAGCGTGCCGACATTGGCGGCCATGCCGGCATAGTATTGCGTGTAGCTGAGCCCGTTGATCTCGTCGCTCGCCGAGGTGGGATTGGCCAGTTGGGACAATGCCAAGGCAACGCCGTTCGAGACTTCGGGCGGCCCTGGACTGATAGCGGCCAACTGATTGGGTGTGATCGTCGAGCTCACTTGCAGGCTTTGCGCCACATCGGTCGCGTTGGTGGTGTCGTAGGTGAACAACGGCACGCCAGCGACCGGAGGCGGTCCGTCGCTCTGATTGCCATTGGTCAGCAGGCTGTTGACATTGCTGGCGAACGACTGCGCGAGGATGTTCAAGCTGCCGGCCTGATTCCCATCTCCCAGATAGTTGGGCAGCACGGTGTTGGCCGTATTCAGTAGCGATCCGAGCTGGCCGGAGGTGGTGTCGGCCGTGATGTCGGTGCCATCGTAAGCCAGGAGGCTCAGGTGAGGCGGCGCGTTCGGATTGGCCGACGTCGGGCTCGGGGACACCGTCCCGGTGCTCAGGGCGAAGGCTTGACTCCCCAAGACTAGCGGAGTCTGCCCATTGAGCAGCACCGTCCATGTGCCGTCGGACTGCTGGGTGGCGCTGATACCGCCGTCGTTCGACAGTTGGTCGAACGCGGAGTGGATCTGCGCATCCAGGCCGGCGTCATCCTGGTCTCCGCTCATGATCTCCTGGTTGTATCCCGCCAGTTGTGTGGCCAACTGATTGACGTTGGTTACGGTATCCTGCAACTGCTGACCGGTACTCTGTGCCACTGCCGCGAGCCCGGCAGCCGTCTGCTGGAACGCGCTGGCGACATTGTTGGCCTGTTCGATGACGTCTTGTTGCGCCACCGTGCTGGCGGGCGTCTGGCCCCACGCCGAGAAGGCGCTGAACAAGTTGTTGAACGCGGCGGAAATGCCCGAGCTGCCGGTGACGTCGAATTGCGATTGTATGGCGGTCAAACTGGTTACGTCTTGCTGCGCTTGTCCCAAAAGGGTGGTCTGCTGCTGCACGGTCTGCTCCGCGTATTCGTCGCGGGAACTGACTATCTGGGCCAAGGCCACGCCGCCCGTGAACCCTTGGGCGGGATCGAACTGCATGGCATCGAACGATTGGGTCTGGGCGGCGTAGTCCGGAGTGGAGGCATTGGCGACGTTGTTCTGGACCACGTCCAGGGCTTGGTTGATGGCATCCAGCGCGTTCGACGCGGTCATCATTGTTGCAGTCAGGCTCGGCATGGTGCTCTATCCGCGGCAGCAAAACCGCCCTATGCGGGCCACCGGCGCCGGATCGCCGCCGGCGGTGTACCCCGCACTCATGGTTCCGAGGATTCGCTCCCAGCCCCGGTAGAAACCGGCCAGGTTTTGCAACAGCCGGCCGGCGCGTAGAATCTCCGCCCGCAAGGCGTCGACCATGGGCCTGGCGCCGGGGTCAGCGAGGACTTCCAGGCACTGCGAACGGAATTCCGTCAATGCGGAAACCGCCCGTGTCAGCGCGTCCTGGCAGTTGTCGAGAGCTTCGGGGGTAGGGGCAATCAGTAGGTTGCAAGCCCGCTTCACTTCCCATTGGGCGGCCACCAGCCGTTCCGCGACCGGCGCGGCAGGCACCTATTCCGTCCCGCCGCTAAGAGCTTGCGCCACCATGCCTTGGCTGATGGCCATGGAATTCGGCTGATAGTTGCCGGACTCAAATTGCGTCGTCAATTGTTGAACCTTACTGGCGCGATCTGAGCCGTATGCCGACAGCGCCCGGGATACACCGGCCAATCCGCTAGACAGTTCCACCCGGTCGCCCGATGCGCTTCCCGACTGCGATGATGCGGTGCTTGCCTCGCGGTCCGCCTTTTGTGTTTCTTGCGGGCGCCCCGATTCAGTGGCCGCCGTTCCCGTCAGATCCCGATCGTAGATTCTCATACCAAGTCCGCCATCTTCCGGCTACCCTTCATATCGGCAAACCGCAGTCCGCTCTTTAGTGGTCTCGCACCGCAAACTGTGAACTTTCGCCCTAAAGTTCCGCCCTCTCTCGCCGATGGTTGCACTGTGACCGCCATGCAAGATCGACGTCTGCTCTGGATCTCCGATCGGCCCTTCGAAACCTCGGAATGGCCTTTGCTTTCTGAGGGTTACAAGGTGGAACCGCGGCCCTCCCATGAGGCTCTGCCGGAGCTGTCGCGACGTGCTTACATAGCCGTGGTACTGGATTTCCCGGCATCCGGCTGGCGCGGCGCCGAACTGTTAGAAAGAGTACAAAGAGCCGCCACGGGCGTGCCGGTTCTGGTCCACGACCCTGCCGCTTCGCCTGCCGACGCCGTCCGCATGGCTCGTCTAGGCGCGTACCAGTTCCTCCCTGCCGACGAGGAAGCCGTAGCTCTCGTCGATCGCCTGCGGCGGGAGCGCAGCAACCGTGACGCGGTCTCGCCCGCGACGCACGCCGGCGGCGAAGAATGGGAGGGGCTGCTGATTGGCGAGGGCCACCAAATGCGCCAGGTCCGCGACATCGTTCGATTGGTGGCAGGAAGACGTTCCACCGTGCTGGTCACCGGAGAAACCGGCACCGGCAAAGAACTGGCGGCGCGATCCTTGCACCTGGCGAGTCAGCGAAAGGGCGGCCCCTGGGTCGCGGTCAACTGCAGCGCCCTGCCGGAGAATCTCCTGGAGGCGGAACTGTTCGGCCACGTGAAAGGAGCTTTTACGGGAGCCATTCAGAATCGCGTTGGGCGCTTCGAAGAAGCCCAGGGCGGCACCTTGTTCCTGGACGAAATTGGAGATCTGGCCCTCGGCCTGCAAGCCAAACTGTTGCGCATAGTACAGGAACGGGAGGTGCAACGGCTGGGTAGCTCCGAGACTATTCGTCTGAACGTCCGTTTGGTAGCCGCCACCAATTGCGATCTGGTGCAACGCCTCGAACAGGGCCGGTTCCGCGAAGACCTGTATTACCGCCTCAACGTGGTCCCGATTCATATGCCGCCGTTGCGCCAAAGGCGCGAGGACATCCCCCGGCTCGCGGCGCATTTTGTAAAAAAAATCTGCCGTCTGGAGGAGATCCCCCGCAAAACGTTGGACTCGCAAGCGGCCGACTCGCTCTCGCAGCACCCCTGGCCGGGAAACGTCCGCCAACTGGAAAATGCCGTGGAAATGGCGGTGGCGCTCAGTGGCGACCGGGAAGTGCTGGACGTCCGGGACTTCCCGCTTCCCACGCCGATCCGCCCGTCCAGTCCGATATCGGCTGCCGGCCCAATCGTATCGGTGCCCGATCACGGCATGGATTACGAGCGGACGCTGGCGTTGATCGAGCGCAGCATCCTCGAGCAGGCGCTGCAAAAGACCGGCGGCAACAAAAAAGCCGCCGCCGATATGCTCGGTCTCAAGCGCACTACGCTATCGGCCAAGGTCCGGAGCCTGGAGCCGGTCGTGGCTTTGAATTAGCTGGCAGCTCTCAGCACCTCTGACGCGCCCGCGGCGCTATGCATGGAGCCACTGACTGCCCACGACGATGAAGGCAGGCGAGCGAGCCTCGCCCCTGGCGGGTCACGGGCGGTTTGTTCCGCATGCGGTCATGGCGGGCTGAAGTCTGGCTGAAGTCCGCCCAGTCAGTGGAGAGCTGCTGACGGCGCCACGTCGAGTCATCCGTTACTCAGAAGGTCTTCATCTTGGCGCCAAGCGATCTGCGGCCGCAAGCTATGCGAGGCGAGCTGGCATCTCTCCAGAAACTGCTTGGCCATGAGTCTGGTCCCAGGTGTGCTCTGCCGAGTTTCAGAATCCTGGGTCCGCGCTTCGCACGGCGATCAGGCGGAGAGCTGTTGGCGGAAAGCTCACTCACCACAAATAGTCCTTGGCAATCTCGCGCTTATCGTATCCGTCCAGCACATGAACCACGCGGATTTTCTTGAGCGACACCGGTGACAACTGCCCGATCGGGATATAGATGATGGTGCGGTCCACGCGGGAGGCGATGGTTTTGAAAATGCTTCGCGGAGGTTTAGCGGCCACGTAGACCACATAGTGGTGGACGGAGTAATCGAGAGCGGCCAGCAGCAACCGCTCCGACTTCGATTCCGCGAATTCGTAGTCCACATCCTGCCAGACATCGTACATGCGGCGCGGTGGCAGGCTCATCAGAAAACCGCCGTATTCGGCCCGTCCGATTCCCGGCCCCACGAGATTGTCGAACGGAAGCGTGGAATAGAATGCCATGTCCGACTCGTTCTGGTTTTCACCCAGCCACGTGGTGGTGTAGGGATAGCGGTCATCGCGGTCCCCATCGAAGATCACCACGATGGATCCCACCTCGCCTTGAATCTTCTGAAACTGTCGCACGTAAATGCGGCCTTCGTACCATTTGCGGATGGTCTCGCGCATGTCGATGCCGTCCAGGATCGACGTGGTGAACGGTTCGACGCGCACCCGTTCCTCGGAAAGGATGCTTTTGCCCTTGTGCTTCAGGTAGCGGCCATAATCCTCGATCACAAGATCTTCCGGGGGATAGGAGCAGATGCTGGCGCCGTCCAGTTGGCTGGCCCATTCCCCCGGAATCTTCTCCTTTTTGCGGGGCTTTAGACCGTAGGGCCGCAGCCGCCGCTTGGTGCTGGGCAGCCGGCGGCGAATGCGTATGCGGCGGGTATCCATCCAGACTTCGTCGCCGGAGATGCGCACCGTCAGCAGGTTGGAGGTGGTCTGTTGCGGCGGATAGTGGCCGGCCGCCTCCCATACTTCCCAGGCGTAGTTGTCGTCGGCCACGCCGCGGGCCGCCACCGTCAGGTCGAAGAGCCCCGCGCTGAGCTCGTTCCCAGCCAGCGCCAGGTTGCGGGCGTAGCGCGCCAACAGGCGCCGCTGCCAGTGGGAGATGCGTTCGCCGGCATTGGCCTCATATTCCTTTTCGGCCGCGCGGAATACTGCGAGCTGGGCGTGGCGGCGGTCGATCAGGTTGTTGTCGGTCATCGGCCGGCGGTAATTCTCGTAGCGCCATTGCAGATGCGGGTACTCGGCGCAGATCTCGCCCAGCGATTCGGGGTGGGGATTGAGCAGCTCCACCCCCTCGCGGTGCGGCTTCGCCAAGGGTTGCGCCTGGGGTTCTTCCATAGCATCGAGCAGGGGGTCGAGCAGATTCAGCGAAATCACCACCAGAACGCGGGCCGTGGGGTCGGTTCCCTGCAGCTTCCACGCAATCCCCATGGCGTGCCGCGCGATTTCCTCGGAGCGCGGCTGAGGATACACACGGTACGCCTCGATATAACGTTCGAGCCCGATGAAGTGGAGGGCATAGGGGTCCGGGTAGACGTCCTTAAGGTGGGGGCGCGTGGCGGCTTCCGGGTCGGCAAAAACCACTTCCGCGCCGATTTCGACTGCCGTGCGAATGGCTTCTGTGAACGGGTCGGCCGGCTCGATGGGCACGTACACCGCCTGTTCGCCGCCCGCGGCTTCATCCGGATAGAAAATCAGGGACATCTCCGGCAGCCGGGCGATGGCTTGCATCCAGGCTTTTTGCAGGCTGGCCGGCAGTTCCAGGGCAACGCACTGCGGCCGGCCGCGCAGAATTGCCAGGCGCACCTCATGGGCAAACTCCAGACGGCCGGGCGCTACCGGAAAATAAGTGAAGCGGCCCCGCTGGAGGCTGCCGGGATCAGGTAGCGGAAGGTCGATTGCTCCGGACATAGCGTAGAGCTTCTTCTCCCAGCACCTCAGTGATCGCGATTTCCAGCGCTTCGGTCTCGTGGGTCCGCTGGGTGGCCAGGCTTTTCAGCTTGATGGCGAAGCGGGCCACGTTGATTCCGTCGCGCACGGTATAGCGCTCGTCGGCGCTGTGCGCCAGTTGCAGGAAATCGGTGACGTATTGCAGGATGCGCTCTTCGGCGAAGGGCAGATTCTCGCGCAGTATCTGATACTCTTCGTCCCGTTCGGGAAAATCGATGAAGATCTGGGGCTGCAGCCGGGAGTGAATGTATTCCGGCAACTCGAATGTCGAGGCGTCGTCGTTCATAGTGGCCACCAGCCGGAAATTCGGATGGGCCTTAATCTTGATTCCCGCCACGATGGACTCCACGTAGCGGCGGTTGTCAAGCAGCGGCGCGAGGCTCGCCCAACTCTTCTCGCTCATGCGGTTGCCCTCGTCTACGATGGCGATTCCACCGCGAATCATGGCCGTTACCAGGGGCGACGCCACGTACCGCAGACTGCCTTGCCCTTCGATGACGGGAGTGACCAGCAGATCTTCGGGGCGGGTATCCATGGTGGCCTGCAGAATGTAGACATCGCGTCCCATGCGCCTGCCGGCGGCATAGGCGAGGGTGGTCTTGCCGACGCCGGGTTTGCCCAGAAGCCGCGGGTTCATGGGCAGATCCTGCTCGTTTACCACCATCCACGCGGCCAGTAACTGGCGCATCAACTCATCCTGCCCCACCCACTGCACCGCCAGTTCATCGGGATGCGCCAGGTGCAGGGTAACCCCCTCGATCTCCGTCGTCATACGCTACCCCCATTATCGGCCACTCCGCAGTGCCATGCCCGTCAAGGATAGCGCGATCCGGGCCGGGCCGTACAGCCGGGGCTCCGGCTCCTGCGTTTCGGCTCAGAGCTTACCGATGACGATGCGGTGGACTTTGATCAGAAGATCGACTTCCTGGACGGGGAGTTCCAAGGCTGTGGCGATCCGGTCCGGCAGGTCGCCCCGGCGATGCATCCGTAAAACCTGCGACCGCTTGCAGAGGTTCAGTCCAGCCCGCGGCAGGACCGGATCTGCTGCCGCCGGGGGCTGCTGTTCGATATCTTCGAGCCGTGCTGCCAGTCCGGCCAGGGCCTTCTGCAGAGCCGCAGTGGTCTCTTGGCACTGCCTCAGCCCGGCGCGCGCGCGCTCGTCGGCCAACACAACCAATACCTGGGATCGCCACACGGCGAACAAGGCCACGCCGATGGCGGCCACCGACAGGACGGCGGAAAACCCCAGGAGGATTACCGCGAGCCCGGCGGAGGTCATCGCAGGCTCCTGAGACGGTCCTGCCGGCTGGCGATCTCCTGAATGCGAATACCGTAGTTGCCTTCCACAACCACCACTTCCCCGCGCGCAATCAAACAGTGGTTTACCAACACCTCCACCGGGTCGTTCAATCCGCGGTTCAATTCCACGATCGATCCGGTGGTCAGTTTCAGCACGTCTTTCATGGGAAGCAGCGCCTTGCCGAAAGAAATACTGACCGGCAGATCGACGTCCAGCAGGAGATCCATGGTGCGCGAGTGGACCGGGACCATGGTTTCCCCGCCGGAATCGGCTTTCGGGGCGGGCGCGGTGGGTGCTTCCGCTTCGGCCGGCGGCGCGGCGATCAGCGCCAGAAGCTTGGGGCTGAGCGCCACCAGCAGTGGCGGAGCGTCCGGCGGGGCGTCGGGCGTGGAGAACGCCAGGGTGACGGACGCCCACTCCGTCAGGCCCGGGTCCGCAGCCCGCTCTCCGCCATTTTCGGTGGTGACTTCGCGGTGCAGGAGCGTCCCGATCGACCGCGCCACTACGGCCAGCGACTGGCCCAGAATCTCGAACCAGGTGTTCTTTGCCTCGGTGGTCTCGACCGTCTCCAGGCCCGCCGCTTTCAGGGTCAGGGCGCCGGCATATTCCCAGGCGGTTTGCGGCGCTCCAATCCACATGGCCGCTTGCGGATCGATCTGAAAAGGTTGTTCCCACCACAGGAAGTTCCGGCCTCCTCCTACCTCGGACAATGGCCCGTTCGCGGGCTCCCAGCGCACGTCGGGCCGCTGGTCGGTCATAGACTCCAGCACCTGCGCCAGACTCTCGGTCCACCGGTCCAGCAGAAAGCGCGCGTTCTCGATGCTGTCCAGAGGCAATTGCCCGTTGTTCCCGCCCGCGCTCATGCCGTCACCATGCCTCGAGTCGACGGCCATTGCGCAGTCAGGTGGGTGCGCAGCCGCAGGATGGCCTGGGACTTCAATTGCGAAATGCGCGATTCATGCAGGTTCACCACTTGTGCGATCTCCCTGAGGGTCAGTTCCTCCTGGTAATAAAGACCCAATACTGTACGTTCCATCGCCGGGATGGCGTCGATTCCCTGCGCCAAAAGCCGCTCCAGTTCGGATTTCTCCAGCAGCGAGGAAGGAAGATCGTCGCCCGTGTCAGGCAGATAATGCAGCAGATCTTTTCCCTGGTCGGTCGAGGTATATTCCAGGCTGCCGATATTCAGTCCGCGAATCTCTACCAGCCATTCGTGATATTCCTCGAGAGAAATCTCCAGTTGTTCGGCGATTTCGTCTTCGGTCGGAGTGCGCTGGAGGCGCTGTTCGGCCGCGGCAATCGCCGCTTCGATCCGTTTGGCCTGACGCCGTTTTTGCCGCGGCGCCCAATCGAGCCCGCGCAGACTGTCGAGAATGGCGCCGCGAATCTTGTATTCGGCGTACGTCTTCAGCTTGACATTGTGGCTGGCGTCGAAATTGTCGATCGCGGCGATGAGCCCGATCACGCCTGTCGATACCAGGTCTTCCAGGCTGATGTTCTCGGGCAGACGCTCCTGGATCCGCCGCGCGATCAATCGCACTTGCGGCAGATGCTGCAAAATGAGTTGCTCCCGTTCGTCGTCACTGGTCATGTCAAACACCGCATAAAAGTGCGCCAAATCTCGGCTCTATAAGAAACTCTTTTTCTAGGCCGCCGACAGTGCCTGGCCGCTGGTTGCGCCCAGGATCAGCTCCGCCACGCGGCTCTTGGTGGCGGCTTCCAGATCTTCCGGGATTCGCTGTCCCGTGGTGAAAAAAGACAGCGGTTTACCGGTCCGCACCGCCTCATTCAGGATCGGACCGAACGAACCGGTCTCGTCCAGTTTCGTGAAAATCAGCCGCTGCGGCCGGAAGCACTCGAAACCATCGACTACACGGGATAGATCGGCGGGTTTCATCGAACATGACACGACGATTTGCGTGTCGATGTCTTCCCTGGTGGAAAGAAACTGCGCCAGGGCGGAGTAGTTGGTCACCTCGGCCGGCCCCAGGCCGGGGGTGTCCAGAAGAATCAATTCCTTGCCGCGATTCGCCTCGACGGCCTGGGCCAATGCGGCCACGGTTTCAACCAACTGGAAGCCCACCCCGAGGATGGCGGAATAGGAGCGCAACTGCTCGGCCGCCGCCACCCGGAAAGTATCCATGGACAGCACCATGGCCGGCCGGCGAGCGGCCAACCCGTAATTCACCGCCAGTTTCACCAAGGTCGTCGTCTTGCCGCAGCCGGGAGGCCCCACCAGGGCCACGATGCGCGGCCGCGCCTCTCCCCGGCCCAACACGGGCTGCACCTTGAATCGCGATTCCAGTTCCTCCACCAGCGCGCTGCGGAAAGCAGTCCGGTCACCCTGCGGCACGGGCCGCAATTTCGAGGATGCCGGCTGGGCGATTCGCGATTCGGCGGCCTGGGTGATTTCGCGAGCCAATTCGGGGGATACTTCGCTGGCCGTGAGAGCCGCGTAAGCGTCCGACCCGTCCGGGCTGGTGTCGCCCCACGCCGCCGGAGCCATGGCCGAGCGGGTGATGGTCCGCCGCATGCCTTCCAGTTCTTTTTTCAGCTCCGCCATCTGTTGCGCCAGATGGTCGCTCGCGGCCCGCTTCTGGCCCGTTTCGGCCGCCGGCGCCTCTTCCGTCTCACCGGGAGGCATCTCCGTCACAAAGACCACCTCGTAAGCTCCCAGATGGCGGGCTTCGAGAGACGACTTGCGGCTGTTGACCAGCATCGCGTCCGGCCCTAACTCCTGCCGTGCCATGGCCATGGCATCTTCCACCGTGTTCGCGAAATAGGACTTGATCTTCATCTCGGCCGCGCTCCGTTGGATCTATCGTCGGAAACAGTTTTCTGCTGTAGGTTCATCCGATCGTCCCCAGAGATTGCACCCTCATCCCCGGCGGAACCTCGTTGTGCGCCAGGAAGAACAGATTGGGCGCCGACGCTTCGGTCATCTGGCGCAGGAAATAGCGCGCTCCGGTGGTGGTGATGGCCACCACGGGGGCCTCGGGCGATACCACGCGGCTCAGGATGCGGTTGACGATGTCCCGGCCGGCCTGGGGCGCGATCGCGATTTGGCTGTTCTGTTCGCCGTGCTCCACCGCCGCTTCCACGGCTTGCTCGATAGCCGGATCGACGAACCAGGCAGGAAGTTCGCCCGCGCGGTTCACGTACGGCTTCACTACGGCCCGCCGCAGGGCTTGCCGCACGTACTCGGTGAGCAGCACCGGATTCCGCGTGGAAACTGCCCCCTCCCCCAGCGCCTCCAGCAGCGAAACCGCGTCGCGGATGGATACCCGTTCGCGCAACAGGTTCTGCAGCACTCTTTGCACCGCGGCCAGCGGCAAAAGCTTCGGCACGAGATCTTCCACCACTTTGGGGTGCTCCACGGCGACGCGGTCGAGCAGCCGTTTGGCGTCCTGCCGCGAGAGCAGTTCGTGGGCGTGGCGGCGGATCAGTTCGGACAGATGCGTGCCCAGCACGCTCACCGGGTCGACCACCGTGTAGCCGGCGATGCGCGCTCGTTCGGCGCGCTCCGTGGGGATCCATACGGCGGCGATGCCGAACGCCGGCTCGCGCGTGGCCTGGCCTTCCAGCTTTATTTGGCCTTGCCCCGTGGAAATGGCCAGCTCGCAGCCTTGCGGAAGTTCATAGCGCGCGATTTCCACGCCCTTGAGCGAGATCAGGTACTCGCGGCTGCGCAACGAAAGGTTGTCGGTGACTCGCACCGGCGGGAGCAGATAACCCAGTTCGGCGGCCAACTGCTTGCGAATCGCCGCAATACGCCGCAATAGCGCGGAATCCTGCGCTCCTTCCACCAAGCCCACCAGCCCTAGGCCCACTTCGATGGCCAGCGGTTCGACCCGCATCAGAGCTTCCAGATTCTCTCTGGCGGCCGCGGGCTTGTGCTCCGCCGGAGCGGCAATTGCCTTGGCCTCGCGCTGCCGCATTTTCCATCCCGTCGCTCCCGCTCCGCCGGCCATGATCAGGAACGGCAGTTTGGGCATCCCCGGCATCGCCGCGATGGCGCACAAGACTCCTGCCGCCAACAGCAGCGGCCGCGAATTGCCGAAGATCTGCTTGTGAAATTCCGCGCCCAGCCGGGCGTCGGAGCTGGCGCGGGTGACGATCAGGCCGCCGGAAATCGAAATCATCAGCGCCGGGATCACTGTCACCAGGCCGTCCCCAATGGTCAGGACCGTGTAGGTCTCGAGCGCCTTGCGAAACTCCATGCCGTGCTGCAGCACGCCAATCAGGAAACCGGCCACGATGTTGATGCCGGTGATCAGAATACTGGCCACCGCGTCGCGCTGGGTGAAGCGCGAGGCGCCGTCCATGGCTCCGTAGAATTCGGCTTCGGTGGCCAGTTGTTTGCGCCGCCGTTTGGCTTCGGTCTCATCGATCAGCCCGGAGTTGAGGTCCGAATCGATGGACATCTGTTTGCCCGGCAGAGCGTCCAGAGTGAAGCGGGCCGTGACTTCCGAGATGCGCACCGCGCCATGGTTGATGACCACGTATTGAATGGCGATCAGCACCAGGAAGATCACCGCCCCGATGATGTAGTTCCCCCCGACCACAAAGCTGCCGAAGGCTCCGATCACTTCGCCCGCGGCTGTAGTGCCGGTATTTCCGTTGAGCAGGATCAGGCGCGATGACGAGATATTCAGCGCCAGGCGGAACAGCGTCAACAAAAGCAGCGTGGTCGGAAACGAAGTGAACTCCACCGGCCGAACGAGGTAGAGGGCGACCATCATCACGGTCACCGACATCAGGATATCGGTGACGATCAACAGATCCAGAACGAAGCTGGGCAGCGGCGTGATCAGCGCGATCACGATGCCCAGCACGGCCATGGGGACCGCCAGTTGGCTGAGTTCTTCGAGGGGCAGCGCCCGCATCCAGGGGGGCAGCGCGCCCGGTGCCGCAATGGTCTTCGCCGGTGTCATCGGTCTCTTCTTTAGGCTCCCGCTATCCCGGCAATTTGCCGTGCATGAGTTTGTAGATATATGCCAGAATCTCCGCTACCGCCCGGTACAGGTGCGGCGGGATCTCCTGCCCCACTTCCACGGACTTGTACAATGCCTGCGCGAGGGGCGGGTTCTCGATAATGGGGACTTGGTGTTCGATGGCCTTTTGGCGGATGCGCAACGCCAGGTAGTTCTTGCCCTTGGCGATCACCAGCGGAGCGGCCATGGTCTCCACCTGGTAACGGATGGCTACGGCGAAATGCGTGGGATTGACCACCACCGCGGTAGCCTTGGGCACCTCCTTCATCATGTTGCGCCGCAGGCGGTCGCGCTGAAGACGGCGAATCCTGGCCTTCATCTGCGGATTGCCTTCGACGTCTTTGACCTCTTCCTTGATATCCTGCTTGCTCATGCGCAGATCCTGTTTGTAGCGCCGCATCTGGCGAACCAGGTCCACGCAGCCGAACACCAGGAACACGCCGGCGGCTTTCCAGAAAAGCTCCATCAGCGATTCGCCCAGGAAGCTCCACCCGGCGGCCACGCTCTCGAGCGGCAACGCCAGCAAACCTTCCAGCTTTTCGCGCGCGATGACGTATACGGCCCACAGGAAGACCGGCAACAGGATCATGGACTGCAACAGATTGGGCAGATTCTGCCGCGGCAGTTCCTTGAGCTTGGTGAGTGGGTTCATGCGCCCCAGGTCGGGCGCCAACTTGTTGAAGGCGAAGCCGAAGCGCGTGGTGGTCAGGCGAAACGCGAGGGTCGCCACGACCACCGCCAGCCCGCCCAGCGCCAACGGGAAAAAATGCTTCCAGGCAAGTTGCCAAGCGGCGCGCGTTAAATCTTCGCGCTTCAGCTCGGGGGTAAACGCGAGCATGAAGAGCGACTGCGCGCTCTGGCGGAACTGCGCAAACCACGTGGCTCCCCAGGCGCCCAGCAGGGCCAGAAACACCATGAACTGCAAGGCGCTCACGAACTCCCGAGCTGCCGGAAACTGGCCCTCGTCGCGTGCCTTCTCCAGACGGTGCTGTGTGGGCTGTTCGGTCTTGCTCTGATCCGCCATGCCGCGTCATGACCCTAACATCCGCCGCGCGGCGGTCCAGGCCTCTCCGCCGAACTGCCACAGGACGCGCGGGAACAGCGCCGCAATCCAACTGAGCACCAGCAGGGCGGTCAGCATCTTGGCGGGGAAGGCCAGGTGGAGCAGTTGCAATTGTTGGTTCAGCCGGCCCATCAATGCCAGCGCGACATCCACCATTACCAGCAGCGCTACCACGGGCAGCGCCAGCCGTACGCCCACCGTGAAAAGGCTGGCTCCCAAGCGAATCGCGATCTGCGCGGCCGGGAGCCCCAATACGTACGTGCCAACCGGCACCGTGTACAGGCTCTGCGCGAACAGCCGCAGTATTTCGCGGTCGAGCCCCAGCGAAAAAAAGAGCAAGCCCGCAAACAGTTGCGCCAGAACCAGCAGGATTCCCGAATCGGCCTGGGTGTTCGGGTCGATAGTCTGTGCGTAGGCATACCCCGCCTGCAATCCCAGGATCTGCGCCGCCAGAGCGAAAGCCTCCAGCGCAATGGCCACCGAAACGCCGATAGCGATGCCCACCGATGCCTCGGCGGCAGCCCAACCAACCATCCGCATCCCGGTGACCGTCTCGGCGTTTACCGCCGGCCAGCGGCCATACAACGCCAGGGTCATTCCGAATGCCAAGGCGGCGCGCGCCGGCTGGGGGCCGCCGTTGATTCCCGGCAGAGGCACGAAAACCAGAGCGCCTGACACGCGCGCCAACACCAGCAGAAAGGCATACAGAGTGCCTGACGTGAGTGTGACGTTAGCGGGCATATCGTCCCAGGTCCCCGAACACCGCGGCGGTATAGGACATGGTCTTTTGCAGCATCCACGGCAACAACAGCAGGATGCCCGTCAGAAATGCGATCAGCCGCGGTACCGTGCTGAAGGCGGTGTCCTGCATGGATGTGGCAATCTGCACCAGGCTCACGACGATGCCGACGAAGAAGCCGATGGCCAGCATGGGCGCCGCCACCCAGAAGGCCAGCATCAAGGCTTCGCGGATGATTTCGACTACCGAGTCGGGCGTCATTGGTAAAAGCTCTTCATGAGAGATCCGATCACCAGGTTCCATCCGTCCACCAGGACGAACAGCATGATCTTGAACGGCGCCGAGATCATCACCGGAGGCAGTTGCATCATGCCCATCGAGAGCGTGCATGACGCTACCACCAGGTCGATTACCAGAAACGGCAGGAACAACACCGCCCCGATCTGAAAACCGGTCTTCAGCTCGGACAGGATGTAGGCCGGTATGAGGACCTGCATATCCAGGTCGGCGGGCGTGCGCGGCGCCGGCTTATGCGCGATTTCGAGGAACAGGCGCACGTCTTTTTCCCGCGCAAAACGCACCATGAAGGTGCGCAGCGGCGCGGCGGCCCGATCGATAGCCTGCTGCCCTGTAATCTGCCCGGCCTCCATGGGCTCCCAGCCTTGGCGATACATGTCCGCCGCCACTGGTTGCATGATCACGACGGTGAGGAAGAGGGCCAAGCCCAATAGCACCTGGTTGGAAGGCACGGTTTGGGTGCCCAGAGCCTGCCGCAGGAAATGCAGAACGATGGTGATGCGCACAAACGGGGTCATCGCCATGATGGCTCCCGGAAGCACCGTGAGCAGGGTGAGCGAAATCAGAACCTGCATCGGCATACTGAGGCCGGAAGCTCCTTTTCCAGCCGTTATGCCAAAAAGGGAGAAGGGTTCCGTTGTGGCCGCGAATGCAGGAACGGCTACCAGGACCATTGCGAGCAGACGAAGCTTCCTCACCGGACGGCCTCCATTCGGCTGGCAGCCCCGTCCGGCGGAAAGCTCTGTACCAGCGAACAACCGCCCGGGGAAGAGGCCACCAACAGGGAGGTTTCGCCCATACGCACCAGATGCAGCGTGTGGTGCGGCCCCAATGGCAAACGCTCCAGACACTCCAACCGGTGGGCCGGCTCCTTTCTCGCCGCCAACACCCCGGCGATGCCCCACCTTCGCAGACACCACAACGTCAACGCCAGCAGGGTCAGGACTCCGGCCACCGCCGCTATCTGCCCGATCTCAACCATTTGAATCCGTCCTCAACCGTCGCGGAAGTCCGTGATGCGCACGCCGAGCGTGTTCTCGCTCACCACGATTTCACCGGAGCCGCACAGCACGCCGCCGATGTAAATGTCGATGTTCTCGCCGGCGGACCGCCCGGTCTCGATGACGCTACCTTCGTCCAGGCGCAACACTTCGCGTGTCGTCATGACCCGCCGGTCGAGTTCGACCTCGATTTCCACCGGGACGTCGCCCAGTGGCGCAATTTCTTCCTGAGGAGTCATCGGCCGGTTCTCGGATTAACTTGAGATCAAATTGATGGTGTCTTGGCTGATCTGATTGGCGGTGCTGACCACCTTGCCGGCAGCTTCGTAGGAGCGCTGGTATACGATCATGTTGGTGAACTCGGTGGCGATGTCCACGTTGGAGGACTCGAGCGAGCCGCCTTGGATGGTCCCGCGGCCGCCGGTTCCGGGCACGCCGATGTTCGGGGTCGCGCTCGCCTCGCTGAGCATGTAATTGTTGTTGCCGTTGGCAATCAGGGTGTCGGGATTGCGAATCGACGCCAATGCCACCTGGCCCACCACTTCCTGGCTTCCATCCGAGTACTGCGCCAGAATGGTTCCGCCGTTCCCCAGACCCACGCTGGTCAGTTCCGCAGCTGCCGATCCGTCCTGGGAACTGGCCGAGGAGGCTGAGGCCTGGTCGAACTGCGTGATCATGCCGGTTCCGTCGGCGTTCTGCATATTCCAGGTGATGGTGCCGCCCGAAACCGCTCCGTCGGTCAATGCCGGCATGGTGAAGGCGACCGGGTTGGTGGTGTTCGTAAAGTCCATCTGCCCATTGGGCAGGAACGCCAGGGTGCCGCTCGCGACTTGGTCGGCTTGGCCGTCGGCGCAATCGGACGCCGCCAGGTTGGCGCTGTAACTCCACGCGCCGGGGCCGGTGTTCGTAAAGGTCAACGTCAATACATGCGGGGTCCCCAGGCTGTCGTAGATGGTGATCGGCGTGGAAAAAGGTTCGGTGGTAGTGGTGGACGTGGAGTCCAGGTTCAAGGAGACGGTCATGTTGGCGGTGGCAACCGGCGCCTTGACGCTACCCACCGGAATGACGATGTTCCCGACGGGACCGTTGGTATCGATTGTGCCGGTGGTCGGACCGGGGGTGGTCCAACCCTGCACGTAATCGCCATTGGCGGTCATCAAGTTGCCCTCCTTGTCCGTCTCGAAATTGCCGGCCCGAGTATATTCGATGTTTCCGGAAGAAGGATCCTGCACGATAAAGAACCCGCTTCCCGAAATGGCGCCATTGAGCAGCCCGCCGCTCGTCTGGATGGCGCCTTGCGAAAAGTCGCGGACGGTCAGCGGCGTGGCCGTGCCGAATCCCACCTGCGTGCTGCCCAGCCCCGCTCCCAGCGACTGGGTCACCAGATCGCTAAAGCTCACGTCGCTGGTCTTGAATCCCGTCGAATTCATGTTGGCCAGGTTATTACCGACTACGTCGATGGCCGTGGAAGTTGCGTCTAACGCCGAAAGCGCTGTCGAAAATGATGTAAACATAGATTTCTCCGTTTAAGGTGTCGGGGTTGTGCCGGCGGAGCCGGTAGTGCCGGCGCTGGTGCTGGGTAGAGCCGCCACTATCTGGTTCAGATCCGTGAGCATCGAAGACAGGGTCGTGCCCTGGTTCATGGACTGCTCCATGGTTTGGAACTGCGCGAGCTGAGTCACAAACTGGGTGCTGTCTGCAGGGTTGCTCGGATCCTGGTTTTGCAGTTGGGCTACCAGAAGCTGCAAGAACATGCTTTCAGTAACCGGAGCTGTTGCACCGGTAGTGCCGCTCGAGCCGCTGTTGGCCGTGGAGCCCGAACCGGATGTGCCAGTAACGCTGGGACTCATAACCGATCTCCTCCTGATGCCGGCACGGCGGCGCAGCTTATCGAATCGATGACAAAAGCCATGCGAAGTCCTTTCCTTGTTCCTTCGGTTGCGCGGGGTTGTCCGGATTCTCCGGGCCCTGCTGTTTCCGTTCCTGGGGATCGCGTTGCTGTTCGCGCCCATCCTGCCGGGACTGGCTTTCCGCATCCTGCGCTGTCGCCCCGGTCTGAGGGTCCGCCAAGCGTTGCCGCTCGACGGCTGCCGGCTGCCAGGTTGCGGCGTGGAAGCCGGACTGCTCCAGCCGGGTCGCCAGAGCCGGCAAATCCTGACGTAATTCCCCAGCCAATCGACTGTCGGGGGTTCGTACGGCTACGAAAACGTCGCCGCCGCGTTCCGTCACGCGCACCTCCACGCGCTGCTCGCCGTCTCCGCCGACCTGAAGTTTGATGGCGTGCGCCGCCGCAGACTGGACGGGCGCGGCCGCGGGATCGGTCAGCAGGGGGGAGGTGGGGGCCGGCGCTTCCGCGGAGCCGGAGCGGTCCGTCGAGCCGGAGGCCGCCAGCGGTTGGACCTCCGGTGGGGTCAGGGGATTCGCCCCCGCGTGGCCAGTGGAGGCGAATTCCGGCGCGGGCGTGCTGTTGTCCGCGGGTTTCTGCCCATCTTCCGGTTCCGGATCCGGCAGCTTCCCGCCCGGCGCTATCGCCGGCCGCGAGCTCGTTCCTGCGGGATTCACGGAAGGGTCGGCCGCCGGTGGGGCGGTGTCCGCAGCAGATCCGGGGAGTTCTGCCTCCGCCGGTTTCGGGACGGCCGCGGCCGGTCCATTTTCCTTCGCCGCATCTGCGGATTGGAGCGTTACCGTAAATGCAAGTTTCGATGGCTGCTCCGGTGGCGGGTCACCGACAGCATCCGACAGGGGCGTTGAAACTGCGGCAGATGACACGGCGGAGTGCTGCGGCGCCTGGCGGGCTGGGTTACCGGATGGTGGTGTCGACGGCCTGGGGGGTTCGGGCGTAGGTGAGGCTTCTGCCGCTTCGACGCCGAGCGATACGGGGACCGGCTGAGCCAAGGGCGTGGCGACGGACGACGCCGAGTCGGACGCAACGCTGACCGGAGCCGCGGTAGTCCGCGAGCTATCGGTTGCTGGATTTCGCACCCCGGGATTCTGAGGATTCTTGGGCTGGACCGTCGCGGGAATGACAGTGACCACGGCAGGCCATGGGGTGGTTGGGTCCGCGGCCGGTGACACGGGCACCGTGGCGTCCGGCTGGACCGGCTGGGAGAGGGACTGCGCGTCCTGCGCCATTGCGGTGACCGCGGCTGCGGGCGTCGCCTGCCAACCGTCGTTCTCCGGAGCCGCTGTGCTTGCGGCCGTCTGGGACCGATCCGTCACGGTTTGAGGCCGTTCGCCGCGCGTTGGCGGTGGAGAAACCGCCGCGGTGAGCTCTTCGGGCCGCGCAGCCGTAAGATGGGCTGTTGGCGATGCCGTGGGCGGCAAAGTCCGAGCGCCGGCCGGTGTTTTTGCGGGCACCGCGATTTCGGGCGCTTCGAACCTAGGTTCCGGCATCGGCTCTGGCCGAGCCCCTGGCGCCGGAGTTGCCTCTCTCGGCGGCTGGTCCGGCGCACCAGCCGGTCCAGGCCGGTACCAAGGTTGGGGTTGCGATGCCGTGAGCGCAGTGGCGGTGGGATGAGGTGCACATCCGGCAGCAAGCGGCGGTCCAACACGCGGCTGGCTGTCATCGCCACTTGGGGCCGTACTCTTGCCCGGCGACTCGACCGGTAGGGACAGCCAGGCGCTGGCCGATGCCCTCTCCGGGACCGTGGTTTCGTGCGCCTCGGACGATGACTTCGGCGATGGGGACGGCTTCGGCAGGTCTGGCGCAGCGGCCGGCTCGGCCTGTTGGGAAAGCCCCGCTTGCGCTGCCACGCCCGGCGCAGGTGTACTCCTGCCCGGCGACTTAACCGGCAGGGACAGCCAGGCGCCGGCCGATGCTCTTTCCGGGACCGTGATTTCGTGCGGCTCGGACGATGGCTTCGGCGACACGGACGGCTTCGGCAGATCGGGCGCAGTGGCCGGCTGGGCCTGCTGCGAAAGCAAAGCTCGCGGTGACATGCTCGAGAGGGCCGTACTCGTGGCCGGCGCCTTAGCCGGTGGGGACAGCCAGACGGCGGCCGATGCTCTTTCCGGGGCCATGGTTTCGGGCGGCTCGGACGAAAGCACCGGTTGCGGAGCCACACTGGCCGTGGCGTGGACATTCTGAAGCGCCCTGCCGATGGGCACGACGGGCTGCTCTTGCGGCGCGAGTTTCGACGGAGCAGCGTCCCGGTTGGTGCTCACCGTGGATGTCTGCGCCGCCTCCGATGCGGGAGCTTCCGATGGCGGCGCCGAGGGCGCGGGTTCCGTAATGGTTGTGGCGGCCGGTGCGGCCGCGTTCGCGGCAGGTGTGGAAGAGCTCGCTGTGGCGGGGTTGGCGGGCTCGCCGTTTTCCGCCAGCGGGGACTCGTAGGACGGCGCCCAACTCAGCCGGCCTGCCGGCGCCAATTGAGATGTCGGGGCTTGGGATGGCGAAGCCGATGCCACGGGTTCGCTGGGCGCAGACGGGGCCGTCCCGGCTGCGTCCGCACCGGCAGCATCCGTGGCCGGGGGGTTCGCAAGCTGGCTGAATTGTGCCGGCTGACCGCAAGACAGAGCCGAACTCATCCAGAATAGCGTCTGCGCGCTTTCTTCTTTGTCAGGCAGTTGCGTAGTTTTGTCGGGCGGTCCCGTGCCTGGCTGATCCGCGGCTTCCACCAGCCCTTCCAGCAGTTCTGGAAATTGCGCCGCGGGGAAAGTTTTCTCCGTTTCGGCGGCCGCGCCCTTCGACGATGCTTTCTCGGAAGAAGCGCTCATCCCCAATGCCGCCGGAAATGGCGATGGAAACGCGTACGATGCTGGGGCCGCTGGTGCGAGAGAGTGCACGCCCTGCAAAATGCAGATCGCAGGCCAACTCGCACCGGTGCGTTTTCAACGTGTTAGTAGAGCGCGGTGCGGCAAGGAATTGCCGTGGAGCGCGGTTGCGGCAAGGAATTGCCGCGAACCTGCTCGTCGCCACTATCTCTCATCGGCCCGTTTTTCCTTGTTTTGAGATATTTATATCCCATAGCTTCATTGGTCCGCGGCGTGCTTTCTTCGTGGCGTATGGATCCAATGACCGCGACGGCGGCGAGTGGCCTTCGTGCCCGTATGGAATCGCTCGATCTGCTGGCCAATAATATGGCCAACGCCTCCACGGGAGGCTACAAGGCGGACCGTGAGTTCTACAGTCTCTATGTAGCGCCGGAAGCGCAGGACTCCGATTCGCCTACCACCATGCCGGTCATCGAGAAGCCCTGGACCGATCTCTCGCAAGGTCTATTGACCCCGACCGGCAACCCTCTCGACGTGGCCCTCAACGGAAAAGGTTTCTTCGGTGTTTCCGGTCCCAAAGGAACGCTATACACCCGCAATGGCGGTTTCCATTTAGCCGCTGACGGCACGCTGGTAACTGCCGACGGCTACGCGGTGCGCAGCGCGGCCGGCGGTTCCTTGACCGTGCAGACTTCCCTGCCTATCGACATCTCGAGCGATGGCACGGTCGAACAGAACGGCCAGGCGATCGGCCAATTGGATGTCGCCGATTTCACCAGCACGGCCGGACTGGCCAAGCAAGGCGGCAACTATTTTCGCGTGGTAGATCCCTCGGTAAAGCCCACCGCTGCCACCGGCACGTCCGTGGAGCAGGGCAAATTGGAAGCGTCTAATACCGGCGCGGCCGAGTCCGCAGTGCGTCTGGTCAGCATCATGCGCCAGTTCGAAATGTTGCAGAAGGCGGCAATGATCGGCAACGACATGAGCAAACAGGCCATCGAACAGGTGGCCAAAGTAGGTTCTTAATCGGGAGATGGCATGATTCGAGCATTATATAGCGCGGCCAGCGGCATGAAGGCCCAGGAACTGAACCTGGACAATATCGCCAACAACCTGGCCAACGCCAACACTGTTGGCTACAAGTCGCGGCGGGCACAATTCCAGGACCTGATGTATCAGAGCGTTCTGGCGCCGGGCACTTCCTCCGGGCAGCAGACCCTGGTCCCCACCGGCTTGCAAGTGGGCCTGGGTACGCACGCCTCGTCCAACGAAATCATTTTCACCGAAGGATCTTTTTCGGAGACCGACAACCCGCTGGATCTGGTGATCCAGGGCAACGGCTTTTTCCAGGTGCTTCAGCCTTCGGGAGAACTGGCATACACCCGCGCCGGCCAGTTCCAGCTCGACCAGAACGGCAATGTGGTCACCTCCTCCGGCATGGCCCTGCAGCCGCAGATCACGATTCCCGCCGACGCGCAGGCCGTCACTATCGCCTCCGACGGCACCGTGACTTACACCTTGCCGAACCAGACCGCGGCTCAAACGGCTGGCCAGATCCAACTGGCAAACTTCCAGAACCCCGCCGGCCTGAACAGCCTGGGCAACAGCCTTTACAGCCCCACCGACTCGTCCGGCGATGCCGTGGTCGGTGTGCCTGGCGGCCCGCAAGGCATGGGATCGCTGTTGCAAGGATACATCGAGCAGTCCAACGTCTCGGTAGTGGATGAGTTCATCAACATGATCCAGACGCAGCGCGGCTATGAAGCCAATTCCAAGGTGGTCACCGCGGCCGACAACATGTACCAGGAAGTCAATAATCTCCAGCGATGATGCCCCTTGCCGCATTGACGTTGGCGAGTTGCCTGGCGGTGGGCGCCAGCGCGGACCGCATCCTGGCCGGCGACTTGGCGGCGGCCATTCCGGGCCTGAACGCGCCGGACCCCGGAATTCCCGTGGCATTCGCGCCCGCGCCCGGCGTACAACGCGTTTTTCACGTGCCCGAGTTACGCCGTCTGGCCGAGCGCCTCGGCTGGCAAGTCGAGCCGTCCGCCGACATCTGCGTCGAGCGTCCGGTGTCGCCACCCGATCCGGCGCGCCTCTTGGCGGCCATGCGCAAGGTTATGCCGGCAGCCGAGATCGCCATCCTCGATTACGGCCGGCAGCCGCTGCCGGCGGGCGAGATCGAGTTCCAAGCGAGCGGTCTGCGTCCGGGCGCCGACGGCGCGTTGTGGATCGGCTACGTGCGCTACGCGGGAACGCGCCGCTTCGCTCTCTGGGCCCGGGTCAAGATTCTGGTGCCGGTGCACCGGGTAGTAGCCGTCACCGATCTCCGGCCCGGCCGGGCGATTCCGCCGGAACAGGTGCGGACCGAAACCCGCGAAGAATTTCCGCCGGCACTGCCGTTTCTCGAGTCCGGCGAGCAAGCCATCGGAAAGTGGCCACGCTCCACCATCCGCGCCGGTACGGCGGTCCGCGCCGGGATGCTCGAAAACCCCAAGGAAGTGATTTGCGGAGACACCGTCACGGTGGACTTCCGCAGTGGCGCTACGCACCTCGAGCTGGAGGCTCAGGCCGAAGCTTCGGGCGCGGTGGGCGAGACCATTCCGGTACGCAACCCGGACTCCCACAAGCGCTTTCTGGCGCGGGTCGAGGGAAAAGGAAGAGTATCGGTGGGCCCTCCCGCCGGCAACGTGAATCCATGAAACATATTCCGGTCGCGATGGTTCTGCTGATGGGCGCGGTGTTTACCGCGCGGCTGGTGGCGGACGACAAGCAAAAAACCACCAAGGCGCCGCCCGAGACTCCGCTGGATACCTACGTGAAACAGGCCACCGCCCGTTCGGCGTCGGTATCCACCACGCCCGGCGCAATCTGGGTTCCCGGTTCGCGCCTGGCCGACTCGGCGCGCGATGTGCGCGCCAGCCAGGTGGACGACATGGTCACGGTGGTGGTGGCGGAGCAGGCGTCCGCGGTAAGTACCGGCACCACTAAGACGTCCCGCGTCTCCAGCACCAAGAACTCGATCGGCGCCTTGGCTGGCCTGACCAGCGCCACCGGCGCCCTGGCGAACCTGGCCGGGCTCAACGGCGACACGGAATTGAACGGCCAGGGAACCACCAGCCGCACCACCACCCTGAACGCCACTTTGACCGCGCGCGTGATCTGCGTGTTGCCCAACGGCGGACTGGTGCTGGAAGCCTCCAAAGACATCCAGGTCAATTCCGAGCGCCAGACAATCACCGTTCGCGGGGTAGTTCGCCCCGACGACATCGATCAAACCAACAGCGTGCAATCCAACCGTCTGGGACAACTCGAAGTGAAGATCAACGGCAAAGGGGTGGTGGGCGACGCCATCAAGCGGCCGTTCATTTTGTGGCGCCTGCTGTTGGGCTTGCTTCCCTTCTGAACCATCAAAATGCGCACCATTGCCTTCTCGATCGTATGCCTGCTGCTGGCGGGTCGTCTTCCCGCGGCGCGGTTGAAAGACCTCGTCGATATCGAGGGCGTCCGCGACAATCAGCTCATCGGCTACGGCCTGGTGGTGGGTCTGGCGCGGACCGGCGACAGCCAGCAGACCATTTTCACCAACCAGAGCCTCGCCGACATGCTGCAGCGAATGGGTGTGTCGGTGTCGCCCTCCGCGATTATGGTCAAGAATACCGCCGCGGTCATGGTCACCGCGACCCTGCCGCCATTTGCCCAACCCGGGCTGCACCTCGATGTTACGGCGGCCTCCACCGGCGATGCCGCTAACTTGCGGGGCGGCATTCTGCTGCTGACTTCGCTGCGCGGCGCCGACGGACAGGTCTACGCGGTGGCGCAGGGGCCTGTGGTTACCGGTGGATTTGTGGCCGGGCGCGGCGGCGCCGGAGGCGGCGCGCAAACCACTGTGAACCACCCCACCGTGGGACGCTGCCCCAACGGAGCCACAGTGGAACGCGCGGCCCCCTCCATCTCGCCCCGGAACGTGGTTCGCCTGCAATTGCGCGAGTCGGACTTCACCACATCGGCGCGCATCGTGGATGCCGTGAATCGGAAATTCTCCAATTCGGCAGCGCTCTCGGCCCATGCCGAGAACTCCGGCGTGGTCAGCGTGGCCATTCCGCCGGAGTTTGCCTCCCGTACCACGGAGTTCATGGCTGAACTCGAGAACCTGGCGGTAGAGGCCGACCGTCCGGCTCGAGTAGTCATAAACGAACGGACGGGCACGATTGTATTGGGCAAAGACGTCCGCGTGTCTCCGGTGGCCATTCTGCACGGCAACCTCACCGTGGAAGTGCAGACCGTCGAGACGGTCTCGCAGCCCAATCCACTGGCGCAAGGCACCACGGAGGTGGTCCCGCAGACCACCGTCGCGACGAAAGAGGAAAAGGCGCGCACCGTGGTCCTGAAACAAGGAGCCACGGTGGAAGAACTGGTTCGCGCGCTGTCAGCTATCGGTTCGACGCCGCGCGATATTATTGCCATCCTCCAGAGCCTGCACAGCGCCGGCGCATTGGAAGCCGAAGTGGAGGTGATGTAAGTGAGCTCCGTAAACCAGGCGGGGATGTCCGGGATTGTGTCGCTGACTGTTGGAGCGGGCGCGCTTGCGAAAACCAGCGACCCGAACAAGATCCAAAAAGCCGCGCAGCAATTCGAGGCGCTGCTGATCGGCCAGATTCTGCATTCGGCGCACACCAGCGACAGTGGATGGCTCGGTACCGACGATTCCTCCGGTTCCTGCGCCACCGATTTCGCCGAGGAGCAACTGGCCAGCACCATTGCCCAGCAGGGCGGCCTCGGCTTGGCGAAGCTGATTACGCGAGGCCTGGAGCAAGGGTCCGGGAAAGGGTTCCGCCCCTGATGGCGGGCTTTGCCCGTGAATTGAGATCTGCAACCTCTCCAGAAACTGCGGTTCGCGAGCCTGGTTCCCGGTGCGATCTGCCGCCTCCGCACTCTCAAAATCTGGGGAAGAAACTGCCGCGTCCACCCTGCCGGCAGCCTTCTTGCCTATGTTTTCCTGCGTGCCTCTGTGTCACCGCGATGAGATCATTTCTCCACCGAGTTCCCGAATCCCCGGTCCGCGCCCCGCGCGGCGATCGGGCTGAAAGCTGATAGCCTCTTTTCATCTGTGATACTCTGAAATTTCCACGTGTGCCAGCATGTGTCAGTGAAGCTCTCGTTCTGCGGACCTACCCACTGAAGGAAGCGGACCTCATTGTCAGCTTCCTCACCAGGGATCAGGGTAAGTTGCGGGGCGTGGCCAAGCGGGCGCGGCGTCCGAAAAGCGGTTTCGGCGCGGGGCTGGAGCGGTTATCGCACGTGCGCATGGCGTATTTCCAGCGCGAAACACGCGAACTGGTGAATTTGGATTCCTGCGAGTTGATTCACTCTCAATTCGCCCTGGTTTCCGATTACTGGACCGGTGTGGCGCTGGATTACTTCGCGGAGGTTTCAGAACAGTTACTGCCTTCCGCGGAGCCGAGCGAGAAGTTTTTCCGCTTGCTGCTGGCGGTCCTGGAGTCGCTCCAGACGCCGTCGGCAGGCAAGGCGTGGCGGGCTGTAACGTATTTTTCACTTTGGTCGCTGCGGCTTTCGGGGTGGCTGCCGGAATTGCATGTGTGCCTGGGCTGCGGCAGCCTGTTGGACGATCCGGAGAATCCCCAGCGGGCATTTTTCGGCCGCGGGCAGGCGGGTTTGATGTGCAGCCATTGCCGGGGCTCGGCAGGCGCCGCGAGTAGTTGGGAGTTGAGCGCTGCGTCGCGTTCGCTGGCCGCGGAGATGTTGCGGAAGCCGGTCTCCGGACTGACGCCGATGGAGTGGAGCCAGGCGACGGCGGCCGATCTGAGGGGGTTCCTGATGCAGCAGATTGAGGCCCACGCGGAAAGAAGATTGTACACGGCGCAAATGTTCGCGGCGGTAAGCGCTTCTTGACCGACGGGTTTACGAATGCCATCTTTTCAAGAGATCATCTTCAAGTTGAAGCAGTATTGGGCGGAACGGGGCTGCATTATCCAAGAGCCGTACGACGTGGAGGTGGGCGCCGGCACCATGTGCCCGGAAACCTTCCTGCGCGTTCTCGGCCCGGCGCCCTATAGCGTCGCTTACGTGCAACCCAGCCGCAGGCCGGCCGACGGCCGCTACGGCGATAACCCCAATCGGCTTTTTAAACACGCGCAATTGCAGGTAATCCTGAAGCCCGCGCCGGCCGACGTGATCGAGCAGTACCTCGGCAGCCTGGAAGCGATCGGCATCGATCTGCGGCAGCACGACATCAAGTTCGAAGAGGACAACTGGGAAGCGCCGACGCTGGGCGCCTGGGGCATCGGCTGGCAGGTGATGCTGGACGGCCTGGAGGTCACCCAGTTCACCTACTTCCAGCAATGCGGCGGCATCGATCTCGACCTGGTGCCGGCCGAAATCACCTACGGGCTCGAACGCCTCACGGCTTTCCTACAGGTGAAGGACAGCGTCTACGACATCGAGTGGACCAAGGGTTTCTCCTACGGCGACGTACGTTATCGCGACGAGCTGCAATACTCGGTCTACAACTTCGAGATGGCCGACATCCCCACCCTGTGGAAACTGTTCGAGTTGCACGAGGGCGAAGCGGCGCGCCTGCTGGCGCTGTACGAGCCGAAATCCGCCGGCAAGAAGCGGTTTCCATTGCTGCCTGCTTACGACCACGTGCTCAAATGCTCCAACCTCTTTAACACCCTCGATTCGCGCGGCGCGATCAGCGTGACCGAACGCATGGGCATGATCCAGCGGGTGCGCAAGATCGCGGTGGGGGTGGCGCAAGCCTGGGCCGATCAGCAGAACGGCACGTCGGTGGAGGTGGCGCAGTGAGCCTTACGCTGCTCTTGGCGGTTAGCTGCTGGCAGTTGGCTTTTGGCTTTCCGAGCCGCGCGCGTCAGCAAGCGGTGTTGGGCTCTTGGTGGGGCGGGCTTCAGCCCGCCACGGCGGAGGTGTCGCAGTGAGTCTTCCCTTCCTGCTCGAGATCGGCACCGAGGAGATTCCCGATTGGATGATTCCCGACGCGCTGGAGAATCTCCGGCTGCTGTTCGAGAAGCTCGCAATCCCGCACGACTCGATCACTATGGACGCCACGCCGCGCCGCCTCGTGCTGCGCGCCGATGGGTTGCCCGCCAAGCAGGCCGACAGCGAAGAGCGCGTCCTGGGGCCGTCGAAATCGGCGCCCGCGCGGGCGGTTGCCGGGTTCGCGCGCAAGCAGGGCGTTGCTCCCGCGGACCTGACGGTCGAGACCACGCCTAAGGGCGAATATTACTCGTTCACTCGCAAGGTGCCCGGGCGGCCGATCAAGGACATCCTGGCGGAAGCACTTCCGGGCATCATTTTGCAAATCTACTTTCCCAAAACGATGTACTGGACCGTCAAAGGGGGGCCGCGCTTCATCCGGCCCATCCGCTGGATCGTGGCGCTGGTGGGCCAAGAGATCGTCCCCTTCGAACTGGCCGGGGTCCACTCCGGTGCGCTGACCGACGGCCATCGGCGTTTGGGAGCGCGCGAAATCGCGATTACTACCGCCGATTATGTGGATCGGCTGCGCGATCATTACGTGATTCTCTCGGCGGAGCAGCGGCGCGAGAAGATTCGCCGGGAACTGGCCGGTATCCAGGTGAAGGCCGACCCGGCGCTGCTCGAAACACTGGTCTACATCACCGAATACCCCACCGCCATCGCCGGCAACTTCGATGCGCAATTCCTGGCGCTCCCCGAAGAAGTACTGGTGACGGTGATGCGCCATCACCAGAAATATTTCTCCGTGGAGGATGGCCGCGGAGGGCTCGCGCCGCGCTTCGTCGCGGTGATGAATATCCCTTCCGACCCCGAAGGCTTCGTGCGGAGCGGCAACGAGCGCGTGCTGCGTGCCCGCTTCAACGACGCCCGCTTCTTCTGGGAGACCGATCAGAAAAAGACGCTCGCGGGCCGCATTCCGGACCTCGCGCATGTCACCTTCCAGGCCAAATTGGGCTCGTACCTCGAGAAGACCGAGCGCATGAAAGGCCTGGTGAAGGAACTGGGCGGGGACGACCACGCTGTCCGCGCCGCCGAGCTCTCGAAGTGCGATCTCACCACCGAACTGGTGAAGGAATTCACCGAGCTACAGGGCGTGGTGGGCGGCCTTTACGCCCGCGTGCAAGGCGAGCCGGAGCCGGTCTGGCAGGCCATTTACGATCAGTACAAGCCCGAGAGCATGGAAGATCGCATCCCACGCCATCGCACCGGGCAAATCGTTTCTTTGGCCGATAAGTTGGATACTTTGCGCGGCTGTTTCCGTGTGGGAATGATCCCCTCCGGTTCGCGCGATCCCTTCGCGTTGCGGCGCGCGGCGCAGGGAGTGGTGAAAATCCTGGTAGAGGGCAAGATGGAGCTGCCGCTGCTCGATTTCCTCGATGGCAATGAGGAGCTGAAGGCATTCTTCGCCGACCGCGTGAAGTTCTACTTCAAGGACCATCGCGGCTTCGCGTACGACGAAGTGAACGCCTGCATGGCGGCCGGCTGGAGCAACCTGGTGGACCTCGAAACGCGGCTGCTGCGCGTCCAGGGCCTGCGTCCCACGCCCGATTTCGAGCCGCTGGCCGCCAGTTTCAAGCGGATCCGCAATATTCTGGACCAGGCGAAATTCACGGGCGGGGGGAACATCGATGAGATCCTTCTCGAAGCCGGCCCGGAGAAGGAATTGTACGAGGAGTACCGGCACATCGCGGGACAGCCGATCGAAAGCGTGATCTCCAGGCTGCGCCCCAAGGTCGATTTGTTTTTCGACAAGGTGCTGGTGAATGCGCCGGACGCGAGCGTCCGGTGGAACCGTTTGACGTTACTGCAGACGCTATTGGCGGAATTTTCCACCATAGCGGATTTTTCGGAAATCGTTACTCACTCATAGGAGCAAAGAATGAAGAAGTACGTATACTTGTTCGGCAACCAAACCGCCGACGGCGATGGAAAGATGAAGGACATACTCGGCGGCAAGGGCGCCGGGCTCGCGGAAATGTCCCGCGCGAAGCTGCCGGTGCCACCCGGCTTCACAATCTCGACGGAAGTCTGCAATATTTATTTCCAGAACGACTACGCGGTTCCGGCCGAGATAAACGAGCAGACACTCGCGGCCCTGAAGACGCTCGAAGAGCGCATGGGCCAAAAGCTCGGCGATCCGGCCGATCCGCTGCTCGTGAGCGTCCGCTCGGGCGCCAAATTTTCCATGCCGGGCATGATGGACACCATCCTCAACCTGGGGCTGAACGACGAGACGGTGAAGGCGCTGGTCGCGAAGAGCAACAACCCGCGGTTCGCCTACGATTGCTACCGCCGCTTCATCCAGATGTACGGCAACGTCGTCCTCGAAGTCAGCAAGCACGATTTCGACGAGGTTTTCGACGGACAGAAGAAAAAGGCCAAGGCCAAGCTCGACACGGAATTAACCGCCGAAGATCTGCAGCAGGTAATCGAAGGCTACAAAAAGCTGGTGCAGAAGAAGACCGGCAAACCGTTCCCGCAGGAAGCCATGGAACAGCTCCAGGGCGCGCGCGATGCCGTGTTCCGCTCGTGGTTCAACGACCGCGCCAAGCACTATCGCAGAATGAACCAGATCCCCGACGATCTGGGCACCGCGGTCAACGTGCAGGCCATGGTATTCGGCAATATGGGCGAGACTTCGGCTACCGGCGTGGGCTTCACGCGCAACCCCGCCACAGGTGAAAAGAAATTCTACGGCGAGTTCCTGGAAAACGCGCAGGGCGAAGACGTGGTGGCCGGCATCCGGACGCCGCATCCCATCTCCGAGCTCGAGACGTGGAATCCCGCGGTCTACACCCAGCTTCGCGAAATCACCACGATGCTCGAGAAGCACTATCGCGACGTTCAGGACTTCGAGTTCACCGTTCAGGACGGCAAGCTGTTCATGCTCCAGACGCGTAACGGCAAGCGCACGGGTCCGGCCGCGGTGCGCATCGCCGTCGACATGGTGGGAGAAGGTCTCATCGACAAGAAGGAAGCGGTGCTGCGCGTGGATCCGCAACAGCTCGACCAACTGCTGCACCCGGTGCTCGATCCGAAATCGAAGAAGGAGCTCACGCTGTTGGCCAAGGGACTGCCGGCATCGCCGGGAGCTTCGGTGGGAACCATCGTATTCAACGCCAACGATGCCGTGGAGAGGTCCGCCACCGCCCCCGTCATCCTGGTGCGCAAAGAAACCGTGCCCGACGATATTCACGGCATGGAAGTGGCCAAGGGCATTCTCACTTCGCGCGGCGGCATGACCAGCCACGCGGCGGTGGTTTGCCGCGGCATGGGCACGCCGTGCGTGGCCGGCGCCGAGGAGATCGCGGTCAGCGAAGCCAAGAAAGAAGTCAGCGTCACGGTAGGCGGCAAGAACGTGACTTTGAAGGAAGGCGATTGGCTGTCGCTCGATGGATCGACCGGTGAAGTATTTGCCGGCAAGGCGAACACGCTGGACGCTGACCCTTCGTCGGGAGTCCTAAAGAGCTTCATGGGCTGGGCCGACGAGTTCCGCGGCGGTTTTGGCGTGCGCGCCAATGCCGATATCCCGCGCGACGCGCAGGCCGCCCGCCGCTTCGGCGCGGAAGGCATTGGCCTGTGCCGCACCGAGCACATGTTCTTCGCCGAGGGCCGCATCGAGCACATGCAGGCCATGATTCTGGCGCACGATGAAAAGACCCGCCGCAAGGCCCTGCAGAAGCTTCTGCCCATGCAGCGCGACGATTTCGCCGGCCTGTTCAAAGCCATGGACGGATTTCCGGTGGTCATCCGCACGCTCGATCCGCCGTTGCACGAGTTCCTGCCCAAGCGCGAAGAGCTGATGGTGGATATCGCCGTCCTGCCCTACGCCGATATCAAGAAGAAGCGGGAATTCGCCGCCACCTACGCTAAATTCGGCGCCGAAGTGAAGAACCTCAAGACGGTCCTGCCGGATTTGCTCAAGCGCGTCGAGGAACTGCACGAGTTCAACCCCATGCTGGGCCTTCGCGGCTGCCGCCTGGGCATCCTCTATCCGGAGATCACGGAGATGCAGGCGCGCGCCATCTTCGAAGCCGTCGTGAAGGTTGCCAAGAAGGGCGTGAAGGTGATTCCCGAAGTTATGATCCCGCTGATCGGCGGCGTCAAAGAACTGAAAAACCAGAAGGACATTGTGGTGCGGGTGGCCGACGAGGTACTTGCCAAGGCCGGCATGAAGGACCAGCATTACCTGGTCGGCACCATGATCGAAATTCCGCGGGCCGCTCTCACCGCCGATTCCGTGGCGACCGAAGCGCAATTCTTCAGCTTCGGCACCAACGATCTGACGCAGACCGGCATGGGCCTCTCTCGCGACGACTATACGAAGTTCCAAAAGGAGTACGAAGCGCACAAAATCTTCGCCAATGACCCGTTCGCGGTTCTCGATCAGGAAGGCGTGGGCAAGCTGGTGAAGATGGCGGTGGAACTGGGCCGCAAGACCAACCCCAAGCTCGAAATCGGCATCTGCGGCGAGCATGGCGGCGAGCCGAGTTCCGTGCAATTTTGCTATCGCGTGGGCATGAACTACGTTTCCTGTTCCCCGTACCGTGTGCCGATCGCACGCCTCGCGGCGGCGCAGGCGGCCATCTCGGGCGATAAGTCCGAAACGCAGCGGACTGCGTAACAGTCGACGGCGGCGTGGACATGGTAATGTGAAAACACGGCCATGTCCACGCTGTCGAAATCATATTTGACTCCCGAGCAGTACCTCGAAATCGAACGCAAGGCCGAGTTCAAGAGCGAATACTACCAGGGCGAGATGTTCGCCATGTCGGGTGCGCGATTGGCGCACATTCAGATTGTTGGAAACGTAATGCGTGAGCTAGGGCAACAGCTTCGCGGGCGGCCCTGCCAGCCACTTTCCAACGACATGCGGGTCTGCGTCAAGCCCGTTGGACTCTACACGTATCCCGACGTGGTAGTAGTTTGCGGGGAGCCCAAATTCGTGGATGATACCTTCGACACTCTGCTCAATCCCACTGTCATCATCGAAGTTCTCTCCGAATCCACGGAGAACTACGACCGCGACAAGAAGTTCGAGTTGTATCGCTCCCTGGAATCCCTCGCGGAATACGTTATGATTTCCTCCCGGCGAATCCGCGTGGAGCGCTACGCCCGCGAACCCGACGGCACCTGGAACTACAGCGAGAAAACCAAGTTGACCGACACGTTCGACCTCAGGTCGGTGGACTGTCACCTGCTCGTGTCCGATCTTTACGAGAGGGTCGAGTTCGCCCAATCGTGAAACCTCCGGCCTCCGAGCAGTCACGATTTATCTCCCGGTCTGCGCGGTCTCGCTCAAACGACACTCAACCTCCGCCTTTGCCGGCCGCACTTCGAACCTGACATTCCTCATCGCCTTGCTGGCAGCGGCTTCGATGGCGCGGATGCTGTTCAACGGCCGGAGTGGTACGTATGCGATCGGCAGCGGCGCAGACTTATTCTACTCGCTCTCAGCACTTCTGACGCGCCTGCGACGCTATCCATGGAGCCACTGACTGGCTGGCGGGCTGAAGCCCGCCCCACCATCCGAAACGCTACACTCTTCGTGGGGCGGGCTTCAGCCGGCTTCAGCCCGCCATAGCCTCATCGGAGCATGCTCCGGAGCCGTTGCTCAAAACAAACCGTCTGTGAAGCAGTCAGTGGAGAGCGGATATCGACCCCCGGGGCCCATTCATTCGAGCGATTCAGGACCACCTCAGCCGAAGCTCACCGGGCCAGCCGTTACTGGTCTTGCCAAAGGGAGATGATCGACTATCCGGTACGGATGCCGAGTCCGCTGGCGCCGGCTGTGGCGAACTGCCTGGACAGGGACTCGACCTGGTGAGCCGGGCATGGGGCAATCAGTGGACCGGCTGCAACCGTTGTAGCATCCTGAGGGCCGGCCCGTAATCCGGTTGGCACTCGAGCGCGGCCTCGAAGTCCGCGCGCGCGTCCGCCGAGCGGCCGGGCACCTGCATCAGCGCGCCCCCCTCGCCGTAAAGAGCGTCCGAGTAGCAAGGCCGAATTTGCAGGGCGTCCTCAAAGGCGGCGATGGCATCCTGCTGGCGGCCGGGGACGGCTAGCAACGCATTGCCGATTCCCAGGTAAGCTTCCGGGTAGTCAGGGGCGATTCGCAGCGCCGCTCGATATTCGTCAATCGCCTCCGAAAACCGTCCGCTCAGCGCCAGGGCTTTTCCCAGATCGTAATGCGCCGCTGCATAAGCCGGGCGAATTCGTACGGCCGTTTGCATTTCGGCAATCGCCTCGGGGAGCCCGCCGGGAGTCCGCGCCCGGATCAAGCCGATATTCAAGTGGGTTTCGGCCAGGTCCGGCCTGAGCCGGAGCGCCTCTTCACAGGGAGCCATCGCGTCCGGCAGCCGGCCGGGCTCATCCAACAACGTCGTACAAAGATTGGTGCGCGCCAGGAAACTCGCCGGATTGCGTTCGAGCGTCGCCCGGTACAGCGTTTCGGCGCCGGAATAAATGTGGGCCTGCCGCCACGTCAACACTCCCAGACCCACGACCAGCAAGCCGCCGCAGGCGGCCGCGGCCTGCTTTGGCAGCGATGCGCGGCGGGACGCGAGCGCCAGCAGGGAAGATACCGGAACGATGACCGCGAGAGTTGCCAGATACTGGAAATGGTCGGCCACATACGAGTATCGGAATGGGTAGACGTTCAGGAATCCGAGCACCGGCGTGAGCGTTCCGGCGAAAACCAAAAGCGCGGCCAGTGGACCGCGATTGCGGCGCGCCAACAGAACGAAGGCCGCCAGCAGGACCGCCAGTCCGGCCGGATAGAGATACTGGCGCCACTGGCCCGGGTCGAGGTCCCAACGAGGATAGTTGAACGTCAGGTTCGCCGGCCAGAACACCTTTCCGGCATAGAACCAGATCACGCGGCCGGCCAGCAGGACGTGTTGGAGCGGCGTGAGCGCGAACTCCGCCCCCTCGGCGCGAACGTAAGTCTTTTCCACCCATGCGGTGAGGAAGCCGGAGCAGGCCCCCAGCACCAGCCAGCCGCTCAGGGGCCGGATGTCGCGCTTCCAATCGAGTCGCCCGTTGCGCCACCAGAAGATTACCAGTAACACCGCCGGCAAGGTCGCCGTGACAGACTTACTAAGTAATGCCAGCACGAACAAAGCCAGCGCGAGAAGGTATTGCGGCCGCCGGCGGGTCCGGCTGAAATATAAGTAAGTAAGGGCCGAGCCGAGATAGAAGACGCCCGACAGCGTGGACTTCTGTTCCGACATCCAGGCCACCGATTCCACGCAAACGGGATGCAGCGCGAAGATGAAGCCCGCGAGCCATGCGCCCGGCAACTCCAAACGGCGAACGATCAGGACCACGAGAAGGGCCGACGCAGAGTGCAGCACCACGTTCGCCAGGTGATAGCCGATCGGCGCGCCGCCCCACAGGCGATACTCCAGCCAAAAAGCGCTGTGCAACAGGGGGTAATATTGCGCCGTGGCGCCGAGGTGGAACCAGATGTCCCACAGACCGTGGAGCGAACGCAGAGGTAGCCTCGTAAGATGGGCCGCATCGTCCCAGAGCGGCCCTCCCTGAAGGGCGGGCCAATAGGCCACCGAGGCAGCCCACAGAAGGACCATTGCGTCGCCGGCACCTTGAAACCGTTTTTGCGCGGGGGCGGAACGCGCCGCGGGCTGGCCCGGCTCCACGGGCGCCTGCGTTTCCGATTCGGACATAAGAAAACTATACCCCTTCTGCCGCGCGGACCGGGCGCCGCGACTCCTGTGCTCCTGTCAATCCCCACCCTTGGCGCCGCCTGAGCTATAATCTGCTCAGGGATTTGCGTCACGATTCACTCGCTGTGGGATGGATTTTGAGCGAGCCACGATCGGCGGCTCGGCTGCCTTTTTTGAGAAGGGGCTATAGTTCACACAAGACTCGAATCGTTAGGTTCATAACTGCAATAGGCAAATGCTAGAATAAGCCGTTCGTGCCTGTCGGAGGCGTTAAAGGCAGTGAAAAACTTACGAAGAAGGCTCATCGCGGCCGGGGCTTTGGTCCTATTCTGCGGCTTGGCCCAAGCGCAGTACCTGATTTCGACTCTTGCGGGGGGATTGCCCGGCCCGACAGCCGCACCGGCAACTAGCTATGCCATTCCATCCGCCACCGCGGTTGCGGCCGACCGATTCGGTGACGTGTACCTGAGCACCACCTCCAATTGCGTATTCCGGCTGGATTCGAGTGGCAACCTCTCGCGCTGGGCCGGCACTTGCGTGGCCGGGTTTATGGGTGACGGCAGTAGCGCTGTCAATGCCGAGTTGAACGGCCCGCAGGGTTTGGCTGTAGATACTGCCGGCAACCTGTATATTGCAGACCAAAACAACCAGCGGATTCGCAAGGTGACTCCGGCGGGGATTATCACTACCGTGGCGGGCACGGGCGCCCAGGGCTACTATGGCGACAATGGACAGGCCACCAGCGCGCTGTTGAATTATCCGGCTGGACTTGCGGTGGACGCCGCAGGCAATCTCTACATCGCGGACAAAGTCAACAACATAGTCCGTAAGCTTGCGACGAGCGGCATTATGAGCGGCATTATCACCACTATTGCCGGCACGCCGCAGGTTTCCGGCACGTCCGGCGACGGCGGCCCCGCCACCAGCGCTACCTTGGACGCCCCTGTCTCGCTGGCGCTGGATTCCGCCGGTAACCTGTACATCGGCGACGGATCCCGTCAGGTCCGCAAAGTGAACCCGGGCGGAACCATCTCGCACGTCGCGGGCACAGGAGTTTTGGGAGGTTGGAACGATGGGGCCCAGGCAGCCACCTCGCGGTTGAGCTATCCCGCGGCGCTGGCGGTGGACTCCTCCGGCAACTTATACATCGCCGACGAGTTCAATCAAGTGATCGCACAGGTGAACACCAGTGGGATCATTAACACCTACGCAGGCGGCGGCAGCTCTTCGGCAGACGGCATACAAGCGACCGAGGCGCAGATCAACTATCCGTCGGGCGTTGCGATCGACTATGACAACAACCTGTACATTGCGGGACAGTTCAGCCGGATTCGTATTGTCAACAGCGGAATCATTAACACAGTCGTCGGAACCAACGCACTCCCGTTCTCGGGAGACGGTGGACCGGCCAGTCTCGCGCAGTTCAGCGAGACCTGGGGGCTGGCCCTCGATGGAGCCAATAACCTCTATGTCGTCGATTTCGAAAATTATCGTGTTCGAAAAATCCCGCTGAACGGCGCCCAGGCGGGCACTATCTCCACCTTCGCCGGAACGGGAGGTAACGCCGATTCCGGCACCAATGGCTCACAGGCCACCAGCGTGGGAGTAACTCCCACTGCCGTGGCTGCCGACTCTGCGGGCAACGTCTATCTCGCCGACATTGCACAGGTTCGAAAAGTAACTCCAAGCGGCCTTATTTACACGGTCGCGGGAACCGGCGTCGGGGGCTACAACCAAGACAATATTCCGGCCACCACTGCGTTGTTGTCCAGCTACCTGACCGGCTTGGCCGTGGATTCCAGCGGCAATTTGTATATTGCGGATTACAACAATAACCGCGTTCGCCAAGTCACACCGGGGGGGACCATCAGCACGATAGCGGGCACGGGAACCGCCGGATTTAACGGCGATCAACTGGGAACCAGCGCCGAACTCAACTATCCCACGGGTTTAGCCGTGGACGCGGCGGGGAAAAATCTCTATATCGCGGACAGCGGCAATTGCCGAGTACGTAAATTGGCATTGGGGACAAACGGACTCATCTCCACGGTGGCCGGCAACGGCACTTGTGGCAATATGGGAGATGGAGCAGCGGCTACCAACGCGGAGATCACCAATCCCTGGGGTTTGGCGCTGGACGCGTCCGGTAACCTCTATATAACCACCGAGGGAAACACAGTCCGCGAGGTGTCCTCTGGCACCATCAGCACCATCGCCGGAACGGGGGTCGCCGGTTACGCCGGGGATGGCGGCCCCGCTACGTCGGCTCTGTTGAACTTCCCTTTGGGCATTGCCGTTGATTCCGCCGGCAACGTTTACGTTTCCGATTTCCATAATAGCGCCGTCCGAATCCTGGAGCCCGTGCGAACGGAGCCCCTGCTCTCCGTTTTGTCGACCCATACGGGCAACTTTATTTCGGGACAGAACGGGGCCACTTTCAACCTCATCGTGAGCAATGCGGCGCTGGCCGCTGCCACCAGCGGCACTGTCACGGTGACCGACACGCTCCCATCCAGCTTGACGCTGGTTCCCAACTCGAACAGCGGTTGGAACTGTTCCATATCCGGTTCCATATACACCTGCACCAGCACCAGCAGCACCTCGATAGCGGGCTCGATTGCTGTCGTCGCGGACGTGGGCTCGGGCGCGATACCCCAGATCACCAACGTGGTCACAGTATCGGGCGGCGGATCGCCGGCCTCCAGTTCCGAGGATGTCGCTTTCGTCGGCCCGGCTAACCCGACGCTGAAAATCGTCTCTACCCACATCGACCCGTTTGTCATTGGGCAGCAGGAGACTTATACGATTCTCGTGGAAAATCAGACGGCGGCGCCCACCACCAGCGGCACGGTGACCGTAACCGACTTTGTGCCCGCCGCATTGAATCTGGTCTCAATAACTGGCACGGGGTGGAGCTGCGGCAGTAGCGGCAACACCACTACTTGCACGCGAAGCGATGGTTTGCCGGGCGGCGCCGGCTACAACCCGATTGCCGTTACCGTCAGCGTGCCCTCGAGCGCGCCATCCAGCGTAACCAATTCGGTGACAGTTTCGGGAGGCGCGTCGGCTTCCGACAGCGGCCCCCCGGACCTGACGAAAATCATCGGGGTCGCCTGCAACGTCACCGGTGATAGGGCCGCAACCGTCGTGGACGTCCAGGCGATCATCAACCAGGCACTCGGCGCCAACTCCGCGGTAAGCGATCTGAATGGCGACAACAAAGTCAACGTCGTGGATGTCCAGATCGTGATTAACGCGGCTCTTAGTCTGGGCTGTACCGTTTGAGAGCATTCATCACTGCTTCTCCCGGCGATCTCTGATCTCCTGGGCTTTCTGCAGATTCGTGCGGGCCTCCGCCGAGCCCGGTTGAAGACGCAGGGCTTCCTGGAACTCCGAGATGGCTTGATCCAGGCGCCCTAGATTCCCCAAGGTTCTTCCCAACTCAATGTGGGCTTGGACGTGGCCGGGATTCAATAGAATTGCCACCTCAAACTGTTCCTGCGCCTCGTTGAAATACCCCTGGAGCGCCAAAGCCAACCCCAGAACATAATGCGCATCCGGATCGTCATGCTGAAGCCGCACGGCCTTTCTCAAAGGAGCAATTGCTTCCCCGGCTCGCCCGACCATGCCCAAAACGGCTCCATAATTGATGAGCGCCGCCACGTACCGAGGCTCGATGGCAAGCGCCTTGCGGTACTCCGCCAAAGCCTCATCGTAGTGGCCCTCCAACCGAAGCGCTTCCCCCAGACAGCCATGGGCGATGTAATTGTTCTCGGTGACCTCGTTGGCGTGGCGGAACAGCGTCCCGCTATTCTTCCAATACGATACTTGCCTCGATGTCGCCACCACCAGGACAATGCCCGCCGTGCAGCAGATTGCGAGCCATGCGGGCCGGGCTTTCGGCCACCGCTGCCATGCATCCGCGATGGTCCACGCCAGCATGATAGAAAGGCCAATGCCGGGAAGGTAGGTATAGCGGTCCGCCCTCGCCTGTTCTCCCACCTGCACGATTCCGATCACCGGCAAAATCGCGATCGCATACCAAAACCAGCCGACGGCCAGATAGGGGCGTGTCCGCATCGTGAGCAACACCAGGAGGGTGATACCTATCAGCACCAAGCCGGAGACCACCACCTGCCGCGCGGGAGGCGCCGAGAGCATGGGATAGAAGACGGCCAGCCGGCTGGGCCAGATGCTCTTGGCGATGTAAACCGCTCCGGAATTCACCGCGTTCCCCAGCCGGAGGCCCAACGGCGAAGCATCGAGCGAGCGTACCGCGCCCGCCCGAGTCTGCGCGTAGTACGTCACCGCGGACGTGACGAGGGCCAGCGCGAAGAAGGGCAACTTCTCCCAGATCAGTATCCGCACGTTTGGCCGGCTGAAGATCGCCCGCGGCGTCTCGGCCCCAACCCGTCCGAGAGGCCAGACATCCAGCAGGCCGAGAATCACAGGCAGGGTCACCACCATCGGCTTCGCCATGAGACCCAGGCAGTAAAACACCAGGGTCAGCAGGTAAGCGCCCGGTTTGCGGTGCAATGCGTAACGCGCGTAAGACCAGAGCGCCAGCATCCAAAACAGCGCGCTGAGCACGTCCTTGCGCTCCGTCACCCAGGCGACCGACTCCACGTGCTGCGGATGCACCGCGAAAAGAAATGCCACGGCAGCACTGGGGAATGTCGCGCCCGTCAGGCGCTTCAGGAGCCAGAAGAGGAGCAGCGTGCTCGCCGCATGAATCACGACGTTGGTGACATGCTGCGGACCTGCTCCCGGCCCGAAGAGTTGGACGTCCGCCATCATCGAGATCCAGGTGAGTGGAAACCAGTTGCCGCCTTCCGTGGCAGTGAATGCCCAGCGCAGGTTGTCCCTGGTGAGGCCTCCGGTCACATGGCGATTCCGGGTGACGTAGGTGGGGTCGTCGAAGTTGACAAAGTCGAAGTGGCGAACCGGGGCATAGACGCCCAAGGTCAGCAACAGCAGGCACCCGGCGGCCCACACTTCGACCCGATTAGAGCGCCACGGTGCGCCGCGATCCCTCAAAGGCCCGCCCCACCCCGCCAGTATACAACGGGTGTTTCGCGCCTCATCGCACGGAGACCATCGAATTGTTCTGCATCACCGCCACCTGGCCCCACGGCCCTGCCACGGTGTCGACCGGGTGATAGTGGGCGTGCAAATAAGCGCTGACTTGGGCCATGGCGATCCGGGCCGTATCGCTTCCGGGCCAAAACGCGAGCACGGTTTCCGGAGGGAAATTTTCGTAGATCAACCATCGCGGCGGTGACGCTTCCAGTTCGCCGATGACGCGCCGTTCGTCTCCCGCCGTCATCATCCCCGGCTGCATGAATGGGTAGTAGGTGGGATTCCGGGCATCCAGAAAATAGTACATTGAGGCCAGATAAGGATACGAAAACAGCGAATCGCCCGGTTGGATCCGGTTCTCCAGCCGGGCCAGGAACTCGCTTTCGTCAAGCGGAGCGCGGACTCTGCCTACGCGCGTCTCGCGCGGCTCATACTCAATGGCTGCCATTGCCTTGTTGGCCAATGAGGCAAACGCTGCCAGCAGCACCACCAGACAGAACCAGCGCCGCTGCCACGCGACGGTCAGGCGATAGAACAGGAGTGCGCACAGGAACCAGGACAGAGCCAAGGTATGCAACAGGGCGTCGGCAGTCCATCGCGGCCAGGTGGATAAAACCAGCGCCGCCGCGACTGCCAGCAGCGGCACGATTTCGGCGGAATCGGCGCGATTCTGCTTCCGGCGAAAATGCAGCACCCATCCGAGTATCGCCAGGGGTGGAAAGATCGCGGGTAACAGCGAGAACCCAAACGCCACCATGCCCAACCACCCGGCGGCCTCGACCGCCGGCCCTCCCAGGAAAATCCCGCCGTAGAATACGCGGTTGGCTTGGGTATAGTTGGCGCTCGTCCAGCGCATCGATTGGATCATGGGAAGCAAGGCGTGCCCAGCTTGGAGGTAAGCCGCGGCGATGGCTGCCGCCAGGGCCCCCCCGCCCAATAACGCCGGCGTGCCACGCCAATCGCGCCGTCCGCACCAGAAAAGCAAAGGTATGGCAACTACCAGCATGGAGGGAGTAGCGCAGGAGGAGGCGACAATTAGAAACCCGGAGCCTGCCCAAAGCCAGCGGCTTCTTGTGCGTTGCGCACGGAGCGCCAACAGGATGGCGCCCATGGAGAGGGCTGCACTGTCCCAACGGTGGTTGACGTTGAGCTGACGGAGCCGGACCTGGTACGCCATGAAGGCGATCGCCGTGCCGGCCGAATAGAGAACGCTGGCATAGCGAGAGGTTAGGTAATAGACGGCGCAAGCCACGAAAGCGGCGTCGAAAACCGGCGGCAGCCGCATCACCGCCAGGCTCATGCCACTCCAGAAGGCCAGGATCCCTTCGATCCAAAACGAGAGCGGCCCGGTGATAGTGAAAAAATCGCGGTACGGTTGCTGTCCCAAAGCAACCAGCCGGCCACCTTGCAGGTAAATCCCCTCATCGCCGGAGATTCGCAGAACCTCGCCCGCAACCCAATAGAGGTACAGGAACGAGAGGGCAAATAATGCCAGCCCCACCAGCCATTTCGGTTGTTTCCGGTCTCGGGTCATTTTCGGGAAACGCGGCCGGCCCGCCAAACACTGCCACCGTCCTCACGGGCTTTCAACTGCTACTACTGTATTTTGCGGAGCTCAACAACGAGGGGGGAAATGAGGGTCGGACAAAAAGACAAGGGGACCGATGTTCATATGGTACACCGATCCCCGTACCGACGTTTCAAAAGCGCGAAAACTGAATGTTAGGCCTTGCGGCGACGAGCGAGCAAAGCCAGACCGACTAAACCGCCGCCGATCATCATCAGAGAAGCCGGTTCCGGAGTGGTGACGGTCGGACCGTAAGTATACGTAGCGTTCACACTAAACTCATCCGTACCGCCGTTCTGCAAGCTACCGCTAATCCACGTGGAGGATCCCACTATACTAAACGAAAGGGTGTCGTTGGGCGAGCCGGTGGTCTCCGTGGTGAACGGCGAATTCTCGGTACAGGTGAAATCTTCGTCGTCAATCGTTGTGCATTGAGTTCCGGGGGTTTGGCTGACAACACTGCCGGTGGCCGGCGATAAGCCGTTGTTGGTGCTTCCACCGAGCGAGGTTGTTAAAGCTGTGGTGGCGTTGAAACCATTAACCGTATAGGTAAAATCGGCGGTGTTGTTCGTGCCCAAGGTGCCCAACGACCAACTGTTGTTAATACTAAAGCTCACCGATTGCAGCGTATCGGCGGTAGGGAACGGAAGCGAACAGGTGTAAACACCACCCGAATAGGTGGCCTGCTGGCCATTACTCGTCGCGGTCACCGTAGTGGGTGTTGACGTTACGGTGCATTGAACGGTTGTGGCATTGGCCGTTGCCAAGCCAAGCAGGGCCACGACTAGCAAGCCCAAGAGTTTCTTCGTCATGTGGTGAGAACTCCTTCCTCCGGATCAAATCGACCCCGCCCGAACGCGCCGGATTAAGAATTCCTCCGTCGACGCAGATTCCGAGCGGGAATCCATGAATTGCAGGTTTCATGGTAAACCAGAAAATCTCGGCAAGTCAACGATTTCTTCCCCAAAATGGCCGTGAAATAGTACCGTTACGGGCTGAGTACCGCCCTCGCGAACGAAATGTAATAAACTCACGTATCTATATTGAACAAAAAGACACATGGCGGTCCGTGGGAGAAGAAAACGGTACTCAATTAGTACATTTTCTCCCGTCTCCGGCAGCAATTATTGGCAACCCGGTACGTGCCTGCCGGCTTCGCGGGCCAGTTCCGCCAAATCCTGTCTTTTCGCATCGTGGAAAACTGCCTCCTGATCCCTATAAGCGCGGCACAAATCGCGTTTGACAGCGGCGCAGTCCTGGTTCAGCGCCTGAACTCCGGCCTGGCTGACGACCGCGCAGCCCCCGGAATCGACCTTCCAGTACGCTTTCGAAAGCGCGTTCAGGGTAGACTGCGATTTGTCCAGGCTGTATGCCTCCAGCATCGCGGTGACCGCTTCCCCGGTGTGGTCCAACGCCTGATGGGCAGAGGCGATATCCAGGTAAGCTTGTGAGGATTGGGGCGCCAAGCGACGTTCGTACAGAAATGCCTGCAACGCCTGTTGCGGATCGCCCAAACGCAGGTAGACCCGCCCCAACTCGGCGTAAATATTCGGGAAGCCGGTCAGATTTATGGCATCTGCCGGGGTACCGCGGGCCAATTCCCGGCGGCGGTGGTCAGCGTCGAACGCGCGATTCGCGGAGACAGCACGCAGGTCCACCTCGAGCGCTTGGTGGTACCACCCGGCGCTGGCAGCGTCGGAATGAGGTTCTCCGATGGCATCCTTGGCTGCGACGGTATCGCCGCGAGCGCGATACAACCTGCCGAGAACCAACAGGGCTGCGCTGGGTATCCGGTCGTCGGGCAGGCCGCTGACGATCGCCAGTGCTTTCTCGGCGGCCGCGATGGCCCGGTCGCCACCGAGAAAGGCGGAGTCCTGAAGGTACCATAACTGCGCCAGTACCATTTGAGGCTGAAAGTCGGCGGGAACGGCCTCGGCAGCGCTGGTGTACAACGTCTCCTCGTCTTGCCAGTCCGGATTTCGGCGGTAGGTGCGTGCTCCGTAAGCCACGCCGGCCGCGCCCAATGTCACCACCGCCACTATCGGCCGCAACCCAAGCCGGCGTACGAGCCCATCTATCCCAAAAGATACAGCGGCCGCAAATCCCACCGCCGGCAGGTACAGCAACCGCTCCGCCATGATGGTGCCGGTGATCACCATCAGATTCGCGGCTGGCAACAGGGCCAGTGCCGAAAATCCGAGCAGGAAGAACCCGGTCCTGCTGCGGCGGTAACAGATCGCGGCCAGCCACAGCAGGGCCGCCACAGCCGCCAGGGAGATCCACTGCGGCCAGTTCATCGAGTCCCACTGGAACAACGGAATCTGGTTGTAGGAATAGTCGCAGGAAAGCGTCTGCGGCCAGAGCAGGAGCCATAAGTATTTCCCAATCACTACGATGGCGGTGACGCGCCCAACCAGAAACCCGGCTGCGGACAGCGGATTGTTCACGAACGGGATCTCCATCGCGCCGTCGTGCCGTAAGACCGCCCAGCGGACGCACAGCATGGCAAGCACGGGCAACCCCAGGCAGACGTAACCCTTCCAGTCCGGGCGCCGGCGATAGGCAATGTCGTAAAGCCCCGCCAGCGGGAGCACCATGACACCGCCCTCTTTGGAGAAGACGGCCACTACGGCGGCGGCCATCATGGCGGCTAGCCGGAGAGCGTTCCGCCAACCGGATGGGCCACTCCCGCGGACATAAAGCAGGAGCGCTGCAAGCACACCAATGGCGGCCAACTCCTCCGGGCGCCCGACGATGTCGGTAACTACTTCCGTGCAAATCGGGTGCAGGGCCCACAGAGCGGCGGCGAACAGCGCCGGCCCGTATCGGCGCACCAACACCAACGCCACCAGGTAGACCAGAAAGGCGTTGGCGACATGCAGCAGGTAGTTGACTCCGTGGTACCCGGCGGGCTGATCGGAATTTCCCAGGACGGCGTAGTTAAACAGGTAGGAAAGGGTGCTGAGGGGCCGGTACAAGCCGCTGTCGAATTCCGGCCAGAGATAGCCATGTACCAGAATCTCCTTGAGATGCTGCCTGGTGACGCTGTGAACGCGTTGGTTTTCCAGAATCACCAGGCGGTTGTCGCGTGGGAACCCTGTCGAGAAGGAGTTGGCATACGCGATCAGCACCAGCGCGGCGAGGATTACCAGCGCTTGAAGGTGCTGCCGCCGGGACACCTGATCTCTTCTTTCCATGCACTCTACAGGCTAGCAGAACAACGGTTGAAGCAAGCCGTCATCGAACCGGTCCGAGGACACCCGAGCGGAGAGCTTCTTTCATCTCCGGTACGGTCACGATCCCGTCTTTGTTCAGGTCGGCGCGGTAAAAGATTTCGTCGATCAGCTCATCCAGGGTCACGATGCCGTCCTGGTCGATGTCGGCGGCGTTTAAGAGATCGCGGAACGGCTCAGCGGCTGGGCGGCACCGCTCGTTTTGGTCGATCCGGTTGTCATGATTCTCGTCGAGCAAGGCCAGGATGCGGCGCGCGGCCGATACGACCAACGGCGGGTCCAGTTCGCTGACTCGCAGTTCGCCTGCGCCAGTGCGGTCGAGGCTTGCTAATTCTCGGGGCGAATCGCTAATCTCCCTAGCTGAGACCTCGCCGTCCCCATCGGCATCGAGCGCCTTTAATACGGGCTGCGATTGCATGAACTCCTTGCGCAGGCGCCGGAGAGTCGCCCGATCGAGGCGGCTTTCGTCCCCAAAATCGGCGCCGCATTCCTCGGCGGAGAGTTTCCCGTCGCCATTCTTGTCGAGCGCGGCCAAGGTCGCGGGCGCGGCGAGTATTTCCCCTGTCGAGAGAGCCAGATCGCGGTCCGGATCGAGCGCTTTGAGTACGGCAATGCGGTCGGCGGCGTCGCGATCCAAATAGAACCGCAGGCGGGCGCGCCGGACTTGTGGCGAATTGGGATACAACGCGGCGGCTCGGTCCAATATCCGGCCGCCGTCGGCGAAGCGGCCCACCGAGCCAAGCCAGCCGGCATAGGCGAGGTACGGATCGGGAATGGGTGGGTTTAGCGCCAGCAGACGCTGAAAGTGAGCTTCCGCCTCCTGGCCGCGATGCAGCTTCAGCAAGACCAGAATCAAGTTCGTTTCGTGGAGAGGAGCTGCCGGATCGAGAGCGTAGGCGCGGTTCCAGTCGGACAAAGCTGCTTCGTAATCGCCCTGCCGGTAAAGGGCGCTTCCATGGTTGGTCCAAGCTCTGGGATTCCGGGGGTTTTTCTCGGTGGCATCGGACCACAGACTTTTCTCCGTGGACCAAACCCGATTGCGCGTCCTGGTTGCCGCACCGGACGCCACCAGTACCAGCCCCAGGGCGGCCACGGAACCGAGGGCCCAGCGGCGATGGCTGGTAAGGCGGGCGGTCTTGTGGAAAAGCACCAGCCGCAAGCTCCAAAAGACCGCCAGGGCCAACCCCACGAAGGAGAAGAACATGCGGTGGTCGTTAGTCACATCGCTCAGGGGCATGAGGGAAGTGGGCGCCAGGGTGACGAAAAACCAGACAATTCCGAACGCGACGGGTTTGCCGTGGCGCGTGCAGGAAGCGGCCACCGCCACGCCCAGCAACGCGGCCACAAAGAGGTATCCGGCAATCGCCTGGAGGCTGAGCGGGGCGATGTAGTGCCAGGCCGGATCGACGTTCAATTCAGTCGGCAGAAAAAACGATTTGAAGTAGTGTAGCGCCACCAAGGGTTGCGTGATTCTGTATGCAAGCGGGGAGACCGTGCCAGCGGACCATGTGCCGGACTGCATACGCTTTAGAAGGTAGGCTATCGCGGCCGCCGCCAATGTGGCTGGAAGGACGGAGCCAATGGCGGATTTCCATTTCCGGCCTGCAGAAACTCCGTCGTGTTCGAACAGAAGCAGGTACGCCAGCAGGAGCAGCGGAAACACCAGGGCAGGCGGTTTGGCCAGCATGGCAGCCGTGGCCGGCAGCAGGTACCACGCGAATCTGCGCTGCGCAGGGTAGCGGATGAAAAGCCATAAGCTGGCGACACATCCGAGCGCGTTATAAAGGTCCGCGCGCTGAATGGCGTAGTTGACGGTTTCGGCGTTGGCGGGGTGCAGGCCGAAAGCTGCCGCGGCGGCCAAGGCGGTCCAGAAGTTCGAGGGATGCGGATCGGCCCGGTTCATGAGCCGTTCAAAAAGCAGAAACATCAGCACCAGTTGAACGGAAAACCAAAAAAAAGTGGAGAGGTGAAAAAAGAACGTTTTCAGACCGCCCGCCAGCCAATAGTCGAGGGCCGCCGATGCGGTGGTAACCGGCCGGTAGGTGCGCTGTCCCGGAGCCGAGCTGAAAGCCGTTCGATCGACGAAGGCCCGCCCTATCGTCCCGGGATCGCGAATCGCCGGGTTGTCGCAGATAGCGGTGAAATCGTCAAAATGGAAATCGTTGCCGAAGTGATTGGAGTAAGCCACCAGGACGTTCAATACCAGGAGCAGTCCGAAGACTACCCTGCTTCCCGGCAAACTGGATGGGAAGGATCCGTTCATCGAGGTTGGCCGTACATGTTAACTATCGATAACGGTTGCAATACGACGTTCAGACCACGGGGATATTGTAAAGATATCCCGTAGAAAGTACCACTACCTTTGGACTATTTGCACTGACTCAAAAGGGCTAGCCTGGAAGCAAGCCCTCGGCAAGTTTATGAAAACGCTGGAGCCAAAGTCCGCATCAGGCGCGGCGATTCACCAGGTAATTTCCGAGCACCTTATAGCGGACCGGGAAAAAAGTCGGAAAAGGCCACTTCGCCAAGGAGCGCCAGAGGAGGGATCGCCCGTCTCCCGGGCCGCTCTCGCGCTCGACTAGGGCACAGGCGTACAATTGGGCCGCCCATAGACGGCGCCTGACAGCCCATCGTTCGAGACCGCTCAAACCGGCGACAAAGCTACCGTCACAGGCCTCCGGAATTCCATCCAGGTGTTGCTTCAAGTTATAGCTGCAGCTCCCCGGCACAATCCGATAAAACATGAGTGGTTCGTGGCAGCAGGTAAAGGAGTAGCGCATCCGCATCCGTACCCACATTTCCCAATCCTCGAAGGCGATCATGTTTTCGCGAAATGCGCCCGCTTCGATCAGCGCGCTGCGCCGTGCCATCACGGTAGAAGCGCTGATGCAATTAGTCCACCGCAGAGCCGGCCAAACGGCCTTGGGTGGGGGACACGACATCGGCGTACGCTCCCCCGAGCCCTCCCGGATCACGACGTATCCTGTGTAACTCAGGGCAGTCTCGGGGTGTTTCTCGAGTTCAGCCAGTTGTGCGGCAGTCTTGCGCGGGTCCCACCAGTCGTCGGCATCGAGAAATGCCAGCCACTCTCCGGAGGCCGCTTGCACGCCGACATTTCGCGCCGCGGCCAGGCCTTTCCCGCCGTTTTTTCGTTCATCCAATAACCGTACCGGCTCCCCGTAAGCTTCCACCAGCTCTTGGGTACCGTCGCGAGAGCCTCCATCGATCACCAGCACTTCCAACACGGCATGTGTTTGCGCCAGCGCGCTGTCAATTGCCGCGCGAATATAGGGTGCAACGTTCCTCGACGGAATGATGACCGATACCGTCGGGACGCCAACTTTTCTGGAAGAGCTGCTCCCCGGCGACGACGGGCGCAAATCTGCGGCTGGCATACTGGCAATTATAGATCATCGCCTTGATGACATAGCACTTGCGCCCAACCGGTAGCGATTCATCCAGGGCGCCGGCCAAGTGAAGTGCACAGCCAGGAGCGAGCGGGAGAAAAAGGCGACCGCTGCCTTCTTGATCAGCACGTCGAAAAACGCGATCCGCTCCACATAGTAAGTGATGAGGAAGACGAAGACCAGCGGGCACGCATCCTTGACCAGGATGATCCAGGGCGCCTCGGTCCAGTGGCTTCCGGGCGGTTTACCGCGGGCGTCTTTAAGGAGAAGAGTATGGAGCGCCGCCGCGCGCGTATAAAGCTCCGAATAGCCGTCACGGCAAGCCTTCTGCGCCAGGGCACAGGCCAGGAAGCTCTTGCCCACGCCGGTGGGGCCGAGAAGTAGCTCGTTTCTGTCGCGAAACTGCCGTTCGGCGGCGGAGCAACCCCTCCCTCACGGTCCGGGCTCCGATGGCGTCATTGATAATACGAGACCTCCGATCGGAGCCGCGACCGTTAGGGAGCGGCCTTACGCGCAGGGACCGAGTTTCGCGACAGAAACTAGCTTAGCTAAGTACACCGTTTCGGAAGTTCGCCAACGTATTGCCGGGCCGCTTGCTTACGCGCGCGGCTCCGTTCCGAGCCGCAATCGTAAGGGAGCGGTCCAGCGAAGATACGAGGCCCTATTTCTGAAATGACCGACTAAGCTAGTAAAACAGATACTTCCGCCACTGTGCATCGCCCTTGCCGAGCATTCGCATCAAGTGGCGGCTGGTATGCAAGCTGAAAGGCCGCGGCATCCGCGCCAGCCTCATGCCGGCCTCTTCCGGGGTACGGTTGCCCTTGCGGTTGTTGCAGGGGTGACAGCAGGCCACCAGGTTTTCCCACGCCGTCTCGCCGGCACGCGACCGCGGAATCACGTGGTCCAGGGTCAGCTCGCTCGAGGGCATCACGCGATGACAATACTGGCAGGTGTACCGGTCGCGCATCAAAATATTCTTGCGCGAGAGCGCCCGTGTTTGGTGGGGAATGCGCCGGTATTCCAGCAGCCGGATGACCGATGGCAGCCGCACCAGGGCCCGCGCGGAATGAACCGCGCTGGCGGACTCCTCTTCCGCCGATGCCACACCCTTAAGCACCAACACCAGCGCCCTTCGCGCCGCGCAGATATTGATGGGCTCGTAGCTGGCGTTCAGCACCAGCACCGGGTTTTGCAGCCGCTCGCTCGCCATCATGAGACTTCATCTCCTCCGCTTGGAACAGGTTGCGCCTTAGCGCCTTCAAAACGCCGGTCGACGCGCGCCACCGTCGCCAGCACCACTCGGGCCGCGCCCGCCTGCTTCAGAGCCCGCGCGCAGGCTGCCGCCGTGGAACCGGTGGTCATCACGTCGTCAATCAACAAAACACGCCGGCCGGCCAACGTTCGCCCGGCCCGGCGGCACTGGAACGCCGTGGCCACATTCTTGCGCCGCTCGGTGTTGCTCAACCCGGCCTGCGTCCGCGTGGACCGCGAACGCCGCAACGCCCGCACCACTGCGATACCGCGGCGGCGCGCAATCGCCCGCGCCAGCAACTCCGATTGGTTGAAGCCTCTTTGCCATTGCCTCCGCCAGTGCAGCGGAACAGGAATTACGGCATCGAAACGCTCGTCCAGGGGCAGGGCCGCCGCCAGCAAATCCGCCAACGGTTGCGATAACGTTTGAATCCGCCCGTACTTGTACAGGTGGATCAACTCCCGCAACGTGCCCTCGTAGGAGCCGAAGCAATACGCCGCGTCAAAGCCACGAAGACCGGCGCGGCACAAAGGGCAGCGGCCTTCGGCATCCAACGGGAAGCCGTTGAGGAACGGGGTCCGGCAGCTCACGCAGAAAAACTCCGCGATCAACGGTTGCGGGTCGCGCAGGCACCTTCGACAGACAGGGATGCGTGTGACCTCGCGGAGAGGCTCTGCGCAAATACGGCAATCGCCGGGGAAGAAAAGGGAAAAAAAGGCGTGGGAGGCTGCTCGGACTACCGAGGGACCGACGCTTACGACTGCGGCTCGTCTGCTACTCGAGAAGACCCACCCCCGCTTGAACTTTCCATTATACCCGATCCGGAGAGCGGGTATGCAACCGAACTCGAATAACGAAACTGCTACAATCCATTTTCATGCCCCCTCGTCCATAATGGGAGTAGCCACCCCCGATCCCGTGCTGCAACGCGTCTTTAAAGCTTTCCAATACCGGGACTTCCGCCTCATGTGGACGGGCGCGTGCCTTTCCGCCATCGGCACGTGGATGCAGATTTTTGCCCAGGGCTGGCTCATCTGGAAGATCAGCGGATCGGCGCGCTTGCTGGCTTTGGACCCGATTTTGCAAGCGATTCCCATCTTTCTTTTCTCCCTGGTGGGAGGCGTTCTGGCCGACCGCTTCGAGCGCCGCCACATGCTGCTCTTCTCGCAATGCGTGCAGATGACTGTGGCCACCATTCTCACGGTGCTGGTGGGATTTCATGTGGTGAAGGTCTGGCATTTCCTGACCGGATCGTTCATTGTGGGGTTCGCGCAGGCGTTCGGAGGGCCGGCTTACTCGGCGCTGATTCCCACGCTCGTGCCCAAAGAACACATGCCCAACGCCATCGCGCTGAACTCGATCCAATTTAACGCGGCGGTCGCGGTAGGGCCGGCTTTGGGCGGATTGGCGCTCGCCAAGCTCGGCGCCACCTGGTGTTTCGGCCTCAACGCGCTTTCCTTCCTGGCCCCGGTGGTCACCTTGCTGATGCTTACCACCCGCTTCTTGCCTGAAAAAACCGGGGGCAGCATGATGAGCAGTTTGAAAGAGGGAATCGGTTTTGTGCGAAAGCAGGGAGCCATGGAAGGGCTCATCGTCCTGGCGTTCTGCATGGCGGCCTTGGGCGTGCCCATGCGCACGTTCCTTCCGGTATTTGCCGACAAAGTTTTTCATCGCGGCGCCGAAACCGCTGCCTGGTTTCTTTCCAGCTCGGGAGCCGGATCGGTGGTTGGCGCGCTGGCGGTCGCCGGTCTGGGCAACGTGAAAAACAAGGGCCGGGTGGCGCTGATGATGCTCATGGCCTTGGGCATCGGAGTTACCGCTTTTGCTCTCTCGCCCTCGGTGCCAGTGAGTTGCGTGGCCCTCTTCTTCGCCGGCGCCTCCATGATGGGGGTATTCGCCATGGTGAACTCGCTGGTTCAACTGATTGTTACAAACCAAATGCGCGGCCGCGTGATGAGCGTATACAATCTCTCCTTCCGCAGCGGCATGCCCATGGGAAACCTGATCGCCGGATGGCTCGTCCCAATCTTTACGGCGCCGGTGGTGTTGGGCGTGAACGGCGCGCTTCTGGTCTTCCTGGGTCTCTATTATTTCCTGGTCCAACGCCGCGTCGCCGAGCTTTGATTTAACAGATTCTGATTTAATAAGAGGTAGACGCTATGTTGGTTTTCCTGATGGCCGGGTTTCTGGCTTTCGCTCCTCCCGCTCCGCTCGAGGCCGCGCGCGATCTCCAGGACCGCGCCGCGCTGGGGCGGCTGGTCGAACAATACTCCACTGCTGCTGCGAATGCTCCGAATGACGCCGACGCGCAGTACCGTCTGGCGCTGGCCTGTTCTTACCAGGCGGAAGTGGACATCGAGCTGCACGACAAGAAAGCTGGCCAACAGGCCGCGGAGCGCGGCATCAAGGCCGGAGAGAAGGCGGTTTCGCTCAATGGAAGCTCCGCCGAGTATTACCGCGTGCTGGGCACGCTCTACGGCCAGGCGATCGTGGACATACCCAGCGGACTGAACTACGGGGCGAAGGCCAAGGACACCATCAATCGCGCGGTGGAGAAAGCTCCCAAATCGTCGGCGGTCTATGTGGCGCGCGGCGTGGGCAACTTTTATCTTCCGGCGATGCTCGGCGGCGGCCCGAAGCCGGCCATCGAGGATTTCCGCAAAGCCATCGAGCTCGATCCGAACAACGCGGAAGCCTATTTGTGGCTGGGCGTGAGCCTGCACAAGGACAATCGCGACGCCGAGGCGCGCAAGGCCTTCCAAAAGTCGCTGGCGCTCAATCCCAAGCGGGTTTGGACGAAGCAGCAGTTGGATAAGACGCCGACAAAGTAATGCCACGCCTGATCAAGCTCGGACTGTACACGATCGGGGCGGGCCTTGCGTCGATCCCGGTGAGCGCGATGATCGGTGGCGGATTTGGCCCATGCGGTCCCGACGGCCCAGTCGCTGAAGGATTGCTCTATACGGCGGTCCTTTGCTTGCCGGCCGGGCTGATCTTGTGCTTGGTTGGCGCCATCAACTTTAATTTGGACGCCAAGAAGCCCGACAAAACATTATTTGCCGCCGATGAACGCAGATAAACGCCGATTAGAAAGGAACTTGTTTTATCGGCGTTTATCTGCGTTCATCGGCGGCTAATTAATGCCTTTCAAGCCGTCTGTTCCCCCAGATGCAGCGCTTCCAGCACGCCCTTCCACTTGCGCAATACCAGCTCCGCCAGATTCAGCAGCAGCGCCAGCGCCAGGAGCCCCGGCCATATTTCCATCGTGGCCCGAATGCTCCGATTGCCTGCGTCGAACACCTGCCGCGCCGACGGATTATACCGCCCACCAGTGGCCGCCGCGATCTGCCGCAGCAATTCCACGTTGTTGCCGTACTCCGTCATCTCGTCTTCCTGACGATAGAAGCCGATCTCCGGGAAAGCCCGCGAATCGGCCACCGGACGCACGCGAAACAGCCCCTGATTCTGCCCGATAGGCAGGCGTCCGCGATAGCGGCCCGACGCCACTTTGTCCACCTTCAGCGGCGCTTGGAATCCGTTGGGGCCGAGCACGTAAATATCGGGGATCTTCGCCGGCTCCGGCACGCCATTCGCCAGGCGGTACTCCACCACCAGTTCGTTATTCGCCCGGTCGAACTCGGCCGTGGTTTCGCTCGCCGGCGCGTGCGGCAGTAGATTGCGGAAGATGTTGGTCCACAGGCGGTCGAAGCCAGGCCACGCGACCCAGTTCGCGGCCCAGCGATTCTTGGCGTCGGAGGTGAACACCGCGCTGCGGCCCAAACCGTACTGCCACAGCACCAGCAGCGGATCGTCCTTGTCGGCTTCCACCACGTTATCGGCCGTAGGCCGCGCCTGGAACCGCACGTAGCCTTTCAAGGGCGGCGCACTCTCCATGCCCACCCCGTCCAACACCTGCGCTGGCTTCAGTACTTTCGGAGTAATCGGCTTCTCCACCGCCGTGGAGCCGGTGTGCTCCTCCACGTCGCGCAGCAGAATCTGCTCCAACCCCGCAGGTTCGTTCAGAAAATATGACTTGCCCTGCGCCGATTCGGCCACCTTCTCCAGAAACGCGCGATTCACATCCTGCCCCAGCCCGACCGTCGAGATGGTGACGTGGTTGGTCACCGCTTCCTTGGTGAGCGTCATGGTGTCGCCCTCTTCGGAGATGCCGTCGGTGAGCAGCACGATGTGTTTGTAGGCGGCCGATTGCGCCACGATCTTCTGATAGGCCTCGGTGAGCGCCGGCGCGATCTGCGTGCCCCCATCGGGCGTGATGCCGGCGATCAGGCGCTTGATGGCGGCGCGGTCGTCGGCCCGGCGCAGGTTCACGGCCCATTGAAATGAGTTGTCGAAGATCAGCACGCCGACGGAATCGATGGGCCGCAGGTTCTCCACCACGCCGATGGCCGCGAGCCGCGCCAGCTCGATCTTGCGGCCTTCCATGGACGACGACTTGTCGATGATGAGCACCACCGCAGTCCCTTCGGGCGACCGCGGAGGCGCGAGTTTGGCCGGCAGCGATCGCTCCAGAGCATCTTCGGGCTGGCCCTTCTTCTCCACGTAAACGTTATGCTCGCCGGCAATCCACAGCAGCCCGCCGCCGGCCTTTTCGAACTCCTCCAGCGCCTCTTTGCGCGACTGGGGGATGGATTCCATATCCCAATTGTTGATGACGATGAGCTGGAAATCCTCGAGCTTGTCGGGGATGCCGCCGGGCGCGCGCACTACTTCGAACTGATTCGCTTCCAGCGTGCGGACCAGGTGCTCTTCGCTCTCCGGCGGGTCGTGCGACACCAGCAGCACGCGCGGATGCCGCAGCGTGACGGCTTCTTCAAAGCGCGCTTCGCCCAGGCCGCCCGCGGAAATCTTCCCCGCCAGCGCAATCGCACCCACGGCGTTGACGGTAGCCTGCAAGCGCAGATGGTTGGCGCCGGCCTCAAGCGGCACGCTGCTCGATCCGATGACCTTCCCTTCGGCGGTCATCTCCACATTGGCGGTAGTGGGGCGCGGCGATTCCAGCGTCACCTCGACGGGGAAGTGCTCGCCGCTGAACACCTGCCCGGGAAAGCCGACCGATTCGAGCAGCAAGCCCGGTTTGGCATGTCCGGCGAGCGCAACGGTGTCGATGGGGATGCCCAGTTGCTGCGCCTGCCAGATGGCGCGCGTCACGCTGCCCAGATTCTCGTTGCCGTCGGAAGCCAGCACCAGCCGCGGCACCATGCCAGCGGGCATGGCCGCCACGCCATCGCGGATCGCGGTTTCCAGATTGGTGCCGTGGCCGGGTCCGGCCGCGGTGTGGCGCAACTGCCAGCCGTCCTTGGTATGTTCATCCGCTGACGCGGTGCGCGTCACGCGGGCGAACGGAATGACGCGCATCCAGTGGCGGCCGCGGGAGCTTTCGAGCTTGTCCGCCAGCGCCGATTCGTACTTCAAGTCCTGCGCGGTCACGCTGGCCGAGGTGTCGGCCAGGAAGGCCACGGCCACCTTGGTCCGGTAGATCGTGACGATTGGGACCGAGAGGGCCAGCAGCACGCAGAAGAGCGTGCCCGCCTTGAGCAGCAGCGCGGCCCGGCGCGCCGACAGGCGCCACTCCCACGCCGCCCATGCGATGGGGAGCAGGGCGAGCAGGAGCGCCCAGGGGTGGTCGAAGGTCATGGGCGCACCTCCGCAAGCCAGTTCTGAGCCGCAACCGTAAGGGAGCGGCCCGGCCGCAAAGCAACCGCTCCCTTACGGCCGTGGCTCAGTAAGGTGGGCAACATCATCGGTACACCTCTTCCGGCACTTGGCGGGCTGATGAAGCCCGCCCCATCCTGCGGAAGCGCCCGTAGAGCAGCCACTCCACCAGCAGTCCGGCGCCACCGAGCAGCGCCAGCCAGGGCCAAATGTCCGTCACATGCTCCAGCACCACGTTGAACCGCGGAATGCCGCGGTGCGTATTCGGCGGAGGTTCCCAGCGGCTATCCCAAAGTTGCGGCAGCGTCAGCGCGTACATGTATTCACGGTCGCCCGCCAGTACGCGCACCGAACCGGGCGAGCCGGCGAAGAAATCGAGCGTCTTATCGCGCAACGTGAAGGGCACGGGCGAACCGTCCTCGGCCGTCACCTTCACGTCCTTGGCGGCGATGTCGTCCTCCACCTGCAGCTTGACCGTTCCCACGCTCCCTCCGCCCACTTCCGAGCGCAGGAAAATTTCCGGCGATACCCAACGCAGAAGGTTGGCGAACAGCAGCGGCCAAGCCAGTTCATAACGCATGGGAGATAGCGCGGGATGAAAGCCCAGCACCACGATTTTCGGCTTTCCCGCGCGTGCCACCACCACCGGCCCGGCATCCACCTCGCCGATAGCCTCATCCCCCGCCGCAGTCTCGAACACCGACGCCTTTTCGAGCTTGAAATCCTTGGCGCGTAGACCGGCAGCCTCCGGCGCTCCGGAGTCCCAATGCGCGAACGGCACCTTCTCCACGGTCTTCCTCACCGGGATGGGGGAGCCTCCCGCGGGCGGTGCAATCCAGATGGAATCGGCCGTGGGACGCTGTGGGGGAATGAAGCGATCGAGAATCACCAGGCCCGTATCGCCCGAGCGGTATTCCGAGGGATTGCGATAAACCGCGGTCAGGCGGGGCGTGGCGGAGAGCACCGGCCGCAGCAGATCGGGCTCGTCCGAATAGACCGTGACGGAAAGGTGCGGCTGCGCCGGGAGTTCCAGTTCGGCTTGGTCGTCGGCCGGAAAGGCATCGTGCGGCAGCATCTTCACATCCAGGATTCCGGCGGCGGCGGTGCGGTACTCGAAGCTGGCCTCGGCATCGCCGCCGGGCGGCAGAGTGAGCGCCTGCGAACCGGCGGGCGTCCGCGTATCGGCATTCGGCGGACCGTAATCCAGCAGCAAATTGACGTTGCGCGGGCGTGTGCCGTAATTGTGCGCCGAGACGTAAATCTCCCACACGTCGGGCTCGGTCGAGGAGCGGCGCAGGCCCACCTTGCGCAGTCCGCTATTCTCGATGGCGTCGGGCACCAGCAGCACCCGCAGATTACGCGGCGGCGGCGCGGCGCCGGGCTCGCGCTCGGCCGTGCGGCCGGTGCCCACGAAAGCGATTTCGCCGGCGGCGCGGCCTTCCTGCCCCTGCGCGTGACGCGCGAAAGCCAGCGCCTGATCGAGATTCAGCGCTGTGGAACCGGGCTGCGATGCCAGAATCGCGGCTTCCACTTTGCGGTGGTCGGGCTCGAACGGAGTCGCCGGAGTGGCCAGCGCATCGGCGCGCACCAGCATCACGCGGTCGCGCGCGGGCACCGCGCGCAAATAGTCCCGCGCCATCTGGCGGGCAACGTCCATCAGGCTTCGACTGCCCGAGCGAGCGGCCATCCAGGCGGAGGTGTCCAGCACGATGACGTGATCGCGCCCCGCCATCGCGGGGATCCCGAAGCGCACTTGCGCCAGCGCCAGCACCAGCAGCGCCATGCTCACCAGTTGCAGAATGAGCGACCACGGCTGGCTGATATGGCGCCGCCGCGCCGCCACCGCCGGTTGTTCCGCCGCCACCCAGAAGCGCAATGTGGAAACGATCTGTTTGCGCCGCGAGCGGTCCAGAAGATACAGCGCCACGGAAACGGCGGATACCGCGCCGAATACCGCCAACATCTGCAGGAGCGAGAGGTTCAGGAAATACATGCCGCTCCTGGGGACTCACCCAAAATTAAAGTAGCCGCCGATGAACGCCGATGAACGCCGATCAACACACCTGAGAACTCTGCGGAAACTGCTTGCCGCCAAGCGTCGTTCTCTGTGTGCTCTGCCGCCTCCGTGATCTCAAAATCGAAAGCGGGGGAAGACAGTGCGGCGCACACCCTGGCGGCGGCCTTCTTGCTATGTTTTCCTCCGTGTCTCTGTGTCTCTGTGGTGAAGTTCTTCACGCGATCCCCCGCATGCGGATCAGGTCGCCGAAAATCACGCTTTCGAGCGCCTGCGATGTGGCCACTCCCGCATAGCGGCCACCGCTGCGATGCGCCATCGTCTGGATCGTCGCCGCGTATTCGTCGAACGCCTGCGTGTATCGCCGCCGCGCTTCGTCGTCGAAATCCAGCTTGAGGCCGGCGCCGGTCTCGGCGTCGCGCAGTTCCAGTTCGCCGGTCCACGGCGGCGTGCGGTCCTCGTCGGCCCAGATCTGCAACAGCATCAATTCGTGCCCGAAATCGGCCAGATATTGCAGGGCCCGCTCGCAGCCCTGGTCGTCTAGAAAGTCGGAAATGATGACTACCAGGCCGCGCTGCTTGTAAGAGCCGATAAACTCACGGGTGATAGCCATGTAATCCGTGGGACCTTCGGGAGCCAGCGCGCCCAGCCGGTCCATCACCCCGGGGAAGCGGTGCCGCCCGCCGCTCGAGGAAATCCGGTGGCCCAGGCGGTTCGAAAATCCGTGGACTTCAATCGAGTCGAGGCGCACCAGGCCGACGTAACACAGCGATGCCGCCAGCTTCCGAGCGTAATCGAACTTGCCGCCCCCGTGCGCGGTCATGGAAGCGCTCAAATCCACCAGCATGCGCACCGGCACGCGCGGTTCCACCTGAAACATTTTAAGAAACAGCTTTTCCAGGCGAAGGTATGCGTGCCAGTTGACCGCCCTCAGATCGTCGCCGTGATGAAAATTGCGATGATCCAGAAATTCCTGGCCGGCGCCCGGGAAGCGCGACTTATTGTGGCCTCCCACCAGGCCGGCAAACGACTTGTGCCAGTGGATGGTCAGCCGCTCGAGTTTCTCCAAAAACTCCCGGTCTAGCAGCGGGGTTGCGGCCATACGCTTCCTACGCGACGGCAGCCTGTGCGGTTACGCTTTTGATCACGGCGCCCAGGACGGTCTCGGGCGTCTGGCCGTCGGCATGGGCGTCGAAGTTCAGGATGATGCGGTGGCGCAACACCGACGGCGCCACGGCCTCCACGTCTTCGACGGCCAGATGCACGCGTCCGCGCATCAGCGCGCGCACCCGTCCGCATTCCACCAGCGCCTGCGCGCCCCGCGGCGAACTGCCGTAGCGGACGTATTTCCGCGCCAGTTCGTGCGCCTCTTTCTGCTCCGGCTGGGTGGCCATCACCAGTTGGATGGCGTATTCCTGCACGTGCGGCGCCACCAGCACCTCGCGGCACACGGAGCGCACCTCCAGAATGGCGTCTCGATCCATCACCGGAACGGGCGTTTCTTCTTCCCGCTGAATGGTGCGTTCCACAATGCGGTTCAGCTCGTCGCGAGTGGGGTAGTTGACCAGGATCTTCATGAGGAAGCGGTCGAGTTGCGCTTCCGGCAGGGGATAGGTGCCTTCCATCTCGATGGGGTTCTGGGTGGCCATCACCAGGAAGGGCCGGTCGAGCTCGTGCGTGGTGGTTCCGCTGGTGACGGTGCGCTCCTGCATGGCTTCGAGCAGCGCCGATTGCGTCTTGGGAGTGGCGCGATTGATCTCATCGGCCAGCACCAGGTTGGCGAAAATGGGTCCCTGCTGGAAGCGCAGGGTTTTGCGTCCATGCTCTTCGGTCTCGACGATCAAGCTGCCCACGATATCGGCGGGCATGAGATCGGGCGTGAACTGGATGCGGGAGTATTTGAGCGAGAGGGTGCGCGCGAGGGTTCGAAGCAACGTGGTCTTGCCCAGGCCGGGAACGCCTTCCAGGAGTACGTGTCCCCCGGAAAGCAGACAAATCAGGACGCCTTCGACCACATCGTCTTGGCCGACGATGATCTTGGCGATTTCGCGGCGCACGAGAGTAAGCCGGTCCACCGCGAGTTTGAGTGTCGCTTCGGTTGCCACGTTGTTATTGTAGTTCAGTCGAAATGGGGGGGAGAAATCGGAGCTGGAAAGACGTTGTTCACCGCAGAAAGCGCGGAGACGCAGAGGAAGAAAAGACTAACACAAAGAGGACACAGCGCGGCATAGCCGCAACCAAACGAACGCAGCTTTCGCACGTTAGCGGGCTTGTTTTCGCGTTTCCGATTAACGTCGTTGCCTAATTGCGACAGCCGCGAGGATCAAAAATGATCGGCAAGGCGCCGCTCTGAAGTAGCGGCGCCGAAGCACTACCGCACCGTCATCGTACCGGCCTCATCGCTACCGTGGATAGCATCGCGCCCTTAAG
>Ga0326727_10000894_pt1 | contig 116412 bp, 114 predicted proteins | sample MB2enrmetagenome_FD_207643 | JGI IMG/M metagenome (GOLD analysis project Ga0326727, IMG submission 207643) | Lab enriched peat soil microbial communities from McLean, Ithaca, NY, United States - MB29MY | ecosystem: Environmental > Terrestrial > Soil > Wetlands > Peat | place: USA: New York... | reverse complement strand
AGAATCGCCGGGCCGCCGCCACAACCAAGTCTGCCGACGGTACGACAAGAAATCATCAGACATCTCACCGTGATCGGACCAATGCGATGTCCACACTGCCGCAAATCATTCTATAATCTGCCAAAGTGGTGCTAGTCGTGGTATACCGTCAATTTGCTTGATTGCCGGCAGCACGATCTGTTCTCCAAAGGAATGGTATTTTCAATAACTAACACAAGCAAAGCCGAAGTGTGCTGAATATTTTAGATCAGATGCGCCAAAGCGTACCATTGAGCAGGCCGTCCCGCTAAAAGGCGTGAAAGCCTAAAAACTCAGTTGTCGGCACCGGCACGAAATCTGGTCCGCCATCCGTAGATGTCATACTCGCGGTATTCATCTGCATGTTGCTGCGAGGCTGCTTTGTTCGCAAGCTTTTAATCAATTTTGCAAGACATTTGATATGCAAAAGAACTCCTCAGAGCCTTCGCTTGTTTAGGTCGCGGCCGTTGAACCGGGATGGCCAAAGCTCGTACGTCGATTTCAAAATTGCATAGTGTTTTTTTCCAGAAGGCTAGATCAGATGTTCGGCTGAGATAGGGGGTGACCCGTCTCACAATATGCAGGTTTTCGGAGGATGCGCCGGATTGGCCGGCGCCGAGCCTCATGCATAGGAGACGCGTCGGGGAGAAGCTTATCACTTACATCGGCCTTGAGGTGCACAAAAATACGATCGCCGTAGCGGTCGCCGAAGCAGGCCTGCGGAAGGAGGTGCGTGATCACGGAACGATCGCGAACAGGCGAACAAGCGTTTGATCATCATGCTGCCGCCGACCAACCGGCCCATCAGGTTGCCGACCATGCTATGTCGCCCGAGCGACACCAGCGAACCGAAATCCGGGTAGTGCCAGGGCCGCGGCGCTCGCTGCGGAGGTGGGCAATGAGCATACGGAGGAGATGCGCGGCCTCCTGGTGCGCGACTTGGGCAGCAGCCATCATATTGACATCGTAATGGCCGTTGTGGCAACAGCAATCAGACAGTCAGCCACAACGGGTTCTGAGCAGGCGAGGCAAGAAACGTGAAAAAGATGTTCCCGGGGTTGGATATCCTGCGTTTTTCGCTGGCATACTATATCGTCATGTTCCACACGCTCGGTTATTATGCGGCGGCCAGCGCGTGGCCGGTAACCGACGTGTTCATGTTTGGTGGATACGCGACGAGTACATTTTTCATATTATCTGGATTTATTTTATCCCATGTTTATATTGGGGCGAGCAATGCTGAAGGTCTAAAGGTTCCAGTGTCGCGATTTCTCATCAATCGATTCAGCAATCTTTATCCCATCCACGTCATTACACTACTTCTGACGATCGCACTGATGTTTTCGAGCCCCTTTCCGTATGACGTGAATCTGAGTGGGCTGGGCGCGCATCCGATAGTACACACCATGAGCACGGCGGAAGCCGCTGCTAATGTGATCATGCAAATTTTGTTGCTTCAAGCATGGAACCCGTTCTACCAGGCCTTCAACGTTCCGGCATGGTCCTTGTCGGCGCTGTTCTTCTTTTACTTGTGCTTCCCTTTACTTGCCCCCCGCTTGCTCAGCATGCGCCGAAAGGTCGTGATGCTGATGGTAATGTGGGCTGCCACCCTTCTGCCGGCACTGATCGCCATCGAGGCTGGCTGGTACGGGGTGTGGGCGATAGGCGCACTCCACACCAACCCACTGATACTGCTTCCTGAATTTCTGGCGGGGGTCCTCGCCTATGGCATCTTTGCCGCTCATGCCGATCTGGTTACCGGCATCGTAACGCGCTATTTGCGCAGCACGGTACTGTTGCTTGCGGCACTCTTCGTCGGCTCAGCTTCTCTGGTCGCGAACGGGTCGCCGGCCTGGAAGGTCCTCCTCCATGGCGGTGCGATGTTGCCCACGCAGGTTGCCTTGATATTCATATCCGCCAGCGTGCTACACGATGCCTCGCCGCGTGTCACCAGCTGGGCTGGTCGGCTTGGAAATGCTTCGCTATCGGTCTTTGCGCTGCAAATCCCGCTTTTCACTTTATTCATGAAAGTCAACAAGTTGCTGGAAATCCCATACCCGTTTCGCCCCTGCTTTCACCAAGCCCATTTGTGCACCCAGGCTGCCCACGGAATGCCGCTGCGACTTTCATTCTATCCAGCCTATCTCGTTACCTTGCTGATTACGTCTGTTCTTTTCCAGGAAAAGGTCGTCGCCGCGGTCAGGGGACCGCTGCGTCGCATCTTCAGGAATCAGCGCGCTACGGGCGCGCCGGGACAGGGCGCCTTGCTGTCAGATCAACACGCGTCTCTGAGCAATGTTCCCGACCAGGGATCAGCGAAAGCATAACAACACGCGCCTCCTTTTAATTTCAAGCCCACCTCTGATTCTAAAGGGAAGCCAGCGGCACCGGTCTGAACCGGCACCATAAAGGGGCCCCGGTGCCTACCGATCCTTTGGGATAGCGCGTTTTCAGCCGGACGGGTCGGGTGTGGCTATAAGGCCGCATGCGCCGAATTGGTTGCGGAAGACGACGAAGAATATGACAAGCAGGCTGCGATCTGAGTATCGGTCAGCGCCGGATCATTTCGGCTTAGTGCGCTAAGGCCCCTCTGATCGAGTTTCTTTCGCCTGGTTCGCGGAACGTCGTATAGACTTTTCCCGTGGTCAGCGGGGAATGGCCGCGATGTGCCAAATGACGTTACAAAGGGTTCGGTTTAAACGCTACAGCAAACGGATGCGGCGGGCCGCTCACCGCGCAACACGCAGCAAAAGTTAAAGATAGCCATGCGCGATTACGTGGATAAATCCCTCTGGGCAGCAGGGGGCGATCAGGACCGGTAAAAACAGGTTAATCAGAAATTCCCAATGCATTACCGAAAATTATGTCGAGTAGTCGAAGCGCTGGTACAGTTGAACGACGGCAAGCAGCGCTCGGGAAATGCGATTTAAAATCGCACGGTCATCAACCTGCGCTTCCGCAGACTCGGCAAAAAACCTTGCGGAAGTCACATACACGGTGCTAGGTTCCCGCGGCTAGGTTGAAATTTGACCCGGCTATAATGCGTGTTTCCGAATTTCCACACTTTCCACACTAGGAACGCGCCAGCACCCGGCGAAGCGGTTTGGCTAGGAGCTTAAGTTTAGGCAGTGGGCCGTATGCGACTGAGCATCTGAAACAGGGATTCCAGAATCTTCCCTTATCAAATCAGCTGCCATAGGCCCGGCACAACTCTCAGAGAGGATCGCAAACATGGCAACGACGATGCAACACCCTACAGCTGAAGCTTATAAGGGGGCGATTGCCCAACACCCTGAAGCTGCTGCTCATTTAGCCGCGGCGACTCACCACGCCGCCGCCGCACATCATCATATGGAGGCGGCTCATGAGCACAATCAAGGCGCCCACGACCAGGCCAAAGAGCATGTCATAGCGGCCGCCGCACATAGTGAAAAAGCGCACCAGCTTACCACCCAAGCTGTAGAGCACTCCAAAAAACCACATTGAGTTCGGCGTGTTCCGCCACACTGGATTGGCCTCCAAGCGCCTCGGAACGCTTGGAGGCATTTCTTGGTGAACGCGCGCAATTTTGGGCAATGCGTCCTGTATGAGATTTTTTTGATTACACGCGTCGATCGGTTGGCCTTGGTCAATCCCTTGGCCTTGGGCAAAAGATCGGCGGGCAGTGATCCGGGTTGCCGTGTGGGCGGCTGCGTACGGTACTTTTTTAAGTTGGGACAAGGTGCACCGTTTCTTCCGCGAATTTATCGTAGGTTTTTGCAGCTAATCGTCAAAAACGATCAAATGTACATTAAAATATTGGCGGGATTGCGATTGCTGTCCTCCCGAAAACTGTAATAGGTGACGTCGATAATCACGTTGTAAACCGACTCAGGAATCTGTAAAAAAGGACGTCACTGACGTGGAGTTTGGGGAGCGATACACTCGATCTTGAAGCTGTCTTTTGTTCTCTTGATTGCCAACGATCGAACAGCCGTCGGAAAGAGGATTATGAAAATTAAATTGGGCTATGAGATAGTCATGACCCATCCGCAGCCGACACCCATGTTGCTGATGCTCAGTGTCCATTATTCACGGGTGTCGCATATTCTTATTCCTGATTATTTAATCACCACCCCGGCGGTTCCGGTTACCCAATATCACGATCATTTCGGCAATTGGTGCACCCGCCTTGTGGCCCCGCCTGGGCAAATCCGATTCACGGCGGACGGACTGATCTCCGATCCTGGAAGCCATGACATTTACGCGCCCGATGCCATTCAGAACGATGTTGCCTTTCTTCCCGATGAATGCATGCAGTTTTTGTTGGGAAGCCGGTATTGCGAAACCGACAAGCTGATGGAGATGGCGTGGGCGCAGTTTGGCAACACGCCGTTGGGGTGGGGCCGTGTGCAGGCGATTTGCGACTTTGTTCATAACCATATCACCTTTGGTTACCATTTTGCGCGGAGTAGCCGGACGGCTTTTGAGACGTATCAGGAACGCGTCGGCGTGTGCCGGGATTTTACGCATCTGGCTGTCGCGCTTTGCCGCTGCATGAATATTCCAGCCCGCTATTGCACCGGCTATCTGGGCGATATCGGAGTTCCAAGAGATCCAGCGCCGATGGATTTCAACGCCTGGTTTGAGGTTTTCCTCGGCAATCAATGGTACACGTTCGATGCCAGACATAACATACCGCGCATTGGCCGCGTTCTCATTGCCCGCGGGCGGGATGCCGCAGATACCGCCATCTCAACGCTGTTTGGACCAAGCGAACTGAACAGCTTCAGGGTCTGGACAGATGAGGTTGTGGAATAGACCAGGCGGTGCGGGAGCGCACAGCACCAAAGCCAGCGGTCCTGGTTCGCCCCGTTCGGGATCGAGCATCAGAAGCGTGGTGTCGTCGGCGAATTTTCCGACCATAACAGAACATGGGTGACCAGCGCTTCGGTGGCCATGCCGCAGTCGTTCGGCTGCGGTGGTGCTGGCGCCTGCATGATCGGCGCGTCACAGACATCGTACGCGTCGTCGCCAAGCCTTCCGAGGCAGAGGGCCAGCCGCTACCCAAAATTCATAATCCGACCCCATGTCGGCTGAGCATACGGCCGGCCCTTGCATAGCCCCCATGACCGCCTGCACCAATGCCCAGAAGGCATTGAAACGATGCCTCGACACCGCCGCGCTCGCAATCTAGCTTTCCCTTACCGGCGGGGTGCAATCGTCGCCGAAATAATACGTGCCTGTGCGGTTTTGCTATGATAATTTAAAAGCGGCGGCGGCGCGACGACACGCACAAATTGTGAAACTAGGGAAACCATCGTGCGCGATAATCCGATCCATTCATTCTATCAGGTCATGACCGGGCAAATTCACGACCAGTTGGCGCTCGGTTCATTCCGCTGGTTCACTGTCGCCATGGCTTGGGCGATGTTTTGCGGCGGCTTGGCCGTGGCCGGCTATTGCTGGGCGCGGGTGCCCGAGCAGCGCACGGCGAGGCATTTTTTGGTCTTTTCCATGCGCTTCCTCTCGGCGGGCATGTGGTATCTTGGCACGTTGTGGAAAATGCCCTGGCCGGTCGCGCACGGGTTCAAGGACTGGCTGACCAATTGCGTCACTTACAGTTCCTTCCAATGGCATGCCGATATCATGCAGTTTATGCTGAACAATATCGCGCTCGTGCAACCGCCGGTCTGTCTGCTGGAAGTGTTTTTCGCGACCTCTCTGGCCTTGGGATTTGCCGTGCGCTTCACCGGCACGCTTGCCGCCTTGTTCATCCTGAACCTCCTGGTCGGGCTCTATAACGACCCCACCGAATGGGTCTGGACCTATGTCGGGATCATGTGCGCACACGGGATTTTCGCGGCCGATGGCGCGGGGCGCAGCCTGGGGCTCGATTATCTGCTGCGCACGCGCCCGGCCTTTGTTCCGGGCTCACGCCTCGTCTCACTCCACGCGCTGGTTTCGTGAGGCAGAGATGAGCACCGCCCCCGCAAATAGCATCCCGCCCGGCGTTACGGTCTTCTGCGACCCGACACTGGCCCCGGCTCTGCGCGCCTTCGACCCCATTGCTCGCGCCCAGCTCGGCGCGCCGGTCGCCGTGCTCAGCGCCGTAGCGGAGGGGATGCTGGCGCAGATTGAGCGCCATACACGCAACGATGTGCTGTTCACCCTGAGCACTGCCATGGACCAAGCGGTTCAGGCCGGGTTCGTGGTCCCCAGCACGCGCACAAACGGTTTTGCCAACGCGCTGGTGCTGGCCAGCCTGGCTGGACGCTTTCCCGCGCCGGCCAATGCGGCGGCGTTGGCGCAGCTGGTGGCGGGGGGCAAGATCGCGGTGACCGATGACACCGTGGCCTCGGCGCTGGACGGGCGGGCCGTGCTCGCCTCCAACGGTTTGGCCAGCGGCAATGTCATGGGAACGGCCAATACCGGCGATGCTGCCTTTCTGGTCACCACCCATGTGGCGGACATCGCCCTCATCTACCGCACCGATGCGCTGGCCGACCCGCGCCTGACCGTGCTCGCCACCCTGACGGCCGACCCGACCCTGACAACCTATTCAGTCGCTGTGAATGCGAAGGCCGTCAGCCCCAATGCGCGGGCCCTTGCGGGGCTGATCAACAGCTCCGGCGGCACCGCTTTGTTGCGCCGAGCTGGCCTGGAGGCCGTGACATGAAAACGAAACCAACTCCGGCCACGCATGATATCCAGGAGCACCCGCTGGTCCTGCGCATCGCGCACTGGCTGCAAGCTTTGGCCATCATCGTCATGATCGGCAGTGGCTGGCGCATCTATAATTCCTCGCCGATTTTCGGCGAATACCGCTTCCCCCTCTGGGCCACGCTCGGCGGCGACCCCATGCAGTCAAAAATCGCGCACATGGACCCGGGGGTCGCCAACGCGCTGAACTGGCATTTTACCGGGCTGTGGTTGCTGTTGGCGAGCTACCTGCTGTTCATTGGGCATGGCGCCATCTCCGGCCATTTCCGGCGCGACTACCTGCCGGTCACGCCGCGCCGGATTTTCAACGATCTGGTGGCCGCACTCACCTTCCGTTTGCCGCACCGGCTGGGCGAGTATAACGCGGTGCAGCGCGCCGCGTATTGGTTCGCGCTGTTCTCAGTGTTGATGATGATCCTCTCCGGCCTTGCCATCTGGAAGCCGGTGCAGCTGAGTTGGCTTACCTGGTGCTTCGGCGGCTACCCGGCGGCGCGTGTCATCCATTTCCTGTTCATGACGGGGATCTGCCTGTTCATCATCGTGCATGTCACGCTCGTCGCCATCGTGCCCAAGACATTGATCGCCATGGTGCTTGGCCGTGCCGCCGAACCCATCCATACCGGAGCCGAGGTGCCCCATGCCGGCGAATGATAACAAGCCGAATATCACGCTCCCGCCCGCGAAAAAATTCACGGTGGATGTCGACCGCCGCAAATTCCTCGGCACGGGCATGAGCCTGGGCGCGCTCACGCTGCTCACCGGCTGTGACATCAGCGATAGCGACACGGTGCAAAAAGTCTTCGCCGTTGTCTCGCGCTGGAATAATTTTGTGCAGGAGGAGCTGTTCTCCGGGACTAGGCTGGCACCGGAATATCCCGAGAGCATGGCGGTGAAAGATTTCCGCTATAATGCCTGGTATCATCCGTACGATGCGCCGGTGATCAAGGCGGCTGACTACAAGCTTGAACTCGCGGGGCTGATCAACAACAAGACCGCCTGGACCGTGCCCCAGCTTTACGCCTTGCCGCAAAAAAGCCAGGTCACGCGCCATGTCTGCGTCGAAGGCTGGAGCATGATCGGCAAATGGACGGGCACGCCGCTGCGCACCTTCCTGGAACGTGTCGGCGCTGATCTTACCGCCAAATATGTCGGCTTCGTCTGCGCCGATGGCTATTACGAGAGCATCGACATGCCGACGGCCTTACACCCGCAGACTATCATGGCGTTCCAGCTCTCTGATCAAATGCTGCCGACTGAATACGGGTTTCCCTTCAAAATCCGCATTCCCACCAAGCTGGGCTTCAAGAATCCAAAATACGTCACGGCGCTGTACGTCACCAACCGCTATCCCGGCAGCTTCTGGGCCGATCGCGGCTATAACTGGTTCAGCGGGGTTTGAGCCATGCGTGATGTCCAGTTGCCGGACCTCGCCCTGGTTGGAAATGAAAACGCCTCGCATTGCGCCGTCGCCGTCATGGCCAAGGCGCCCCAGCCGGGCCGCGCCAAAACCCGCCTTACGCCGCCTCTGGCGCCCGAGCACGCGGCGGCGCTAAGCGCCGCTTTTCTGCGCGACACCACGGAAAATATTGTGGAGGCGGGGCAAAGCGCGCCAATTCACGCCTGGGCCGCCTTCGCCCCTGCAGGGAGCGAACATTTGTTCGATGGGCATCTGGCCGCCACCACCCAGCTGGCGCTGGCCGATGGCCATCCGGATATGCCGCCCCAGGTGCAGGGTTTTGGCCGGTGCCTGTTGCACGCCATCCAGGCGCTGCTGGAACGCGGCTACGCCTCGGCTTGCGTCGTCAATTCAGATGGCCCGACCCTGCCCACCTCCTACCTCGCCGAAGCCGCGCGGCTGCTGGCGCTGCCTGGCGATCGCGCCGTGCTCGGCCCGGCCGATGATGGCGGCTATTATTTGCTGGGTCTGAAGCAGGCGCATGCGCATATGTTCGCCGATATTCGCTGGAGCACCGATATCGTGGCGGCGCAAACCATCGCCCGCGCCGAGGAAATCGGGCTGGAAATGTTGACCTTACCCGTCTGGTACGATGTCGATGACGCGGCGGCGCTGGAGCGTCTGGTGGCGGAACTTGCCAGCCCCCCGGCCGCCAGCGCCCCCTTTGCTGCCCCGGCGACCCGCGCCTGCCTGCAGCGCTTGGGCCTGTTTGCCGCCACCGACGTGACGTAATGACTCGCACCGATCTCCTGCTCATCCTCTGCTTGCTGCTGCTCGCTGGTCTTATGGCCGTGGGACTGACCTTGCCGCAGCCGATCCCCGGTGTGTTTGGCATCGGCTATGGCACGGCCCTGACCCATTTCGTTATCCTAACCGGCGTCCAGGGGCTCATCTATGCCGCCGCGGTGGCGCTTGTTCTATGGTTCCGTCCCGGCCGGGCGGCCATATGGATCATCCTTGGCGGCACGCTCGCCTTCCGGCTCATCGTCCTCGTCGCCCCGCCTTTCCTGTCCAACGACATGTACCGCTATATCTGGGATGGCTGGGTGCAAGCCGCGGGCATCAACCCCTACCGCTATATCCCCGCCGATGCGCATGTGAGCTTCCTGCGGGACACCGCGATATTCCCCAACATTAATCGGGCCAATTACGCCCATACCATCTACCCTCCGGCGGCGGAGATGGTGTTTTTTGCTGCCGCCAGCCTGGGCAAGATTCTGTCCCTGCCTCCGGTGTTCGCTATGAAATTTTGTCTCACGGCGCTTGAAGGCGTGGGCATTTGGGCGATTGTGAAATTGCTGGACGCCGCCGGACTGCCGCGCACGCGTGTGCTCATCTATGCCTGGAACCCGCTGCCCGTCTGGGAATTCGCCGGTTCCGGCCATGTCGATGCCATTGTGATCTGTTTTGCGGCGCTGGCCTTGCTGGCGGCTTGCACCAACCGCCCGGGCTTCAGCGCCGCCGCCCTGGCCGGCGCCGTGCTGGCCAAATTCTTGCCCCTGATTTGGGCGCCGGTTTTATGGCGCCGGTGGGACTGGCGTTTCGCGGTTATTTTTGCGGCGCTGCCGGTGCTGTTCTATCTCCCGTACCTTGGCGTAGGGGCCGGCGTATTCGGCTTCCTTGGTGGCTATGGCAGCCAGGAGGGCATTGCCAACGGCCAGGGCCTGTTCTTCCTCTCCGCCCTGGGGCAGTTCCTGCCCTTGCCGGGCTTCGCCGCCAAACTCTACCTGGCCTGCCTCGCCGCACTTCTCCTCGGCCTGGGCCTGCGCCTGCAAACCCAGATGCCAACCGCGCGAACCCTGTGCATCGCCGCGCTGGTGCTGGGTGGGCTCGGCATGTCCGGCCTCTCGCCGCATTATCCCTGGTACTATGCCTGGTTGCTCATCCCCGCCTGCGTGGCACCTTTTCCAAGCATCTTGTACCTCGCAACCGCCAGCCCGCTTCTCTATTTAAACCCAGAGCATTTCAGGCTGTTCTGGCCGTCCTTCTTGTATGTCCCGTTCGTCCTTCTGGCGGCATGGGATTTATGGGGCGCAAAATTAACTTTTGGGCTGTGGCGCTTGAAAGCCACCGAAGGAGCAAAGACGTGACCGTGACCACACTGAAAGACCCGCGCCGCTATTTCGACGCCGTGCAGGCCGAGCGCCACGCCGAGGCATCAACGCCGCCCGTCTGTTTGTATCTGGAGGTCACCAACCGTTGTAACCTGCTCTGCGAGACCTGCCCGCGCACCTTCGAGGATCTCGAAGCGCCGGCCGATATGAGTTGGGAGTTGTTCACCTCCATCATCGATCAAGTGCCCAACATCGCCCGCGTCGTGATGCATGGCGTCGGCGAGCCGATGCTGGTGAAAAGCCTGCCCGAGATGATCCGCCACCTGAAAGCGCGCGGCATTTACACCCTGTTCAACACCAACGGCACGCTGCTCACCCCGCGCAAGCAGAAGGAGCTGATCGAGACCGGGTTGGATGAGCTTCGCGTCTCGGTCGATGCTGCCGACGCCGAGACCTTTTTGGCCGTGCGTGGCAAGGACTTTTTCAACCGCATCGTCCGCAACATCTCCTCCTTCACCGCCTTGCAGAAGGAGATGGGCACGCCGGCACCTTTGGTCTCGATGTGGCTCACCGGGCTCAAGGAGACGATCGGCCAGCTGCCGGATTTCGTGCGCCTCGCCGCTAAGATCGGCGTGACGGAAGTGCATCTGCAACGCCTGGTGTTCGATGAGGAAGGATTCGGCCTGGCCCGTGCCGAATCCGCTTTGTTTGCGCAGGCGCGGGACGAAGAGGAGCAGGCCATAAATTCCGCGCATGAGATCGCCGCCGCTCTGGGGGTACGCCTGAATGCCTCGGGCGCCACCGAGCCCGGCCTCAGCCTGAAGGCGCAGGCAGATGAGCGCCCCTGGGCCACCTGCCGCCGCCCCTGGTCGCTGATGTATTTCACCGCACATGGCCGCGCTCTGCCTTGCTGCATCGCCCCGTTCTCGGCGCGCGGCTACGAGAATTACACGCTGGGCGATGCAACCCAGCAGAGCTTGCGCGAGATCTGGAACGGACCGGCCTATCAGCAATTCCGCCGATCTCTGCTTTCCGAAACACCGCCAAAGCCGTGCCAGAATTGCGGCCTGCGCTGGAGCCTGTGACGGCCATGGCTGGCGTTGCCGTCATCATCCCCACCCTCAACGAGGCCGAGGCGATCGGCGCCGTGATCGCCGAACTGCCCAAAGACGTTATCAATGAAATCATTGTGGCCGATAGCGGCAGCACGGACGGCACACAGGAGGCTGCAAGCCTGGCCGGTGCGCGCGTGCTGGACGTGCGCGAGCGTGGCTACGGTCGGGCCTGCGCTGCTGCGGCCGCCGCCGCGTCCCCTGAATGTGACATCATCGTTTTCATGGACGGGGATGGCGCCGACCGCGCCGACCTCATCGGCCAACTTATAGCACCGCTGCGCGCCGGCACACATGATTTCGTCATCGCTGCCAGGGTCAAAGAGCTGCGCGAGCCGGGGTCAATGAGCCCGCACCAGGTGTTCGCTGGCCATGCGCTCGGCTTTGCCATCGGGTACCTCACGGGGGTGCGCTATAATGACATGTGCGCATACCGTGCCATTCGCCGCGCCGCGCTGGAGCGCCTGGCGATGCGCGAGATGACCTATGGCTGGAACATTGAGATGCAGTTCAAGGTGGCCCGCCTGGGTATGAGCGTGCTCGAGCTGCCCTTGCCCTATCGCTGCCGCGCAGGCGGCGCACCCAAGGTGGCGGGCTCCCTGCGCGGCACCGTCCGCGCCTCATGGCGCATTCTGGCTGCCTTCACCCGCCTCGCCTTCACGGGCGGCGCGTGAGTGAGACTGGACGAGGCCCGCGCCTTTTCTTAAATGGGGGCCTTCAAATAATCGTGCGGCACGCGTCCGCAGGGCAGGGTCAGATCGGCGATGAACCAGTTCCATGCGGTTTTGCAGGCTTCCACGATATCGTCGTATTTGTCCCAGACCGTGGCGCATAGTTTGTTCTGCCGCAGATAGTCCCAGACGTTCTCCATGGGGTTCAATTCGGGACTGTAGGTCAGCAGGGGCAGCAAGGTCATATTCTCGGGTATGTGCAAGAGCTTGCCCTTCTGATGCCAGCCGGCGCCATCGCAAATCAGCACGGCGTGGGCCCCCGGCGCCACTTGTGTGCTGATTTCGGCCAAGTGCAAGTTCATCATCTCGGTGTTTGCGCCAAGTGTGATGATCGCAGCCCCAACGCCGCGCTGCGGGCAGATCGCACCAAAGATGTAGGCGGAGTCATGGCGGTTATCATGCACCATCAGCGGCCGTGAGCCACGTGGCGCCCAGATATAGGCGTGACCTCCCTTCTGACTGACCCTGGCCTCGTCTGGAACCAAATTTCTATCGGCGCGCCAGCCGTGGTGTCGATGAGTGCGGCGCGCACCAGACTGGCGAAGTTTATGGAATGGCCCGCCCCTTTTCCCCGGCAGTGTATGTTGCTCGGGCCACCGGAAGGAAAGGAATGTACCATGGCAAAAGAGATTGCGGTCCTCGGGATCGATTTGGGCAAGAACAGCTGCAGCCTTGCGGGCTTGGATGCAACTGGTGCGGTGATCAAGCGGCGCCGCATGCGACCAGAGAATATTCCGTCGTTCGCGGCGGGTCTGCCACGCTGCGTGATCGCGATGGAGGCATGCTGTGGTGCCCATCATCTTGCCCGTCTTCTGGCGGCGCAAGGTCATGCTTTCCGGCGTCATGCCCGTATTGCATGAAGCGCTGGTCAGACAAGCGGAAATAGGTGCCATAGCTGCTTATAAGCGTGCTTATGATATGAGCCGTTATGGAAGTGGATTTCGAACGCGATCTGACGAAACTCATGCAGGAGGTGGCTCGGCTCATACGGGCGGAGGCCGACCGGCGTGCCCGCATGAACGGAATGACGCGGGCGCAATGTGTGCTCCTGCTGCGTTTGGCATGTAATCCAGGCATGAGCCAGAAAGAGCTGGCCGACGCGCTGGAGGTGGAGCCGATTTCCGTGGCGCGGCTGTTGGACCGGTTGGAAGCGGCCGGGCTGGTCGAACGCCGGGCGGACCAGCAGGACCGGCGCATCTGGCGGCTGCATTTGCGCCCGGCGGCCACGGACAAGCTCGATAATATCTGCCGGCAGCGCAAGGAGCTGGCGGATTACGTAACAGCAGGGCTGCCGGACGCCCTGCGCGAGGCCATGGTGGAGGGGCTTCGGCTGATGAAGGCCAACCTGCTCCGCTCAGCCAATACACAGCCAGAGCGGGCCGAACCCGCCGGCCAGATCAAGGAGAAAACGTGATGTCCCAGGCGAACACGGTGGCGCGCGAGCAGGCCGCGCCGCAGCCCCCAGCGGCGGCGGCCCGGGCGCTCAATCGCGACCGCCTGTTGCGCCCGGCATTGATGATGGGCGGCGTGGTGGCGGTGCTGCTTGGTTCGCTAGTATTCTGGCTCATGGGCGGCCGCTATGTGGAGACCAACGACGCCTACGTGGACGCGGCCAAGGTCTCGCTCTCCACCGATGTCTCCGGGCTGGTCGGGCAAGTCTATGTGCATGAGAACCAGCATGTCGAGGCCGGGGACATGCTGTTCAGCCTGAGCCAATCCAATTTCAACATCGCTGTCGCGGGCGCGAAGGCGCAGCTGGCGCAGGCGGTGCTGGACATTAACGCCGCCAAGCACGGCTACGTCCAGGCGCTGGCGCTGATCGAGGAACAGAAAGCGCAGGTCGCCAAGGACCAGGCGGATGTGAACCGCTACGCCACGGTGGTGAACAATGGCGGCGTGACGCGTGCCACGTATGACGACGCGCGCTATGCCCTTCAGGCGGACCAGTCGAAGCTGGCCGAGTTGCAGGAGGCGGCGGGGCTGCAACTGTCCAAGCTGCTGGGCAATCCGGACATCAAGGCGGAGGACACGCCGGAATACCAGAACGCCCTGGCAGCGCTGAACAACGCGCAGGTCGCGCAGAAGGACAGCATCGTGCGCGCCCCCTATTCCGGCGCCGTTACGATGGTGGAGCAGTTACAGCCCGGCATGTTCCTGCCCGCGGGGACCGCGGCATTCGGCCTGGTCTCGGATACCGATGTGTTCGTGACCGCGCAGCCGAAGGAAAACCAGCTGACCTGGGTCCGCCCCGGGCAGGATGTGACAGTGACGGTGGACACCTACCCCGGCGAAACCTGGCGAGGCGTGGTGGAGAGCGTGAGCCCGGCGAGCGGCTCGGAATTCTCCATCCTGCCGGCGCAAAATTCCTCCGGCAACTGGGTGAAGGTGGTGCAGCGCATCCCGGTGCGGGTGAAGATTGTCTCCGGCCCGGCGGACATGCAGTTGCGCGCCGGCATGAGCACGGAAATCTCGATCGACACTAGGCATCACCGGCATATCTCGGATCTGTTCTGATGCACGCTACCGCGAAGAGGGTTGAGCTGGAGGTCCAGCACCCCGGCCTTGTCACCGTTTGCCTGATGATCGCCACGCTGATGCAGGCGCTGGACTCCACCATCGCCAACGTGGCGCTGCCCTACATGCAGGGCTCGCTCTCCGCCTCCTATGACCAGATCACCTGGGTGCTGACCTCCTACGTCGTGATGGCGGCGATCATGACCGCGCCGGTCGGCTGGCTTGCGGCGCGCTTCGGGCGGAAAAACCTGTTCATCATCTGCCTGATCGGCTTCACCGTTACCTCCATGTTGTGCGGCATCGCCGGTTCGCTGACGCAGATGGTGCTGTACCGGCTGCTGCAAGGGGCCTTCGGGGCGGCTTTGGTGCCGCTCTCGCAATCCACAATGCTGGACATCTACCCACCCGAGCAGCGCGGGACGGCGATGTCCATCTGGGGCGTGGGCGTGATGGTCGGGCCGATCCTGGGGCCGACCCTTGGCGGCTACCTCACCTCGCAATTCGACTGGCGCTACGTGTTTTTCGTCAATCTGCCCTTCGGCATCGCCGCCGTTTTAGGGCTGCTGCTCTTGATGCCCAGCACGCCCCCACGCACCACCGGGCGGTTCGACTGGACCGGGTTCGGCGTGCTCTCTCTCGGCTTGGCGGCGCTGCAGATCGCGCTCGACCGTGGCGAGGAGCTGGACTGGCTGAGCTCGCCCGTCATCATCGCGTGCTTTCTGCTTGCCGGACTCGGTTTCTACATGTTCATCGTGCACCTGCTGCTGGCCCGCAACACCTTCATACCGCGGCGCATCTTCACCGACCGCAATTTCAATGCCGCGCTACTCACGATGGGCACGGTGGGGTTGCTGCTGCTGGCGTCCTCGGCGCTGCTCGCGCCCTATCTGGAGACGCTCTCGGGCTACCCGGTGGCCATGGCAGGGCTCATCATGGCGCCACGCGGCGCGGGCACCATGTTCGCCATGTTCACCGCCGGCAGGCTGACCAATCACGTTGACCCGCGCAAGCTGATGTTCGCGGGCTATTTGCTGCTGCTGCTCTCGCTCTTCATGCAACAGGGCTGGACCCCTGCGGAGCCGGTTCCCTACATGATGCTTACCATCACCATCCAGGGCACGGGGCTCGGCTTCGTGTTCGTGCCGCTACAGATGGTGGCATTCTATACGCTGCCAGCGGAACTGCGCACCCAGGGCACGGCGCTGCTTAGCCTGGTGCGCAATATCGGCAGCGCCATTGGCATCTCCATCACCTCGGCGCTGCTGGACCACATGACCCAGGCGGAGCATGCGGTGCTCGCGCAATATGTCACGCCCTTCGCCCGGCCGCTGCAGGCTGGCGGGGCAGTGAGCCGGATGCTGAATCCCGCGGCTCCCGGCGGCGCTGCGCTGCTGGATTCCCTTGCCAACACCCAGGCGCAGATCATCGCCTACACGGATGACTACCATTTCCTGCTCTTCGCCATCCTCCCCGCCATGGCCTGCCTGCTGCTGATGCGCAGGCCGCCAGCGCTGAAGAAGCTGCCCAAAGCCTGACGTGACAAACACGGCGGCGCGCGGGCAGGACGGAGTTGAGCATTTCCGCCTGGAAGGCTGGAAGAGGGCTGTCGAAGTAACGCCTCCTCTCGCTCCTGGCTCCATTGACCCCGCCGGCTGCCTGCAGCGCGCTATGCCCAGGAGTTGAGGTACGCCCGCCAGCCGCCGAAGCTGGTGATGTCGCTAGCGCCTTCTAGCGCGTAGGCTTCGCACAAAAAGCCGGGATGCACAGTGCCGTCGGCCAGCGTGACCCGGCCGATGCCCATCGGCGCGGGCAGGGCGGCGACGAAGCGGCCGAAATTCTCCGGGGCCAGCGCCCAGACCTCCACGGCGATGCCGGAGCCAGAGAAGCCCGGCGTATGCGCGAGACCCGGCTTGGGCGGCGTGGTGGCCAGAGCGTAGAGCTTGTAGTCCGGTGCTGTGGTGGTGGCGCTCACCAGCCGGGCGCCAAGATTAACCAGTTCGTGGTTAAGCACCATGCCAGAGAGATGCGCCCCGGCGACAACCACATTCACCTCCTCCGGGGCGGGCGCGGTGCAGGTCGCGGCGGGCTGCTTACGGCTTACCCCGGCCCCGGCGCAGAGGGCGGTGTGCAGTTTGGAGGCGTAGCCGGCGAGCGAGGCATCGGAGAAGGCCGGGCCGATGAAGGTGACGCCGAAGGGTAGCCCGTTCTCGCGGAACCCGGCGGGCAGGGCGACCGCCGCCAAGTCCAGCAGGTTCACGAAATTGGTGTACAGGCCGAGTGTGGAGTTGCGCTTGATCGGCTGTTCCAGGATTTCCGCCACGGTGAAGATGGTGGGGGCGGTGGGCAGCAACAGCGCGTCGCACTTCGCGGGTTCCGCCTGGGCGGCGTGGCGCAGCGCCTGCATCCTATAGATGTCGGCAAAGGCATCGGCGGCGGAGAATTTCTGCGCCCCGCCGATAATTTGCCGTACCGTGGGATCGAAGGCATCGGCGTGGGTGATGAAGAAATCCTTCACCGCCGCCAGACGCTCCGCAACATAGGCGCCGCCATAGAGCAGTGCCGCGATATCCCGCAGGGGGGCATAGTCGATCTCCGTAACCTGCCAGCCCAGCTCAGCGGCTTTGGCAATGGCGGCGGCGTAGAGTGCTGCGGCTTGCGTGTCACCCGCGAAGTCGCGGTCCTTCTCCGCCAGCACGCCGAGGCGCGGGGCCATGGGCAGCGCCACCTCGCGGGGCTTGCGGGAATAGGCATCGGCAGCGTCGTAGCCTTCAGCCGCGCGCAGCACCGTCATTGCATCGGCGGCAGAATTGGCGAACACGGCCACACAATCGAGGCTCTTGCAGGCGGGCACTACCCCGGCGGCGCTGATGCGGCCGATGCTCGGCTTCAGCCCCACGATGTTGTTGCAGGCGGCGGGAACGCGCCCTGAACCTGCCGTGTCCGTGCCCAGCGAGAAGGCGCACAGGCCAGCGGCCACGGCCACTGCCGAGCCCGAAGAGGAGCCGCCGGAGATATAGTCGGCATTGAATACAGAACGCGGGGCGCCATAGGGCGAGCGCGTGCCGTTAAGTCCGGTGGCAAACTGGTCGAGATTGGTCTTGCCGATCAGGATGGCCCCGGCTTCACGCAGCTTGGCGACGACGGTGGCGTCCCGCTCAGCTGTGTAGGCGAAGTCCGGGCAGGCGGCGGTAGTGGGCATGCCCGCGACGTCGATATTGTCCTTCACCACATAGGGGATGCCGTAGAGGGGCAGGGAGGTGTCGCCGAGCGCGCTGGCGGCGGCGAGCGCATCCTCCTTAGGCACCAGTGAGATGAACACCGCCCTGTCTGGGTAGGTATCAATGCGGGCGTAGAGCGCCTCGATCAACGTCTCGGGCGTGATTGTGCCCGCCGCATAGGCGGCGCGCAGGGCGGGGATTTCCAGCAGATCGGGGATCATTGTCTCTTACTCCGTCACGATCACGCCCAGCCGCTGCCCGGCGCGGACCACCTGGCCCGGGGCGGCGGTAAGGGCGGCGAGGCGCCCATTGGCCGGGGCGGCCACGCGCACTTCCATTTTCATCGATTCCAGTATCATCACCGGCTCGCCGGCGGCCACCATCTCGCCGGGCTGCTTCAGCACCTGCCAGATGCTGCCGGGCACGGGGGCGGAGATGCCGCGCGCCCCCGGGGGCAGGGCGTCCTCGGGTGGTGCAGGCGGCAGGTCCGGTTCCTCGAAGCTGTGCAGCCCCTTGGCCACCCAGTCCTCACGCTCGGCGGCGAAGGCGGCGCGCTGCTGCGTCTGGAACGTGGCGATACTCTCGGCATTGGCCGCGCAGAAGGCCAGATGCTCGTGCAAGGAGAAGGTGCTTTCCTCGATGCGCGGCGCGTACTTGCCGTGAGGGAAGGCCTCGCGCAGTTCCAGCAGCTCCTGCTCGCTCACCTCGACGAAGCGGATCTGGTCGAAATGCCGCAGCAGCCAGGGCTTGCCGTCCTCGAAGGGCGGGGTGTGGCGGTGGGTGTTCCACATCTGGATGGTACGGCCGAAGAGCTGGTAGCCGCCCGGGCCTTCCATGCCGTACACGCACATATACGCCCCGCCGATGCCGACCGCGTTCTGCGGCGTCCAGGGGCGGGCGGGGTTGTACTTGGTCGTCACCAGGCGGTGGCGCGGGTCGTAGGGTGTTGCCACCGGCGCGCCGAGATACACGTCTCCCAGCCCGAGCACCACGTAGGAGGCGTCGAAGATGATGCGCTTCACCTCGTCGATGGAATCCAGCCCGTTGATGCGGCGGATAAACTCGATGTTGTCCGGGCACCAGGGGGCGTCGGGGCGCGTCGTCTCCTGGTATTTGCGCATGGCGAGGCGGATCTGCGAATCGTTCCAGGAGAGCGGCAGATAAATCGTCCGCGCCTTCACCACCATGTCCTCCGGCGCGGGCAAAGCGGGCAGGATCTCGTCCACGGCGGCGCTGATCTTGGCGGCATTCGTCACGGCGGAGTCGAAGTGTACCTGCAACGAACGGATGCCGGGGGTAAGGTCGATGACGCCGGGGATGCGCGCCTGCTCCAGCGCGTCGCGCAAGCCTTGAGCGCGCAAACGCAGCTCGAAGTCCAGCTTCATCTCGCCGAACTCGATAAGGATGTCCTCATCGCCCGCGCGGCGGATCACCGTATCCTTGCGCGCCTCGATGATCGCAGGCGCGGCATCGGCGCGGCGGAAGCGCACCTTGTCGCCGGGCGTGAGCTGGCCAAGCTTCCACAAATCATCACGCGTAACCACGGCCGGGCAGACGAAGCCGCCAAGCGAGGGGCCGTCCGGCCCGAGCAGGATCGGCATGTCGCCCGTGAAGTCGATGGCGCCGACGGCATAGGCGTTGTCGTGGATGTTGGAAGGATGCAGCCCGGCCTCGCCGCCATCCTTGCGCGCCCATTTGGGCTTGGGGCCGATGAGGCGCACGCCCGTGCGGGCGGAGTTGTGGTGCACCTCGTAGGTGGAGGCGAAGAGGGTTTCGATATCCTCGTCCAGGAAAAAATCCGGTGCGCCATGCGGGCCGTAGCGTACGGCCAGCTCCCACTCATGGGTGAGTTCCGGGCGCGCGGCGGGGGCGTGAGCGGGCAGGGGGCCGGGCGGGTTGAGCCGCAGCGTGTCGCCAGCCCGCAGCGCGTTGCCGTTATGGCCGCCGAAGCCGCCCAGGGTGAAGGTGGCGCTGCTGCCGAGATATTCGGGGGCGGAGAACCCGCCCGAGACGGCGAGATAAGTCCGCTGGCCCGGCCCGGTGATGGTGCCCAGGGTGAGGACCTGCCCGGCCTTCACGGCAACGGGTGTGAAGAATGGCACAGCCGCGCCGTCGATATCCGCTGCCATGGCGCCGCCGGTCAGGGCGATAAAGGTGTCGCAATTGAAGCGCAGCGTGGGGCCGGTATGGGTAAGCTCCAGCGCCGTGGCGGTGAGTAGGTTGCCGACAATTCTATTGGCCAAAGCGTGGCTTTTCTCGTCCATCGGGCCGGAAGGCGGAATGCCGACCTCCCAGTAGCCCAGCCGCCCCGGCAGGGATTGCAGCGAGGACTGCGCACCGCCATCCAGCACCGCGATGCTGTGCGGGACGTAGGAGAAATTGGCCAGGGAGCGCGTAGTCATCTCGCCTGCCAGGAATTCGGGCAGGGCCAGGACTTCCTGCAGGTAGTCGAGATTAGTCTCGATGCCGAAAATTTCGCTCTCGGCCAGGGCCGTTTGCAGATTGGCGATGGCATCCGCGCGTGTCGGCCCGGTGGCGATGAACTTGGCCAGCATCGGGTCGTAGAAGGGGGAGATGGCGGTGCCTTCCTCCACCCAGCTATCGACGCGCAGGCCCGGACCGGGCTGGAACGCAGTGAGTGTGCCGCTGCAGGGCGAGAAATTCTCGACCGGGTTCTCGGCATAGACGCGCACCTCGATCGCTGCACCCTTCGGCGCAAGTGTGGCGGGGAGCCTGAATTCGCCAGCGGCCTGCTCAATCATCCAGCGTACGAGATCGACGCTGTAGATTTCCTCGGTGACTCCATGCTCCACCTGCAGGCGGGTGTTCACCTCCAGGAAGTAGAATTTCTGCGCCTCGGCATCGTAAACGAATTCCACCGTGCCCGCGGATTCGTACTGCACCGAGGAGGCCAGCGCGACGGCGGCTTTCTGTAGCGCGGCCAGCGTGGCGTTCGGCAGGTTGGGGGCGGGGGTTTCCTCGACCACTTTCTGGTTGCGGCGCTGCAAGGAGCAGTCGCGCGCACCCAAGGCCACGACGCCGCCCTTGCCGTCGCCAAAGATCTGCACTTCCACATGCCGCGCGCGGGCGACGTATTTCTCCAGGAACAGCGCCGCGTTGCCGAAGTTGTTGGCGGCAAGCCGGGAGACACTGGCAAAGCGCTCCGCCAATTCGTCAGCGTTGTGGCACAGCACCATGCCGATGCCGCCACCGCCCGCGCTGCTTTTCAGCATGACGGGATAGGTGATGCGCGCGGCGGCTTCCAGCGCCTCCTCCACCGAGGTGAGGATGCCGGTGCCGGGGAGCATGGGCACGCCCGCCTTCTCCGCCAAGTCGCGCGCCGTGTGCTTGAGCCCGAAATCGCGCAGATGCTCAGGGCGCGGGCCGATGAACCTGATGCCCTCCGCCGCCAGCTTTTCCGCGAATTCCACACGCTCGGAGAGGAAGCCGTAGCCCGGATGCACAGCCTCCGCTCCCGTGGATTTGCAGGCGGCGATGATGGCATCCACGTTCAGATAACTTTCCGCCGCCGGGGCGGAGCCGATACGCACCGCCTCATCCGCCGAGAGCACGGGTGGGGCGAAACGGTCGGCGTCCGAGTACACCGCCACGGCGGCGATGCCCATCTGCTTGCAGGTGCGCTGGATGCGCGCGGAAATCTCGCCGCGATTGGCGATCAGGATCTTTTTGAACATCAGGCGTCGCGGATGGTGATCTGGATGGGGGTGGGGGTGAAGCCGTTGCATGGATTGTTCACCTGCGGACAGTTGGAGATGAACACCAGAACGTCCATCTCCGCCTGCAATTCCACGTAGCCGCCGGGCTCGGAGACACCGTCATCCACGGTCAGCTCGCCATTCGGGCGGATGGGCACGTTCATGAAGAAATTCACGTTGGAGACGAGGTCGCGCTTGGTCATGCCGTATTTGCCAAGCTCGGCGATGAAGTTCTCGCGGCAGGAATGCATGAAGCGCGTCTCGTGGCCGAAGCGCACGGTGTTGCTCTCGCAGGAGCAGGCCCCGGCGCAGGTATCGTGAAAGCCGCAAGTGTCGGCGATGATCTTCAGCATCGCCCGGCCTTCGTTGGAGAGCAGCACGGAGCCGGTGGTGAGGTCGTAGCGCCCGCCATTCGCAGCTTGTGCCGCCAGTGTGTCCTGCGCGGAGTAGCGTTCGGTGGTGTCCTGCGCGTTGTAGAACAGCGCATCCACGGCCTGCTGGCTCTTGAGGTCGATGATGCGCATGATCCGCCCGGCCTTGAGCAGGGCGGAATAGGGGGCGCGGGCGGGAACAATGGTGTCTGAGATGATGGTCATGCGGCGAAGAATCCGTCGGTGTTGATGAAGCCGCGTGCGGCTTCTTCCGTGAAGTTGCGGCAGAGGTCATCGGCCTGCACGGCTGGCGCGCGCCAGGCGATGTAGCTGACGGGGCCTGTGGCTTCCTGCACGGGGCTGAGCGCGGCAGGGGTGTTGGAGAGCGCGACGAGCAGGTTCATCTCGGCGCGCAGTTCCACCGCGGCGCCGGCGGGCGGGTTGCCGCGCCAGCGCATGCAGCCCGCATCATCGACCGCCACGGGCGAGAACAGCGAGATGGCGGGTGCGACATCGCGGCGCGAGAGCCCGAACTTGGCGGCGGCGCTGCGGAGATTGTCGCGCCCGTTGCGCCCGGCGGTTTGTGCGGGAGAGTTGGGGCCGATGATGGTATCGTGCCCTGCGCCGGTATCGGCGTTGACGGAGGCGAGCACGCGGCCCATGTCAGAGAACAATACGCGGCCGGTGGTGAAGTTGGTGGTCCATTGCAGCTTGGCGGTGTCCCCGGCGTTGTAACGCTCTGAGGTTTCATCGGCATTCCACATGAACATCGCCGCACCCGGCGTGCCGGAGTCGTTGGTGACACGCAGCGCGGTACCCTTGTGCAGGCGCAGGCAGACATACCAGCCGGGCGGGATCGTATCCTGTTGTATGATGTCCTTCGTGGCAATGTCAGCGAAGTTCGCCACCGGCGTGGCAGCGGCGGCGCGGGCGCGGGCCTGTGCCTGCAAGGCCTCGTACCGGGCGCGGTATTGTTCGGGCGTGAGTTTGTCCAGATCCAGCATCATGCTGCTCCTTTTTTCTTCATGCGCGGACGCACGGGAATGTCATGGGTGATGCGCGCGCCCTTGGCGGGGTCGTCCGGCATGGGACGTTCCAGCACGATGACGCGCGTGCCGAGACGGAAGGCCTCGGAGATGTCGTGCGTGACCATGACGATGGTCATTTTCGTCTCTTCCCACAGGCGTTTTGTCAACACGTGGATGTCGGCGCGGGTTCCGGGATCGAGCGCGGAAAATGGTTCGTCCAGCAGCAGCACCCGGGGCTTGGCCATCAGCGCCTGTGCCAAGGCGAGGCGCTGCTGCATGCCGCCGGAGAGCTGCGTGGGATAAAAATCCGCCGCGTGGCGCAGTCCGACATGGTCGAGCATGGCGCGCGCGTCTTCCTTGGCATTGTAGCGGCGCGGGCCAAAAAGCTTGCCAAGGAAACGGGAGGTTTTTAGCTCCATTGGCAACAGCACATTATCCAGCACGGTGAGGTGAGGGAACACCGAATAGCGCTGGAACACCACGCCGCGCTCGGGCGTAGGCTCGCCGGGGAGCGGCGTGCCGTCGAACAGGATACTGCCGCGCGTACAGAATTCCTCGCTCATCAGCATGCGCAGCAGCGTGGTTTTGCCGCAGCCAGAAGGCCCGACGATGGAGACAAAGCTGCCTTCCTCGATGTTCAGGTTGAGCTTCTCCAGCACCACGCGGTCATCGTAGATCTGCCAGACGTCCTTGACTTCGATGGTGCTCATTGCGTCTTGGCTCCCGCGAACCAGGGGAAGGCGTAGCGCTGCACCAGGCGGAGCAAGACGTCGAACAGGAAGGCGAGCAGGGTGATCCAGATCACATAGGGAATGATGATGTTCATGGCGAAGTAGCGGCGCACCAGGAAGATGCGGTAGCCGAGCCCATCCTGCGCCGCGATCGCTTCGGCGGAGATCAGATAGATCCAGGCCGGGCCTAGGGAGAGGCGGAGGCTGTCGATGAGGCGGGGCAGCATTTGCGGCACCACGACGCGCAGTGCCATCTGCCAGGACGAGGCGCCGAGCGTCTGCGCCTTGATGAGCTGCGCCTTCGGCATTTCCTCAACGCGCATGATCAGGTCGCGGACCATGAAGGGTGCAGTACCAATGACGATGAGCGTCACCTTCGCCGTTTCGCCGATGCCGGCGATGATGAACAGGATCGGCAGAATGGCGAGCGGCGGCACCATCGAGAACGCGGCGATGAATGGCACAAACAGCTTGCGCAAGTACGGGATCATCCCCACCGCGATGCCGATGACGAAGGAAATGCCAACGGAAATGGCCAGTCCCACGATCAGCCTTTGCAGGCTGGAGAGCGTATCCGTCAGCATCAGGTAGTCGCCGGTCGCCATATCCTGGGTAAAGGCCATGAGGTTCACGGCGGCGGCCATTTGGCTGAGGGTCGGCAGCAGCTTGTCGTCCGGGTTCGCCGCATGCCTGACCGCCGAAGCGGCCAGGTACAGCACGGCGAGGGCGATGAACGGCGCAATGGCGAGCAGCCGCGCGCCGCGCTTTCCCGGATGCCGGTTGATGAGGCGCATTACAGCGTCTTCGCGGCAGCCATCGCCATATAGTCGGCGTTGAAGCGGAAGGTGACGTTCTTCGGATCGCCAAGGATATGTCCGCCGGGGAACTCAATGCCGACCACATCAGGCGAGGTCGCGCCCTGGCCCATCATGCCCCAGGCGAACAGGAACTGCCGCACATGGTCCATGGTGGCGATGAGTTGGCTGCCCTTGGTGAATTCAGCGGCGCCGGCCGGGTCCGAGAACAGATGCGTGGTCTTGAGCTGGCTGGCGAAACCGGCGTAGTCGGTGCCAGAGAGCTTGCCCATCTCGGTCTGCGCCGCCTTGGCTTCCGGCGTGTCGGCCAGCATGATGCCCAGCGTCTCGTACCAGATACCGCACAGCGCCTTGGCGAACTCCGGGTTGGCTTCCAGCGTCTTGGTGTTGACGATCACGAGATCGAGAATCTCGCCAGGAATGGCCGAGGAGTTGAACACGTTATGAGCGCCGGGATCGGCGTCGATCTGCTCGACGATCGGGTTCCACGTCACCACGGCGGTAACCTCCGGCGTGAGGAAGGCGGCGGCCATGTCGGCGTCCGAGGTGTTGACGATCTTGATGTCGCGCTCGGTCATGCCGTGCATCTGCAGCCCGCGGTCCAGCAGGTACTGCGAGACCGAATACTGCACGATGTTGACGTTCTGGCCCTTGATGTCCGCAAATTTCGTCTTGTTCTTGAGGATCACGGCGTCATTGCCGTTGGAGTAGTCGCCGGTGATGATCGAGGTGGAATCCACGCCACCCACGGCGGGCACGGCCAGCGTGTCCATGTTGGTGATAGTCAGCGCGTCGAATGCACCAGCGGTGTATTGGTTGATGGAGGTGGAGTAGTCGTTCACCTCGACCACGTCGATCTCGATGCCGTATTTATCGGCCCATTTCTTCACGATGCCTTTTTCTGCGGCCCAGGGCCAGGGCATCCAGCCGACATAGATCGTCCAGGCGAGCGTGAATTTTTTCTTGGTCGCGGCGCGTGCCGTAGCACCCCCCGCCATCGTGGCCGCAGCCGTCAGCGCCGCGCCGGATTTCAGGAAGTCTTTACGTGTCAGCATTTTAGCACCCTCTCTTCGTTGGTCAGTCTCACCGAAATTGAGGGTACACTGAGAGCCGGCGCGTACCCCCGCATCCGTAGCTCTCCCGGGCTTTTATCCCGCCGTGCATCATGCGGATGTCTCCCCGCATGACCGCCACTCTCGGACCAGCACCGGGACATGCCCGGCCGGAACCCTAGTGGCCTTCATCGCCCATAAAAGCAAAGTATGTGCCAGCGCGAAGAGCGCAGAAAAACGGCGGCATCCTGCCCGGCGGGTCTATGGTTGAACTAAAAACAGGCAGAGGCGATGAAAATTGCGCCATGCTGGGTGCCTGAACGGCGCAGGCTCCAGATTCAACGGTGGACGCCTAAATAGGGTCAAACGTCAAAGCCGATGCGCAGTGGCCCAGTGGGCGTAACGGGTACATAGCGATGATTAGGACAGCCAGCGAGCAGCGGACTGTCGCGCTGGTGGTAAAGGGTACGTAGCCCATAGATTCAGAGAGCAAGCCGTTTCGCAACCAAAAATCAACACAACTGTAATGCTGGCTCGAACCGGCTCGGGTGGAAATGGCCGAGTGACTGGCGTTAATCTTCCACGGCTTTGATCCTCGCGGCCTCTTCAAGCAGAAAGGCCACAAATGCCTTGAGGGCAGCGGACGGATGGAGCTGGCTGGGGTAGACCGCAAATATGCCTGGGCTGTACCCGTGATAGCGGGGCATGAGTTGCACCAACGTCCCGTCCTCTAGCGAGGACTCGATCAGTGCGCGAGGGACGAGCGCAGCGCCCAGTCCTGCCTTGGCTGCAGCAATCAAAGCGCCCATTCCGTTGGCAGTGAGCCTGGCATTAACTTCGACAGCAACGGTGCCCCGAGGTCCGGCCAACTGCCATACCGCACGTCCATTGTGTCCACGTGCAGCCAGGCAAGGGAATTCGCTCACTGCTTGCGGGGTCTGTGGAGAACCATGCAGAGCGACACAAGCTGGACTTGCCACCACGATGACAGGGCTCTCTGCCAGCCGATGAGCCACCAAGGCTTCATCCCGGATAACGCCTGCACGCACGGCCAGGTCAATGCCGCTTTTGATTATGTCGACGCGTTCGTCTGATAGCAGGAATTCGACACTGATTCCCGGGTGGCGCTCCAGGAATTCAGCGACCCTCCCGGCACCTGCTATCGAAAAGAAGTCCGATGGGGCAGCCACCCGCAGATGTCCGCGTGGCTCCTTGGCTTGGCTGCTGACCGCGTCCAGGTGCTGCTCCAGTTGTGTCAGGGTCGCCCTCGCGGCGTCCACCAGCTCCCGGCCCGACGAGGTCAAGCCTAAACGGCGGGTTGTTCGCTGCAGCAGGCGAACGCCGAGGTCTCGCTCCAGGCGCTGGACCTGCCGGCTCAGCCTGTTCGGGGGCACGCTGCGCTCACGCGCCGCCGCCGCGAAGCTGCCCGCAGAAACGACGTCGATCAGCGTCTTCAGAGTGTTCAGATCGATCTTTGATTGCTTCATTTGATGTACGAGTATAGAACATATTAGCTCACTACTCAAACGATCCACCGATCCCTATGCTTGTCCCAGTGCAAGACAGAAGGTGAGCACATGGCGAGCAATGCAAACAAGCAAGTGGTGATCTTTGGAGGCGGCGTCGCAGGGGTGCAGCTCGCCAAGAACTTGAGCAAGGACGTCCGCGTAACCTTGGTCGATCAAAACGACTACTTTGAAATTCCGATGGCGGCGCCACGATGCTTGGTGAAGCCTGAATTCGCCGAACAGTCCATCATCCCCTATGCCCAGGCGCTGCCTGGCGTGGAGCTTGTGCAGGGCAGGCTGATGGAGATGAGCACCGCGGGCGGTGAGGTGCAGCTGGGGGCGGGGCGCAAGGTCACCATAAGCGGCGATGTTTATGTCCTGGCCACGGGCAGCCTCTACGCCAATGCGCTGATGCGCTCTTTTGGTGTGGCCTCGCGGGAGCGCAAAGGTTTGTACCGGCGGTATCACGATACGATCCAGGCCGCGCGCAGCATCCTCATTATCGGCGGCGGCCCGATCGGTGCGGAAGTTGCCGGTGAGATTTCGGAGGTCTATCCGGATAAATCGCTCACCCTGCTGGAAGTCGGTCCGCGGCTGCTGGCGGGCACTTCCGAGCACGCCGCGCAGCATGCGGCAGCGGTTCTCTCGTCGCGCGGGGTCTCGATCCTGCTGGGCGAAAAGCTGGAGTCCTCCACGACCAGTATTGAGGACATTTTCGCCGGCAAGGGTGAGGCGACGACCTCGGGAGGGCGCAAGCTAGCCTATGACCTGCTGATCTGGTGCGCGGGCGGGCGTCCAAACACGGCGTACATGAAGGCGCAGCTCGGCAAAGCGCTGGATGGGCGAAACCGGATCAAGGTAGGGCCGGATCTGCGGGTGAAGGGATACGATAGGATTTTCGCAGTCGGTGACATCACGGATTTGGACGAGAACAAGATGGCTTGGCATATCACCGGCCAGGTGAATGTTGCGGCTAAGAACATCCGGCGCGTTCTCCGGGGTGGAGGACAGCTGGCGACGCTGGCCGCCTACCGGCCGCAGACCGGCAATCCGAAAATGGCGGTCACACTGGGGAGCCGGCAGGGCGTCGTCCATCTGCCCCCCTTCGGCGTGATCCGCTCCCCGTTTTTCACCCGCAAAGCCAAGGCCGAGCATATGCTGGTGCCTAAGTACCGAAAGGTTTTGCGGGTCGACTGATCCCAGGCGCCTCCGGAGCAGGAGCATCAGCACGTCACGCCAAGGTAAAACTAAAGCCCCTACGAACATAAAGGACAAAAAGGTAATTCGATGACGGAGACGGACGTATTAGTTGCTGGCGGCGGCCCTGTTGGTTTGCTGCTGGGGCATGAGCTGAGCCAGCGTGGCGTGCGTGTGATGCTGGTGGAGCGCAACCTGCACAGCACGCGACACCCCAAGATGGATATTACCAACGCGCGGAGCATGGAACATTTCCGCAGGCTGGGATTGGCCTCGAGCATTCGCGCCCACGCAACACCGCCCCAGAATCCCGTGTCGGTCATCTGGACTGACAAGCTCGGCGGAAAGGCGATCGCACGCTTCGACTACCCGAGCTACGAAGAGGCGGTCAAAAAGCAAAGCCAGATCAATGACGGGACGGGCGTCGCCGAACCTTTGATGCGCATATCTCAGGTCGTCCTGGAGCCGCTTCTGCGAGACATGCTCGAGCGCAATGGCAGGCAAGTCCAGGTGGACTTCGGATGGCGCTTCGACAGCTTCACCGAAGAGAGTGACTATGTCACCTCCAATCTCTCCAATGTCCAGACGGGCGAGAAACGCCAGGTACGCAGCCGCTACCTCGCCGGCTGCGATGGCGCCAAGAGTCAGGTGCGCCGCCAGTTGGGGATTGAGTGGAATGTGATGGACACGCGTCTGGGGCCCATTGCTGCAATCAAGCACAAATATGGATTGGCCGCTGCGGCCGGTGTCTTGTTTGGTTCTCTAAAACCTGGCCACAAGATTCCTGATGGCCGTGTCTTCATGATCCATTTCAAGTCAAACGATCTGTCGTTTTTTCACCGCAATGGCGTGTTCTGGCACGAGCAATGCGCCCAGACCGGCGATACGCTGATCGCGCAGGATGACGTGGAGACCTGGACCTTGCACGTCCTCATGAACAGCGCGATGGACCCGGATCGCATTGATCCGAAAGCCTTGCTGCGCGAGCGTCTGGGCCGCAATATCGAGTGCGAAATCCTCGCCGCCAATGCTTGGCGCCCAGCCCTGACCATCGCCAACCAATTCGGACGCGGCAGGGTTTGGCTCGCGGGTGACGCTTGCCACCAAGTCATCCCGACAGGCGGTTATGGCATGAACACCGGCGTGGGGGAGGCTGTCACGCTCGGATGGATGCTGGCTGCCATGGTGCAAGGCTGGGGCGGACCAAAACTGCTGGCGGCCTACGAAGCGGAACGCAAACCCGTCATCGAGGCCAATCGGCAAGGGTCGGCACTGAATGCCGGTGTGCGGGCTATGATCACCGCACGCGCGGGCACCGCCCTCGATAAGCACGCGGCCTATATCCGGAAGCTCGGCAATCTGGAGAACGAGGCGCTGGGGCTAGAGGCGGATTATCGCTATGATACCTCCCCCCTGATCTGGCATGAAGCGGGGCCGGCCGATCCGTGGCGCATCGATGGCATCATCCCCTCGGCGTGCCCCGGAGCTCGTCTGCCTCACTTCTGGCTCGAGCCAGGGGTTGCGGTGTTCGACCGCCTCGGCCAGGGCTTCACCCTGATCAGAACCGCCGATGCCGACGTCACCGGCTTTGAGCGCGCCGCGGAAGCCCTGAACCTCCCGCTTACGGTGCTGGACATCAGGGATGCGCGGGCGACCAAGCTCTACCAGCGACCACTGCTGCTGATCCGCCCCGATCAACATGTCGCGTGGCGGGGGGCCGCGCCACCAAACGATGCCCTTTCAATTCTAAAACGCGTGACTGGCCTGACATATCGCAGCGCCGAACCAGAATCTGGCGATGGTGCCGATGGGGCCTCCAAACGCGGTCCATAGATAAGCATCATTCATGGGGATGCCGGCTCGATAATTATGTCTTGTCGCCAATACCACTCAGGTGAGATGTTTGATTGAGGGCGATGACCCGGCAACCATCTCGATTAAATCGGAAGACATTGATGGCGCACGGATCCTGTTGCAGATGCCAATAGCGGGACAAGGGAAGATCCAGCGCCAGCGTCAAAAACACTCGGTTGGTGCTGTCGTGACCCACGGCTATGACCGTACCCTCGGGATGCGCGCTGCGCATCTGGTCGAGTGCTCTGGCCAGGCGGGCCTGGACATCCTGCAAGGTCTCCGCGCCTTCAATGACCGTCAGCTGCGGCTGTTCCATCCACGCCTTCAAGCGTTCGGGCTCGGTATCCCTTACCTCGTCGCGTGTCCGCCCCTGCCATTTGCCGTAGTCGATGTCGATCAATGAGGGTAGTGGTTGCACCGAAAGCCCTTGCGCTTTGGCAATTGCTCCCGCCGTGTCCATGCATCTTGCCAGCGGACTGGCATAGATCGCCGCCGCCGGCCATAGAGGCGCCATGAACTTGGCGGTTGCCGCCGCCTGTTCGCGGCCAAGGGCAGTGAGCGGGAGATCAATCCGGCCTCGGAATCTCGGTGGATGAATTCCTTCCACATGACCGTGTCGAACGAGGATCAAGGTGAATGGCTGCATGTTTCACGTTTTCCTGCCAAGGATGATGGTTGGGGTGATTCATTGCGGTCCTGCCGGAATCAGTGGCGCATCAGCACGGGAATATCTGCGTGGGCGAGGATATATTTGGTCACGCCGCCAAATAGGAGGTTGTGCCAGGCGGTATGCACGAACGCGCCCATGACCAGCAGATCGGCGTTCACTTCATGCGCTTTGGACAGGAGCAAAGCACCGAAGACGTCCTTTCCAACCGGCAGTTCATGGCCTGTCACCATCACGCCGTGTTCTGCCAAGACATCGGGAATTTGAGGTTGCGGCGCGCCCTCGCGGTGGCCCATCAGAACATGAATCTCCGCCGACGGGGGAATGCAATTAAGCGCTTCCATGATCGCGTGGAGCGTGAATTTGTCATCACGCCATGCCACGGCGACGATCTTGCCGAAGTCTGCCTTTACCTGTTGCGGCACCATCAGCGCCGGACGCTCCGAGGCAAACAGGGCTGCATGCAAGGCGTCATACTCGGCGCGGCTGCCATGTGCCGGCGGTTGGCCAACGACGATATAGTCGGCCCTTTCACCCCATTTCTTCACGAGGGCTTCGGTAACTCCCTCCTCGTTGATCCATCGGGGTTGGGCATTCCCCTCATGCCGGGCTGCCCATGTCTCGAACACATGATGAAGAGTCGTCGCGCGCTTATTTTCGTGGTCCCGGATTTGCTGCTCCTGTTCTTTCGTCAGGACCTCCTCGGTGACCAGGATCGTTGAGATCGGCAGCACCCGCATCACTAGCGCCTCGATCCTTGCCCCGCCAACGAGCACGGCCAAGCGTTGCGCGGCGACGAGGACCGACGGTGCGGTTTCTGTGCTCGTTAGAAGCGCAAGTACGACATTGGACATGTTATGCCTCCCGGCCCTCTCCTTCTTCAGTGGAGAAATGTGTAAACTGTACCAGCCACACTCCCAGCGTGACGGCCAGCAGGTAGCCGGTGACGGACAACTCGATATAGGCGGATGACTGGAATATCTCGCCTACCTGGAACAATGCCAGCGTGCCCGGGCTGAACGAGGAGAAAGTGGTGAAGCCGCCGCAGATGCCGATTGTCACGAGGTTTCTCACCTCTGGCGAGACAGCCAGCATACCTTGGCTCCTGTCGCCTAGGCAAAGAAGCCACTGACCAAGGAGCCGATCCAGTTGACCCATAAGATACCTCACGGGAAGGTGCCGTGCATCAAGACCGGGCCAAGATCTCCCAGCCAGCAACGGGCAACACTACCGAGCGCGCCGCCAACCGCGGCGAAGAGATAGCTCCTGATCACAATTAAACTGGGCATCTCGGCGTCCTGGCGCAGGATTGTCGCAAGCTGGGTGACGAGGATCCCGCTGATGATCTGAATATGGAGATCAAGGCCACCGGATTGAAGCCGTCGGGCTGGATGACCAGCGTGAAGCAACGTGTGGGCGCAAGACTGCCAAAAATCTATGCGCGCGACGCCGAAGATGGCAATCTACCAAGTTTTTCGTACAAACAATGGATTCAATTTAACGAATCAAACAGGTTCGGCCGCCCCCCATTGAGCTGCCATTTTCGAACACAATCCGGCCTCGTCGGAATCAGCAGTCTCAAATCATTAGATTAGGGATATATTTATAAAAGTTGACGCCGGCCTAAAAAATCCAGCAACGTCGACCATCTGCCGTCGCCTTTTCAAAGGAGATGTCTTTTGCCCAACGGCCAACCCGCAAAGCGCAAGACCCATGTGCTCACGGAACGTCCTCCGTTTGAGTGCATCGCGCTCCTCCTGCAAGGCGGCGGTGCGCTTGGCTCGTATCAGGCCGGCGTTTACCAGGCCCTGGCGGAAGCCAATCTCCACCCGGACTGGGTCGCCGGCATTTCGATCGGCGCGATCAACTCCGCACTGATCGTCGGCAACCCGCCAGAGCAGCGCGTCGACAGGTTGCGGACGTTCTGGGAGGCCATCACCCAGCCGCCGCTCGGTATCCCCTATTTACCGTCGGTTAAAATCACTGATGAATGGACCCACTACCTGGTCAATCAGACCCGCGCCCTGGCCACAGTGCTGTTTGGCGCGCCCAGTTTCTTCACGCCCCGCTTGCCGCCGCCGTATCTGTTTCCCTCGGCCGATCCCGCCAGCCTGAGTTATTGTGACGTCAGCCCGCTCAAATCCACGCTGGAACGCCTGGTTGATTTTGACCGCATCAATTCGGGCGAGACCCGCTTCAGCGTCGGCGCCACGAATGTCAAAACCGGAAATTTCGTCTATTTTGACAACACCACACACAATATCACGCCAGCGCATGTCATCGCCAGCGGCTCGCTCCCGCCCGGCTTTCCTGCCACCGAGATCGATGGCGAATATTACTGGGATGGCGGCGTCGTCTCCAATACGCCACTGCAATGGGTTTTTGATGCAAGGCCACGCAAGGACACCGTTGCCTTTCAAATTGACCTGTGGAGTGCAAAGGGGGAATTGCCGCGCGATCTGATCCATATGGAGCAGCGGCAGAAGGAAATTCGTTACTCCAGCCGCACCCGCGCCGGCACCAACCAGTTCAAGAACATGCAGCGGATGCGCCGCGCCGCCGCGAAGCTGCTAGCGCAGCTTCCCGATACTTTACGTCATACGCCGGAAGCGGAGCTGCTCGCGGGGGAGGCCGACGAGAAGGTCTACAACATTATCCATATGATCTATCGAGCGAAAAAATATGAAGGAAACTCCATGGATCATGAGTTCTCGCGCCGGACGATGGAAGAGCATTGGAAAGCCGGCTATAATGATACGGTTCGCACCTTGCGCCATCCCGAGGTTCTGGAACGTCCAAAAAGCCTTGATGGCGTCTTTACCTTCGACTTTGCCGTGCAAGGCCGGGAATGAGATTGCGAGGCATACCCGGCGCGGCTTTCGTCCTTCAATCCCAAGTTAGGAGACATCACCCGTGAAAATAGCCGAGGTCCGCGAAAAAGCCTTCGCCATGCCCCTCAACGACCCGGCCTATCCCAGGGGGCCGTACAAGTTCTACAACCGGGAATTCGTTATCATCAGCTACCGCACCGATCCCGACATCCTCCGTGAGATCGTTCCGGAGCCGCTCGAGGTTATTGGCGACACCGTCAACTACGAATTTATCCGCATGCCGGATTCCACAGGATTTGGCGACTACACCGAAACCGGCCAGGTTATCCCAGTGCGCTTCAAAGCGGCCGACGGCACCGTGCAAGAGGGGGGGTATGTGCACGCAATGTATCTGGATGACAATTCGCCGATCGCCGGCGGGCGCGAGATCTGGGGTTTTCCGAAGAAGCTGGCGAACCCTAAAATTTCGCACGAAAGCGAGACCCTGGTGTGCACGCTGCATTATGGATCGGTGCTCTGCGTGTCGGCGACCATGGGCTACAAGCACAGGGAGCTTGATACGGCGCCATTGCTGAAAAGCCTGGCCCGGCCGAATTTCATGATCAAGATCATCCCGCATGTGGATTGTACGCCGCGCATTTGCGAGCTGGTGCGCTATTACAGCGAGAACGTAACGATGAAGGGCGCCTGGACCGGGCCGGCGGCACTCCAGCTATTCGAGCATGCGATGTGCGATGTCGCACGCCTGCCGGTCCATGAGGTGGTCTCGGCCAGCCATTTCGTTACCGACTTGACCCTTGGCCTTGGCACCGTGGTGTTTGATTACCTGAAATAAAATCGAAGTGCCGCCCGTTTGTTGACCTTTCTGTGGAAATCAACATCCCGTTCATTGAGGCGTGACCGCCATCTCAGTAAATAGGCGGCTGCGCCAATAATATAATGGCCGGCGTACGACCCGTTGGTCGTCTACGGCACCTGGCCCTATCCTTCGTATCGGCCGGTGTGCTATCCGCCGCCCCCAGCCTATTACCCTGGAGCCGCACTCGCGACCGGGATCGCCTTTGCGGCCGGCGTCGCGGTCGTCGGCTCACTGTGGGGCTGGTCGGACGCGAACTGGGGTTACGGAGGCTGCTGCAGCGGGGGCGGGAGCATCAATGTCAACCGGGAGCGGTACAACAACATCACTGTGAACAACCCCACCCGCGGCAACTTCAACGGGAGCAACTGGCAAGCCTCATCTAGAAGCGCCGCTGGCCGTCCCGCGTGTCCGCCTGGCGGGCCGGTGAAGGCTCCGGCGCGAGTCCAAGGTCTGCCCGCCAACGCGGTCGGGCGGCCGAGCGTATCCGTGCCCGGCAATGCAGTGAGTCGGCCAAATATCGGCGCTGGCGGCCTGAATGACGGTGCCCGGGCCGGGCAGTTCCAGCAACGCGGCTCGCGAAGCCGTGCTCTGCAGAGCGCCGGCGGCGGTAGGCGGCGTTGATTTATAAATGTTCGCGGACTCAAAAGGTCAGCAGTCATGTCGCCGCGTCAAAGGCCGTACACATGACCGCTTTCGAACTCATACCAGATCCTGCCTCAACGACTTGAACCGCACGGGCCGCGACTTTCATGGCCTGACTTGGTCCTGTTCATCAAACGCGTGCAGCGTGAAAATATGCTTCGACGTATCGATGGAGATGCTTTTAAACTTCATGGGACGGTCCTTTCATGAAGCTCACCTGAGCGCCGCCATCTTGGCACATCCGATGCCATGGGCCGTTCCTCCTCAACAATTCTAAGCGGAAAACCGCAGCCCAGACTGCTTCGCTTTTTCTCCAGTCACCGTCCAAGCCGTAACATCGGGCGGCGGCGCATCGGCAAACAGCATCGTGCGGATGCCAGACAGCGCCATCAACGTCTCGCTATAGGCTGATGGATCGGTAGCCACGGCGCGAATTGTCATGTCGACCGCATCGAGCAACGCCGTCGGCGGACTTTTGAGCGGATTATCGCGATAATGCGCGGAAATTCCTGCCAGCACACGAAGCGCCGCGCGCTGTGCCGCCAAAGGCAAACCAGAGAGTTGCCGCCGCAGGCCGATGACGTTCCATCCCACCCGCAGATCATGCAGCACGTTCGCCGTCACGATGTCCTCATCCTGCGACACAGCCGCCAGCCGTGGCATCAGCAATCCCAGCCGGTCCATCATCCGCCCTGTTAGCACCACGCGCTCTTGAGGCTCTAGCGCCTCAGCTGCAGCGGCGATATCCCGCCAGCCGGCCCGCAGCAGGCGCCGGATGCTCCATCCGGCGCCGACCGAGCGAATCAGTTTTGTGACCACCAAAGCGGCGGCCACCCCGAACACCAGGGATGCGGCGTTGTTCAGATAATCCGCAAAATTCCCTACATACCCGTTCTCAAGCGCCAGGTTTGTCGGGCCGAAGGCTACAACCGCCAAGCCGATGCCGGCGGTCGAAGGCCGGGAAACCAGCACGCCGATGGTCAGCCCAATCGGCGACAGAGCCAGCGCCAGTTCGGTAAACGTCTCCACCCGTGGAAGAATGACGAAGGTATAAAACCCAATGACAATAACCACGATCACGATATTACGGAGCATCTGCGCCAGCGCAGGGGCAGGATCATCCTGCGTTGCAAATAGGCAGCATACGATCGCCACCATCAACGCCGCATTGGCGCCGCCGGGCCAGTCTGCGTTAATCCAGAACGCACAGACCAGCAGGACCGCCAGGAAGGCAGCCAGGCTCGAGAGGAACACCATCCCGTGGTCATGCAGATGCGTCGCCACGGCGACAAATTCTCCCTCTACGATGACGTTCTCCGAGACCGGAGTGCCGTTGACAACATGTCTGCGGATCGCACGCGAATGCCTCATGATGGTGATCAGCTCGTTCAGCCGTACCGCCAGACTGGCACGCAGCAGCCCGGCCCAGGAAGATCCACTTTCCTCCAGCGCGCCGATCTTCGCCCGCACTGCATCCGCATGTTCTGGTTCCCCGGCCTGCACCCAGGTGGACATCGCCTCCAGGACCTCCTGCAACGCGGGGGTAATGCCATCCATACGTCGCAGTTCCGCAACGCGGTCACCGATTGAGCTCAGCACCGGCATCAGGCTCAGCAGATAAATGCGCATGCGCTTGATATAAGGCACCGCCGCTTGCCATGGAGAGGTGTCGAACGCCAACTGCGTGGTCAGCAGGCCAACATCGTTCACCTCAAGGGCGAGCCGGTACCTTGCGGCACGTGTCTGGGCGTCCTCCTCCTTGCCTACCAGCGACGCGACCGCCCAATCGTTCGTCGGCGGCACCCAGCGTGCAATACGGCGGGCGATCACAGGCCCCATCGGTCGCGGAAACACTATAGCGCCGACTAAGGTGGTGCAGGCAATGCCGATTACAATTTCCTCAACCCGCGTCAGCGCTGTCTCAAAGATCATGCCGGGATTGGTCACGCTCGGAAAGCCGATGATTGCCGCCGTGTAGCCCGCCAGTATGAAGGTGTAGGAACGGGGTGAGCGATCCAGCAGTGAAAGATAAAGACACAGCCCGATCCAGCCCGCCATCGCTAGACACAACAGCACAGGCGCGTTCACCAGGTTCGGCACCATCACCACCGCTGCGGTACTTCCGATCATCGTGCCAATAAACCGGAATACCGCTTTCGAGCGCATGGCACCGGTCAGAGGCTGCGCGACAATATACGCGCTCGTCATCGCCCAGAACGGTTTATCCAGCCCCAGCCAGCAGGCCAGAAAAAAAGCTGCCATCGCTCCCGCGAAGGTTTTCAGCGCAAACAGCATTTCATCGGGTTTAGGAAACATGCCAACCAAACAGAAAATGAAACAAAACGTCGAACATATTGACGCGCCTGTGCAATGCGCCAATCAGTAGATAAAGTTTTCCTGCCGCGACAAAATCGCGGTCAGCCCCCTGGCTCGGAGTACCGTCGAGGCCACTCCGCGGATTGCCAGCGCTTTTGCGCCTCAGTTGCCCGCAACTTGCCGTTCTTCCAATCTCGATGTTCGAGCAATTCGCCGTGCCAAGGCTACAAAATTGCGCACGACCGTGCCATGATCATCCGACCGATAGGCAAGGCTGATCGGCGTATGGGGTACGTCACCTTCAATACTCATATAGACGACGCCTTCGGCATGGATCTGCTTGATCGATTGCGGTACGATTGACACACCGAATCCCGCCGCCACCATATGAACGATCGACGAGATCTGTGGCGCTTCCTGACCCAGTTTGGGACTGAACCCAGCTCGCTGGCAACTTGCGATGACGGCATCGTAGAGGCCGGGTCCGATGGCGCGCGGGAACAGGATCAGGCTCTCCCGTGCGAGAGCTTCCAGTGGCATGGAACAGTTGCCGGCTTGGGGATGCGATGCCGGCAGCACGATCAGCATGGGCTCCTCGACCAAAGGCTCGATGGCGAGTCCTTCAGCATCGCTGATTGGTGGACGAACGAATGCGATGTCGATCTCACCACTGCGCAGACCTGCAACCAGTTGCGGCGTATTGCTTTGCTCGGGTGAGAGAACGACGCGGGGATAATGCTCACGATATGCGCGGATAACAGTGGGGACGAGTGGCTGAAAATAGGTCGCGCCGGCAAAGCCCAGGTGAATGCGTCCTGTCTCGCCGCGCGCGCGACTTTGCACGCTAGCCTTGGCCCTTTGCACGTGGTCGAGTATTTGGCGCGCTTCAACAAGCAGCAATGCGCCGGCTTCGGTTAGCTCCACGCCGCGTGTCAGGCGGTGAAAGAGCGGGGCGCCCATTTCATGCTCGAGTTGGCGAATCTGCAAGCTGAGAGGCGGCTGCTTGATGCCAAGCCGTTCGGCCGCCCGGGTGAAATGCAGTTCCTCTGCAACAGCGACGAAATACCGGAGATGCCGAAGTTCCATGATCCCACGACTTGCGTTGATCGAGTTGGTAAACTGGGCCGCCATTGCCGGTAACCTGGTTAGGCCGCGAATAATCGGAACAGCCGTTGCCTAAGCCAGGCATTCAGCTCAGGCTCTGTTCACGATGGTCTTCGGCGCCAGCAAAACCGAAAGCGAGCGGACCCCCTGCGCGCCCAGGATGAGCACGCCTTCGATATCCGCGGTCGCCGAGGGTCCGGTATGGAGCGCGGTATAATGGTGCTCACGGAATTCTGGCCGGGCATAGGCTTGGTGCAGGTTGACCACGATATCCGCCGGATCCAGCAGCACGATCAGGTGCTGAGCCAGATAAGCGACCGCGTTCACCTGCAGATCCGTATCGGTAAGCAGCACGGACCCGGTTTCCGCAACGCCGAAGGCTGCGCGCACAACGGCATGGTCAACGTCCGCCAGCGTACGCGGATCGGTGACGGAGGCCAGATCGCGCGCACCCGCGATCTCCGGCACGGCGGAGCAAACGAGCCGGCTTTCCGCCAGCAGTGCGCGCACTGGCGCCAGCGGATCGTCCGCCGGCCCGGGATCGAGCAGGCGGCCGCCCATGCGCTTCAGCATGGCGCCGAACGCATCGATGAGCGAGGCGGGCGGGTTGCTATCAAAATGCGGCACCACGGGAAGCGGCCGTTCAACCTTTGGCAGATTGGCGCGGACCGAAGCGAGAATGGCGTCACGGCTGCTCATTTATCGTCTCCGCGATTTTTCTTGTACCATTGATGGAAAGTCTCGGCGGGGGCGTGCGGAACCTCGCGATGCTTACCCCAGGCGTTGAGGCCGTTATAGAGAACAAAGCGCGGCAGCGACGCGATTGCCGCGTTCCCCGCCTCCACCGCTGCGCGGTAAACCGCAGGCCGCGACAATACGGCGCCCGCGGCTTTCATCGCCGCGCGCTTGACGAACGGCGTCTCGTGCTCGCGCACCATTTCCTGCCGCCATGCGTAAATCTGCTCATGAATATTGATCTTTACAGGGCAGACGTTGCTACAACTCCCGTTCATCGTCGAAGCGTATGGAAGGTTGCTGTATTTGCGCGCGTTGAAGGTTGGGTCGATGATCAGCCCGATCGGCCCGGAATAGGTGGCGCCGTAGCTGAGCCCGCCGGAGCGCCGGTAAACCGGGCATGTATTCATGCAGGCACCGCAACGAATGCATTTCAGCGAGGTCCAGAATTTCTCCATCCCCAGCCGTTCGGAGCGGCCATTATCGACCAGCACGACATGCATCTCGCCGCCCGCCCTGGGGCCGCGGAAATGCGATGTATACTGGGTGATTGGCGAGCCCAGCGCGCTGCGCGACAGCATCCGGACGAAGACGGGCAGATCCTCCAACCGCGGGATCAGCTTCTCGATGCCGATCGAGGCGATATGCAGGTTCGGCACATTGGCCGACAAATCCGCATTGCCTTCATTGGTGCAGACCACAAAAGTCCCGGTTTCGGCGACCACGAAATTGGCGCCGGTCATGCCCGCCGCGGCATTGAGGATCAGCGGCCGCGTCGCCTGACGCTGGGCTTCCGCGAGGTGGTAGATATTGGAGTCATTGGGGTCGGTGCCGAGCTTCTCCGCGAAGACCTTCGCCACGTCGGTCCGCAACTTATGGACCGCAGGCACGACCACATGGCTCGGATCCTCGTCGTCAAGCTGCTGGATCCGCTCACCAAGGTCGGTCTCGATCACCTCGATGCCGACTTTCGCCATGTGCTCGCGGAAGCGGCACTCTTCGGTCAGCATCGACTTGCTCTTGATCAGGGTCTTCGCGCTGTGGCGCTCGAGAATCTCCTGAACGATGTGGTTATGTTCGTCGCCATCCTTCGCCCAATGGACCTGGATGCCATTAGCCTTGGCGTTAGCCTCGAACATTTCAAGATATTTGTCGAGATGGGTGAGGGTGTGCTCCTTGATGGCCGCGGCAAGCGCGCGCATTTCCTCCCATTCGGGCATGGCCTGCATTTCGCCGTCGCGCCGGCTTCGCAAGGTCCACAGGCGCTCGTCATGCTGCTTCTGATGGAGCGGGGCAGCGAGGAAGCGCTCCGCCGCTTCCGCCTGATCGACCGGCTTGTTGCCCTTTACCCGCGCGCCGCGGGGCTGCGGCTCAACCGCCTGATTTTCAGGCCGGCGTTCGGAACTGGAATCGCTCATGCCGCGGCTCCGTTAAGGATCTGAACAATATGAATGAACTTCAGCGGCACGTCGATCCGCTCGGCGCAGCCGCGCTGATGCATCAGGCAGGAACTATCAGCGGAAACGATATATTCCGCCCCGGCCGCGGCATGATCCTTAACCTTATCATAGCCCATCTTCGCGGAGACGGCCTCATTGAAAACCGAGAAGGTGCCGCCAAAGCCGCAGCACTCGTCGGGACGGGACGGCGTCACCAGTTCAAGCCCCTCGACCTTCGAGAGCAGCGCCTCGGGCTTCGAGAAAAATGGCTCATGCAGCTCCGATGGACGCGCATGGTGAAGTCCACGCAAGGTGCCACAGCTGTTGTGCAGGCCGACCTTGTGCGGGAACCGCGCCCAGGGAAACGCGTCGACTTTCAGGATGTCGTGGAGAAATTCCACGATTTCATAGGTGCGGGCGCGAATATCCGCGATATCGCTCGTCTGCTCGATAGCGGTGAAATGCTCGCGGACATGATGGACACAGCTTCCGGATGGACCAACGATATAGTCGAATCCGCTGAAGTTGCGAACGAACAAGGCCTCCGTCGCGGCGGCGTCCTTTTCAAAGCCGCTATTTGCCATCGGCTGACCGCAGCAGGTCTGATCAGGCGGATAAACGACCTCCACGCCAAAGCGCTCGAGCAACTCCAGCGTCGCAATTCCGACTTCGGGAAAATACGCATCGATGAAACAGGGGATGAATAGCCCGACTTTCATGATTTTTTGATCCTTGTGAAAGGAGGCGCTTCAGCATCGTCTCCGCTGGGCAGCTGAATAGAAGGTGCTACCTAGTGCGTCCAATATATAGCTTTACTGATTTAGATATTTTTTTCATATCAGCCTTCAAGGCAGAATGAGTTCTCAGACGGGCGCGATTCAGGGCGTAAACTACCACGGCCTAAGGTCCAGGATCAACACATCTAACCAGCTCCTGATTTGCCGTCCCCCGCAACCGCGGACTTGGCGATTTGGCGTGCCATGGCTACGAAGTTGCGCACGGCCGTAGAATGGTCTCTTCGCCGATATGCGAGCCATATTGGCGCCATTATACCTTCGCCTTCAATCGGCACAAAGGCGACACCTGCGGCGCCGGTCTGTTTGACTGATTGCGGCACGATCGAGACACCAAACCCAGCCGCGACCATGTGGACGATCGCCAGAATTTGCGGCGCTTCCTGGCCAAGCTTGGGATTGAACCCGGCCGCGCGGCACAGGTCGATGACGGCGTCGTGGAGAATGACCCCGATCGCACGCGGCAACAGAATAAAGGCCTCATCAGCGAGGGCGGCAATCGGTATCGCGCTATCGCCGGCACGTGGGTGCGACGCCGGCAACACAATAACCATAGGTTCCTCAACCAAAGGTTCTACGGCGAGTTCGTCCATATTGCCTACCGGAGGCCGCACGAACGCAACATCGACCTCATTGCTGCGCAGACCAGTGGCCAGCCGCGGTGTGTTGCTTTGTTCCGGCGAGAGGACCACCCCGGGATAACGCGCTCGGTAGGCCTGAATAATTTTGAGAATCACCGGCTGAGACAGGGTCGCGCCAGCGAAGCCAAGGTGTATGATTCCGGTGTCGCCACGCGCCCGGCTTTCCACCCCGGCTTTGGCCCGCTCCACTTGGTCAATGATCTTGCGCGCTTCATCCAGCAGGTACGCTCCGGCCTCGGTAAGTTCAACCCCACGCGTCAACCGGCGAAAGAGAGGGGTACCTAATTCACGCTCAAGCTGCTGGATCTGCTGGCTAAGCGGCGGCTGCTGGATGCCGAGCCGCTCAGCCGCACGCCTGAAATGCAACTCTTCGGCGACTGCCACGAAATAGCGTAAATGCCGGAGTTCCAAGTTTCAGGGCCTGTAATAGGGTCGATCTAGCGAGACATTCTCGACGCCGATATACGCGTTCACGCAGCGCCTCGTAAGCTGGTTTTCCTTCTAACAGTTATGCCCGCTAGGGCGCAAAAGGAGCATTTCAGGGCGTCAGGCCATCCAGGTCGTGTCTCTGCTGGTGGTGCAGGAGGCCGTTGACCGGCGGTGGCGCGGGTCTGTCCATACTCAATAGATACTGAAATCGACAACTCCATATATTGGACGTGGGATCTGACTTTTACGATATTCGGGGCCAGAAAAGAGCTCCCGCGAATTGTGAGAATAGACCCATGGATACGATGCTTTCGTCCATAAACGACGTATTGCCCCGCCCCGCCAGCGCCTCGTTCAAGTGCGTCAGTCCCCAGCCCAACAGGCTGTTCCAGACCTCAACCATGGCCGCGTTGCTGGATGCGGTCTATGACGGCGAGATGACCATCGAGGAGTTGCTGACCCACGGCAATTTCGGCATTGGGACATTCAACGCTCTCGATGGCGAGATGATCATCGACGAAAGCGTCGTGCATCAGTTCCGCTCCGACGGGCACGCCGGAGAGGTGCAGCCGGAACAGCAGACACCCTTTGCCTGCGTTACCTACTTCGAGCCGGAGACAAGCATCGCCATCAACGCTCCGAAGAGCAAGAAAGAGCTTGAGCGGCTGGTTGACGAGGTGATCGGCAATCCGAATCTGTTCGTGGCGGTCCGCTTCGTCGGCGAATTCGAGGAGCTCGAGACGCGCACAGTATTCTGCCAGTGCCGTCCCTACCCCCCAATGCTCGATGTGGTGAGCCGGCAGCCGACCCAGAATTTCGGGGCCACGCGCGGTACCATGCTGGGCTTCCGCACCCCGGTCTACATGCAGGGCATCAATGTTGCCGGCTACCACCTGCACTTCCTGGATGACGAGCAGAAGAAGGGCGGCCACGTTACCGGCTACCGTGTCGGCAAAGGCCGGCTCGAACTGGCCGTGATCTCCGATGTCGAGATCCAGCTGCCCCGCAGCCGGCAGTTTTGCGAGGCCAATCTCTCGCCAGACAATATCCATGAAGCGATCCGCATTGCCGAAGGCGAGTGAGATCCTCCGGCTTTTATAAAGCCGATCACCAGTAGAATTCCCAATCAAGGACGATGAAGATGAGCAGCAGTAACGAGCCCGCCGCACCCGATTGCGGCGCAGAGCTGATTGTGAAGAACCTGGTTGCGCACGGCGTGACCCATGTGTTCGGCATTCCTGGCGCCAAGGTCGACCGTCTGTTCGACGTCTTGGTGGACTCGCCGATCAAGACCGTCGTCACCCGGCATGAACAGAATGCCGCCTTCATCGCCGGCGGCATCGGCCGCCTGACGGGCCGCGCGGGCGTTTGCATCGCCACCTCGGGCCCCGGCGCTTCGAACTTCGTAACCGGCCTGGCGACCGCCAACTCCGAAGGCGACCCGGTGCTGGCTATCGGCGGCGCGGTGAAACTGGCCGACAGGCTGAAGCTCACCCACCAGACGATGGATACGGTCAGCCTGTTCAAGCCGATCACCAAGTACAGCGCCGAAATCACTTCCCCCGAGGCGGTGTCGGAGGTCGTTGCCAACGCCCTGCGCGCCGCCGAGGGCGGCCGTCCCGGCGCCGCCTTCGTCAGCACCCCGATGGACGTTCTGAACCTGCCCACCAAGGCACCGGTTCTGGCCAACAAGGCCGTCCCGCAGCACGGCGCGGCGTCCCACTCGGCGATCAGCGAGGCTGTGAAACTCATCGGCAAGGTCGCGCGTCCGGTGATCCTCCTGGGGCTCATGGCGAGCCGTCAGGCGGTCGCGGAGGCGGTGCGCAAGCTGATTTTGACCACTGGCGCGCCGGTGGTGGGCACCTATCAGGCTGCGGGCGCGGTCTCGCACGACCTGGTGGATCGCTTCGGCGGCCGCGTCGGGCTGTTCCGTAACCAGCCGGGCGATCAGCTTCTGCATGAGGCCGACCTGGTGATCTCCATCGGCTACAATCCGGTCGAATATGACCCGAACCTCTGGAATGTCGATGACGGGCGCCAGATCATTCATGTCGACGTGGTCGCGGCCGAGCTCGACAATCGATACGCCCCGGCCGTCGAGCTGATCGGTGACATCGCCGCCTCTGTCGATGCGCTGACGGCTTTGGTGAAGCGGCTGCCCCGTTCTGAGAGCCTCGAGGCCATCCTTCGCCGTTACAAGGCGGATCGGGCTTTGGCGCTGGCCAACGCGCACAGCGAAGGCCCGGCCCTGCACCCGCTGGAGATCGTGCGTGAGCTGGAGAAGGTCATCACCCCGGATGTGACCGCCTGCCTAGACATGGGCTCGTTCCATATCTGGCTGGCCCGCTACCTGCTGTCGTTCCGCGCGCGCCAGCTGCTGATCAGCAATGGGCAGCAGACCATGGGCGTGGCCTTGCCCTGGGCGATCGCCGCCAGCCTGGTTGATCCCAGCCAGAAGGTGGTGTCTGTCTCTGGCGATGGCGGCTTCATGATGTCGAGCATGGAGCTGGAGACCGCGGTCCGCCTGAAGTGCAACATCGTGCACGTGGTCTGGGTCGACAATGCCTTCAACATGGTCGAGATCCAGGAGCGCAAGAAGTACGGCCGCGGCTCCGGCGTCGAGTTCGGGCCGATCGACTTCGTCGCCTACGCTCAGTCATGCGGCGCCAAGGGTATCGCCGTAGACTCGCCGGCCAGCCTGGCCAGCGCTCTGCGCCAAGCCATGGACGTCCAAGGCCCGGTCGTGATCTCCGTTCCGGTTGATTACTCGCACAACTATCTCCTGCTGAAACCCCTGGAGATGCTGGGCGAGACCGCCGCTGCCGCCTGACGGAGTGCGATTCCATGACGCCCGTTGCCGATGACGCGTTTCAGGCAGTTCAATTCGAACTCATCGCTGATGCCGAACCTGGAATCTTGATGCGTCTACTAGCCCCCTTCGCTAGACGGGATCTGGTACCTGATCGGGTTAAAACGGGACGTCATGGCGCGCTCATCGAAGCGTCCCTGGCAGTCGATGAAATGCCATCCGGGATGATTCATCTCGTTGAGAACAATCTGCGACAAATCGTCGGGGTAAGAAGCCTGACGGTCGTCTTCGCGAAAGCGACTCAGCGGGTCGCCTAGCGAGCTTGGTTTGATGGCTCGACCGTGCTCGGGTGAGCCATCAAACCACAAAATCCACGCAAGCCTGTGGTATATGAACGTGAACCGCCCCGGACGCATTCCGCCGTACCGCGGGTGCGTTCCGCAGTCACGAAGGACGACATGACGATGACCGACGTCTCGAGCCTCATCCGCGATCTGCGTGCGACACTGGGGGCGAAATATGTCGTCACCGGCGCACGGCAAACGGCGCGCTACCGCAAGGGCTTCCGTTTCGGCGACGGGCAGGTGCTGGCAGTGCTTCGCCCGGGCAGCCTGGTGGAACAGTGGCGTGCGCTGCGCCTTTGCCATGCGGCGGGGGTCATCATCATCATGCAGGCGGCCAATACCGGCCTCACCGGTGGCTCCACCCCGGACGGTAATGATTACGACCGCCCCATCATCATCATTAACGGCATGCGCATCGCCAAGCTGCATGTGCTGCCTGGCGCGGAACAGGTGGTGGCGCTGCCTGGTGTTACGTTGTTCCAGTTGGAGAAGACACTCCGCCCGCTGGGGCGCGAGCCGCATTCGGTCATTGGCTCCTCCTGCATTGGCGCCTCTGTCACCGGCGGCATCGCCAACAATTCCGGCGGCGCGCTCATCCGCCGCGGCCCGGCCTTCACCCAGCTCGCCCTCTATGCGCGGGTGAATGAGCAAGGCGAGGTGGAACTGATCAACCATCTCGGCATCCGTCTGGGCAACGACCCCGAGACGATTCTGGCGAGGCTGGAGGCGGGCGATTTCCCCGCCGCCGAAATCGAGCATCCGCGGGACCGCGCCGCCTCGGACCCCGACTACGGCACCCATGTGCGCGACATTTCCGCCCCCACCCCGGCGCGCTTCAATGCCGACCCGCGCCGTCTGTTCGAGGCCGCGGGCAGCGCCGGCAAGGTGATGATTTTTGCCACGCGGCTCGACACCTTCCCGGCGGACAAGACCACCGCCGTGTTCTATATCGGCAGCAACAACCCCGACGAGCTGACCACCATCCGCCGCAACATCCTGGCGAATTTCAGGAACCTGCCGGTCGCGGGCGAATATATCCACCGCACCGCGTTCGACATTGCGGTTAAGTACGGCAAGGACATGTTCCTCGCCATTGAGAAGCTTGGCACCGACCGTCTGCCCGCCTTGTTCGCGCTCAAGGGCCGGTTCGACGCCTTTGCCAGCCGTATCCCGTTCCTGCCACGCGACCTCTCCGACCGGCTTATGCAATTCGCCGGCTCGTTGTTCCCGCAGCATCTGCCGCCGCGCCTGCTGGCGTATCGAGAACGCTATGAGCATCATCTGTTACTAAAAATGTCCGGCGAGGGCATCGAGGAGGCGCGCGCCTGGCTAACGGCGAACTTCCCCTCCGCCACGGGCGACTTCTTCGAATGCACGCCGCAGGAGGGTGCGAAGGCCTTCCTGCACCGCTTCGCCGTGGCCGGGGCGGCTATCCGGTATCGCGCCATGCACCGCGACACGGTGGAGGACATCGTGGCGCTGGACATCGCGCTCCGCCGCGACGACACCGCCTGGGAAGAGCATCTGCCCGAGGATGTTTCCGCGCCGATCATGCACAAGCTCTATTACGGGCATTTCTTCTGCCACGTGTTCCACCAGGATTATATCGTGGCCAAGGGGCATGACCCCATCGCCCTGGAACACAAGATGTGGGGTCTGCTCGACGCCCGCGGCGCGGAATACCCGGCCGAGCATAATGTCGGGCATCTTTACAAGGCCAAGCCGGCCCTGGCCGCGCACTACAAGGCGCTGGATCCCTGCAACTGCTTCAACCCCGGCATCGGCCAGACCTCCAAATTCGCCTGCTGGGGCGAGGCGGCCTGATAAGTCGCTGGCATCCGTGCCCCAACCGGTCACGCCGGAAGCACCAGCGGGCTCTCATCAATAAGTTATATATTTGACGATTCCAGCTAAACGCATATTGATCTGGAGGGAAGCGGCGGACCGGACCTTGATCCATGTCAACGCCCTGACATGCCGCCCGCTTTAGGCTAGGCTGAGCTTCGGGAGGGTGGAAATGCGCGGCCGGATTGTTTCTCTATATCTGTTCCTGGGGCTGGCCAATATCATCCTGTGGGGCATGGCGATCGCCATCTTCCACCGCTATCCGCTGCTGCTGGGCACCTCTTTCCTGGCTTACAGTTTCGGCCTGCGCCATGCGGTCGATGCCGACCATATCGCCGCCATCGATAATGTGACGCGCAAGCTCATGAGCCAGGGGCAGAGGCCGGTTGGCGTCGGGTTCTTCTTCTCGCTCGGCCACTCCACGATCGTTTTCGGCCTCTCGGCCGCCGTCGCCATCACCGCCGTCGCCATCAAAGGCAATTTCGACGCCATCGAGAATTTCGGCAATATTGCCGGCACGCTGATTTCGGCCTTCTTCCTGCTCGCCATCGCCGTGATGAACCTGCTGGTCCTGATCTCCATTTTCAGGGCCTTCCGGCGTGTCAAAGCCGGGGGCGTTTATGAGGATGAGGACCTCAATCTGCTGCTCGCCCGGCGCGGCTTTTTTGGCCGCATGTTTCGCGGCCTGTTCCGGCTGGTCGGGCAAAGCTGGCAGATGTACCCGATCGGCGTGCTGTTCGGCCTTGGCTTTGATACGGCGACCGAGGTCGGGCTGCTCGGCATTTCCGCGGCCGAGGCTTCGAAAGGCTTGCCGATCTGGTCGATCATGCTGTTCCCGGCTCTGTTCACCGCCGGCATGGCGCTGGTCGACAGCACCGATTCCATCCTGATGCTGGGCGCCTATGGCTGGGCCTTCGCCAAGCCGCTTCGCAAGCTCTATTACAACATCACCATCACCTCGGTTTCGGTGCTGGTGGCGCTGATCGTCGGCGGGATCGAGGCGCTGGGGCTGGTGCAGGGCGAGCTCAATCTCTCTGGCCCGTTCTGGTACCCCATTGCCGATCTCAACAATCATTTCGGCATGCTCGGCTATGTCATTATCGGCATTTTCATGGTCAGCTGGATTTTTTCGGTCTCCTTCTACCGGCTCAAGCGCTATGACGAGATCGACGTCCGCATCATGCAGCCGTGATTGCGCGGTTGAGCCTCTCAGGGCGTGTTGAGGCTGGGGAGGCTGTAGCCGTCGATGGCCGAGACGGGGCGCAGCGAGAGGGCATTGCCCGTGCAGACGGCCTCCGCATCCCGCAACTGCTCAACCGTAACCGGCGCCTCGCGCACCAGCCCGGCATCGAGCAGGCAGGCGCGCCTTATGCCCGGCAGCGCGCCCTCGCTCACTGGCGGCGTCACCCAGGCGCCGTGTAGCCGCACGAACAGATTCGCCGCACTTGTCTCGGCAACGCGCCCAGCGCGGTTGAGCATCAGCGCGTCATCGGCGCCGCGCTCGGCGGCCTCCATGCGCGCCAGCACGCCGGGCAGATAGTTCAGGCTCTTGATGGCGCTGAGCGGCGAGTCCTCGTCGCGCCGGATGCGGCTGGTGACGAGACGCAGCGGCCCGCCGGGCAGTGGCAAGGGTGCTGTGGTGATGAGCAGGGTAGGGGTGGGAGCACTTGGCGGCAGCAGGCCGCGCGGACCGGTGCCGCGCGTCAGCGTCAGCCGCAGCGCCGCCTCGTCCACTCCGTTGGCGGCGAGCAGGCCGTGGATCGCCTCCGCCAGCTTTTCCCTCTCCAGCGGTACCGGAATGCGCAGCAGCGCCGCCCCGGCGCAGAGCCGGGCGTAATGCCGGGCAAGTTCGGGCACGGCGCGGGCGTGGGCCGCCATGGTCTCGAACACGCCATCGCCCAGCAGGAAGCCGCGATCAGCCGGGTCGATGCGCGCCTCGCCCGCCGGGCACAGCGCGCCGTTCAGCCAGACGTTCATTGGCCCAGTGCCAGAAGCGGGGAGATCTTCACCATGGCTTCGTCATACTCCGCTTCGGCCACGCTGTCCCAGGTGATGCCGCCGCCCGCCTGGGCGTAGAGCGTGTCCGCCGTGGCGGTGAGGGTGCGGATGATGATGGCGCTGTCCATGGCGCCGTCGAAGCCGATCCAGCACAGCGCCCCGCAATAGGCGCCGCGCGGCCCGGCTTCCAGCTCGTCGATGATCTGCATGGCCCGGCGTTTCGGCGCGCCGGTGATGGAGCCGCCGGGCAGCGTGGCGGCGAGCAGGTCGAACGCGTCCAGCCCCAGCTTGAGGCGCCCGGTGACGGCGGAGACGAGATGGTGCGCCTGGGCGTAGCTCTCCACCGCCCAGAGTTCCGGCACCGCCACCGAGCCGGTCCGGCACACCTGGCCGAGATCGTTGCGCAGCAGATCGGTGATCATCAGGTTCTCGGCGCGCTCCTTGGGGCTGGCGTGCAGCGCGGCGGCGGCGGTGGCGTCGTCGTCCGGGTCGTCGCTGCGCGCGGCGGTGCCTTTTATGGGCCGCGTCTCCACCTCGCCATCAGCGGTGAGGCGCAGGAAGCGCTCCGGCGAGGCGCAGGCGAGGCCGAAGCCCTCATGCGCGATACAGGCGGCGAAGGGTGCCGGACTCAGGCGCCGCAGGGCCATGTGCATGGCCGCCAGCGGCAGCCCGTCTGGGCGCGGCGCGATGAAGCGCAGGGTGAGATTGGCCTGGTAGATGTCCCCCGCCGCGATATAGGCGCGCAGCCGCTCATGGGCCTGGCGGTAGGTCCCGCGGCTCATCTCCGGCACCCAGCGCAGCGGCGGCACGGGCGGCAGGGCGGGCATGGTTTGCAGTCTGGCGGCAATGCCGGGCAGGTCCTCGGCCGGGCCGAGAAAGAACAGCCGCCGCGCCTCGGGGTCGAACCCCAGCAGCGTCGTGTAGAGCCCGAACCAGCCGCCGGGCAGGCTAGGCACGGGCGCGAAGCGGCTGGCTACACCGGCAGCCTCACGGGCGAGATCGTAGCCGATCCACCCCACCGCCCCGCCAGCGAAGGGAAAGGGCCAGCCTTCCGGCCGTGGGGGAGGTTCATGCGAGGCCATCCAGTTGCGCAGCGTGGCGTAGGGATCCGCCTCCAGCCGCAGCGTGGCGCGGGGGGAAAGGCAGAGATAGCTGACGCGGGACCGTGGATCGCCCGCAGCGGCGCTGTCCAGAAAGGCGATGCCGGGCATGCCGGCAAGCGCGGCGAAGGCGGCCTCTGGCGGGAGATAGGGCAGTTCGGCGGCGAACATCGTGCCAGTTTAGCTGCGTTCGATGACGGCGGCGACTGCCTCGGCCATGTCGTGCCAGCCCGGCGCGGCGGCAGCGGCGGTGGGGGCGGGGTCGGCGGCTAGGTGCTGCGTGAGGTCCAGCAGCCCTTGTGCGATGGCGGGGGCGTTTGGCGCGCAGAGAATGGCTCCCGGCTGGCCGCCAAGCTGTTCGGGCAGGCCGCCCACGGTGGTGGCCAGCACATGCCGCCCCGCCTCCAGTGCCAGCGCCGCGACGCCGGATTGGCTCGCCTCCCGGTAGGGCAGCACCAGCGCGTCGGCCCAGGCGAGCAGGCCTGGCAATTCGGCATCCGCGAACCAGCGCCGCTCCACGGAAACCCCAGCCATGGCCTCAAGGCGGTCGAGCGCCGGGGAGCTCGGGCCGTCGCCGCAGACACGCAGCTCGAAGGGCCGGTTCCCGCCAAGGAATTCCAGCGCATTGGCCAGCAGGTCCAGCCCCTTGTAGGGCAGCAGGCGGCCGAAATAGAGGAGCCGTGGCCGGGATGTTGGCCGCGCGGCGGGCACGGTGGCGGAGAGCCCGATCGGCGGGTGCCACAGCTTTGTCAGCGTCTGGCCGTCGGCGCCAAAGCCCTGGTTGCGCAGCGTCTGTTCCACGTGCGCGCTGAGGCAGAACAAATGCTTTGCCCCGCGCAGCAGCCTGGTCTGGTCGAGCGCCAGGAAGCTCAAGGCGTCGCCCGGGTGGGCTTCGGCGTCATGCACGATCACGGCGTAGTCGATGCCCAGGCTCCGCAGCGCGGCGGTCATGCGGGTGTCGAGCAGCGCGGGCATGGCACAGAGGGCGATATCCGGGGCCAAGCGGCGCAGCTGCGCCTCGGTACGCCGCCGCAGGAAGGGCGAGGCAAGCCGCTGCGCGATGAAGCCCAGCCTGTTTTTGTAGGTCGGCTCGCGCCAATCGCAGGCCGGGGCGTCCGGGCCGGTCAAGATCTCCGCCCCGACGGGGAGGGATAGAGCCACACTCTGGCCCGGCAAGGTGTTCAGCGCCTCCGCCAGCCGTGCCGCGAAAATCGGCCCGGCCCCGCGCCGGCCCCAGTGCCAGACGAGAGTTTTCATCCGATGCCGTTGGCGGCGAGCGCGGCATCCAGCGGCTCGCGCCCCAGCGTCTTCAGGGCATGGCGCTGCCCGGCGGCACCGAGTTCGGCGCGCAGGGTCGCATCGCCGAACAGGCGTTTCAGCCAAGCTGCGGCGTCCTCCACATCCGGCTCCGCCCATTCGGCGCCGGTCACCGCGTACACGCCGCGCTCATCCTGCGCGGGCACCAGCCGGTAGCGCACGAGGCCGCTGCTGCTCGGGTCCATGAAGTCCAGATTGCCGGAATAGCCCGTTGCCACCACGGGCACGCCAAGAAGTGCCGCTGTAGCGGGGATGAGGCCAAACCCTTCCGAGCGGTGCAGGGAGAGCACCACGTCGCTCACCGCGATCAGCCCGCGCAGCTCCCGCTCGCTCACGGTTTCCGTCATCACGCGGATATTCGGCGCATCGCCCACGGCAGCGCGGATGGCGGCGAGATCGTCCTGGTAATGCGTGACGCCGGTGAGCTTGAGCACCAGCAGCGCATCCTGGCTCGTGCCGAACGCCGCCTTGAAGGCGGCGATGGTGCCGAACGGGTTCTTGCGGGTGCAGCTGGAGGCCAGGTTGAACGCGCTGAGCACGATGAAACAATCCGCCGGGAGGCCGAACGCAGCGCGGTCCCCCGCCACGGCGAAGGGCAGCTGGGTGGTGATGGGGTAGGGGACGACGCGGACACGGCCCGGGGCGATGGCTTCGAACGCCTCCGCCGCGAAGCGCGTCGGCGCCCAGATTTCATGCACGAAGCGTGCGCCGACAGCCCATTCGGCTGGCACCCTGGAGAGTTCCCAGGCCCACATGCCGATGACCCGCCGCCCGCGCAGCATGTTGCGCGGCTTCAGCCGGGCGAGGCCGACGGGCAGTAGCGGCCCGTTGACCACGGCGATGATCGCCGCCCCCGACGGCAGCGTGCCGGTGAAGGCGGGTACCACGCTTGGCAGGCCGAGCGGCATGGTGCCGCGCATCAAGCCCCGGGCGGCGAGCGCCTGACCGATGATGCGGCCGCTCTCGGCGATGCCGTTCTTCCCTTCGATGTCACCTGCGATCACCGCGCCGTCGCTATGTGCCGGGGCCGGGCCGGGCCGCACCGCGACCATGGCGGCCACGCGTGTCATCGCGGCCCGCCTTGCCTCGCGCGGCAGCAGCCGCCAGGCGCGATGTGCGAGGCTCAGCATGGGCCGGCCTGCCCGCGCAGGATGCGCAAGGTCGCGGCAGCGCTCTCGCTCCAGCTGACGGGCTGGAATTTCTGCCGGATTTCGGCTCTCCAGGCGCTCAGCGCGGCTGGATCATCCAGCACCTCACGCACCGCGCGCACCGCGTCGTGCAGGTTATCCGGGTCGAAATACCGGGCGAGGGTGCCGCCCGCTTCGGGCAGGGAGGTGGCGTTGGCGGCGAGGCATGGGGCGCCGTGGGCGAGGCTCTCGGTCACCGGCAGCCCCCAGCCCTCGAACAGCGAGGGATACACGGTGAACAGGCAATCTTCGTACAACGCCGCGAGTTCAGCGTCGCTTGGGCCCTCGATCAGGCAGATCTTGCCGTCGAGCCAATTAGCGTTTTCCAGCTGCTGCATGAGGTCCGCCACCAGCCAGCCGACGCGCCCGGCAAACACCAGGGTTGGCACTTTCTCCCGTGGCATGGTGGCCAGCAGCTCTCGCCAGATGCGGAACAGCAGCGCGTGGTTCTTGCGCGCCTCGATGGTCGAGACCATGAGGGCGAAAGAGCCGGGTGGCGGCAGGCGGTGTGAGCGCAGCGGCGCGGGCGGCTGGCCGAAGCCGGTGCCAAGCGGAATCGTCTGGATGTGGCTCTTCAGCGCCAAGCCAACTTCCGCCGCATAGCGCTCGGCGTCCTCGGCCGTGGTGCGGGAAATGGCCAGGACGCGGTCAGCGATGGGGACCACGTTGCGGAACCAGTAGGTGAAGGCTCTTACCACATCCTTGTCGCACCATTCCGGGCGGCGCAGCGGCACGATGTCGCAGATCAGCAGCGCGAAATGCAGCCCGTGGCGCGCGCATGCCGCGCTCACCAGCCGGGCATAGTCCTCCACATTCCAGGGCGCGCCGAGGCTGACCAGCCAGTCCCCCTGCGTGGCGGTGGTCTCGAAATCATGCTGGCCTTCGGGGCGCGGTGGCGCGAGGCGGGTCTTGCCTGGGCGCAGGCAGGCCCGGGCGGCATCGCGTAGGGAGCGCAGGGCCGCACGCTGCTGGGTGTTGAACTGGCGCAGCGGTATCGCGGCCTCGGGCGGCAAGGTGCCGACCAGCCTGCGCCCAAGGCGCCTGATGAGCCCCATGCTCCGTGGCGCAACCGGGGCCTGCGCAGCCGGGGCGGCGGGCTGGGAGAGATTGCCGAACAAGGCTTCGACCTCGGCGAACTTCACGCTCGCGAAGCCGTTCCCCGAGGCTGCGTGGCGGACGAAGCGCACCTCCTCCGGGGCGAGGTCCAGCAGCGCGCGCTGCAGCTCGAAGGCGAGGCGCTGGATGCCGCTGGGGCGGCTCGCATGAGCGGCGTATTGGAAGAGATCTTCCACATCGATCCAGATACGCATGTTTAAACAGCCTCTTTGCGCACGCGGGTGCGCCAGTCGTTAAGCACATCGGCGAGCGTGTCCTGCCAGGCGATGCGGGGCTGCCAGTCCAGCAGTTCCCGGGCGAGGCGTGAATCGCCGATGGCGCGCGGGATGTCGGAGGGCCGCAGGCGCGCCGAGTCTTCCTCGATGCGCACCTCCACTTTCGAGAGCGCCAGGAGCGAGGCCAGGATATCCCCGATCCGCCGCGGCGTGCCGGAGGAGATGTTCAGGATCATGTCCCTGGGCAGCATGGCGGCCCGGGTGACCGCCGCCGCATAGGCGCGGGCGACATCGCGCACATCGAGGAAATCCCGCTCCGGCGTCAGCGCCCCCACCCGGATGACCGGCGGCGCGAGCCTGGCTTCTATCTGCGCGATCTGCCGGGCGAAGGCGGGGATGACGAAGTCCTCGCTCTGGCCAGGGCCGGTATGGTTGAAGGCGCGCAGCCGCAGAACGGAGAGGCCCTCCGCCGCCATGGCGCCGAGGGCGAGGTCCGCGGCGGCCTTTGTCGCGGCATAGGTGTTGAGCGGGGCGAGCGGCGCCTGCTCGTCCAGCGCGTGCCCGGCGCGGAAGCTGCCGCCGTAGATATCGGCGGAGGAGATGAAGATCAGCCGGCATTGCGGCGCCAGATCGCGTATGGCGTTCGCGATGTTGAGCGTGCCGTGCAGGTTGACGTCCCAGGCCAAGTCCGGCTCCGCCCGTGCCACGCCGATGGCGGCGACGGCGGCGAGATGCAGGCAGCAGGCGGGCTGGCTTTCACCGATCAGCGCGCGCACTGCGGCGCGGTCGGTGATTCTGGCCTGGGAACGGATAATCTCCGCGCCGGACGCGGCGAGTTCCGCGCAAACATGGCGCCCGGCGAAGCCACCGGCGCCCGTGACCAGGACTGGGCCGGGCATCACTTGCCCAGGCGTGCGCGATGGCGGGCCAGATCCGCCTCCACCATTTCCGCGGCCATTTCCTCGAGCGAGGTTTCCGGCTGCCAGCCGAGCACCTGCTTCGCCTTTGTCGCGTCGCCATGCAGGACATCGACCTCAGCCGGACGAAGAAACTTCGGATCAGTGACGACATGATCCTCGTAGTTCAGGCCGGCATGTGAGAAGGCGATGCGGCAGAACTCGCGGATGCTCGTCGTGCGGCCGGTGGCGATCACGTAATCATCCGGCGTGTCCTGCTGCAGCATCAGCCACATGGCGCGCACATAGTCCCGCGCATGGCCCCAGTCGCGCGTGGCCTCGAGATTGCCAAGCGGCAATTCCTTCGCCAGGCCGAGCTTGATGCGCGCCACACCATCGGTGATCTTGCGGGTGACGAACTCGATGCCGCGCAGCGGGCTTTCATGGTTGAACAGAATGCCGGAAGAGGCATGCATGCCGAAGCTCTCGCGGTAGTTCACGGTCATCCAGTGCGCGTAAAGCTTAGCGGCCGCGTAAGGCGAGCGCGGATAGAAGGGCGTCTTCTCGTTCTGCACCGGCTGCTGGATCAACCCGAACATCTCGGATGACGAGGCCTGATAGACCCGCGCCTTGAGCCCGGTGATCCTCACGGCTTCTAGCACGTTCACGGCACCCGTGCCCGTCACCTCTCCGGTGAGCAGCGGCTGGTTCCAGGAGGCGGCGACGAAGCTCTGCGCCCCGAGATTATAGACCTCATCCGGCTGCACGTTCTGCATGACGCGAATCAGGCTCGAGATGTCGACGAGGTTGCCGTCAACGAGTTCCACATCGTCAAGAATGCCAAGCCAGCGCATGCGCTCGCCGACAATATCCGACGATGCGGAGCGGCGCAGCAGGCCGACGACGCGGTAACCTTTTTGCAGGAGCAGCTGCGCCAGATACGCGCCGTCTTGCCCGGTTACGCCAGTGATGAGGCAGGTTTTCATGGATTTACCTTTTTAACGCGCCGGCGCGCTTTTTCATGGTTGCGGATGCCGCAACCTAACATGGCGCCGGCGAAGATGACCAGAGTGGCCCGCGCTCTGGTCTTCCCTCCGTCCGCCGGTGCATAAGGGCGCGTGGACACACAGCCGCCTTCCCCTTTCCGCGCCGCCGTCATCGGTGGCGGCCCCGCTGGGCTCATGGCCGCCGAGGTGATGGCTGAGGCCGGGCTGGCGGTCACATTATTCGAGCGCATGCCCAATGTGGGGCGCAAATTCCTCATGGCCGGGCGGGGCGGGCTCAACATCACCCATTCGGAGCCGCTGCCGCGCTTCCTCACCCGTTACGGCGAGGCGGCGGCATGGCTCACGCCCTGGCTGGCGGAGTTTCCGCCCGAGGCGGTGCGCGAATGGTGCGCGGGGCTGGGGCAGTCCACTTTTGTGGGCAGCAGCGGCCGCGTCTTCCCCAATGCGATGAAGGCGAGCCCGCTGCTGCGCGCCTGGATCAGGCGGCTGGAAACCCTTGGCGTGAAGTTCGTCACCCGCGCCGATTGGACGGGCTGGGACGCCCATGGCCGCCTGCGCTTTGCCGACGGCACCGCCCACGAGGCGGATGCGGTCGTTCTGGCGCTGGGCGGCGCCTCCTGGCCGCGGCTGGGCAGCAACGGTGGGTGGACGGCGCTGCTGCCCGATGTCGAAATCGCCCCGCTACGCCCGGCGAATTGCGGCTTCATGGCCGGCTGGTCGGCGCATTTTGCGGAAAAATTCGCAGGCACGCCGCTCAAGCGCGTCACCCTCACCTGCGGCGACCTCACGGTTCCCGGCGAGTTGATGATCACCAGCGGCGGGGTCGAGGGCGGCGCGGTGTATGCGGTGTCCGCCCTGGCGCGGGAGATGATCGCCCGCGACGGCATGGCCGTTCTCAGCCTCGACCTGCGCCCGGATGTGAGCGCCGGGGCGCTGGCCGCCCGGCTGGCGGGCGGGGGGAGCGAGTCGCTCTCCACCCGGCTGCGCAAGCGGGCGGGGCTGTCGCCGGTGGCCATCGGCTTGGTGCAGGAGGCCCGGCACGCCGGGGTGGAAGCTCCCCTCGCGGGGCTTATCAAATCCCTCCCGCTTCGGCTGTTAGCACCTTCCGGGCTGGAGCGGGCCATCTCCACTGCCGGGGGGATCAAGCTCACGGAGCTGGACGAAAACCTGATGCTGCGCCGCCATCCCGGCGTATTCGCGGCCGGAGAAATGCTGGACTGGGAGGCTCCGACCGGCGGCTATCTGTTGCAAGCCTGCCTGGTCACGGGCAGGGCGGCGGGGCGCGGCGTGCTCAACTGGCGAGATTCGCGACCAGAAAATCGGTGAACGCGCGCAGCTTGGCGGTGAGGTGCCGGCCGGGCGGGTAAACCATGCGGAAGATCAGTTGCGGCGTGGCGTAATCCGGCAGCACCCGCACCATCCGTCCTTCGCGCAGCGCCTCCTCCACGAGAAAATCCGGCTGCAGCGCCAGCCCCTGGCCTTGCAGCGCCGCTTCCAGCCCCGCCGCGGCGCTGTTGGTGCGGAAATTTCCGGTCACCTTTATGGTGTGTGCGGCGCCGTCAGCACCGGTGAAGCTCCACGGCGCGCCGAGCTGCGCGTTGATCACGACGAGGCAGTTATGGGTGGTCAGGTCCTCAGGCGTCGCAGGTGTACCGTGCCGGGCCAGGTACTCCGGCGCGGCACAGAGCACGGTTCCGGTGTTCACCAGCGTACGGGTGATGTAGCTCGTCTCCGGCAGCTGGTTCATGGTCACCGCCATGTCGAACCCTTCTTCCACCACATCCACGTAGCGGTCGGTCAGGATCATCTCGACGGTGACGTTGGGATACGCGATAGCGAAGCGCGGCAGCAGCGGCGCGATGCGTGTCCTGCCAAAGGCCAGAGGCGCGCTCACCCGCAACACGCCCGTGGGGGTGGTCTGCATTTCACCGGCAATGCTCTCCAGCGCCTCCAGCTGGGCGAGCAGCTCGGTGCAGTGCCCGTAGTAGATGCTGCCGATTTCGGTGAGGCTGACATGGCGGGTGGTGCGGTTGAGCAGGCGCACGCCAAGCGCCTCCTCAAGCTCGCGCACATGCTTGCTGATGATGGTGGGCGACATTCGCAGCGCGTGCGCTGCCTTGGTGAAGCTCCCTGTTTCCGCCACCTTTGCAAAGGCGGTCATTTTCGCCAGACGGTCCATGGTCCCCCCCTATTATGAACTGTTTGTTTATAGTGAAAGAAAAATCCACTGGATTATCAATTTTCGCAAGAGGGTCCATATCGCCCCGCGAAGACGGCGACCTGCCGCCATCAAGTCACACACACGGCAATAATTTTAAGGACCACTCCGATGCGTTTCTCCACCTCTGCTGCTGCCCTGGCTGCCGCCACTTTGCTTGGCCTTGCCCAGCCGGCTGCGGCGAACGGTTTTTTCACCCGCCCTGTCAGCGTGCAGGCACCGGTCTCGGGCTCTGAAAGCCAGGCCCAGCTGGCTTCCGATCAGCTGAGCGGCCAGGGCTCTGACGACCAAACCGCTCTGACCGCGAAAACCCACCATGGAAAATCTTCAAGCTGAGTTCTGAACATCTGCGCCCCCGCCGCCCTTTGGCGGCGGCGCCGGCCGCAGGACGATTGGCCCCCCGCACCCGGCTCATGCCGGGCGGGGGTTCGTCGTTTCTGGTGCTTTGCCAGACGATCCACGTCATCCCTCTGACTATGAACCATTTGTTTACAGTGAAAGAAAAAATCACCGGGTTATCATTTTCGCAAGAGGGCCCATATCGCCTTGCGAAGACGGTGAGTTGCCGCCTTGAAGTTTGAACACTTACGGCAGTACTTTCAAAAGGACCACTCTGATGCGTTTCTCCACCTCTGCTGCTGCCCTGGCTGCTGCCACTCTGCTTGGCCTTGCCCAGCCGGCCGCTGCTTCTTGCCTTTTCTCCTGGGTACCCACCGTGCAGGTGCCGGTCTCAAGCGTTGAAAGCCAGGCCCAGATGGCCGCTCAGCTGAGCGCCCAGGGCTATGACCACGTCATCCTGACCGCCTCCTACCCAAACATCAGCAATCCGCACCCTGAGCTGAATGGCGGCCCGATCAACACCGTCACGGCCCCGGTTCACCCCGGTTGGAACGGTGTTGCGCAGAAGAACGGCCAGACCGTTCAGGTTTACGTCACTTACCCGTAAGCGCGTCGCTGGTCTTCTCGTGCGTTAATGATGCGACCCGTGGTACCCGCCGCCTCCGGACCACGAATGGCCATATCCACCATACCCGCCTCCGTGCCAGCCGCCCCCGTGCCAGCCGCCGCCGTGCCATCCGCCGCCGTGCCAGCCCCCGCCCCAGCCCCAGCCGAAGCTGAACGTGACCGGCGGGTAGAAATAGCCGTAGCCGGGGTAGAAGCCATAAGGCGCCGGATAGGCATAGCCATAGCCGTAGGGGGCGGCAGGCGGCATCGGCGGCACGCTGTTGCCTTTGGCCGCCATGCACTGGCCGTAGGTGACATCGTAGTGCCATTGCAGATCACCCTGCGATGCCTGCGCGTTCGCGGCACCCGAGGCTGCGCCCAGGGCCAGCCCGGAAGCGGCGCCGATGGCCGCTCCCTCGCCCGCATTGCCGGCGGCAGCGCCGATCGCCGCTCCCGCCGCGGCGCCCATCAGGGTGCCGCCCACCGCGCTTGCGGCGCCGTTCTGCTGCGCCGCCTGAGAGGTGGCGCCCGCGGCATAGCCGATGCTCTGCCCGGCCGCAGCGCGGCAATTATAATCATCCGCCTGGAAATCGGTGAAGGTCTTCCCTGGGCCGGGCAGAACCATGATGCTGGGGCCGCTGGGCGGCGTCACCGCGCAGCCGCCGAGCAAGAGCGGCAGCATGGCGGCGCCAAGAGAGACGTGGCGCATTTTCATCTGGAAATCCTCCCGCCATTTGCGGGCGTTGATGTTACGCAAATTATACGCCTGTTCCAGCCCCGGCATTGACTTTGGTCAAAGCCCGGTGCGGTGGATGGTCTAGCCTTTCGCCACTATGCGCAAGCTGGCCGGATTTGCCTTGTGTCTTGGCGTCGTTGCGGCGCTGGCAGGCTGCGCCTCCTCGCCGCCGCGCCCGCACGCCACCGCCCCGTCGCCCTATAGCGCCCCGGTCGCCACCCTGCGCGAGGACATGGCGCGAGAGGTTCCTGATGACCCCCCGCGCAGCCCCGCTGACGATGCCGTCTGGATTGCCCGCACTCAGGCCACGCTCGCCGCCTCGCCCTACAAGATCAGCACCCCGCAGCTCGTCCTCGCCGTGGACCGCAATCCGGCGGTGCAGCAACTCCGGGTGATCTTCGCCAATCCCACCGGCCCCTGGCAGGTTATCGGCGGCGGCAAGGTCTCCACTGGCGTGGCCGGGATCTATGGCTATTTCATCACCCCCACCGGGGTGTTCCCGCACACCGCCGGTATTCTCGATTACCGCGCGCTCGGCACGTACAACGAGGAGCATATTCGCGGCCTGGGGATAAAGGGCCGCCGGGTGTGGGATTTCGGCTGGCAGACGGCGGTGGAGGGCTGGCGGACCGATGGCGAGACAAACGTGATCCGTCTGGCGGTCCACGCCACCGACCCGGATGTGCTGGAGCAGTTCTTGGGGCGGCCGGCTTCCGAGGGCTGCGTGCGCGTCTCCGCCCCGATGAACGTGTTTCTCGACCGCCATGCCGTGCTCGATGCCGATTACCTGCGGCAGGCGGCGTATGACCCGGCCGTTGCCGCCATCCTGCCCCCGGATGGCGATCCATTCCCCTATCCAGGCACCTATATGGTGGTTTTCGATTCCTCGGAGCCGCCGCCATGACCACCGCCGGACTGGAGACCGCAGTCGCCCGCCTCGTCTGGGCCCAGCGCTACCGCCATGGCGGCAGCGCCGAGCCGGACATCGCCGCCACCTGGCGCCGTGTCGCCAATGCCCTGGCGCAGGCCGAGCCCTCCGGGCGCGAGGACTGGGCGGCGCGCTTTTACCAGCTGCTGGAGGGTTTCCGCTTCCTCCCTGGCGGGCGGGTGCTGGCCGGGGCGGGTACGCCGCGCCGGGTCACGCTGCTCAACTGCTTCGTCATGGGCGAGATCGAGGATTCCATTCCCGGCATTTTCCGCGCCCTGCAGGAAGGGGCGGTAACCATGCAGCAGGGCGGCGGCGTGGGGTACGATTTCTCCACGCTGCGCCCGCGCGGACTGCCAGCCAGCATCGCGGGCAACATCGCCTCCGGTCCCGTCTCCTTCATGGCGGTTTGGGACGCGATGTGCGCCACCATCCAGTCCACAGGCGCGCGGCGGGGGGCGATGATGGCCACTTTGCGCTGCGACCATCCGGATATCGAGGCGTTCACCGCCGCCAAGCGCCAGCAAGGCGTGCTCAGCCATTTCAACCTCTCGGTGCTGGTGACGGACGCCTTCATGCGCGCCGCCGCCGAGGGCGCGCCCTGGCCGCTGACCTTCCCCGCCGCGCCGCCATACCGTGTGGCGCGCGAGGTGAACGCGGCCGAGCTGTGGGACAAGCTCATGCGCGCCAGCTTCGCCAGTGCCGAGCCAGGCGTGCTGTTCATCGACCAGATCAACCGCATGAACAACTTGCATTACTGCGAGCGGATCAGCGCCGTGAACCCGTGCGGCGAGGTGCCGCTGCCCCATTACGGCGGGTGCGATCTTGGCTCGCTCAACCTTGCCGCCTTCATCCGCGAGCCGTTTTCTCCATCGGCGCGGCTGGACATGGAGGCGCTGCTGGCGGCGGTGCCCATCGCCGTCCGCATGCTGGATAATGTGCTGGACGTCTCGCATTTCCCGCTGCCCGAGCAGGCGCAGGAGGTGCGGGCCAAGCGCCGCGCCGGGCTTGGCGTCACCGGGTTGGCGGATGCGCTGGTCATGCTCGGGCTGGATTACGGATCCGAAGCCGCGCGCCAATGGGCCAGCGATGTGATGCGCGAGATCTGCCACGCCGCCTACCGCGCCTCCGTTGCGCTGGCGGCGGAGAAGGGGGCGTTTCCGGCGTTCGCGCGCGATGCGTATCTGGCCGGGCCGTTCATCCGCGCCTTGCCCCCGGATATCCGCGACGCCATCGCCACGCACGGAATCCGCAACAGCCATCTGCTCGCCATCGCCCCCACCGGTACCATCAGCCTGCTCGCGGGCAATGTCTCCTCCGGCATCGAGCCGGTTTTCGCCGCCGAGGCTGACCGCACCATTCTCGACGCGTTCGGCACCCCGCAGCGTCTGACGGTGACGGACCATGCCGTGCGGCTATGGCGGCAGCAACATGGCGCGGGGCTGCCACCCGCCTTTGTCACCGCCGAGGCGCTGCCGGTGCGGGCGCATCTGGGCATGCAGGCGGCGTTGCAGGCGCATGTGGACCAGTCCATCGCCAAGACCATCAACCTGCCCGCCACCTGCGGCTTCGCCGATTTCGCCGGCACGTTCAGGGCCGCGCACGAGCTGGGGCTGAAGGGCTGCACGGTATTCCGCCCACAGGCCGCGAATGGCGTGCTGAACGCGCGCGGATGAAGCATGCGTGTTTTGGTATTGCTTAACGTTCTAATATTCGTATATTCGCAATAATGAATATTAATTCCATAGTCATGCACGCGGCGGCTGGCCAAGCCAGCGAACTGCTGAAATCCCTGGCCAATCCGCACAGGCTGATGATCCTCTGCCAGCTGCTGGAAGGGGAGCGCTCGGTCGGCGAGTTGGCGGCGTTTCTGGATCTGCGCAGTTCCACCGTGTCCCAGCACCTCGCCCTGCTGCGGCGCGATGGGCTGGTGACCGCCCGGCGGGAGGCGCAGACGATCTTTTACGGCATCGCCAGCGACCCCGCCCGGCGGATCCTGGAAACGCTGTTCGAACTCTTCTGTGCGCCAGAAGCCCTGTGCCGCGCCGAAGCAACCCCCGCCAACGACGACTAAAGGCAACCGCAATGCTATTTTTCACAGGCAAAAAGACCGACCTTCGCGAGTTCACCCCAGGGGAGCTGGAAACAGCCCTGGCCAAGGGTGAGGTGATCCTCGTGGATGTGCGCGAGCACGCCGAGCACGCAGCCGCGCGTATCGATGGTGCGATCTGCCAGCCGCTCTCCAGCTTCGACCCCAATGCCCTGCCGCAGGGCGATGTGGTCCTGCATTGTGGCGTGGGCAAGCGCTCGGCCATGGCGGCGGAGCAATGCGCGAAAGCCGGCGTGAAGATCGCCGGGCATTTGGCCGGAGGCATCAACGCCTGGGCCCAGGCGGGCCTGCCCGTCAAACGCGGCTGAACCATTCCACCAAAGGAGACCTGACCATGATGCAAGACTGGCTGCAACTGATCGAGAACATGAATGGCGGCGTGAAGACGCTGCGCCAAGGTGCGCCGGAGGTGATGAAGGGCTTCTCCGCCCTCGCCCAAGGCGCGATGGGCGGCACCGCCCTGGACAAGAAAACCAAGGAGCTGATTGCGCTCGCCCTGGGCGTGGCCACGCGCTGCCAGCCCTGCATCGCCTACCATGCCGAGGCTGCGGCCAAGCACGGCGCCACGCGCGAGGAAGTGCTGGAGACGATGGGCATGGCCATCTACATGGGCGCCGGGCCTTCGGTGATGTACGCGGCGCAGGGGCTGGAAGCGTTCGACCAGCTCAAGTCCGCGCAGGGCTGAACCGCCCCTTCTTTTTGTTTACCCTGAGCCCATAAAAAAACCCGCGGCGGATATGCTCCGCCGCGGGTCATTTGCGTTATGCCGCTTCGCTTACGGGAACATCTTGCGGGTGGCGAGATAAGCCACCCCGAGAAGGCCGAGGTAAACGAAGGGGATGAAGATGATGAAACCTTCGAGATCGCCGAGCATGGTTACACCTTACCGTTGGAGTTGGTTTCCTGCGAGTCGAACAGCACCGCGCCGGCGGCGGCGATGAGCACGATCATCGTCGTGCCCACCAGCCAGGCGAAGTACCAGGCGCCGTAGTCGCCGGTGATCACCGCCAGAAACAGGGCCAGGGCCAGAACAGCCGCGAGGCCGATGATTTTGAAGAAATTGCCCATAATCGGACCTCCTTAGTAGCTGTGGCTGTCGTGGGAGATGGAATCCACCTTCACCTTGCCGCGCATCACGTAGAAGCACCACGAGGTGTAGGCGATGATGACCGGCGTGAAGACCAGGGCGAAGAGCAGCATCCAGCCGAGATTATACTCGGAGCCGGAGGCGTTCCACACCGTCAGGCTTTGGTCAGGATTGGTCGAGGACGGCATCAGGAAGGGGAACATGCTGGTCCCCACCGTGAAGATGACGCCGATCCACGCCACGGCGCCGCACCACCAGGCCACCACCGGCTTGCGCGCCGCGTTCATCAGCGCGCCGCCCAGCATGCCCACGAAGCCCAGCACCGGCAGCACCCACAGGACGGGGTAGCTGTGGTAGTTGTTCATCCACGCGCCGGCCTGCACGGCCACGGTCGGGCCGTTCAGCGGGGTGGCGGGCATGTTCGGGTCAACCGCGGAGGTGAAGGCATAGCCGTTCAGGTGGGCGACCCACACGCCGCCCACGGCGAACAGCACCGCTGCCACGATGGCGCCGCCAATGGCCGCGCTGCGGGCGCGGCCAGAGATCGGCTCCTCGCCGCGCATCATCAGCATGGTGCCGCCCTGGGCGATCGCCAGGCTCAGCGAGAGCACGCCGCACATCACCGCGAAGGGGTTGAGCAGGTAGCTGAGGAAGGACTCGTCCTGGAAGTACTGGCCGGTCCAGGCGTAGTGGTAGCCGACACCTTCCATGACGTTACCGAAGGCAGCACCGTACACGATCATCGGCAGGGCGCCGGAGATCAGGAAGGCCCAGTCCCAGACGCCGCGCCAAGCGCCACCCTCGGCCTTGGAGCGGTACTCGAAGGCCACGGGGCGCATGATCATGCTGAACAGCAGCAGGATCATGACGACGTAGAACACCGAGAAGGAGGTGGCGTACAGGGTTGGGAAGGCAGCGAAGATGGCGCCGCCGCCCAGGATGAACCACACCTGGTTCCCGTCCCAGTGCGGCCCGATCATGTTCAGCGCCGCGCGGCGTTCGCCGTCGGTCTTGCCGACAAAGCGCAGCAGGGTGCCCACGCCCATGTCCATCCCCACCATCACGGCGAGGCCGGTGAGCAGCACGCCTAACAGCACCGCCCAGATCACTTTGAGAACAACGTAGAGTTCCATTTAAAAATCTCCTGAGAGGTGCGGCGTTATTGCCAGGACTTATCAGCCAGCTGCGGCTTGCCGAACATCGTGGCGCCGGCGCCCAAGGCCGGTTCAGCATGGTGCTGCGGGCCGAGGCGGGCGAACTTGAACATCAGGTACAGCTCGGCGGCGATGAAGGCGCTGTACAGCGCAGCAAAGCCGATAAGAGAGAACACCATGTACCCGAACGGATGGCTGGAGGCGGCCTGGAAGGTCGGCAGCCAACCAAAAACGGACCAGGGCTGACGGCCAGCCTCGGCGGTGATCCAGCCGAACTCGCAGGCCAGGATCGGCAGCGGGATCGACCACATCGCGGCCTTCAGCAGCAGCGGGTGCTTCTCCAGCTCGTTACGCAGGCTGAAGTAGGCCGAGAAGGCGAACAGGGCGACGAAGTAGAAGCCGAGGGCCATCATGATGCGGAAGGACCAGAAGGTGACGAACACGTTCGGGATCGTGTCCTTCTCGGTCTGCGCCACGATGGCGTCCTGGTTCGCCGGGGTGATCTGGGTCAGATCCTGATTCGGCGCGTTCTTCTGGGCCAGGAAGCCATAGCCCATGTCCTGCTCGTACTGCTTGAAGGTGGCCAGCGAAGCGGCGTCATGCGTCTGCCCGTACTGCTGCAGGGCGTTGATCGCCTTGATGCCGTTCAGGATGCGCGGGCCAGCCTGCTGCTCTAGAGTCAACAGGCCGGGGATAACGGCATCCTCGGAGTGCGCAACCAGCGGGTCCAGCACGTAAGGAATGCCGATTTCCAGAGAGTTGCTCTGGGTCGCGTCATTCGGCAGGGCGAAGAGCAGCCAGGGCGCGGCAGCGGCAGAGCTGTGCGCGTTGCTGTCTTCCCACAGGCCTTCGATGGCCGCGATCTTGGTCGGCTGCACCAGGTAGTCCAGACGGCCCAGCGCGTCACCCAGCGTCACCACCGCCAGCGAGGAGATGATGCCGAACAGCGCCGCCATGCGGAAGGACCGCGCGGCCAGCGCCTTGTGCTGGTTGCGGAGGATGTAGAAGGACGAAATGCCCATCACGAACAGCGAACCGGTAACGAAGCCCGCGATCGAGGTGTGGACGAACTTGGCCTGCGCGTCGTCGCTGAACACCAGGTTCACGAACGAGTTGAACTGCATGCGCATCGTGTCGGGGTCGAACGAGGCGCCCTGCGGGTTCTGCATGAAGCCGTTGGCCACCAGAATCCATAGCGCGGAGAGGTTGGAGCCCAGCGCGGTGAGGTAGGTGACAGCAAGATGCCCCGGCTTTGACAGGCGGTCCCAGCCGAAGAACATCAGGCCGATGAAGGTGGATTCCATGAAGAAGGCCATCAGGCCCTCGATGGCGAGCGGCGTGCCGAACACGTCACCCACGAAATGCGAGTACATCGACCAGTTGGTGCCGAACTCGAACTCCATCGTCAGGCCGGTGGCCACGCCGATGGCGAAGTTGATGCCAAAGAGCTTGCCCCAGAAATGGGTCATCTCCTTGTAGATCTCCTTGCCGGTGATGACGTAAACCGTCTCCATCGCGCAAAGCAGGAAGGTCATGCCTAGCGTGAGCGGCACGAAGAGGAAGTGGTAAAGCGCGGTGAGCGCGAATTGAAGTCGTGATAGTTCGACGACACTAGGATCGATTAACGGCATGCCCGTGAGCTCCAGCTGCTAGATAAAGCCTTTTATTAGCCGCACCGGCTATAGAAGCATTTCGCGTCTGGTGTAGTTGATATAGATCAATATCAGCCGGAGTCAGCCCGGTTGTGGCGTGCCTTAAGCGGCAATCTGCCCTGATTTTAGCGCATGGACCTCGTCCATCAGCGCCAGCCCGGCGGGCCGGTGGGTGATGTAAAGAACGGTCTTGCCGTCCAGCAGCGGCCTGAGGTCGGCCAGGAATTCGCGCTCCGTGGCGGCGTCCAGCCCTTCGGTCGGCTCGTCGAGCACGAGCCAGGGCGCGTCCTTCAGCACCGCGCGCGCCAGGGCCACGCGCCGCGCCTGCCCACCGGAGAGCTTTATCCCCGCCTCGCCCACCAGCGTGTCCAGCCCGTCCTTCTGCGCGCGTACGAAGTCCGCCAGCTGCGCCACGTCCAGCGCACGCCAAAGTGCTGCCTCATCGGCATCGGCCTTGGCGAGCAGCAGATTGTCGCGGATGCTGGTGTGGAACAGATAGCTGCGCTGGGAGATCACGGTAATGTGAGCGGCCAGATCCTCGCTGCCATAGGCGCGCAGGTCGTGCCCGCCGAAGCGCGCCTCGCCCTCCTGAAATTCATGGAAGCGTAACAGCAGGTTGATCAGCGTGGTCTTGCCGGCACCCGTGGCGCCGGTGATGCCCACGCGCCGGCCCTGCTGCACACGCAGGTTCAGGTGGCGCAGCGCCCAGGGGGCCTCCGGCGTGTAGCGCAGCGAGACATCCTTAAGTTCCAGCGCATAGCCTTGCGGCGCCGGGGCAGGGGCCGCGGGGGCCGCGACGGCGGGCGCTGTGTCCGCCAGGGCAAAAATCCGCCGCGCCGCGCTGGTGATCTGCCCGAGATACTGGAACGCCAGCGGCAGCGGCGCCACGGCCTCGAACGCCGCCATGCTGCCCAGGGCCAGCAGTGCCAGGTCCGCCGGGTCCAGGTGAGCCGCCGCCACTTTCGCGCCGCCCGCGATGACCACGCCGAGCATGGTGAAATTGGTGGCCAGGCTGATCGCCGCCGCGCCAAGGCCGGTGACCTTGGCCATTTTGCCCTGCGCCGCGATAAGGTCCGCTTGCAACGAAGCCGCCCGGCCCTGCAGGGCACGCGCTGCGCCATAGGTGAGCAGCTCGCCCATGCCTTGCACCGCATCCACGTATTCGGCGCGCAAGGCCGCGTTCAGCCGCACCATCTCGGCCCCCGCCGCCCGCCCGGCGAAGCCGGTGAAGCCCGGTACGCCCACCCCGGCGGCGAGCAGCCCAGCCGCCAGAGCCAAGGCCGCAGGCCAGGAGAAGATGGCGAAGAACAGCACCATCGCCAGCGTGGTGAGCGCCGCGGTGAGTAGCGGCACATAAACGCGCAGGTAGAACAGGTTCAACGTGTCGATATCCGCGACGATGCGCGAGAGCAGATCGGCAGCGCGGTAGCCCTGCAACGCCGCCGGGGCCAGCGGCTCCAGCTTGGTGTAGAACCACACGCGCAGATCCGCGAGCAGGCGGAACGTCGCCTCGTGCGTCAGCAGCCGCTCGGCATAGCGTGAAGCCACGCGCAGCGTGGCGAAAAACCGCACCGAGGCGGCGGGGGTGAAGAAGTTGAAGGCGTTCTGCACCGCGTAGCTGGCAAGGCCTGTGAGCGCCGTGGCGGCGAGGAACCAGCCGGAGAGCGTCATCAGCCCGAAATTGGCGAGGATGGTGACGCAGGCCAGCGCCAGCCCGCCGAACATCCAGCCGCGCTGCGGCTTGAACAATTGGTGCAGGCGGATCAGATCGCGCATGGCACGGCCTCCTCGCCCTCATAGGCGCGCAGCAATTCGCGGTATGGCCCTTCCTGCGCCGCCAGTGTTTGCGGCGGCCCGGCCTGGGCGATGCGCCCGTCCTTCAGCACCAGCACCTGGTCTGCCCGCGCGGCCATGGCGAGGCGGTGGGCGATGACGATTACGGTGCGGCCCTGTGCCACTTCGGCGATGGCATCCAGCACCAGCGTCTCGCTCTCCATGTCCAGATTCGCCGTGGCTTCGTCGAGGATCAGCAGGCGCGGGTTCTTCAAGTAAGCCCGCGCCAGGGCCAGACGCTGGATCTGCCCGCCCGAGAGCTTGCCCCCGGCCTCGCCGACATCGGCGTTGAATTCGCCCGGCAGCGCCTCGATGAAATCCAGCGCCTTGGCCCGCGCGGCGGCCTCGCGAAGTGCTGCGTCATCCGCCTCCGGCGCGCCGAGGCGCAGATTATCCGCGATGCTGCCATGGAACAGACGCGGGTTTTGCGGCACCCAGGCCAGCGCCTGCCACCATGCTTCCTGCGAGATTTGCGCCAGATCCTCGCCGTTCACCAAAATCAGCCCCGCCTGCGGGCGGATGAAGCCCAGCAGCGCGCGCGCCAGCGTGGTCTTGCCAGCACCGCTCTCGCCGACGATGGCGGTGATCCGCCCGGCCGGAAAATGCGCGTCCAGACCGTCCAGCACCGGCGCTTCGGCATAGGCGAAGATGAGGTCTTCGCAGTTGATTTCCAGCTTCCCCTGCGGCACCGCGCTGGCTCCTGCTTCCGGCACCGGGGCATCGAGCAGCGCGAAAATCCGCTTCGCCGCGGCAATCGCCGTCATGCGCGCATGGTAATGCACCGAGAGCCCGCGCAGCGGCACGAAATATTCAGGTGCGAGCAGCAGCACGAGGAACGCCGGGTAGAAATCGATGCGCGCATGGATCAGCCTTGCGCCGAACAACACCGCCACCAGCGCGATGGCCACCGAGGCAAAAAACTCCAGCACCGCGCTGGTGAGAAACGCCACGCGCAAGCCCGCCATGGTGGTGCGGCGGTAATCATCGGTGATGCGTGCGACGATGTCGATCTCATCGCGCGCCCGGCCGAACAGCTTCAGCGTCGTCAGCCCCTGCAGCATGTCGAGAAAATGCGTGCTCATCAGCAGCAATTTTTCCCATTGCCGCTGGTTGATCGCCTCCGCCCGGTAGCCGACGAACACCATGAACACCGGCACTAGCGGCCCGGCGACGAGCAGGATCAGCCCGGAGTACAGATCCAGCGGGAACACCAGCGCGAGGATGGCGAGCGGCACCGCCACGCACAGCGCCATCTGCGGCATGTAGCGGGAGAAATACGGCTCCAGCGCCTCAATGCCCTCGATCATCGTGGCGGCAACATCGGCGCTCGCCTCATCCGCGGCCCCTACCGGCCCACGGGCCAGCACCCGCGCCAGCAGTTCGGCGCGCAGCCCGGTCTTGATCTGGGCCGCGGCGCGGAAGGCGGTGATCTCGGCGGCATAGGTGAGCCCGCCGCGCAGCAGGAACAGCCCGGCCAGGCCCCAGAGGAACGGCGCCACCCCGGCCACAGTGGCGTGGTGGAAGGAGATGCGGGTGACGACCTGCGCCAGCAGCACGGCCTGGGCGATGATCAGCCAGCCCGAAACCAGGCCCAGCCCGATACTGGCCCGAAGGGCGCCGCGGGTGCGGCGGCCTTCCTGCATTAGCCGCGGGTCGATACGGGTACTCATGCCAACAAGCCGCTCCACAGTGCATCCGGCGCGTCTCGCCGCGCGCCTTTGGCACTAACCGCCCTGGGCTCCGACGACAAGAACCTGCCTTGTTTTGATCCCGATCAATTCCCGCAGCCTCGCCATCGCCTAATCATGGCCAACGCAAGGCGGGACGAGGAGATAGGATGCCAGAGCAAGCGAACGGAACCAGGGTGCGCGCTGTCCTTCCCGCCACGGCACTGCAGGCGCTTATCGACGCGCTCGCGCAAACTCACACCGTTATTGGCCCGGTCCTGCGCGATGGCGCCATCATCTATGACCGTGTCGCCAGGACCGAGGACCTCCCGGCCGGCTGGACCGACCGGCAGGAGGCCGGGCGCTACAGTGTGGAGCGGCGCGGCGATGCGGCGCTGTTCGGCTACAATGCCGGCCCGCAGAGCTGGAAGCAGTTCCTGCACCCGCCCAGGGAAACCTTGCTCACCGCGCGGCGGGAAGGCGGAGAGTTGACGATCACCCCGGACGATAGCGCGGGCAAGGAGCGTTACGCCTTCCTCGGCGTGCGCGCCTGCGAGGTTGCCGCCATCGCCCGGCAGGACCGGATCTTCATGGGTGGGGCCTACCGGGATGCGGGCTACGCGGCGCGGCGGCGCAACGCCTTCATCGTGGCGGTGAACTGCACCGAGGCCGGGGCCACCTGCTTCTGCGCTTCCATGGGCACCGGCCCGCACGTGCAGACGGGGTTCGACCTGGCGCTGACCGAACTGCTGGACGACAAGCGGCACGATTTCCTGGTCCAGGCCGGCAGCCCGGCCGGGGCGGCGCTGCTCGCTACCCTGCCGGGGCGCGTAACGGAGGGGGCTGACCTGGCGGCTTCCGCGGCGGGCAAGGCCCGGGCCGAGGCGCAGATGGGCCGCAAGCTGGAAACCAAGGGGCTGAAGCAGGCGCTGCAAGCCAACCCCACCCATTCGCGCTGGGATGAGGTGGCGACCAGGTGCCTCTCCTGCGCCAACTGCACCATGGTCTGCCCCACCTGCTTCTGCACCACGGTCACCGATACCAGCGACCTCACCGGTACCGGCTTCGCCCGCGAGCGCCACTGGGATTCCTGCTACACGCTGGATTTTTCCTATCTGCATGGCGGCGCCGTGCGCCAGAGCGGGGCCGCGCGCTACCGGCAATGGCTGACGCACAAGCTCGCCAGCTGGATCGACCAGTTCGGCGAATCCGGCTGCGTCGGCTGCGGGCGCTGCATCACCTGGTGCCCGGTGGGCATCGACCTGACGGAAGAAGCCGCGATCATCGCGGCAGGGGATGCCAAATGACAAACGACAACCCCTGGGCCCTGCCGTTCTTCGCCGGGCTGAAGCCGGAATGGCTGGAGCGGCTGGCCGGGTGCGCCACCCCGCGCAGCTACCCGGCAGATGCTTATCTGATCCGCGAGGGCGGGGCCGCCGCGCAATGCCAAGTCATCACCCAGGGCCATGTCGCGCTGGAAATCGCCGCCCCGGGCCGCCCGCCCGTGGTGTTCCTCACCCTCGGGCGCGGTGATGTCGCGGGCATCTCGTGGCTGGCGCCGCCCTACCGCTGGTCGTTCGACGCCCGGGCCGTGGAGCCCACGCACACTCTGGCGTTCGACGCGGTGTGTCTGAACGAGATGTTCGAGGCCGACCATGAGTTCGGCTACGTGATGATGAAACGCTTCCTGCCGGTGCTGGTGCGGCGCCTGCAGGCAACCAGGTTGCAGGTGCTCGATGTTTACGCCCGACACTGACACGGCGCTTGCGCCGGACCCTTTCCTGCCCGCGCTCTACCGCGTCGCCAGCGTGCGGCGCGACCTGGGCGATACCGTGACCATCGAGCTGCTGCCAAAACTTGGCGCGCGGCCGGAGTTCACCCCCGGCCAGTTCAACATGCTCTACGTCCCCGGCGTGGGCGAGGCCGCGATCAGCATGAGCGGCCACGCCAACGAAAGCCCGGGCTATCTGCACACCATCCGCGATGTTGGCGCAGTCAGCGCGGCACTCACCCACCTCGCCACCGGGGCGCAGATCGGCGTGCGCGGGCCGTTCGGCGCTGGGTGGCCGATGCGCGAGGCCGAGGGGCGGGACGTGCTGATCATCGCCGGCGGGCTGGGCATGGCGCCGCTGCGCCCGGCCGTGGTCGGCATCCTCGCCGACCGCGCCCGCTATGGCCGCGTCTCGGTGCTCACCGGCAGCCGCAACCCCAACGACATCCTCTACCGCGAGGAGGTGCAGGACTGGCGCCAGCGGCTGGACCTTGACGTGGTGGTGACTGTGGACCGCGCCGATGTGGACTGGCGCGGCAATGTCGGCGTGGCGCCGATGCTGATCGCCCGCGCCGCCATCGACCCGGGCAACACCATCGCCATGGTCTGCGGGCCGGAGGTGATGATGCGCGTAACCGCCGACATGCTGCTGCACGCGGGCCTTGCAGCGGAGCGCATCTATCTCTCGATGGAGCGGAACATGAAATGCGCCATCGGGCTGTGCGGGCATTGCCAGTTCGGCCCCGGCTTCGTCTGCAAGGACGGTCCGGTGATGCGCCTCGACCAGATCGCGCATCTGCTTGCCGTCAGGGAGATCTGAGCGATGAACATGCACCGCCGCCCCCGCCTCGCAGTCTGGAAATTCGCCTCCTGCGATGGCTGTCAGCTTTCGCTGCTGGATTGCGAGGATGAGCTGCTCGCCGTCGCGGGCGCCGTCGAGATCGCGAACTTCCCCGAGGCCACCAGCGCCTTCATCCCCGGCCCGTACGATCTCTCGCTGGTCGAGGGCTCGATCCTCACCGCGCACGACGCCGAGCGCATCCAGGAGGTGCGCAGGCAGTCGCGCCATCTCGTCACCATCGGCGCCTGCGCCACGGCGGGGGGCATCCAGGCCCTGCGCAATTTCCGCGACGCGCAGGAATGCATCGCGGCCGTCTATGCCTCGCCGCAATATATCGACACGCTGGCGACATCGACGCCGATTTCCGAGCACGTGCCGGTGGATTTCGAGCTGCGCGGCTGCCCGATCAACAAGGCGCAGCTGGTCGAGGTCATCAGCGCCTTCCTCGCAGGGCGCAAGCCGGGCATTCCTGCGCACAGCGTGTGCGTGGAGTGCAAGCGGCGCGGCACGGTCTGTGTCATGGTCAAGGGCACGCCCTGCCTGGGGCCGGTCACGCATGCGGGCTGCGGCGCCATCTGCCCGGCCTATGCGCGCGGCTGCTATGGCTGCTTCGGGCCCATGGAAACCCCCAACACCGCCGCCCTGGCGAAGGAATGGGGCTTGCTCGGCGCCAGCGAGCGGGACATCCAGCGCGCCTTCCGCAGCTTCAATGCCTGGGCCGGACCGTTCCGCGAGGAGAGTGAAGCGCATGACCACTAGAATCATCAAGGTCGATACCCTCACCCGGGTGGAGGGCGAGGGTGCGCTCTCGCTCGACATCGAGAACGGCAAGCTCACCGCCGCCGAGTTGCGGATCTACGAGCCGCCGCGCCTGTTCGAGGCGGTCTTGCGCGGCCGCTCCTACATGGAAGTGCCGGATATCGTCTCGCGCATCTGCGGCATCTGCCCGATCGCGTACCAGACGAGCGCGGTGCAGGCGATCGAATCCGCCTTCGGCGCCACGGTGGACGGGCAACTGGCCGCGCTCAGGCGGCTGATCTATTGCGGCGAATGGATCGAGAGCCACGCGCTGCACATCGTCATGCTGCACGCGCCGGATTTCCTGGGCTTCCCTGACGGCATCCAGATGGCCTCGGCGCATGGCGAGGCTGTGCGCGCGGGGCTCGCCATCAAGAAGGCCGGGAACGATCTGATGACTATCATCGGCGGGCGGGAGATCCACCCGGTCAACCCCAGGCCCGGCGGATTCTACCGCGTGCCCACCAAGGCCGAGTTGGCGGCGCATGTGCCCAAGCTGGCGGCGGCGTATGAGCAGGCGGTTGGGCTGGTGCGCTGGGTGGGCAGCTTCTCCTTCCCGGATTTCGAGCGCGATTACGAATTCGTCTCTCTGCACGACGGCGTGGACTATCCGATCATCGGTGACCGGCTGGTCTCGAGCGCGGGGCTGGATATTCCCATTTCCGCCTTCGACGAGGAGTTCGAGGAACGGCACGTGGCGCATTCCACCGCCCTGCACTGCATGCTGAAGCGGCGCGGCGCCTATGTGGTCGGCCCGCTGGCCCGCTACGCGCTGAATTCCTCGCTGCTGCCCGTGGAGTTGCAGGCCCTGGCGCATGAGGCCGGGCTGGGGCCGGTCTGCCGCAACCCGTTCAAGAGCATCGTCGTCCGCGCGCTTGAGATTGCCTATGCCTGCGGCGAGGCGTTGCGCCTGATCGCGGCCTACGAGCCCCCGGAACATGCCGCCGTGCCGCTCACCCCAAGGGCGGGCGTCGGCTTCGGCTGCTCCGAGGCGCCGCGCGGCCTGTGCTGGCACCGCTACGAGTTCGAAGCCGATGGCACCGTGGCACGCGCCCGCATCGTGCCGCCCACCTCGCAGAACCAGCCGAGCATCGAGGCCGACATCGCCGATCTCGCCACGCCGCTGCTGGACCAGCCGGATGACATCATCCGCGCCCGCTGCGAGTTCGGCATCCGCAATTACGACCCCTGCATCTCCTGTTCCACGCATTTCCTGAAGCTTACGGTGAAGCGCGGGTGAGCCTGCGACTTGTCGCCGGTATTGGCCATCCCGACCGGGGGGATGACGCGGCGGGGCTGCTCGCCGCCCGGCAGCTTGAGGGCCGCCTGCCGCCCGGCGTGGAATTGCGCCTCTGCGCCGGCGATCTGCTCGGCCTCGCGCAGGACTGGGCGGGAGCGGAACTGGCGGTCTGCATCGACGCCTTGGCTCCTTTGGGCCAGCCCGGGCGCGTCCATGTGCTGGACGGGCAGACGGAATTCGCCACGGGCCACCCGGCGTCCTCGCATGGGTTCGGGCTGGCGGAGGCGGTGGCGCTCTCCCGTGCGCTGGGCACGCTGCCGGAGAAGCTGCTGATCTATGGGATCGAGGGGGCGGATTTCACGCCGGGCGCCGCAATGTCGCCGGAAGTGGCGTGTGCGGTGGTAGAGGCGGCCCGGATGATCCTGGCGGCTCTGTAGCTCTTAACGTCCAGCCGCGTTGAGATGCGATAGCACCAGCAGGCTCAGAATCAGGGCGATCAACAGCGGCGGGACCAGCCCGGTTTTCTCGTGGGCGTCATCAGGGTGCGAATACATCTCGCTCTCGCCCGGACCGGGGATGGTTCCCGTGCCAAGATGACTCGCACTCCGATCGCGCAAAAATTTGGCAACTAAATCGAGCATTTCGGTTTCACCATCGTACTCATAATAAATAACAAGAAATTCGTAAAGATTACATTAACAATTATATAAGCACGTCAGAAGTGTCTGATTTTGCCCGAACGTGGCCATTTAGGCACAACTCCTGTGCTAACAGGCTATGCGGCCGCCATCCAGGCGAATTCTTCCGGCCGGGGGCTGGGGCAGACATATTCCGCCCCGGTCCAGCCCGCATAGGGCAGATGCCGGATGGCGCGGAACAGGCGGGGGAAATCCAGCTCTCCCGTGCCAGGCGCGCCCCGCCCCGGATAGTCCGAAATTTGGATATGGCCGATGCGCCCTATCCGCCGTGTCAGCCCCTCCAGTTCATCCTCGCCCCCGGCGCGGGCGTGGTACACGTCGTATTGCAAGGCCAGATTATCCTTGGCCACGGTGGTGAGCAGCGCATCCGCGTCGGCATAGCCATTCAGGATGAAGCGCGGATTATCCGCCCGGTTCAGCGGCTCCACCAGCAACTGCACGCCGCGCACGGCCAGCATGTCGGCGGCGAGGCGCAGGTTCTCCACCAGCACGTCCCAGGAATGCTCGGGCGCCTCGCCGTCCGGCACGTTCCCGGCCAGGCAGTTCACGCGCGGGCAGCCTAGCGCGTTGGCATAATCCCCGGCACGCATCACGCCGCGGAGGAATTCGTTCTCCCGCCCGGGGATGCAAGCGATGCCGCGCTCTCCCTGGGCGAAGTCCCCGGCGGGGATGTTGATCAGCACGAACTCCACCCCTGCAGCCTGGGCGGCGCTGGCCAGGGTGGGAGCCGGCAGCTCGTAGGGGAACTGCATCTCCACGGCCGCGAACCCGGCCGCAGCGGCGGCGGAGATGCGCTCGGGCACCGGCAGGGCGGTGAACAATGTGCTGATATTGGCGGAGAAGCGCAGCATCCCTAGCCCCTCCCGATGAACGGCATGTTGGTGGCCATCACGGTCATGAACTGCACATTGGCCGAGAGCGGCAGGCTCGCCATGTGCAGTACCGAGGTGGCGGCATGCTCCACATCCATCATCGGCTCGGGCGCGATGCGGCCATCCGCCTGCATGGCGCCGCGCGCGATCCCGGCGGAAAGTTCCGTGGCGGCGTTGCCGATGTCGATCTGCCCGCAGGCGATGTTGCAGGCCCGGCCTTCCAGCGAAAGCGCGCGGGTAAGCCCGGTGACGGCGTGCTTGGACACGGTATAAGCCACGGCCTGCGGGCGCGGCACCTGCGCCGAGATCGAGCCGTTATTGATGATCCGCCCGCCCTGGGGTGATTGCGCGGCCATCACCCGGAAGGCGGCGCGGGCGCAGAGGAACATTCCGGTCACGTTCACTGCCAGTGCGGCGGAGAAATCCGCCAGCTCCACCTCGGGCAAGGGGGCCGGGCGGGAGAAGGTGCCGGCATTGTTGAACAGCAGATCCACCCGGCCGAAGCGGCGCACGGTTTCGTCGAACAAATGCTGCACGGCGGCCTCATTGGTCACGTCGGCAGCGATCGGCACCAGGGCGGGATGCGCCCCGGCCGCCTGCTCCAGCGCCTCCAATCGCCGCCCGGCCAGCACCACCTGCCAACCGGCCTCGGCCAGCTCGCGCCCGGCGGCAAAGCCAATGCCGCTGCCCCCGCCGGTGATTACCGCCACCTTCATCATGCCCTCATCTCCTGCCGCGCCTCACTGTCCTGCATCCACCAGCACGCGCCGCCCCGGCGCCTTCTGGCGCAGGGGGACGATGCCGTGCACATCCTTGGTTGCCTCGGCGATGGTCAGCCCCGCCAGTTGCGGCGCCAGCAGCCGGCCGGTTTGCTCGTAAAGCTGGAACCAGTGCAGCATTGGCGCCCAGCCGCAGGGCGGGGCGAACAGCGCGGGCACATGGGTTTCCACATGGAAGAACAGGTTGCCGAGCAGCCGGCCGAGCTGGCCCTCGGAATAAGGCTGGCCATGGCCGAAGGGCGTACTCTCGGCATGCGCCCAAATGCTGTGCCGGTTCGGCACCACCACGATCAGCCGCCCATCATCCTTCAGCAGCCGCCAGGCCTCGCGCAGGGTGCGCCTGGCGTTGTCCGCCTGCTCCAGCCCATGCACGAGCAGGATGCGGTCGAACGTCAGATCGGGGAAGGGCAGGGCATCCTCCTCCGCCAGGCAGGCGAGCGAGGCTCGTCCCGCCGGCCAGGGGGCCGGCCCCATGTCCCGGGGCGAGACGGCCAGGCAGCGCCCCGCCTGTTCGCGCCACAGTTCCAGATACGGCCCGGTGAAGCCCAGCCCCAGCACCGAGAGCCCGGCGCAATCCGGCCACAGCGCCGCGAGCTTCTGCCGCAGCAGCCCGGCTGTCAGCCGCCCCAGGGGCGTTGCATAAAATCCAGCCGCATCTCGCGCATCGATCGCCATTGCCCTTATATAGCGCGGCAGACGGAAAGGAGCGACACACATGGCGGTGACGGCACAGGCTATCCCGATGCTTTCTGACAATTATTCCTGGCTGTTGCATGAGCCGGTGACGGGCAAGACCGGCATCGTCGATCCGGCCGAGGCCGAGCCCGCCATCGCGGCGCTGGAGGCGGCAGGCTGGGGGTTGGACTTCATCTTCCTGACGCACCACCATCCCGACCATGTCGGCGGCACGGAAGAGCTGGTGGTGCGCTTTGGCGCCAAGGTGGTGGGCAACGGCGCGGACGCGCACCGCCTGCCGAAGCTCGACATTGCCGTGCATGAGGGCTCGATGGTAGATTTCGGCGCGGCCAAGCTGCGGGTCATCGAGGTGCCGGGGCATACGCTCGGGCACATCGCCTATTACATCGCCGATGGCGGCATCCTGCTGCCGGGCGACACGCTGTTCAGCCTGGGCTGCGGCCGGCTGTTCGAGGGCACCCCCGCGCAGATGTTCACTTCGCTCGCCAAGTTCGCGGACCTGCCGGATGCCACGTTGGTCTGCTGCGGGCATGAATACACCGCGTCCAACGCCAGGTTCGCGCTCACCGTGGAGCCGGGGAACGCGGCGCTTGCCGCCCGCGCGGCGGAGGTGGCGGCCCTGCGCGAGAAGGGGCAGCCCACTCTGCCGGTGTCTTTGGGGCAGGAGCGCGCCACCAACCCGTTCCTGCGCGCGGACAGCGTGGAGGAATTCGCCCGCCTGCGCTCCGCCAAGGATAATTTTTAGGCTTTAAGTACGGCAGCCAACTGCGCGATGGCTTGCGCACGGTGGCTGATTTTGTCCTTCACCGCCCGGCCCAGCTCGGCATAGCTCTGCTCGTAGCCGTCGGGGATGAAGGCCGGGTCGTAGCCGAACCCCCCCGCCCCGTGCGGCGCGGGGGCGATATGCCCGTAAGCCTGGCCGATATAGGTGGCGGTGGTGCCATCCGGTTGCGCCAGGCAGAGCGCGCAGGTGAACCAGGCGCGCCAGTCATCGGCGGCACGGGCGGCTTCAATGATGCGCGTGAAGGCAGACGCGTAATCCCCCGCCGCGTAACGCGCCGAGAATACGCCCGGCCCGCCGCCAAGCGCCGCCACCGAGAGCCCGGAATCATCGGCCAACGCCGGCAGGCCCGAGGCTTGCGCCGCCGCCAGCGCCTTGATCCGCGCATTGCCAGGGAAGGTATCGGCGGTTTCATCCGGTTCGGGCAGGCCGAGTTCGCCCGAAGAGACCACGCCAAAGCCCAGCGGCGCCAGCAGGGATAAGAATTCCTTCAGCTTGCCGGGGTTATGGGTGGCTATGACGAGCTGCTTCACGCCCGCCCCGCAGCGCCTGAGAGCATGCCGGGGTCGATGCCCAGCTTGGCCAGGGCCCGCTGCCATTTCGTGCTGTAGGCGGTGTCGAAGACCAGGGCGTCATCCGCCGCCACGCTCAGCCACGAATTCTGGCGCATCTCCTGGTCCAGCTGCCCCTCGCCCCAGCCCGCATAGCCGAGCAGCAGCACCGCCTTCTCCGGCCCGCCGCCTGCGGCCACGGCCTGGAGGATGTCCAGGTTGGCGCTGAGCGCAAGGGTGTCGTCCACCTGCAGGCTGGTGTCGGAGATCCAGTCCGCGCTGTGCAGCACGAAGCCGCGGGTTTCATCCACCGGGCCGCCCACGCCCAGCGGCAACTCGCGCCGCGGCGGGCTGGGGGAAACGTCCAGCTGGCTCATCAGGTCAGCGAATTTCGGGGCGCGCAGCGGGTGGTTGACAACAACGCCCATCGCGCCCTCCTCGGTGTGCGAGCAGACGAGGATCACGCTCTGCACGAAGCGCGAATCGCCCATCGCCGGCATTGCGATGAGCAACTGCCCCGTCAGCCAGTTGGGCGGGTTCGACCCGGAATGTTTTGCCTCCGTCATTGCGCCAGTATATTCTTGGCTTCCTGCCAGGACCAGCCCTGTTTGCCGCTCTCTCTTCACGGCCAGGGGCAGTTCGTATAGGTAGCGATATCTGCCGAAGGAAAGACAGACAGCATGATCAAGATAGGCGACAAGATTCCGGCCATGAAGCTCATGGTGGCGACGGCGGATGGCCCCCGTGAGGCCGATACCGCCGAATTGCTGGGCCATGGCAAAATCGTGCTGTTCGCCGTGCCGGGCGCTTTCACCCCCACCTGCAGTGCCAAGCACCTGCCGGGCTTCGTCAAGCACGCGGCCGAGTTCAAGGCCAAGGGCGTGGACAAGATCGTGTGCATGGCCGTGAATGACGCCTTCGTGCTGGGCGCCTGGGCCAAGGACCACAAGGCGCTGGACAGCGTGGTGATGCTGGCCGACGGCTCCGCCACCTTCACCAAGGCGCTGGGGCTGGAACTGGACCTTGTGGCCCGCGGCCTGGGCGTGCGCAGCCAGCGCTTTGCCCTGGTGGCGGAAGACGGCGTGGTCACGCAGCTTTTTGTCGAGGAACCGGGCGGCTTCGAGGTCAGCCGCGCCGAGGCCGTGCTCGAAGCCCTCTAACCCGCCGTGGCCTATACGCTCACGGTCGTCGTGCCGTGCTACAATGAGCGCGCGAATGTCGCGCCCATGGTGGTTGCTCTCAACAATGCGCTTACTGGCATCGACTGGGAGGTTGTGTTTGTCGATGACGACAGCCCGGACGGCACCTCCACCGTCGTGCGCGCCCTGGCCCGCGACGATGCCCGCGTGCGCTGCATCCGCCGCGTCGGGCGGCGCGGGCTCTCCTCCGCGGTCATCGAGGGGGCGTTGTCCTCCTCCGCCGATTATGTCGCGGTCATCGACGGCGACATGCAGCACGATGAAACCCGCCTGCCGCTGATGCTGCAGGCCGTGCAAGGCGGCGCGGACATGGCGGTGGGCAGCCGCCATGTCGAGGGCGGGGATTCCACGGGGCTGTCCTCGCCGCTGCGCGTGAAGCTCTCCGAAACCGGCATCCGCGTGGCGCAGATGCTCACCCATACCAGCATCCACGACCCGATGAGCGGGTTCTTCCTGCTCCGGCGCGAGCTGTTCGAGCAGCTGGCCGGGCGGCTGACCGGCCAGGGGTTCAAGATTTTGCTCGATCTCATCCTCGCCTCGCCCCGGCGGCTCAACATCGCCGAGATCCCCTACAAGTTCCGCCCCCGCCATGCGGGCGAGAGCAAGCTGGACGTGCTGGTGCTGGCGCAATTCGCCGGGCTGCTCATCGACAAGGCGCTGGGCGGCACCGTGCCGCTGCGCTTCGTCTCCTTCGCGCTGGTCGGGGCCTTTGGCGTGCTGGTGAACATTCTGGTGTTGCAGGCGGCGCGCGCGGCGGGTGTCGGGTTCGGCACAGCCCAGACCATCGGCACCATCGTCGCCATGATCGCCAACTTCGAGCTCAACAACCAGCTCACCTACCGCGCCCAGCGGCTGAAGGGCGCGCGCGCCTGGCGCGGGCTGGTGTTGTTCCTGGCGGTGTGCAGCCTGGGCGCCTACGCCAATATCGGCATCGCCAAGGCGCTCTACGCCGAGAACGGGCACGGTCTGCTGGCCGGTGCCGCGGGCGCGGTTGTGGGCGTCGTGTGGAACTACGCCGTCTCTGCGACGCTGGTCTGGCGCGTGCGGTAACATGAATTTCGCGCTCGCGGCGCTGCTGGCGCTTGCCGTCCTACGCCTTGCGCTGGCGGCGAGCCTGCCTTTGGTGCCGGACGAGGCGTATTACTTCCTCTGGTCCACGCATCTCCAGCCCGGGTATTTCGACCATCCGCCGATGGTGGCGCTCTGGATCAGGGCCGGCACCGCGCTGCTCGGCCCTTCACCGCTGGGGGTGAGGCTGCTCGGCCCGCTCTCCACCCTGGCAGGCTCGCTGCTGGCATGGGACGCGGCGGAGCGCCTCTTCCCCGGACGCCGCGCCGGGATCACAGCCGCCGCCTGCCTCAACGCCACGCTGATGTTCGGCGCGGGTGCCGTGCTGATGACGCCGGACACGCCGCTGCTGTTTTTCTGGACCGCCGGGCTCTGGGCCATGGCGCGGCTGATCCAGTCCGGCAATCCGCGCTGGTGGCTGGCTGCGGGACTGGCGGCGGGGCTGGCGCTGCTCTCCAAATATACCGGGCTGCTGTTCATCCTCTCCGTGTTCGGCTGGGTGCTGGCGGGGCGCCAGGAGCGCGCCTGGCTGCGCACGTCCTGGCCCTGGCTCGCCGCTGTGCTGTCCGTGCTGGTCTTCGCCCCGGATATCGCCTGGAACGCGGCGCATGGCTGGGCTAGCTACTTCAAGCAGGGCGGGCGTGAGGCCGGGTTCAACCCGGGCCGGGCGCTCGGCTTCCTGGCGGCTCTTCTGGGCAGCCAGTTTCTCCTGTTCACCCCGGTCATCTTCGTGCTGGCGGTACGCGGGGTCTGGGGCCTGCGGCATGAGCAGGCGCCGGGGCCAAGGCTGCTGCTCTGGCTCACTCTGCTGCCGGGGGCGGTGCTGCTGGAGCATGTGCTTTCCCAGCGGGTGGAGGGCAACTGGGTCGCGGTGCTGTACCCGTCCGCCTGCCTCGCCATCGCCACGCTGCCCGCCGCGATCCTGGCGCGCTGGCGCAATCCGGCTCTGGCGCTGGGGTTCGGAATTACCGGGCTGGTCTATGCGCAGGCCCTGGCAGCACCCTTGCCGATTCCGCCGCGCCTGGACACCTCAGCCCTGCAAATGGCGGGCTGGACGCAGCTTGGCGAGCAGCTCGCGGCCATGCGCCCGGATTTCGTTACAGCCGATGACTACGCCACCGCCGCCGCTCTGGCCTATTACGCCCCGCCTGGGCTGCGCGTGGCGGGGTTCGAGCCGCGCTGGAGCTATTTCGACTGGCCCGCGGCGGTGTTGGAAGGGCAGACGGGGGTTATGATCACGCACCGGGCCGATGCGCCATGTGACCAGACCGGCACGCTCGCCCGTACGCGGGACGGCAAGCCGGTGCAGACCTATCGGCTGTGCCGCTACACCGCGCCGGGGCCCGGCGTCTGGCTGCCGCGCCCCTAAGCCGCGGCGCGCTTCTCCACCTCTTCCGGCGACATCAGCACCAGCGCCTCGTAGTCGGACTTCAGCACCTCGGTGATGCTGCTCGGCTCGAAATGCAGGTCGCCGATCTGGCGCACGGGGGTGATCTCGGCGGCGGTGCCGGTCACGAAGGCTTCCCCGAAGTTCGCCAGCTCCTCGGGCAGGATGTGGCGCTCAACCACCTCGATCCCGCGGGCCTTGGCCAGGGTGATCACGGTCTTGCGGGTGATGCCGTCGAGGAAGCAATCCGGCTTGGGCGTGTGCAGCTTGCCGTCCAGCACGAAGAAGATGTTCGCGCCGGTGACTTCGCCCACGAATCCGTCCCAGGTGTACATCAGCGCGTCGTTGAAGCCCTCGGCCTCGGCCTTGTGCTTGGCCAGCGTGCCGATCATGTACAGCCCGGCGGCCTTGGCGGCGGTGGGGGCGGTCTGCGGGTGCGGGCGGCGCCAGTCGGCGATGCCAAGGCGCACGCCCTTCATGCGGTCGGCGCCGAACAGGTTCGGCCATTCCCAGCACGCCACCATCAGGTGGATCTTGGTCTGCTGCGCCGAAACCGCAAGCTGCTCCGAGCCGCGCCAGGCCAGCGGACGCAGATAGGCTTCGGTCAGGTTGTTGGCCTTCATCACGTCATTGCAGGCCTGGTTGATCTGCTCGCGGGTGAAGGGAATCTCGAAGCCGAGGATGCGGCCGGACTCGATCAGCCGGTCGGTATGCGCGTCGAGCTTGAAGATGTTGCCGCCATAGGCGCGCTCGCCCTCAAACACGGCGGATGCGTAGTGTAAACCATGGCTGAGTACGTGCAGCTTCGCGTCACGCCAGGGGATAAGCTTGCCATCCCACCAGATGAAGCCGTCACGGTCGTCGAAAGGCACAAGCGCCATGGTCAAAAATCTCCGTTTGCGCTACTGTAACAAGACAGGAAACATTAGTATATCAGTCAGCCGTACTGCCCTGCCAATGCAAGGCATAGCTCTTAAGGCCAAGAAACTGCCATGCAAGACCCTTCCGCTCAACCCTTCCCGGCCACCAAACGCGAAACCCTGCCCGGCACGGCGCACACCGCTCCCGGCTCCGGGCTGCTGTTTTTGCGAGAGGACGAGCTTCGCCTGGCGCAGGACATGATGTTTTTCGCCTACCGCGACCTTACCGAAGCGTCGGACGCGATGCTCGGCGAGCTGGGCTATGGCCGGGCGCATCACCGCTGCCTGCACTGGATAGCGCGGCGGCCGGGGCTGACCGTGGGCGAGCTGCTCGGCATCCTCGGCATTACCAAGCAGAGCCTCACCCGGGTGCTCGGGCCGCTGATCCGCGAGGGTTACGTGGCCCAGGTTCCCGGCGCGCAGGACAGGCGCCAGCGCCTCCTCACGCTGACCGAGAAGGGCGCCACGCTGGAGCGGCGGCTGTTCGAGGCGCAGCGTGAGCGGCTCATCGCCGCCTACCGCGAGGCCGGCGGCCCGGCAGTGGAGGGGTTCAAGCGCGTGCTGCGCGGGCTGATGCAGCAGCAGGGCCGCGACTATATCGACGGCCAGGACGCGCATCGCGGCAAGGGGCAGCGGAACGGCGCCTGAACGGATGAGTGGCGACGCCCCGCATATCCTGCTCGTGGATGACGATGCGCGCCTGAGCCAGCTGGCCGCGCGCTTCCTCGCCGAGCAGGGGTTCCGCGTGACCCAGGCCGGCTCCGCCGCCGAGGCGCGCGACAAGCTGCGCTTCCTGGATTTCGACCTGATGGTGCTGGACGTGATGATGCCCGGTGAGACCGGGCTGGAGCTGACCAGCGGCCTGCGCGCCGAGCGCGCGCCGGACATGCCCATACTGCTGCTCACCGCGCGCGACACGCCGGAAGACATCGTCGCCGGGTTCGAGGCCGGGGCGGATGATTATCTCGGCAAGCCGTTCGACCCGCGCGTGCTGGTGGCGCGCATCCGCTCCATGCTGCGCCGGGCGCAGCCCCCCGCCGCCCCGCTCGCGCCGGTGCAGCTCGGCCAGGCGAGTTTTGACCCCTCCCGCGGCGAACTGACCTCGGCCAATGGCCCCGTGCGGCTCACCAGCGCCGAGCTGGCGCTGCTCGCGGCACTTGCCGCCCGGCCGCATGAGATCCTCTCGCGCGAGGCGCTGGCCTCGGCGCTTGGTCTGGATGACGTGAACGAGCGCGCCATCGACGTGCAGGTGACCCGCCTGCGCCGCAAAATCGAGCCCGACCCGCGCGAGCCGCGCTTCCTGCACACGGTGCGCGGCAAGGGCTACACGCTGAAACCGGGTATATGACAGGCGTGCCGCAGGTACGCCTGTCAGCGCGCGGGGCTGGTGCGGGCGAAGGCGCCAAGGTTCCAGCGGTGCGTAGCACCGATGGAAAAGCGCCGGAGGGGGCCGCGCGCAAAATAAAAAGTAATGCCGGCGGGGCCGGAGGCCCGCAGGCATGAGGCTCAGCACCTTCGGCGTGGAGCGCATGGTCCGGAGAATTCTGCCGCGCGGCCTGTTCGGGCGCTCGTTGCTGATCGTGCTCATCCCGATGGTGCTGTTGCAGGCGGTGGCGCTGCAAATTTTCTACGGCAACCACCTCAGTGAACTCTCCCGCCGCCTAGCCGGGGGCGTGGCCGGGGAGGTGGGGCTGATGGTCATCGAGATCGACCGCGCTCCGAATCTACGCGGGCGGATCATCCAGCTTGGGGACCAATATTTCCAGTTCAACACCAGCTTCCTGCCTGGGGAAGGGCTGCGCCAGCTCCCGCCGCCGGATTTGCCCGGCCCGGTGGACACGGACCTCGCCCGCGCGCTCGCCGCCCAGCTGCACCGGCCCTTCAATGTCGACTGGAACGCCTTGCCGGACACCATTGTGATCAACGTGCAGATGCCCGATGGCGTGCTTGGCATCGATGTGCCGCGCAAGCGCCTATATATCGGCACCTTCTATCTGTTTCTCGTCTGGCTGATCGGCACCGCCGTGCTGCTGTTCGGCGTGGCGGCGCTGTTCCTGCGCACCCAGGTACGGGGCATACACCGCTTGGCCGCCGCCGCCGAGGCCTTTGGCATAGGGCGGGATGAAGGACCCATCCGCCCGGAAGGCGCCATGGAGGTGCGCCGCGCCGCCACCGCCTTCAACCGCATGCGCGAACGCCTGCGCCGCTTCCTCGTCCAGCGCACCACCATGCTGGCTGGCGTCTCGCATGATCTGCGCACGCCGCTGACGCGGCTGCGCCTGGCGCTGGCCATGCAGCCGCAGATTCCGCGGCAGGATCTCGCCGATATGACCGGCGACATCGAGGAGATGGAGCGGCTGATCGGCATTTACCTGAACTTTGCCCGCGGCGAGGGCGGTGAGCAGCCTGTGCCAACCGACATTTCCGCGCTGCTTGACGATATTTGCGCCGCCGCCCGCCGCGCCGGGGCCAGCATCAGCCTGGACGCCCCAGCGGGGCTGACCGCCACCATCCGCCCCGAGGCCATGCGCCGGGCGCTGACCAACCTTATCGACAATGCCCGCCGCCACGCGAGCCGGATCTGGGTTAGCGCCAGACAGACCGGCCAGAGCACGCTGCAAATCCTCATCGACGACGACGGACCCGGCATCCCCGCCGCCAAGCGCGAGACCCTGCTCAAGCCCTTCGAAAGTGAAGACCCCGCCGGCACCGGGCTTGGCCTCACCATCGCCTGTGATATCGTCGTTGCCCATGGCGGCGCCATCCGCCTGCTGGACCGCCCAGGGGGCGGGCTGCGCATCGCCATCGAACTGCCGGTTTAATACCAAGCCGCGTTGAGGATGCCCCATCCAGAACCGTCATTGCGAGCGTCACGCGAATGCGTGCATTCGCACGACGCGAAGCAATCCATCTCTGCGATGTCGCGGAGATGGATTGCTTCGCTGCGCTCGCAATGAGGGCAGAGAGTCATGCATCTCGCAAGCTGGTATAAGCCGCTGGATCTCAATAATTCGGAACAAAAGAGGGGACCCCGCATGTGGGTCCCCTCTTTTCATTGCCGGGGGGCAGAGCCCCTTTTGGACGCGGTCCTGAACGCCGGGGTCAACCGGCGACGAAGCGTTCCAGCCAGTGGATGGTGTAGTCCCCTGCGACGAAATCCGGCGCTTCCAGGATTTTCTGGTGCAGCGGGATCGTGGTCTTGATGCCGGTGATGACGAATTCGTGCAGGGCGCGCTTCATGCGGGCGATGGCTTCCTCGCGCGTGCGCCCGGTGGCGATCAGCTTGGCGATCAGGCTGTCGTAATGCGGCGGCACGCGGTACCCCGCGTAGAGAGCGCTGTCCACGCGCACGCCTAAGCCCCCCGGCGGGTGGAAGACCTCCACGAGGCCCGGCGAGGGGGCAAAAGTTTCCGGGTCCTCGGCGGTGATGCGGCATTCGATGGCATGGCCGGAGAACGCGATGTCGGCCTGGGTGTAGCCGAGCGGCTGCCCGGCGGCGATGCGGATCTGCTCGCGCACCAGGTCGATGCCGGAGATCATCTCCGAGACCGGGTGCTCCACCTGCAGACGGGTGTTCATCTCGATGAAGGCGAACTGCCCGTCCTGGTACAGGAACTCCAGCGTGCCCGCGTTGCGGTAGCCGATCTTCTTCAGCGCCTTGGTCACGGTTTCGCCCAGGGCGTCGCGCTGTTCGGCGGTGATGACCGGGGAGCCGGCCTCCTCCAGCACCTTCTGGTGGCGGCGCTGGAGCGAACAGTCGCGCTCGCCGATATGCACCACCTCGCCATGATTGTCGGCCAGGATCTGCAGCTCGATATGGCGCGGCTTGTCCAGGTATTTTTCCATGTACACGGCGTTGTTGCCGAAGGCGGCGCCCGCTTCCGCGCGGGCCTCGCGCCAAGCGGCCTCAAGCTCGGAAGCTTGGCGTGCCACCTTCATGCCGCGCCCGCCGCCGCCCGCCGCCGCCTTGATCAGCACCGGGTACATGATGCGCTCGGCGACATCGCGCGCCTCTTCCAGCGAGGCAAGCTCACCAGCCGAGCCGGGCACCAGCGGCACGCCGAGATCCGCCATGGTGGTCTTGGCGGTGATCTTGTCGCCCATCATGCGGATATGCTGCGCGGTGGGGCCGATGAAGACCAGATTATGCGCCTCCACCATCTCGGCGAAGGCGGCGTTCTCGGAGAGGAAGCCGTAGCCCGGGTGGATCGCCTCGGCGCCGGTGATCAGCGCGGCGGAGATGATGGCTGGCATGTTGAGGTAGGAGTCGCGCGCCAGCGGCGGGCCGATGCACACGCTCTCATCCGCCAGGCGGACATGCATGGCGTCGGCATCAGCCGTGGAATGCACCGCGACGGAGGCGATGCCGAGTTCCCGGCAGGCGCGCAGGACGCGGAGCGCGATTTCGCCGCGATTGGCGATGAGGATTTTCTTGAACATCTTATTCGATGATCATCAGCGGCTCGTCGAACTCCACGGGCGCGCCGGAGGTGACCAGGATCTGCTTCACCACGCCCGCGCGCGGGGCCTTGATCTGGTTGAAGGTCTTCATCGCTTCGACCAGCAGCAGCGTGGCCCCGGCTTCGACGCTCTGGCCGACCGAGACATAGGCCGGGGCGCCGGGTTCGGCGGAGAGATAGGCGACGCCGACCATCGGGCTCTTCACGAGGCCGGGGTGCTTGGAGAGGTCGGCGGGTGCTGCGGCCAGGGCGACGGACGCTGCGGCGGCAACCGGGGCAGCCGCGGCCACGGGGGCGGCGACCGGCACGGCCACCTGGGTAACGGCGCGGGCCAGCCGCACCTTGCGGTCGCCCTCGGCCAGTTCGATCTCAGAGAGGCCGGTCTCGTTCAGCAGCGCCGCGAGTTCGGCCAGGGTCTTGGGGTCGAATGTGAGGCTCATTGGTCGTCTTCTTCTTCCAAAATGTCGGAGAGGGCAATCAGCGCCAGCCTATAGCCCGCAAATCCCAACCCGCAAATCACCCCCGTGGCCGCGTGGGACACATAAGAGTGGTGGCGGAAGGATTCGCGCTTGTGGATGTTAGACAGGTGCACCTCGATGACCGGGATCTCTAGGGTGGCAATCGCGTCCATCAGCGCAACGGAGGTGTGCGAGTATCCGGCTGGATTGACGATCAGGCCGCTCGCGCGCTCACGCGCCTCCTGCACCCAGGTGATCAGCTCGCCTTCCATGTTGGTCTGCCGGCATTCGATGGCAAGACCCAGGCCTTCCGCGGTTTCCGCGCACAGGGTTTCCAGGTCGTCCAGCGTGCCGGTGCCGTAGATATCCGGTTCGCGCGTGCCCAGGAGGTTCAGATTCGGCCCGTTGAGGACCAGGATGAGTGGTGCTGCCATGATGGGGGAATCCGCTAGCATAGTGGAATCGAGCCGCCAAATATTTAAGAGCCCCTTGCGGGAGGCCGGGGCCCGCCTGATAATGCGGAACATGAATAATACGGTTAATATGCTGGCCCTGACGGTGAACGGCGAGGCCATGGAGTTGCCCCCCGGCACCAGCGTTGCCGAGCTGCTGGCACGCATGGAGCTGGACCGCCGCAAGGTGGCGGTGGAGCGGAACCTGGAGATCGTGCCCCGCTCGCTCTACGAGACCACGCTGCTCGATGCGCGGGATGCGATCGAGATCGTTCACTTCGTTGGGGGTGGCTGAACATGGACGGCAGCACGCAGGCCGATGATCCGTGGGTTGTTGCGGGGCGGAAATTTTCTTCGCGCCTGGTGGTAGGTACCGGCAAGTACAAGGACCTTGAAACCACCGCCGCGGCCATCGAGGCCTCGGGCGCCGAGATGGTGACCGTTGCCGTGCGGCGCGTGAACCTCTCGGACCGCAACGCGCCGATGCTGCAGGATTACGTCAGCCCCTCGCGCTACACTTATTTACCCAACACCGCCGGCTGCTTCTCCGCCGATGAGGCCGTGCGCACCCTCCGCCTGGCGCGCGAGGCGGGGGGATGGAACCTCGTCAAGCTGGAAGTGCTTGGCCCCCCGCCGACGCTGTACCCGGACATGGCCGCGACGCTGCAGGCCGCCGAGGCCCTGATAAAAGACGGGTTCGAGGTGATGGTGTACTGCTCGGACGACCCGATCGCCGCCAAGCGGCTGGAGGATATGGGCTGCGTCGCCATCATGCCGCTGGGCGCGCCGATCGGCTCAGGCCTTGGCGTGCAGAACCCGCTGATGATCCAGATGATCATCGAGCAGGCCAAGGTGCCGGTGCTGGTCGATGCCGGGGTCGGCACGGCGTATGACGCCACCTTCGCCATGGAGCTGGGCTGTGACGCGGTGCTGGTGAATTCCGCCATCGCCCTGGCCAACGACCCGGTGCTGATGGCTCGCGCCATGAAGGCGGGGGTGGAGGCCGGGCGCCTTGCCTACCGCGCCGGGCGGATTCCGCGCAAAGGCTTCGCCACGGCGTCCTCGCCGATGACGGGGCTGATCCGCTGAAGGCACTTCGCGCCGTACCCGAGATCGCGGCGAATTTCGTCGCACCCTATCTCGTCTACGAGGCGTTGGATGCTCGTTTCGGCGATACGGTCGCGCTCATCGCCTCGGCCGTGCCGCCCTTGCTGTGGAGCGGCTACGAACTGGCCAAGGCGAAGCGGGTGGATGCCGTCTCCTCGCTCGTGGTGGCCGGGATTCTGTTCACCCTGCTTGCCACCGCGTTAGGTGGTTCGCCACGGCTCATCCAGGTGCGCGACGCGCTGGTCACGGGTGCCGTCGGCGTCCTGTTCCTGGCCACGCTGGCGCTGAAAAAACCGATTATTTTCTATCTCGCCCGTGCCGCCTCAGCCCGCCGCACGCCGGAAGGCGAGGCGGAATTCGAGGCGCTGTGGGAAAAACCCGGCGTGCCAGATGGATTCCGGCTGATGACGGCGGTGTGGGGCGTGGGGCTCATCTTCCAGACGGGCGTGATGATATGGCTCGCCTATATTTGGACGATTCCGCGCTATCTGCTGCTCTCGCCCTTCATCGGTTACGGCATTCTTGGGCTGCTGCTGGGCTGGAACCTGTGGTACGTGGCAAGGCGCAAGGCGCTGGGGGCGCTCGTCGGCGTCCGCGCTCGGAGCAAGCCCCGAGACCGTTGAGAGGAACTCTATGTCACGCCTGGCACGCCGTGGCCATCCGGCGGCGATCAGTTGGCCGGGCCTATCAGGCAGTCACTAGGCGTCTGCCCGGTAAACGGGCGCCAGATCTGCGTTTCGCCGAGGATCGGGAGGCCGACATAGCCGCGCATATGCAAATTGCCCTGGGTGTCGAACCAGACCGTGGCGTTATACACGGTGCCGTCGCGCGGGTCGGTCACCGTGCCGGTCCATTTTACCGTGCCGTCATCGCCCGGTTGCGGGGCGACCTGGAAGATAATGTCGTGGCATTGCAGCTGGCCGCGCCAGTCGAGCGGCGGAGGATCGTTGGGGTGGTTCAACACCATGCCGGAGATGCGGCCGCACAGATCCGTCCCGCATTGCGCGACGCTGATCACGGTCCCGCTGTTGTCGGTGACCCAGCTGCCGGAGGGATAGGTGATGGCGGTGGGTGAGGCAGCGGCGGCCTGTGCCAAGGCGAGGACACTGTTCAGCCACAAGGCGGCAAGCCAGCGGCTATGCAAGAAAAATCTCCCAGACGGTGCCAGTTGTTTCGCAATCCGTCGTAAATTGGTTAACAGCATCATTCGAAAATGAGCCAGCATAAAATCGCGCCGGCCCGGAATTTTTGGTGCGATGTGGCAGAAAAACCGCAGTTCCGAAGGGATTCTGGCCAATTGATTAAATGATGTTTCAAGGATTGTTCGTGCGCCTCAGTTGGAACACGCGCGGTTGTACAGCAACCGGCAAATATTCTTAGCTGAGTTGTATGGCGTAGCGCGTGTAGCCGTCTCCGGCATCGCCCTGGCCGGTGATGGTGCCGAGCGGCAGCAGCGCCTTGGCGGCCTCCGGCGCGCTCTCGAACACCGCCGTGACCGGCGTGCCTATGGCGGCGAAGCGCCAGACCTCCGGCGTGGCCACGGTGACCGGCTTATGCGCCAGGATGTAGCGGATGATGACATCCTGAGTCTTGTCCGGCGCGTCCAGCACCACGTCCGCCGGGTTGTGCACGATGCCGCCGCTATCGGCGCGGTAATTGTTGGTGATAACGATGAATTCCTGGCCGTCATTCACCGGTGCGCCCTGGTAGCGCAGATTGACGATGCGGTGCGCCTGTGGGTGCGCCAGCCCATGCGCGCCGTAGCGGTTGGGCTGGGTGAGGTCGATCTCGTAGGTCACGCCGGCGATGACGTCGAAAATGTACGAGGGCACGCGCGGGCGCAGCAGCGCCTGGGGGGCGGGGTTCGTGGGGTCGATGCGGTTGAAAATGCCCGCCGAGCGTTCCAGCCACTCGCGCAGCGTGGCGCCGTTCACGCGCAGCGCCGCCACCGTGTTGGGGTAGCTGTACAAGTCCGCCACATCCTTGATGGCGATGCCCCCGATGGGGAGGTCCACGTAATTCTCGGGTGACTGGTAGCCCTCCTTGAAGGGGGCCGCGGCGGAAAATACCGGCAGGCCGCGCACCTCATCGGGCAAGAGCGGCGTGGCGTACCAGGCCTGGGCGGCATTCACCAAAGCGAGCGAGCTGTCCGCGCCGTTCACCAGGGCGAGATAGGAGTTCACCGGCTGGGTCAGCTGGCCGATCGGCTCGCGGATCCAGACCAGCGTCTTCCGGTGTTCCGGTGCCACCGCCGCATCCACCGCCGCGTTGTTGGCGGCGAGCGAGATCACCTCACGGTCCTGGCGCTCGCAGATAGGCAGGGTGGCGCAGGTGAAGTCGCTGACCATCCATTTGCCGCTCGACTGGGTGAGGGTGAGGTCGATCTGCCCCAGCTCGCCGCCCCAGAAGCCAGGCATCACCGCGGGGACGCCGTTCAGCGTGCCGCGCGCGGCGTCTACCCCGTCCATCCCGGCGTAATCCGGCCCGGGGAAGGTGCGGTGGGAATGCCCGGTGAAGATCACATCGATGCCCGGCACGGAGGCCAGATAGAGGCTGGCGTTTTCCTCGCCGCCCTGGCGTGGAGCGGCGGAGATGCCGGAATGGGCCAGAGCGATCACGAGGTCCGCCTGCTGACGCAGGGTTGGCACATGGGCCTGTGCCGCCTCCACGATATCCTGCGTGCGGACCTGGCCGTGCAGATGGTCTCGGTCCCAATGGGTGATCTGCGGCGGCAGGAAGCCGATGACGCCGATTTTCAGCTTGTGCGTGCCGCCGTCCTCGGCTGTGAACTCGCGCTCCAGCAGCAAAGTGGGGGCAGGCAGGGCGAGCCGTCGGCGTGCAGGTAATTGGCCGAGCAGAAGGGGAAATTCGCCCCGGCGACGGCCTTGTTCAGGAAGTCCAGCCCGTAGTTGAATTCATGGTTGCCGAGCGTGGCGGCGTCATAGCCCATGGTGTTCATGGCGCGGATGGTGGGGTGGACGCCATCGGCGGGGAAATTGCCCGGCATCGCCACGAAATCGGCCAGCGGGTCGCCCTGGATGATGTCGCCATTGTCGAACAGCATCGAATTGGGCGCTCCCGCCCGCGCGGCGGTGGCCAGTGTGGCGACCTTGGTCAGCCCGACGCTCTCATCCTGCTCGTCGCGGAAATAGTCGTAATCCTCGACGAAGCTGTGCAGGTCCGAGGTTTCCAGCAGGCGCAGCCTGATGACCGGGCCCGTGGCAGCCAGGGCCTGGGCCGTGGGGAGCAGGGCGGCGGCCTGAATGAGGGCGCGGCGGCTGAGATCCAAGCGCATGGCCGCCTTCGCGTCGTCTTAAGGCGTGCCGTTAGGCGTGGCGTTCGGGTGCGCGGCGGCGTAGGCCTGCTGGTCCGGCGTCATCTCGAACCCGATCAGGACCTGCAGCTGCGCGGAATCCGGCACGTTCGGCACCTCGATCTTCGCCGGCTTGGCCGTGGCGGAGGCCGTGTTGGCATTGTCGCTGAATTTCAGCGTCACCTCATAGTGCGACTTGGAGATGATGCTGTCATCCTGGGTGATGGCGGCGAACCACGGCAGGGTAAGCGGCTTGCCGTTGTTCGCCGGGCCGTTATTCGCCAGGAAGGTGGGCTTCACCGTGATCAGCAGTGCTTGCTTGTCTTTCTCCAGCGCGCAGTCGCCCGAGACGCCCGTGATCTGCGCGGTGGTCAGCTGCGCCGCTACGTCCGACCGTCCGGGCAGGAAGGTGGTCAGAGTCTGCGCCTGTTGCAGCACGGCCACCTGCGGGCAGAACATGGCGCTCTTCGGCGCGGGGGCGGTGGTGCTGGGCCGGTTGGCGCTGGCTTGCGGCTTGGGGCTGCCGCCGCAGCCGGTGAGGGCGGCGAGGCTGATCAGTGCGGCAATGGCCGTGACGCGGGATTCTTTCATGGCGCCTCCCTTGCCAGAATTTTTTTGCCCGGTCATCTACGGGCATGGCAGTTTATACGGAAGTCACGGACGAGGCGCTGACGGAGTTCCTGGCGCTCTACGATATCGGCACGCTGCTCGCCTTTCGCGGCATCGCCGAGGGCGTGGAGAACAGCAATTACGCGCTGAAGACCACGCAGGGCGACTTCATCCTCACCCTGTACGAGAAGCGCGTGAACCCGGAGGATCTGCCCTGGTTCCTGGGGCTGATGGAGCATCTGGCCGCGCACGGGCTCTCCTGCCCGCTGCCCGTTCGGGCCAAGGATGGCCACAACCTCAACCCGCTCGCCGGAAAGATTGCGGCCATCACCACCTTCCTGGCCGGCGTCTGGCCGCGCCGGGTGCTGATCGAGCATTGCGAGCCGCTGGGTGCCGCGATGGCCAAGCTGCATCTGGCGGGCCAGGGCTTCACGCGGACGCGCAAGAACGGGCTGGGGCCGGATTCCTGGGGCCCACTGCTGGCGAAATGCGAGGGCGCGGATGGCGTGCTGCAGGGCCTGAACGCGGAACTCACCACCTGGCTGGAGCGCATCACCGGCGCGTGGCCCAAGGATCTGCCGGTGGGGCATATCCATGCCGATCTGTTCCCGGACAACGTGTTCTTCCTCAATGGCGAGATTTCCGGGCTGATCGATTTCTATTTCGCCTGCACGGACATTTACGCCTACGACGTGGCGATCTGCCTCAACGCCTGGTGCTTCGAGCGGGATTTCTCCTTCAACATCACCAAGTCCCGCGCGTTGCTGCGCGGCTATATGGAGCATCGCGCGCTCTCGGCGGCCGAGCAGGCGGCGCTGCCAGTGCTGGCCCAGGGGGCGGCCATGCGCTTCCTGCTGACGCGCCTTTACGACTGGCTGAACACGCCTCCGGGCGCGCTGGTCACGCCGAAAGACCCGATGGACTATTACCGCCGCCTGCGCTTCCACCTTGCCGCCAAGGATGCCTCCGCCTATGGACTCTGAGACCACGGAAAACATCGTCGAGATCTGGACCGATGGCGGCTGCAAGCCGAATCCGGGGCCGGGCGGCTGGGGTGCGATCCTGAAATTCAAGGGCACGCTGAAGGAGCTTTCCGGCGCCGAGGCCGAGACCACGAATAACCGCATGGAGCTGACCGCCGCGGCGGTGGCGCTGGCAGCACTCACCCGCCCCTGCAAGGTGGTGCTGCATACCGACAGCGAATACCTGAAGAACGGCATCACCCGCTGGCATGCGGGCTGGGTGCGCAAGAACTGGCGCAGCTCCACCGGCGACCCGGTGAAAAACATGGACCTCTGGCAGCGCGTGCTGGAGGCGGCGAAGCCGCACGAGATCGACTGGCGCTGGGTGCGGGGCCATTCGGGCGACGTGATGAACGAGCGCGCCGACGCTCTGGCCACCGCGGCGCGCGAGCAGCTGGTGCGGGCTGGTTAAGGGCCCCTTACAAAACCCTACTGTGCCGGCCGCCCGGCACCGCATTTCTGCGCTCCGGTGCTCACGCACTTCAACGTACGCTCTGCTCATTGCTTAGCGCGCTCAAACCGGTGGCGCGCGCTTCGCAACCCGAAAAACGGTACCACTCGGCGCGGCCAAGCCGGTTTTGTAAGGAGCTCTAAGCCCGTATAGCTTCTCCGGGCCAAGCAGCACCAGCGTGCCCCAGGCGCAGGCCGTGCCGGTGATGAGCCCAGCCAGCACGTCCGAAAGGAAATGGTAATCCGCGCCGACCAGCCCGGTCATCACGCCGAGGACGACGGCGGCGTAGAGCGGGCGCCAGCGGGGGCGCAACGCCCAGAGCACGCCGAGCGGGGCCGAGATGTACGCGGTATGGCCGGAGGGGAAGCCGCCATAGAGGGCGCCGTTAGCCAGCGGGTGGAAGCTGTACAGGCCGTATTTCAGCCATGAATCGGGCCACGGGCGGCCGAACAGCCATTTCAGCTCGTCCTTGGCCGCGGTGGCGGCCAGGGTGGCGAAGCTGAGGCGCAGCCAGAGGGGATTAAGCCGCGCTACCCCCTGCAGTTTTTGCAGCGCCGCCCAGCACAGGAACAGCCCCGAAGCGGGCAGCGTCAGCAGTGAGGGCACGGCGCAGGCCTGAAACACCCGGCGAAACCCGGTATGCGCGGCGAAAAACAGCGCCACGCTCCGGTCCAGGCAGAGGATGCAGAGCAGGGTGGCGCAGGCCAGCGCGGCCCAGAAGGCGGACAGGCTGAGGGGGAGTGCCGGTCTCAAGGCAGGAGCACGGTGCTGCCGGTGGTCTGCCGGGCTTCCAGCGCGGCATGGGCGGCGGCGGCCTCGGAGAGCGGGAAGGTCTGGTTGACCTGAATCTTCACGGCTCCGGAGAGCACGGCATCGAACAGGCTCTGTGCCGAGGCATTAAGGTCCGCCGGGCTGGCGGTGTAGGTGGCGAAGCCCGGACGGGTGAGATACAGGCTGCCCTTGGCGTTGAGGATGGAGAGGTCCACGGGCGGCACCGGGCCGGAGGCATTGCCGAACGAGACCATGAGGCCAAGCGGGGCCAAACAGTCCAGGCTGGCGGAGAACGTGTCCTTGCCCACGCCGTCATACACCACGGGCACCATGGCGCCGCCGGTGATGCGCTTCACCTCCGCCGCCAGGTTGGCGTGGCCAACGATGGCGTGCGCCGCGCCATTGGCCAGGACCAGCTCCGCCTTCCCGGCGGTGGAGACCACGCCGATGACATTGGCGCCGAGATGCGCCGCCCACTGGCACATGATGAGGCCGACGCCGCCAGCCGCGGCATGCACCAGAATGGTCTGGCCCTTCTGCACCCTGAACGTGCGGTGCAGCAGGAAATGCGCGGTGATGCCCTGCAGCATCATCGCCGCGGCGGCTCTGGAATCTATGCCCTCCGGCAGCTTCACCAGCCGCTCGGCGGAGATGATGCGCTCCGTGGCGTAGGCGCCGAGCGGCCCGCCGGCATAGGCCACGTGGTCCCCGGGGGCGACGTTGGTCACCGCCTCGCCCACGGCCTCCACCACGCCAGCGCCTTCCATGCCGAGCACGGCGGGCAGTGGCGTCTTGTACAGCCCGGCGCGGAAATAGACGTCGATGAAGTTCAGCCCGACCGCCTCGTGGCGCACCAGCGCGTCGTGCGGGCCGGGCTGGGGCGTGGGAACCTGCTCCCATTTCAGCACGTCCGGGCCGCCGGTGGCGTGGATTCGGATGGCTTTGGTCATCATTTGCTGGCCCTGATGCGTTGTTCGAGGTCAAGCAGGATACGTTTGGTGGCAAGCCCCTCGCCGCCGGAATAGCCGCCCATGCCGGCGCTGCCCAGTACACGGTGGCAGGGGATGAGAATGGGGATGGGGTTGGCGGCATTGGCGCCGCCGACCGAGCGGGCCGAGCCGCCTGCAACCGCCGAGATTTCGGCGTAGCTGCGCGTTTCGCCCAGCGGGATCTTCCGCAGCGCGGCCCAAACTTTTTGCCGGTACGCGGTGCCGTGCGGATTCAGCGGCAGGTCATCCGGCAGGGGGGCGTCCTCGTCGAAATACTCGTCCAGCGCGGCCTTGGCGCGGGCGAGCAGGGGCGAGGGCTCCTGGAGGCTGCCCCAGCCCCATTCGAGCGCGACAATGGCGTCATCCTCCGCGAACAGCGTGAGGTCGCCGACCGGAGAGTGCATGGAAAGTGAGGGCATGGGGCTCAGGCTAGTCTGAGAGCCGGATTGGTTCAAGTTGAAGCGTCCAGATGCTTCAATTTGAACCGTGAATCGTGTTCTGGCAGGGGGTTGGGTTAAGCGGGGGATTGCGGCGCGGCCGCGGAGTAAGCCAGAACAGGGCCAGAATGCTGCATCCGCGCCTTGCCTTTCTGCCCTGCCTCGCCTTGGCGGCCTGCGCCGGGCCGCGCATGGAATCACCCAACCATTTCGGCACGTCGACGCATCTGACCTGCGTGCCCTATGCGCGCGAGGTCTCGGGCATCGACTTGCAGGGCAACGCTTATCAGTGGTGGGATGAGGCGCAGGGCGTGTATCCGCGCAGCCAGAAGCCGAGCGAGGGGGCGGTGCTGGTGTTCGCGCCGCATGGCGATATGAGCGTGGGGCATCTGGCGGTGGTGACCAGGGTGGACAGTTCGCGCAAGATCCGCGTGACCCAGGCCAACTGGCTGCCGCACCGCATCGAGCATAACCAGCCGGTGGTGGATGTCTCTCCCTGCAATGACTGGACGGCGGTGCGCGTGTGGTACGAGCCCGCTCATGCGATGGGCGCGCACGTGTACCCCACCTACGGGTTTATCCGCCCTGATTAATCATCTACAGCACGGCCCATGATACGCGGCGCGTTTACCGTTGGGGCCTGGACGATGGCGAGCCGCATTCTCGGCTTCGCCCGTGATATCCTGATCGCTTTCGTGCTCGGCACCGGGCCGGTGGCCGATGCCTTCTTCGTGGCGCTGCGCCTGCCCAATCTGTTCCGCCGCCTGTTTGGCGAGGGCGCGTTCAACGCCGCCTTCGTGCCCTCCATCTCCACCATATTGCACCAGGAGGGAATGGAAGCGGCCACGTCCTTCGCCGAGGAAGCCACGGCGGTGATGGCCTTCTGGCTCGGCGGCATCACCATACTGGGTGAGATCTTCATGCCCTTGGTGCTGTACGTGCTGGCGCCGGGTTTTGCGGGGAATCACGGCAAGTTTGCGCTCGCCGTGGCGCTCACGCGCATCATGTTCCCGTATCTGTTCTTCGTCTGCCTCACGGCCTTGTTCTCGGGCGTGCTCAACGCCATGAGCAAGTTCGCGGCGGCGGCGGCGGCGCCGGTGCTGTTCAACGTGTTTTCCATCGCCTCCATGCTGTGGCTGGCGCCCTACACCGCCAACCCCGGCTTCGCGCTGGCCTGGGGTGTCACTGTCTCAGGCATCGCGCAGCTGGCCCTGGTGGTCTGGGCCATCCGCCGGGCGGGGATGCGCTTCACTCTTCCCCGGCTGCGCTTCTCCCCGCGCATCAAGACGCTGTTCAAGCGCATGGCCCCGGCGCTGGTGGGGGCGGGGGTGACGCAGCTCAACGTCTCCATCGACATCATCATCGGCACGCTGCTGCCCGCCGGGTCGGTGTCGATCCTGTATTACGCCGACCGCGTGAACCAGCTTCCGCTGGGCGTGATTGGCACCGCCGCCGGCACGGCGCTGCTGCCGGCAGTGACCAGGCATATCGCCCTGGGTGAGGTCGGCGAGGCGAATACCGCGCTCAACCGCGCGCTGGAATCGGTGCTGATGCTGACTTTGCCTGCCGCCATCGGGCTGGCGGTGGCGGGAAAGCCGGTGATGGACGTGCTCTTCGTGCGCGGGGCCTTTACCGAGCATAACGCCATCCTCGCCGGGTACTCGCTGGGGGCCTTCGCCATCGGCCTGCCGGTGTTCGCGCTGATCAAGATCTTCACCCCCGGCTTCTATGCGCGGGGCGATACGATGACGCCGCTGAAGATCGGCGTCGCCGCCGTGGTGCTGAACCTGTGCCTCAACCTGCTCTTCATGCACCCGCTGAAGGCCGTGGGCCCGGCGCTGGCCACCTCGCTCTCCTCCGCCTTCAACGCGGCGCTGCTGGTGTATTTGCTGCGCGGGCGCGGGCATTTCAGCCTGGACGCGCTCTCGCGCCACCGCGTGCCGCGGATCCTGCTTTCGGGCGTGGTGATGGCCGCAGCACTTTGCGGCACCGAGCGCTGGGTCCTGCCCGCCGGGCGCTCCACCATTCCGGAGTTCCTGTTCCTCACCCTGGTGGGCGGGATTTTCTATTTCGGCCCGGGGATTCTGCTGCGGGCGTTCGAGCTGGATGAATTCCTGCGCATCGTGCGCCGCCGCCGGGCGCGCAAAACGGCCTGACCAGCGCCCCAGGGGTTGCGCGGGCCGGGATGGGCCACAAGATCAGGGGCCATCACACGGGAGTTACGCATGAAGATCCTGATCGTTCTCACCTCACATGACCGGCTCGGCAATACCGGCCACAAAACCGGGTTCTGGCTCGAGGAGTTTGCCGGCCCATATTACGTGTTCCGCGATGCTGGGGCGGAGCTTGTCCTGGCCTCGCCGCTGGGCGGGCAGCCGCCGCTAGACCCCAAGAGCGACCAGCCGGAGTTCCAGACCGAGCTGACCCATCGCTTCAAGGCGGACCCGGCGGCGCAGGCAGTTTTGGCCAATACCGTGCGGCTGGATAGCGTGCGTGCCGAGGATTTCGACGCCGTATTCTACCCCGGCGGGCATGGGCCGCTGTGGGACTTGGCGGAGTCGCAAGTCTCCACCGCGCTCATCGAAGCGTTCGACCGTGCCGGCAAGCCGCACGGGCTGGTCTGCCATGGCCCCGGTGCGCTGCGCCACGTAAAGGCCGCGAATGGGCATCCGCTGGTCGAGGGGCGGCGCGTGACCGGCTTCTCCAACAGCGAGGAGGCGGCCGTGCAGCTGACCGATGTGGTGCCTTTCCAAATTGAGACCGAGTTCAAGCGTCTTGGCGCCCATTACGAGAAAGGCCCGGACTGGGGCGCTTTTGTTGTTGAGGACGGCAAGCTGATTACCGGCCAGAACCCGGCCAGTTCCGAGGGTGTGGCCAAGGCGCTGCTGGCGCAGCTGACCTGAGCCTTTGCCGCCGCTCCCGGGAAGCGGGGGCGGCGGTTGACCGGCGCATAAAACGCGGCGAAACCGTGCGTCATGGCACGCATATTCTCAGGCATTCAGCCCACCGGCACCGCAACCCTTGGCAATTATCTCGGCGCGATCCGCAACTGGGTGGCGCTGCAGGACGGCGATGACGAGTGCATCTTCTGCCTCGTCGATCTGCACGCCATCACCACTTTTCAGGACCCTGCCGGGTTGCGCGAGCAGACGCGCCAGATGGCGGCGGTGTTGCTGGCATGCGGAATCGACGCCGAGCGCAGCATCCTGTTCCACCAGTCCGCGGTCTCGGCCCATGCGCGCCTGGCCTGGATCTTCAACTGCGTGGCCCGCATGGGCTGGCTCAAGCGCATGACGCAGTTCAAGGACAAGGCGGGAAAGCACCAGGAGGAAGTTTCCACCGGCCTGTTCATGTACCCTAACCTGATGGCCGCGGACATCCACGCCTACCACGCCACCCGTGTGCCGGTGGGGGATGACCAGCTCCAGCATCTGGAACTCGCCAACGACATCGCCGAGAAGTTCAACCATGATTTCGGCGTGGCGTTCTTCCCGCGCATCGAGCCGCTGGTGCTGAAGGAATCCGCACGCGTGATGAGCCTGCGGGACGGCACGAAGAAGATGTCCAAGTCCGATCCGTCGGACATGTCGCGCATCAACATGACCGACACGGCCGATGTGATCGCGCAGAAGATCCGCAAGGCCAAGACCGACCCGGAGCCGCTGCCCGAGCATGTGCACGACCTCGACGCCCGCCCCGAGGCGCGCAACCTCGTCGGCATCTATGCCGCCATTACCGGGCACAAGGTCAGCGAAGTGCTGCACCGCTTCGCCGGGTCCGGCTTCGGGCCGTTCAAGGAGCAGCTTGCCGAGGCGCTGGTCGTGCATGTCGAGCCGATCGGCAACCGCACCCGCGAGTATCTGAAGGACCCCACGGCGCTGGACCGCGTTCTGCAGGATGGCGCGCGGCGGGCCGAGGCGATCGCCGAGCCGATCGTGGCTGAGGCGGAGCGGCTGGTTGGCTTCTTGCCGCGTTAATAAGTCTACTCTGGCGGGTGCTTAGCCGCGCATTTCTGCGCTCCGGTGCTCACGTACTTTGTGTACGCTCCGCTCCGGTGCTCGAAATACATGGCTATCCACCTCGCCAGAGCGACTTATTCAACTATACCCCAGCTGCCGCATCACCTCGCCATGCGCAGCGGTGATGCGCTGTACCTGGGCGGGCGTCAGGCGCTCGCGCCACTGCCCGGATTTGCCCTGACGGAAGAATTTTCCGCTCCGGCTCGCGGCGTTGTAGCCCTTTTCCGCTTCCTGCGCGGCGAGCTGGCCGAAGCTGCTGAACTCGATGGCGCGGGCGAGGCGCTTGGCGTCCACCTCGCCAGTGCCGAGAAAGCGGATGACGCGGGCGAAATAACGTTCCGGTTCGGCCAGCAGATCCTCGTAGCGCGTGAGCAGCCGGCGGGGCGAGGCCACCCAGGAGCGCACATGCTCAGACCATGAGGACAGCAGCTCGAACACCTGCGCGTCGTCGCTGGCATTGGCCGCACCCGGGTTTTCCATGAAGGCGATGATCTCGTCCACGCTCTTGCCCGTGTAGGCGGCGTAGGAGAGGGCGACGTCGCGCGGGTCGCGCGTGATATAGAGCGCGCCAGCCGTATGCGCCGGGGTGCAGAGCGGGACGCCGTGCGCCTCGAGATTGGCGTTATGCGTCTTCACGAAGACGAGGTCCGGGTGCAGCCGGGTGAGCTGCTCATGCATCTGCGGGCGCAGCGCCTGCACCTGCTCGTTGCTCAGGCTCTCGCCGGGGCCGTGGAAAAACGCCGCCGCGCATTCCGCCACCGAGAACTCCACCAGGCTGTTGATGCTGTGCGGCGTCTCGGGTTGCAGGATGTAGTTGTGCAGGAACGCCCGGACCCAGGTATTGCCCGATTTGGGATACGAGGCCAGCCAGACGATCTTGCCCATATCAGGCGGCTTCCGCCTCCGCGTCGCGCTCGGCGCCGAAGAGGAAGTCGATATCGTCGGAATTGAAGGCCATGCCGCCGCCTTCCTGGAAGGCGATGCTGGCGAGTTCCGCCTTGCGCTGCTGCAGCTCGAGGATGCGCTCCTCCACCGTGTCGGTGGCGATGAGCTTGTACACGAACACGGATTTCGTCTGGCCGATACGGTGCGCGCGGTCCGAGGCCTGGGCCTCCACCGCCGGGTTCCACCACGGGTCGTAATGGATGACCGTGTCCGCCGAGGTGAGGTTCAGCCCGCGCCCACCGGCTTTCAGCGAGATCAGGAACAGCGGCACTTCGCCGGCCTCGAAGCGCTGCACCGGCGTCGCGCGGTCGCGCGTGTCGCCACGCAGTTCGACGAAGGGGATGCCGGCATCGGCGAGGCGCGGCTTGATCAGGTCCAGCATGGAGGTGAACTGCGAGAACACCAGGATGCGCCGGCCCTCGGGGATCAGTTCGCCCATCATCTCCATCAGGTCGTCCAGCTTGGCCGAGCTTTCCACGCCGTTGGAATTGCCAAGGCGCACGAGGCGCGGGTCGCAGCAGGCCTGGCGCAGCTTCAGTAGCGCGTCGAGCACGATGACGCGGCTCTGCGCGAGCGTGCGCTCGGCCATCTGCTCTTTCACGGTCTCGTACAGCGTGCCGCGAATGGTCTCGTACAGCTCGCGCTGGTCCGGGGCCAGGGTGATGCGGCGCAGGATGGTGTGTTTGGGCGGCAGTTCGGTCGCCACCTCCTGCTTGGTGCGGCGCATGATGAAGGGCTGGATGCGGGCAACCAGCTGGGCACGCACCACCGGGTCGCCGTTCTTCTCGATGGGCGTGCGGAAGCGCTTGGTGAAGCCCCGGCGGTCGCCGAGCAGCCCGGGCATGAGGAAGGCGAACTGTGACCACAGCTCGTCGAGATTGTTCTCGATTGGCGTACCGGAGAGGCAGATCTTGTTGGTCGTCTTGAGCTGGCACACGGAGCGCGTGGCGCGGGCCTCGGGGCTCTTGATGGCCTGCGCCTCGTCCAGCACCACCACGTGCCAGGGCAGCACCTTCATCTCCTCGATGTCACGCGTCAGCACAGTGTAGGTGGTGACGACGACATTCACGTCATCCAGCTGCTCGCGCTTTTCGTGCCGCTCCAGCCCGTGCAGCACTACCACCTTGAGGTGCGGGGCGAACTTGCTGAGTTCGGCCGTCCAGTTGGCGACCAGCGAGGTGGGCACGACGATGAGCGCGGGCGAGGTGAGGCGCCCGGCGGCATATTCCACGCAGATATTGGCGATGGTCTGGGCCGTCTTGCCCAGGCCCATGTCGTCGGCCAGGAAGGCGCCGAGCCCGTAGCTGGCCAGATGCTGCAGCCAGTCCACGCCATGCTGCTGGTAGGGGCGCAGGCTGGCCTTGAATTCGGGCGGGATCTCGACCGGGATGATGTCCGGCTCGCCGCGGAAACGCTCTACATAGGCCTCAATATCCGCCGCGTTCTGCCAGGAGGTGGTGAGCACATCCTCCAGCTCCAGCACCGTGGCGGCGGCGCCCACGGGCAGCACCAGGGATTTCTCGGCGGTGCGCCCGGCGGATTCGATGAGATCGCCCATCACCGCCAGCAGGCGCCTGATGCGGTCCGCCGGCAGCTTGACCACCCGCCCGTCCTCCAGGCTGGTGATGATCTCGCCCTCGACGATCTGCGCCGCGTCGATGCCGCCGCGGTTGAGCAGGTTCTCCAGGATGGGCAGCAGCGGGATGCGCTCGCCATCCACCTCCACGCCGAATTCCAGGCTGAAGGTTCCGGCCTCGCCGTCCTCCACCTTCACGTCCAGATGGCCGACATTCTCGGCGAGCTGCGGGCCGAAATTGGCGTCGATATGGCTGAGCCAGCCCAGGGCGGTTAGCTCGGGCACGCGCACGGCGACGAAATGGTGCCATTTGGCCGCGGATTCCTGGCCCCGGAACACCAGCACGCGCTGGCCGCGGGCCGATTTGCCGTCCGCCACGCGCATCTGCACGAAACCGTCCGGGCGGAGCTGGTCCAGCGCCTCGGCCTCGGCGGCGACATCGCGGCGGATGAACACGATCTGCCCGCCGGATTTCACCCGGATGAACTGGCTCTCATCGGCGCCGTCCACGCGCACGCCGCCATAGTCGAAGTCGAGCGTCAGCACGTCGATCATGCGCTGGCGGTTTTGGTCGTCCGGCCCATGCACGCGGCGCAGATGCAGCACCGGGGTGGCCTTGCGCTCCAGCACCGTGGCGCCGGGCTCCGGTGCCTCGGGGAGGGTGGGAAGCAGGATGTTGGCGGCCTTGGGGCGGCGGCCGGTGGCGCGGATGCGCGGCGCAGGGGGCGGGCCGGGCGGGCGTTCACCCGCGGGGATGATGGTGTCGATGAGCTGCTTGGGCGCCTGCTTGCGCAGCTCCGGGAACTTGGCCAGTGCCGCCAGGGCGGTGGCGGCCAGATGCCGGCAGCCGCGCTCGCCGCAAGAACACTCTCTTTCCGCAAAGGAGATGCGGCTGCCCTTCTTCTCCGGGGTGATGGAGGTGGTGCGGCGGGTGCCGTCCATGTCCTCGACGATGCCGTCGATGGTTTCGCCGTGCAGGCTGACGTCCTTGACGAAGCCCAGAGCGATGAGGCTCTGCGCCCGGCGGATCACGGATGAGTCGAAGACCCGGTCAAAATCCTCGGCGGAAAACGTCACCGGCATCGGATACCACTACTCCCAGTTACGCGCCCGGCGGCAAAGCCGGGCCAAAAGGGCTTATTACCGGGTTCGCCGGAAAAGGCCAGAGCCAGCACAAGAATTTACGAAGCTGTTGCAGCAAGGCTGCTATTTGATGAGATTCGTGAAGCCGTTGGTTAAGGGATAGCGCCGGTCGCGGCCGAAGGCGCGGGAGGTGATCTTCACCCCTGGCGGGGCTTGGCGGCGCTTGTATTCGGCGCGGTCCAGCAGGCGCACCACCTTCAATACGGTCGCGCGGTCGTACCCATCGGCCACGATATCGTCCACCGCGTGCTCGCCCTCGATCAGATGCGCCAGGATCGCGTCCAGCACGTCGTAGGGTGGCAGGGAGTCCTCGTCCTTCTGGTTCGGGCGCAGCTCGGCCGAGGGCGGCTTGGTGATGACGCGCTCCGGCATGGCCGGGCCCGGGACGGTGAGCGCGCCGGAGGGGTGGTGCTCGTTGCGCCACCAGGCGAGTTCGAACACCGTGGTCTTGTAGATATCCTTCAGCACCGAGTAGCCGCCGCACATGTCGCCGTATAGCGTGGCATAGCCCACCGACATCTCGGACTTGTTGCCGGTGGTGAGCAGCATGGGGCCGAACTTGTTGGAGATGGCCATGAGGATCAGCCCGCGCGAGCGGGACTGGATGTTCTCCTCGGTGATGTCCGGCGCACGCCCGGCGAAGGCCGGGGCCAGTGCGGCGCCGAACGCCTCCATCGCGCCGGAGATGGGGATGGTCTCGTACGGCACGCCCAGCATCTTGGCGCAGGCTTCGGCGTCCTCGAGGCTGTGGGCCGAGGTGTAGGGGCTGGGCAGCATCACGGCGCGCACGCGCTCCGGCCCCAGCGCATCGGCGGCCACGGCGGCGGAGATGGCGGAGTCGATGCCGCCCGAAAGGCCGAGCACCACGCCGGGGAAGCCGTTCTTGTTTACATAGTCGCGCAGGCCCCACATCATTGCCTGGTAGATCAGCTCCAGCCGGTCCGGCGGGGGGGCGATGGTCTGTGGCACGCAGGTGAGGCCCTGCGGTGTGCGGGTCCATTGGGTAAGTGTGACGGCCTCGGCGAATTGCGGCATCTGCACTGCGAGCGAGCGGTCGGCATTGAGGATGAAGGAGGCGCCGTCGAACGCCACCTCGTCCTGGCCGCAGACCATGGCGGCGAAGACGTAGGGTAGCCCGGTTTCCAGCACGCGCTGGGTGGCCAGATGGATGCGCCGGGGCTGCTTGCCGTCCTCGAAGGGCGAGCCGTTGATGGAGAGCAGCACCTCCGCGCCCGCTTCCGCGAGGTCGGCGGAGACATTGGGCAGCCACCAATCCTCGCAGATCATGAGCCCCAGGCGGAAGCCGCGGAACATGATCGGGCCGGTTGGCTCACCGGCAACGAACACGCGCTTCTCGTCGAACACGCCGTAATTGGGCAGCTCCACCTTGGCGCGCCGCGCGGTGATCTCGCCGCCATCAAGCAGGAAGGCCGCGTTGTGCAGCCGCCCCGCATTGTTCCAGGGCGTGCCAATGATCAGCGCAGGGCCGCCATCTTCGGTGTCTTTGGCAAGCTCCTCGGCGGCTTCCTCGCAGGCTTCGACGAAGGCGGGTTTCAGCACCAGATCTTCCGGCGGGTAGCCGGAGATGGAGAGCTCCGGCGTTACGACCAGATCCGCCCCAAGTGCTGCCGCCTTGGCGCGCGCGGCGCGGATGGCGGCGACGTTCTTGTCGATGGCGCCGAGATGCAGGTTGATCTGCGCGATGGCGATTTTGAGCGTGTCAGCCATGCTTCTGCGCGCGCAGCAGGAACTCGCGCCCCACCTTCACCATCGGCTTGCCGTCATAGGCGATGATATCCGCCGTGGCGTAGGTCTCGCTCCAGATCTCGGGGATGAAGCTGCCGGTGCCAACCACGTCGAGCGGCGCCTTGGCGTCGGCCATCACCGAGCATTTTTCCACGCCGAAGCCGGAGGAGGCGACGATGCGCGTGGCGGGGAACCCGGCCTCGTTCAGCACTTCGCGCATTCTCCAAATCGCGGCGGCGGAGACGCCGGTGCCGATGAGATAGCGCAGCTCCGTCTGGCTGCGGTAACGGCGCAGCACGCCGGGAACGTTGCGCTCCAGCACGGCGTAGCTCTCCTGCGGGTCCAGCCCTTCCAGGAAGCGCCCGCCATGCGTGTCCAGCCGGACGGAGAGCCGCCCGCCATGCGCCATGTGCGGAAAGCGGTTGCAGACCTCCAGCGCGTCCGTCACCTCCCGGCCGAAATAGTCCACCAGCACGGTCAGCGGGTCCTCGGGGAAGGTCTCCACGAACATTTCCGCGGCGCGCAGGGTGGAGCCGGCATAGCCGATCAGGGCGTGCGGCATGGTGCCGTAACCGAACGGGGCGTTGAAGTAATGCGCCGTCCAGTCATTGGCGCCGCCGACGAAGCCGCGCGCGCCCTCGGCCTGCGCCGCACGGGAACCGACGGCGGCGGCGTAGGCCATGATCTCCTGCATTTCGGCCCCGGCGCAGTGCCGGGCCTCCATGGCCAGGAAGGCCGCGTTGGGCAGGGCGACGCTCATCTGGAAGGCGTTGTGCGCGGCGACACAGGCGGCGCCGATCTTCTGCAGGGCGATGGTCTCAAGATCGGACAAGGCTGCGAAACTGCCGGTGATGTAGACGAGCGGTTCGCCCGCGCCGACCCACTCGCCCTCCTTGTGCAGCAGCTCGATGTCGAAGGTCTCGCCTCGCTTGCGCGCCACCGCCTCCAGCCAGTCGATCATCAGCGCCGGGGCGGAGACCACCGGGCGGCGTAGGAAGATGGCGTAGGTGACACGCGCATCGCCGAAGCGGGTGACGATCTTGCGCGTGCGGTTGAAGTAGGAATCCGTATGCGCGGTGATGTCCGCGTCCGACAGCGGCGATGGTGTCACGCGGCGAATCTCGTCGCGCGGCGGGATTTCAGCTCCTCTGCAAGGTAGAAGGCCAGTTCCAGCGACTGCTCGGCGTTCAGCCGCGGGTCGCAGAACGTGGCGTAGTGTTCACCCAGATTGTCCTCGGAGAGGCCGCGCGCGCCGCCGACGCATTCGGTGACGTTCTGTCCGGTCATCTCCAGATGCGCGCCGCCGGCGATGGTGCCTTCGGCCTCGTGCGCGTTGAAGAAGCCCTGCAGCTCAGCCAGGATGTCGCCGAAGCGGCGGGTCTTCACCTTGGCGGCGGTGGTGATGCCGTTGCCGTGCATCGCGTCGCACAGCCACACCGGGGTGCGCCCAGCGCGCTTCACGGCACGCAGCAGCGGGGGTAGCTTTTCCGCCACCTTGCCAGCACCCATGCGGGCGATGAGCGTGAGGCGGCCCGGCTCGTTCTCGGGGTCCAGGATGTCCATGATGCGGAGCAGGTCGTCCTCCTGCATCGAGGGACCGACCTTCATGCCGATTGGGTTGCGGATGCCGCGCATGAACTCGACATGCGCGCCGTCCGCCTGGCGGGTGCGGTCACCGATCCAGAGGAAATGCGCCGAGCAGGCGTAGTGGTCGCCGGTGGTGGAGTCGACGCGGGTGAGCGCCTGTTCATAGGGGAGCAGCAGCGCCTCGTGGCTGGTGTAGAAATCCGTCTCGCGGATCTGCGGCGTGGTCGCGCTGGTCAGGCCGCAGGCGGCCATGAAGCCGAGCGTCTCGTCGATGCGCGTGGCGAGGTCGCGGTAGCGCCCGGCCAGCGGCGAGTTCTCGACGAAATCGAGGTTCCAGCGATGCACCTGGTGCAGGTCGGCGTAGCCGCCCGAGGCGAAGGCGCGCAGCAGGTTGAGCGTGCCGGCGGATTGGAAATAGCCGAACTCCATGCGGCCTGGGTCCGGGATGCGGGCCTCGGCCGAGAACTCCGGCCCGTTGATGATGTCGCCCCGGTAGGAGGGCAGGGTGAGATCGCCCACGGTCTCGGTGTCCGAGGAGCGGGGCTTGGCGAACTGCCCGGCCATGCGGCCGAGCTTCACCACCGGCATGCGGCCGCCGAAGGTGAGTACCACAGCCATTTGCAGCAGCACGCGGAAGGTGTCGCGGATCACATTGGCGGTGAAGTCGCCGAAGCTCTCGGCGCAGTCGCCCCCCTGCAACACAAAGGCCTGGCCCTGCGCCGCCTGGGCCAGATGGGCCTTGAGGTTGCGTGCCTCGCCAGCGAAGACCAGCGGCGGGAACTTGGCTAGGCGGGCCTCCACGGCCGAGAGCTGCGCCGGGTTCGGGTAGCTGGGCACTTGGCGGATGGGGCAGTTGCGCCAGCTATGCGGTGTCCAGCCATTGGCGAGCGGGGCTGGGGTGATGGTGTCCATGATCTCTCCGGTGGGCGTTCCTACTCCGCCCATTATAAGCGTTAAATGTAGCGTCAAGCTACACGGCGCCAAGACCGGGACCGGCAACCCTGGTCTGTGTCCGCATCGTTACGAATTCCTCGGCGGCCGTGGGGTGGATGCCGATGGTGCGGTCGAAATCGGCCTTGGTTGCCCCGGCGGTGATGGCAACGGCGATGCCCTGCATGATTTCCGGCGCGTCCTCGCCCAGCATATGCGCGCCAAGGACCTTGTTTGTGGCCTTGTCCACCACCAACTTCATTAGCGTCTTGCGTGCGCGCCCAGTGAGGGTGTGCCGCATAGGGGTAAAGCGGGAAAGGAAGATTGTGACTTCCCCCCGCTTTGCCGCATCTTCCTCCGAGAGCCCCACAGTGGCGATGGGCGGGATGGAAAACACCGCCGTCGGCACGTTCTCCAGGCTCACCCCGCGCGGGTTGTCGCCGAAGAGCGTGTCCGCCAGGGCATGGCCCTGGGCCGTGGCCACGGGGGTGAGGTTAAGCCGGTCGGTGACATCCCCCAAGGCGTAGATATGCGGCACGGAGGTGGCAAAGGCGGCATCGATCGGGATTTCGCCCTTGGCGCCGGTGCTTACCCCGGCGGCATCCAGGTTCAGCCCGCTGGTGTTGGCGGCGCGGCCGGTGGCGAAGAACACCAAATCCACATCCAGCGCCGTGCCATTGCTCAAGGTGAGGCGCTTGCCCCCGTCCGTGAGGTTGACGGCGGTGGGCAGGGCCTGCGGATGCAGGGTGATGCCGTTGCCCGCCAGGCTGCCGGCCAGGGCGGCGCGGATATCCTCATCGAACCCGCGCAGGGGGAAGGGCTGGCGGTAGACTAGATGAGTCTCGGCCCCCAGCCCGGCGAACACCCCAGCAAATTCCACCGCGATATAGCCGCTGCCGATGATGGCGATGCGCCTCGGCATCTCGGGCAGGAAGAAGGCGTCATCCGAGACGATGGCGTGCTCCGCGCCGGGGATGGGCAGGCCCGTGGGGTGGCCGCCGGTGGCGATGACGATGCGCTCCGCCGTGATGCGCTGGCCGCCGACATCGAGGGTATGGGCATCGATGAAGCTGGCCCGGGCTTCGAAGATCGTGGCCCCGGCAGTCTCCAGCAGGCGGCGGTAGATGCCGTTGAGGCGGGCGATCTCCTTGTCCTTGGCGGCGAGCAGGTCCTGCCAATTGTGGGATTTGGCTTCCACGTCCCAGCCGAAGCCGCGCGCATCCTCGGCCAGGGCGCCGTATTCCGCCGCCATGACCAGGAATTTCTTGGGCACGCAGCCGATATTGACGCAGGTGCCGCCCCAGAAGCGGCTTTCCGCCACGCCCACCCGGGCGCCATGCCCCGCTGCGATGCGCGCGCAGCGCACCCCGGCCGAGCCGCCGCCAATGACGAAAAGATCGAAGTTCATGGCGGCATGTTAGAAGGGATTGTTGGGACGATCCAGGGGGGCGGCCAGAACCGTGACTTTACGCCTCATGCGTCTTGTGGCGGTAACGTCGTGCGCTGATTGCGGACAATGTTTTGCAGGGAGCGACGCTAGCAGCCGCCCATGGGGCAGTGAGGTGGCTGGCTTTGTCTGAACACCGTTTCGCTTTCTATAAGTGGAAGCTCTGCCGGGTTGGCTTGTAGTATGCCGGTGTCTGGGCGTCGCGCAAGGAGGGCGTAGCCCGACTGGAGCGAGGCCCAGACACCGGTGACGAAATTTTTCAGGCGGCGGCCAGCAACGCTGCCTGGGGGAAGTTCCGGTGGCGTTCACAGGCCCCAAGCCCGCCCCCGGCACGAAGGTGATGGCCGATGGCCATGAGGTGGGAGACATTCGCTCCACCGCCGGCAATCTTGCCCTCGCCATGCTGCGGCTGGATGCGCTGGAAAAATAGCTTGACGCTGGCGAGCCGCGGCATACGCCGCGCATGCCGGGCTGGATATGGCTGGCGCAGCCGGCGGCGCCCTCCGGCACGGCGTGAACAGCCCGCTGGAAAGCCGGCAACCAGCCAGGGCGTGTAAACCGAGACGGTTTCCAACGCCAAACGGTATTCGCGCTTAGCAGATGCGGCGGAGGGCCTCGATTCACGAAGCTTAAGCTGAGCGGGGAAAACTACTCCATGCGTTCAGAAATCATGTCCGACGAATGCCCTATTCGTGCTTTACGAACCAAGGTGACGAGTTCCGAATAGGGCGGCAGGAGAGGATTGGCGGTGTAGAAACGTACCGGTTCGCTCATGGCCTGGGCGATGAGAAGGCGATCGAACGGATCGCCGTGATGCGGCGGCAGCTTGGCAACCTGCACCGCGGCATCCGAGCGGACCGGCAACTCGACAAAGCCGGTGTCCAAGGCCGCACGTAGGATCTGCTGCGGGTCGAAAGCAAAATCAGAACGGCCGAGCCCAGCCTTGATAGCGATCTCACAGAGGGAAGCGGCGCTGAACAACACCTCGTTGCTCGCATCCTCCAGAACTGTCCGGGTGGTTGCGTCGAGACGGTCCGGCTCGGCCAAGGCCCACAGCAGCAGATGGGTATCGAGGAGCAGGCGCATCAGCGGCCCTCGAAGCCGTTCAAGATGTCCGGTGGCAGCGGTGCGTCGAAATCATCCGGCACAGTAAGCTGGCCAACGAGCCGGCCAAGTTGGCGCCGCTGCGGCACAGCTGCGCCCCGCAACGGCATCAGGCGCGCAACAGGCCGGCCGGCGCGGGCGATGAGGATTTCCTCGCCGGCGGCGGCAGCATCGAGCAGACGAGAGAGATGAGTTTTGGCGGCGTGGATGTTGATGGTCTGCATGAATGACCTCCAAGAAATGCCAAAATAGTCCATTAAACCAGACTTAGTCCAGTCCGATCTTATTACAGGACCAGGGATATGGAGAGAGGCAGCGAGGACAGGAAGATGAGTGCCATGACGACGGGCGCCTCTCAAGGAACCACCTGGAGTGAGCGTCAGATGGCGCGGTATGCCGTCCGCCATACAATGCCGCAAAAGCCGCAGGAAACAAGGCCAGTTGCGTTATCGTATCGGCGCAACCCCCAGCGACAAGGTATATGACACGGCAGATCACGTCGCCAATCTGCGCGCGGCCGGCGTGACACTGCATGTGACGCAGAACAATGGCGAGACCAAAACCGGCAGGCATCGCCGCAGCGCCATCGACGGCCGCACCACCCGCCACCCCGGCTATGCAATGTCGCTGTCCCGCCAGGCGATGATCGAGTGCATGTTCGGTTGGGGCAAGCCACATGGCACCATGCGCAAAACCAAGCTGCGCGGCATTGCGCGAGTGGCGGGGAACTTCATGCTCAACCTAATCGCCTACAATCTGGTGCGCATCCCCAAGCTGGGGCCAATTTGAAGGAGGAGTCTGCCCACGTCCCGAAAAGACGCCCAAGAAACGGGAGCTTCACGAGAATCGCCGCGAAAAAACAAAGCGCTCGTCAAACCAAGAAAGCCGAACCACAAATCTGAGCTGTTTCAGCGGACATGGGGTCTAGGACTGCCGCCCAGTGTTGTCAGCCTCTGTTTTGAGCACCCAGTCTATCCGTAGTGCAACTAGCGGCGCCCCAGTCTTGCTTACACAACGGCCCTGCGGTGTAATGGGCCCCACAACCTCTCCATCCATAAATTGTCCTGTGTACGTGAGCATGTAGGAGCTCGCGGCAGGGCCATTAAGCCTAATGCTAAAACCCGCGATGGGAAATTCGATGCCTCTAGATCCGCAGAATGTGCCACCGGTACACCAGGGCGTATCCCAGCATATCCCGATAATCGCCTGATATTCTAGATCTTCGTTGTCCAGTCCAGCGGGTGGGACGATAGAAAAGCCCTCTATCCATTGAGACGGGGCGCATCCGATCCAATGCCCAAAACCGCCCTCGACATCACCATGACCTTGAACGTGGACACGCACATCAGACCGATTCTTGTCTGGCAATGCCATATTTGGAAGCTGCACGGCAGATTGATGCTTTTCGCTAGACACATCTTGCTCCGCTCCATTGAACAGCTTCCGAATCACGATTTGAGGTTTGCACGCGCCGTCAGTTTGTTCGAAACATAGGAGCAGTTGTGCGCCGTCCTTATCAACCCGTATGAGTGCGCTCTCACCCCTGGCGTGCAGAACACCATAACCGCCGAAGTCCAGAATGTGGATAACGTCGGCGCTAGACGGCAACGGCAGAAGATGAACCTCCTCGGGCCCCGATTTCCCCTGCTGGGCACAAGGTGTTGCCATATTGATTACGGCGTAAAGGCCGGCGGGAAACTGAACAAGATGGCGCTCCAAGCGGGGGGAGATGTAGGGCGAACGGGTGAATTTGCCCCTGTTTGTGCCTTTGGCGGGGCCATTGCCCATTGCATCAAGGGCGTGTGGGCGATCACCCAACAGAAAATCTGGCAAGGCGGATGGGCTTGGTCGAACGCCGTGCTGCTTTGGTATCGAATGTGTTAATCCGCGCGGTACGACCATCACATGATCCTTCTATCCAAAGTGAGGTTGGCACGATCGAAAGCCTTACTTGGCTGTTAACTCTTTCTCCTTGTTAATGCGCAATGGTTTATGGCTGGTTTACGAATTCGGGATGCTTGGCAAACGTGTCGAATTATAGATCACTCTGGTTTCAGAGCTTTTGTGCTTGGTGTTGCTGCTGTCCTCGCCGCCCCGGGACGTGACAAACGCGGCCTCGCCCGGGCATGATGCGCAAGGAGGACTTTGGCTTGGCGGCGTATCTGAAAGCGGAAATCGAGATCATTCGGCGGAGCGGGCTGTTCCTCTCGCCCTGGTATCTGGCGCAATACCCGGCCCTCGCCGCCAGCGGCGATGATGGCGTGGCGCATTTCTGTGCCGAGGGCTGGGCCAATGGCGCGCGGCCGAACCCGTATTTCGACCCGGCCTGGTATCTGGGGCGTTACCCGGAAGTCGCCGCCGCCGGGATCAACCCGCTGCTGCATTACATCATTGCCGGTGAGGCGGAAGGGCGCGATCCCTCGCCACTATTCCACACCGCCTGGTACCGTGAGACCTGCCGGCTCGGGGCCAAGGAGTCCTGCCTCCGGCACTATCTGGAGCGCCGGCATAGCGGGCAGGCCAACCCCGTGCCCGTGTTCGACGCCGCCTGGTACCTGGAGAACAACCGGGACGTCGCGCAGGGCGGGGCAGACCCGTTCGAGCATTTCCTGCTGTTTGGCGTGGCCGAGGGACGCAGCCCGGCGCCGGATTTCGACCTGAAATTCTACATCAACCGCTACGGCACCATGCTGGGCGGAGAGAACCCGCTGCTGCACTACCTGGCGCACCGGCAGAGCGGCCTGTTCCTGCCGCAGCGCCCGGAACGGGAAGGGCTGGTGCCCGCAGCGGTGCGCCGCGCCACCCGCCCTGCATCGTATTTCGAGGAATTCCAGCCCGCCCCCGCGCATGCGAAGCGCAAGGCGAAACTGCTGGCCTACTACCTGCCGCAATTCCATCACGTGCCGGAGAACGATGCCTGGTGGGGCAAGGGCTTCACCGACTGGACGAATCTCGGCCGGGCGCTGCCGCGCTTCATCGGCCATGTGCAGCCGCGCATCCCGCGCGACCTCGGCCATTACTCGCTGGACGACCCGAACACGCTGAAGCGCCAGATCGAGATGGCCAAGGGCGCGGGGCTGGAAGGCTTCGTGTTCTATACCTACTGGTTCAACCGGCACCGCCTGCTGGAAAAGCCGCTGGAGCAGTTTCTCGCGGATAAATCCTTGGACTTCTCGTTCTGCGCGATGTGGGCGAACGAGAACTGGACCAGGCGCTGGGATGGGTTGGAGCGCGAGGTGCTGATCGCGCAGCAATATCTGGAAGAGGACGACCCGGCGCTGATCGCGCATTTCGTCCGGATGTTCGAGGACCCGCGCTATATCCGCATCGATGGCCGGCCGCTGCTGATGATCTACCGGGTCACGCTGATCCCCGGCGCGGCGGGGCGCATCGCCAAATGGCGGCGCATGTTCAGCGAGCTGCATGGTGAGAACCCGCTCATCATCATGGCGCAGAGCCTGGGCGATTACGACCCGGAGCCCTACGGGCTGGATGGCGCGGTGGAATTCCCGCCGCACAAGCTGAGCCAGGAGACAAAGCGGATCAACGA